>SAMEA3663208__coassemble_105_pt1 | contig 49265 bp, 32 predicted proteins | sample SAMEA3663208__metabat2_low_PE_010 | metagenome-assembled genome bin SAMEA3663208 (sample SAMEA3663208) | pig gut metagenome | biome: pig gut; feature: pig-associated habitat; material: faeces | place: China | collected 2013
AACAGTGCTTTTAATCCACTGTGTATAAAGGAATACTACCTGCTGAATAGTTACCAAAGAAACAAAGCATTTTTCGCTTACGGAAGATACAATGAGCAGCAAGGCTGCTTTTTTACAAAGCCCACAAAGTTTTCCCCCTGCAAGCCTTTGTGGCGACTTTTAAGTTGCTTGTTGTCTTTGTGTTTAATAACAATCTCCGTGTTCAAATTATACTGATTGTAAGAATAGTTTGTGTCTAATTATTATACACCGTGTGTCCATATTTTGGACAGTCGGTATTTAGGGTGTTTTTATGAGTTGTTGGGAATCAGTGGGTTATGAGTTTGGCACGGTTTTGGCATATTATTAAATGAAGAATGAAGAGTGAAGAATGAAGAATGAAGAGTGAAGAATGAAGAATGAAGAGTGAAGAATGAAGAATGAAGAGTGAAGAATGAAGAGTGAAGAATGAAGAATGAAGAATGGCTGCGCAAACCGAACGCAGAGCCGAGCTTGCTCAAGCTTTGCCAAGGTGAAGCCAGTCATCGATGAAGTCAATTTTAAATTATAAAATAAGATTTGAGATATATGAAAATTAAAGGACTATTGACAACAGTGAGTGTCGGAACGGCGTTGATGTTTGCATCGTCGGTGATGGCGCAGACGCATGACAGCGTGGAGGTGTGGACACTTGACCGTTGCATTGACTATGCCATGACGCATGCCACTGACATAAGGAAGAAAGTGGTGGAGGCTGACAATGCGCGCCAGGACCGCGGGGCGGCTCTTGGGAATTTTCTCCCGTCGGTATCGGCAAAAGTGGGAGCGCAGTTCTCGTGGGGACGTAATGTGGATCCCGAGACTAACACATATAATACCATCACCACGTTCAACAACAACTATTCCGTTGGCGGTTCTCTGACGCTCTTCGATGGGGCGCAGACCTGGAATGCCTTCCGCAAGGCGCGTCTTGCGGTGAGGCGAAGCGACAATGCCCTCGATATTGCCAAGGACGAGAAGGCGATAGAGGTAATGGAGAGATATGTGGATGCGGTGTATAACGAGGCTGCTCTACGTATCGCCGAGGAGAAATTGGCTGACAGTCGCTCGCTGCTTGGGAAGACGCGGAGAATGGAGGAACTTGGCGAGAAGAGCTATCCCGACGTGGCGCAGATAGAGGCGCAGGTGGCTGAGGATGAATATCAGGTGGAACATCAGCGCACGGCAATGGAGAAGGCGAGGGTGGAGCTGATGAAGGCGATGGGAGGCCCCCCTGCCCCCCGGTGGGGGGTGAAGCTATGCAGTGACCTCGGCGCAGCCTATACCCCCCACCGGGGGGCAGGGGGGCTGTGGGTTGCTCTTGCCTCTGAGGCTGAATTTGGTCTCGCTATCTCTCGCCTTGACTATAAGATTGCATGCGGACGGTTGTGGCCCTCTATCTCTATTGGCGGCGGAGTATCTACTGGATATTACAAGAATCTTTCGTCGGATGCCCTCGGTACGTCATTCTCGCGTCAGATGAAGGATAATCTCGGTGAATATGTATATGCTCAGCTCTCTATCCCGCTGTTTAATTTCTCGGCAATAAAGAATGTGAAGAAAGCACGCAATAACGTGCGGTTGGCTGAGATAGAGCGGGAGGAGACGATGCTCAAGATTAACAGCGACTACCGTCAGGCGGTGCTCGACCGCGACGGATATATAAAAGAGGTGGCGCTGATGGAGCGTAAGGTTGCCAACGACTCCATCGCCCATCACCTCAACTCGCGAAAATACGAGGAAGGAATGCTCTCGACATTCGACCTCCATACGTCGGCACAGTCTCTGCACAACTCAAAGGTGAGACTGTTGCAGACGAGGTTGATGGCGGAGATAAAGAAGAGGCTGGTGGAATATTATGAGGAATTAGGAATGAGGAATTAGGAATTAGAAATTAGAAGTTATGGACATAAAGATTGAAAAGAAAAAGTATTGGGTGCCTAAGAAATACTGGCCTTGGCTGGGTGGTGGCACTGTGATTGTGGCTGTGCTCGTGTGGCTTGCCACGGGTAATTTCGCCTCGACATTGAAGGTGGAGCGAAGAGGATTGAGTATCGGCAATGTCGAGAAGAAAGAGTTCAACGACTATGTGTCGGTGGACGGTCAGGTGGTGCCTATACAGGTGGTGCAGGTGTCGCCTCAGGAGGGCGGTATTGTCCTGGAGCGTGTTGTGGAGGAAGGTGCTAAGGTGAAGAAGGGCGACGTGCTCGTTAGACTTTCAAATACTAACCTCGACCTTGAGATTCTACAGGCGGAGAGTGAACTCGCCGAGAAGCAGAACATGCTGCGCAACACGCATATCACCATGGAGCAGGACAAGTTGGCTAACCAAAAGGAGGAGGTGCAATTAGAGCAGGACGTGACAACCAAGCGTCGTGCCTACGAGCATCAGGAGAAACTGTATAAGGAGCGTCTCGTGAGCCGCGAGGATTATCTCAAAGCTAAGGAGGAATATGAGTTGGCGTATAAGAGCCTCGCCCTTGTAAAACAGAAACTGAAGAAGGATGCCCAGTTGCGCCAGTCGCAGGTGGACCAGATGGGTGACAACCTCGCCGCCATGCAGAAGAACGTGATTCTCGTACGTGAGCGCAAGGAAAGACTTGAGGTAAAGGCACAGACTGACGGAGAAGTGGGATTGCTCGACGTTGAGTTAGGACAGAGTGTTGGCGCAGGACAGAAGATAGGAGTCATAAATGACCTCTCCGACTATAAGGTTCGGGCGCAAGTGGATGAGCACTACATCGACCGAGTGCATCAAGGCCTTACCGCCACATTCACTCAAGGCGGCAAGAGCTATACTCTCTGTGTAAGGAAGGTATATCCCGAAGTAAAAGAGGGACGCTTTAAGATTGACTTCACCTTCAACGGCGAGCGTCCGAAGAATATCCGCACAGGTCAAACATATTACATCGACCTCCAGCTTGGCGAGTCGAAGCAAGCGGTGTTGATACCTAAGGGAACATTCTATTCCGTCACAGGCGGCAACTGGATCTTCGTCCTCGACCGCGACGGCAACAAGGCTTATCGCCGCAACATCCGCATAGGCCGTCAGAACCCGCAGTACTACGAGGTGCTCGAAGGACTGGAGCCTGGGGAGAAGGTTATCGTCAGTGGATATGAGGCATTTAAGGATAATGAGGTGCTGGTTATAAAAAATTAAAGAATTAAAATATTAAATAAAGAATTAAAAGTGAAAGAGATAATTAATGCTATACGGAATCTTGGGCGACGGGGGCAGCATAACATCGTTAAGATATTGTGCCTCGCCGTGGGCTTGTCACTCGGGTCGGTGATGATTGCCGAGGTGTGGTATGAACAGAACTACGACACTTGGTTTGAGGGGCATGAGCGGACTTACAGGGTCTATATGTCTTATATGATTAACGGTCAGGAGGGCACGAGCCGATTTACGTCAGGTGCCACGGCAATGGGACTGCGAAAATATTGTCCGCAGGTGGAGGCTGCAACCCGTTGGCGCGAACTGCTTGACAAGGGACAGTTTATCGCCGCTGGTGACAAGCGGATAATGGAGCGATGCAGGGTTGTGGACAGTTGCCTGTTTGACGTTTTTCCACAGACTATTATTGCTGGTGACGCAAAGAAGGCTCTCTCGCAACCGTTCTACTGCGTCGTGAGCCGTGACCTGGCTGAGCGGCTTGGCGGTGTGGAGGAGGCGATGGGAATGAGAATCACTTCGCGCGACTTCCCATCGGTGTCGTTGACCATCGGTGCAGTGTATGAGGACTTTCCGCTCAGCTCCGACCTTCGCAACGAGCATCTTTTCTGCTCGATGGCGACGTGGAATAAGGTCAGCGACTGGGACTCGCCCAACAACTGGGTGGGCAACGAGTGCTATCATGGATATGTGAGACTGCGCGAGGGAGCGAAGCCCGACGACATAAAGCCTGGTGTGAAGAAGATGATAGAGGAGAACATCGACCAAAAGGCGATGAAGGAAGCGGGAATAGAGCTTGACAACTATCTCGTGAAGGCCAACGAGGTGCACATGGAGGGTGACTTCGCCAAGACCATGGTGATGCTGCTGTCGGTGTTGGCAGCCGTGTTGCTGTTCTCGATGTTGATGAACTATCTGCTGATTATCATAGGCAACGTGTTGACGCGCGGTCGCGAGATGGCAGTGAGGAAATGCTTTGGAGCTGGCAATAGGAATATGCTCTCCATAACATTCTCCGAGACACTCGTCCACCTGATTATCGCCTCTGTGCTTGCCACATTATTAATATTTGTATGCAAGGGCAGCATTGAGCAGCTACTTGGCGCACCCGTGGAGGTGGTTGTGCTGAATCGAGGGGCATGGATTCTTGCCGCCATTTTCTTGGCTATACTCGTTGTGGGCGGCGTGGTGCCGGCATGGCTTTACTCAAGTGTTCCCGTCACATCGGCGTTTCGTGGCTACCATACGTCGCGCCGTCGCTGGAAACTTGCCTTGCTCGCATTCCAGTTTGTGGCTTCGGCTACGCTCGTGGCAATGCTCATAGTTATACATCAGCAATACTCTATGATGATGGACAAATACATGGGTTACGACTACGACCGATTGGCTGTGGTGGCAGTGAACGGAGGTCAGCAGGACGAGAACTACTCGAAGTGCGAAGACGAATTGGCACGACTGTCTGAGGTGGAGATGGTGTCGAGCAGCACCTGCCTGCCCCTCGACCCTGCCAGCGGCAACAATGTACAGGTACCGGGCGACTCACGCAACCTGTTTAACATTGCCGACCTCTACTATGTGGGCAATGGCTATATGAAGTTGATGAACATAAAACTCATAGACGGCAAGACATTCACCGAGAACTCCGACAGCACTATGCGTGAGGTGATGGTAAGTCGCAGTTTTGTGGTGAAGATGGACTCGATGCTGCATTGGAATGGCAGTGCCGTGGGACGGAAGGTTTTTATCAGTGAGCATAGTCAGACTCAGAATGACCTCTTTACTATCTGCGGCGTGTATGAGAACATACATATCGGCAACATCACCGATCCCGACACCCGTCCGAGCGTGATGTTCTACAACCGCAAGAACAATCCCTATATCTTGGTGCGCCTGCACAAGTTGGACGAGGCATCGATGAAAGCCGTTCGCCGCACAGTGGAGAGGCTTTGCCCTGGGCGCGAGGTTCAAGTACTTGCTTATTCCTCGTTGGTTGGCGACAGCTATCAGGATGTTGATTCGCTGCGCAAAGTGGTGATGGCGGCTGGCGTGGTAACGTTCCTCATTGCCCTGATAGGCCTTGTGGGCTACACCATCGACGAGGTGAACCGCCGCCGCAAGGAGATAGCCATAAGAAAGGTGAACGGCGCAAAGGTGATGGACATACTATCCATCTTTGTCCGCTCCATTCTGTGGATAGCAGTGCCATCGCTCGCAATGGGTTGCATTGCCGCCGTAGTGCTCTCCAACCAGTGGCTCACGGCGTTCAGTGAGAAAATAACCCTATCGCCACTCGTTTTCCTGACAAGTTTTATCGTTCTTCTTGTCTTGGTAGTGGCGGTGGTGGTTATCAACAGTTATAAAATAGCAAATGGAAATCCAGTAAAATATTTGAAGGATGAATAAAGAAGCCTCACCCCCGACCCCTCTCCAAGAGAGAGGGGAGATAATTAGCTTTAAAGGTGAGTGGGGTGATGTGGTAATATAAAGATATAAAATAGTATAAAGGTAGTATAAAAGAGAAAACAATGAAGAAAACAAAAGAAAACTATGAAGAAAACAAGGGAAAAAGCATATCATCTCCCCTCTCTCTTGGAGAGGGGTCGGGGGTGAGGCTGTTTTCCTCCTACTTCACCTTCCTCTCGCGCAACAAGGTATATACCGCCATCAACGTCTTCGGACTCTCCGTCTCGCTGATGTTCGTGATGCTGATTGGTGTGTATGTGTGGCAGGAGTATAGGGTGGATAAACAGCACTCAAAGGCGGAGAGGATCTATACCTTGGGCATCGATATGGGGGGTGACGACAAGGTGATTGGAATATCGCGCCAGGTGGCGCCATACTTGAAAAGCCGTTACCCCGAGATTGAGATGACTTGCGGAGTGGCAAGGGACGAGACATTGATTCACATTAACGATGACCAGTTGGTGAAGAAATATGCCTTGTATGTGGATTCCACTTTCTTCCAGATGTTCGACTTCGAACTGCTCAGGGGCGACCGCAGGAATGTGCTTCGTGGGAAGGACGACTGCGTGGTGACGGAGGCGCTTGCACGACAACTCTTTGGCGATGCTGACCCGATAGGCAAGCACGTGAAGTTGGCTTATCGCGATAAGGTGCTGAAGGTAACGGGCGTGATGAAGGAGATGGAGAACAGTTCGCTGCAGAAAGCCGACTTCGTTTGCCGCTATGAGCATGTGGGGAATACAAGTCTTGTAGAGAATATGAACAATGCCATTGGTTCTGACCTCTACGTGCTGACAAAGCCTAACACCGACCTTAGGGCTAAGGCTGTGGACATGACACATTATTTCAAGGAGTTCTTCTGGATATTCCAGTTGAAGGACAGAGAGTCGAAAGCGATTGTACTGCCGTTCTCCGAACAGTATTTCTCAGAGATACAGGACTGCAACCGGCATACCTCACGAGGCAGTCTGAAACTCGTAAAGATGTTGTTTGCATCGTGTCTTGTCGTGTTGCTGTTTGCAGTGTTCAACTATATCAACCTCACGGTGGCGCAGTCGGGAAGACGTTCACGCGAGATGGCTATGCGTAGGCTTCTGGGAAGTCATCGCACTGGAATCATGCGTAGGCTGATGGGAGAGAGCATAATGCTCAGTTTGTTGTCGCTCGTGTTGAGCCTTTTGCTTGCCGCCGCTTTCGCCCCGTTCTTCTCGCAGTTGCTCGAAACAAAGTTGCTGCTTGCCGATGCGCTCACTCCGATTAGTATTAGTGGCGTGTTGATGTTCGCCCTATTGTTAGGAGCTTTGGCTGGCATTGTTCCCGCCGTGGTAATATCGAGGGCGCAACCTATAGAGGTGGTTCGCGGCACATTTGCCCATCATACGAGAATGGTATTCAGTAGGGTGTTTCTCGTCTTGCAGAACGTGATAACCATCGTCATGATAGCCGTGGCTCTGACCATGTCGCTACAGATGCGCCACATCATCAATGCCCCGATGGGTTTCAATAAGGACAACATCGTGGTGTTGGGAAACCCGGGTGACAGCATTCAGGCATCAACCTTCTGTAAGGAGGTGGAGAAACTTGCCTGCGTGAAACTCGTGAGCGCATCGGCAGGCACGCCAAGCAACGGAGGCAACAACAACACCATGACTTTGGACTCGAAGAAAACCGTAAGTCTGCAAATCATTATGGGCGACCGAAACTTTCTGGAGATGTATGGCTTGAAGCCGAAAAAGGAGAACACCGACGGTAGCAACATCAAGCTATACGTTACTGAGCAGACATTACGAGAGATGGGCAATGAGTTTTACGAGCTGCATTGGGAATATATGTTAGGCGACAGAGGCAAAGACATAAATCCTCATGCCTGCGGAGTGCTCGAAGATTTCCATATCAGGAACATTGAGGAGGCGACCCATCCAATGATTATCTTTATCAAGGACAAGGTGGTATATCCGTGGAATTTCTCTATTCTCATCACTGGTAATCCCGTTGAGGCTCTCGACCAGATAAAGAACATATATAAAAAGGTGTATAACTTCGACATGCCCGATGAGACCCCATTCATCGACCAGCAAATATCGGCATATTACACGGAGTCAATCCGTTTGTCGCATATCGTCTCTCTTTTTGCAACAATGGCATTGCTTGTGTCGTTGTTGGGTCTCGTCGCCATGTCCACCTATTTCATTCAGCAGCGTCAGAAGGAGATAGCCGTGAGAAAGGTGTTCGGTTCGTCGAGTGCGCAGGTGTGCCGCAAACTCATCCGCACGTTCCTCGCTTATGTGGCGATTGCCTTCATAATAGCCGTGCCCGTGATATGGTATCTCATGAGCGACTGGCTCTCGCAGTTCAGTTATCGCATCAGCCTTTCGCCGTGGGTATTCCTCGCTGCCGGTGCCGTTTGCTTCCTCATCTCGTTGTTATCGACAATAATACAGAGCTGGGTGGCGGCGAATGAAAATCCGATAAAACATATAAAAAATAATTAATGATATGAAAATTAAGTCTTACATTACGTTTCTATCAAGAAACAAAGTTTATACCGCCATCAACGTCTTCGGACTCTCCGTCTCGCTGATGTTCGTCATGCTGATTGGCGTGTATGTGTGGCAGGAGTATCGGGTGACGCGCGATATTCCTGATAGCGATCGCGTTGAGGCTATCGGAATGAGATTCAAAGGCGAGACGTATCTCGGTACGCACCATTATGCCGGGAAACAACTCCAGAAGATGTTTCCTGAGATTGAGGCGGTGTGTGGAGTGAGCGAACTGGAACTGACATTGAATAAGGGTGACGAGCGTTTTCGCACCCAGGTGCTCTCCGCCGACTCCACGTTCTTCTCCTTGTTTGGCTATCCGCTGAGAGAGGGCGATGCCGTTAGGTGCTTGGAGACCAAGGATGCAGCAGTGGTGAGCGAGAGCTTCGCCATGAGGTTTTTTGGCGAGACGGATGTCGTTGGGCGCACCATAACATTCGGCGACTCGCTGAAGCTGCACGTCACGGCAGTGATGAAAGACCTTGATGGCAGGATATTCCGCGAGGCCGACATGGTGGTGAACTACTACAACCAGCGCTACGGCAACATTTGCGACACCGACGAGGGATTCCTCAAGAGGTATGTGAATCTCTGTGGATGCAGCCTATTCCTCCGACTGCAGGAGGGCAGGACGTTCATTGGGCGTGAGAAGGACTTGTTGAAATGCTATGCCTCGTTCTGGAGCGATTTTGCCGAACAAAAGCCTGACGATGCAATGTTTATCCAGCCTTATGCGATGAAATACAAGGATGTGTATTTCTCAAAGACCACGAACAATGGAGTCATGCGTTTTGGCGACATTATGCTTGTGAGGATTCTTGCGGCGGTGGCTCTCGTCATTCTGCTTTTTGCCGTGATGAACTACGTCAACCTCACCGTGGCGCAATCGGGAAAGCGTGCGCGCGAGATGGCTGCCCGAAGGCTCTTCGGTGCGCAACGCAGGGAGATTGCAATGCGATTTGTGGGAGAGAGCCTGATGCTATGTGCACTTGCCTTTATATTAGCCTTGCTTTTGACGTTCGCTTTCTCACATAGTTTCGGCGAACTGCTTAGCACCAAGATGGATATGTCGGTGATGTTCAGTCCGTTGTCCTTGGGTCTGTTGGTTGCCATACTACTTGTGACGGGCGTTGTGTCGGGAGTCATCCCTGCTGTCGTGGCGTCGAGGGTTGAGCCGATGGAGATAGTGCGCGGCACGTTTGTCCACAAGACTAAGATGGTGTTCAGCCGTGTGTTCATCGTGGTGCAGAACGTCATAACCATCACTATGCTCGCCTGTGCCTTGATTATGGTGATGCAGATGAAACACCTTGCTGACGCTCCGATGGGATTCCGGCAGGAGAACATCCTTACGATAAGCGATGTAGATTCGCACGAGCGTTTCAAACAGGAACTGATGAATTTGCCCTGCGTAAAGCTCGTCAGTCCGTCGATGGGAACACCGGCAAACGGCGGAAACAACCAGACCGTCATAGGCAGCGATGGATTTGTAGATATGAAAATCCAGCACTTCATTGTGGAGAAGGAGTTTTTCGACATCTACGGACTCACGCTCACCGACGGCAGCAAGCCCAAGCCGGGAATGTATTATATGAACAAGAGCATGGAGAACGCCGTAAAGGCTTCGGACGCAATACGCGACCCACGCAACACACTGAAGAAGATACACTTGCTCAACCACGACTTCGAGGAACAATATGGCGGCACGTTCCGCGACTTCCGCATACGCAACATCGAGGAGGAACAGTGCCAGTTGCTCATCTCCGTGGTTGACAAGGTGCAATATTGCTGGAATCTGAACATACTGATGGAAGGCGACCTTGAGGAGGGCTACAACGAGATAGCACGACTCTATCACAAGATTTATCATGAGGAAATGGGTGAGAAGCAGGCACGCTTCATCGACGATCAGGTGCAGTTGGCGTTCGAGGCACAGATACGTACATCGCGCATTGTCTCCCTCTTTGCCCTCGTCGCGATATTCATCTCTATGCTCGGCTTGATTGCTATGTCCACATACTTCATCGAGCAGAGGCAGAAGGAGATAGCCGTGCGCAAGGTGTTCGGCTCAACGAATGCGCAGATGCACAGGCGACTTGTGCGTACATTCCTCATGTATGTAGTGATTGCCTTTGTCATCTCCGTGCCCATTGTATTGTATTTCATGAAAGACTGGATAATACAATACACTTACCGCATCACGTGGTGGCCCTGGATAGCAGTGGCGGGAGCAATCATCCTCGTGATTTCCTTTGCCGCGGTGATGGTGCAGAGCTGGATGGCGGCGAATGAGAATCCGATAAAACATATTAAGGATAATTAATGATAGAAATAAAAAGCAATGATTAAAGTAGAGAATTTATCAAAGTCGTTCCGCACGGAAGAGGTGGAGACGATTGCATTGAATGGAGTGTCGTTCGAAGTGAAGGACGGCGAGTTTGTGGCTATTATGGGTCCTTCGGGATGTGGCAAATCAACATTGCTCAACATCCTCGGACTGCTCGACAATCCCACGGGCGGCAAGTATTGGCTCGACGGGAAGGAAGTGGACGCCCTAAAGGAGAAGGACCGCACCGACGTGCGCAAGGGACAGATTGGTTTCGTGTTCCAGTCGTTCAACTTGATTGACGAGTTGAACGTGGAGGAGAACATCGAGCTGCCGCTCACCTATCTTAACATCCCCGCCAAGGAGCGCAGGCAGAAGGTGCAGGAGATTATGAAGCGCATGGCGATAAGTCATCGTGCCAAGCATTTTCCCCACCAGCTTTCGGGAGGTCAGCAGCAACGTGTGGCAATAGCCCGTGCCGTGGTGTTCGGTCCGAAGATTATTCTCGCCGACGAGCCGACGGGTAATCTCGACTCCAAGAACGGTATCGAGGTGATGAAGCTCCTCACCGAACTCAACCGCGAGGGAACAACGATAGTAATGGTTACCCATAGCGACCGCGACGCCTCAATGGCGCAGCGAGTGATAAAGCTATTCGACGGAAAAATCGTGGAGTAGGATGGATTATGATTAAACACAGAGACACAGAGACACGGAGATAATTAAGAGATGATAAATAAGACTTATAACTCTGTGACTCCGTGCCTCTGTGTTAAAGTATCATTTCTTCAGCGCAATCCTTGCTTCCTCAAGCATTCCGGAGATATATGGGTCGCCCAAGGAATAGTTTTTTATGAGTTCTGCCAGGCTCTTGTCGCAAGTGGTGCGCTCGTTGTCGGTGAGCAGTTTGCCGTGGTTCTTGCACAATTCGGCAATCTTCACGACCAGCCCATAGAGCACCAATGTCTTGTCAACGCCAGTGGAAACGAATGACGCCCGCAGTGTGCCGAAGCGCTTCATGAAGTCGAGGTCGTTGTTGATGGTAGGCTCCAAGTCTTTCAACCCAGTAATAACATATCCGTTGTTGTCGATAATCTGCTTGCCGTCGTAGGTGATGACGCGTGTATTTGACACCTTCGTAGGGTCGTTGCCATAGATATGATAATGCAAGATTATGACATTGTCGCCCTTGTTATACCACACAAGGGCGTAGGCATTGCGCTTGTCGGTATTTGTCTTGTCGCGGAAGAGGGCGACCAGATAGTTGTGATCGGAATGTGATCCAAAGGTCACGGAATACTCGTTTTGAGTACCGTAAGGCACACTGAAATCCGATTTGAATGTGCGCGGAGCATCATGTGTCATACGATACAGTTTATATGCCTCCTTCTCGTTTGTGAATGTCTTGATAAACTCATCTTCGAGTTTGCCGAAGGCTTTTTTAGTCATCATTATCTCTTCATAGCGGCAGAAGGTGGAGGGGGTGTCTATGTTGTCTTCATAATGATTCTTCGACAACAATGTCTTGTCACCTCTTGCGTCGAGACTACTAAACAATTGCTCGATTTTCTCCTGTGCCGATGCCACGATGCTCATCATCATGGCAATCAATAAAATACTCTGTCGTTTCATGTCAATAATATTCTTCTTCATATTCAACATTACAAATCTCACTTATCCTAATCTCCTGATACACTGTCATCGCATTTATCAGACGCTCTGCTTCCTCGAGAGCCACCGCCATACTGTCCTCGCTAATCCCGCTGGCCTCGGCTGCCTGGGCTATCAGATGTCTTGGGACGGGAGGGGTGTAAGGTAACTTTTGTTGTTTCTTAGGCTTCGACTTTTGCGATGGAGTGGGGGAGATTTCAACATTGCCATCACGCAATTTGTCGATAGAAGGCTCATCACGCAATGTGTCGATAGGAACAGTCATTGCCTTTATGGTATCAATAGATTCAACCTCGGCTATCATCGGCTCGCCTTGCTTCCCGCCGACATTAAGCATAAAGACCAATACAAAGAAAGCCGCCACTGCCGCTGCCGCCATATAAATGCGGATGCCTCTGGGAGCGTGGGCGTCTCGCCCGCGGCCTGCCTCCCCATCATCAAACATGCGGAACATCTCCCGATAAGCTTCCCAATCCTCCTTAGGGATATTATTAGGCCTGTCCTCATTACCAGCCCCAAGGAAATACTCAGCAAGAGCCGTCTCCTCCTCCAAAGATGTCTCACCGTCCATAAACCTCTTGAGCAAATCTTCCACTTCAATATCTTTCATTGTCTGTTCCTCATTTTAATATCGTTGAACAATTTCTTGCGTGCATTTGACAGCATCACCTTCACCGATGCCTCGCTGATACCTAAGAGTCGTGCTATCTCCCCGTTGGGGCGATGTTCCATCTGGCGCATCCTCAGCACTTGCAGTTCCCTTGGCGGCAGTTTCTCCATCTGCTGCACCAGCCACCTCTCGTCTTCCTCCAGTTCGATGCGCTCCGAAGGACTCGCCCATTGTCCTGCCGACTGCTTCATCCCCTTGTCGGCATCTGCAAATATCGAAAGTCTCTTCTTTTGCCTTCGTATGATGTCGATGCAAAGGCGCTGGGCGATGACTGTGGCGAGTTTGAGGGCATGGTCGTCATCCTTGAGTTGGTCGTGCAGAGTCCATAGGCGCAGCATGACGTCGCCGGCGGCATCCTCGGCATCATCTGCCGACGACAGCATCCGCCTTGCCACGCCATACGCCTTGGCCCGCAGTTGAATGGCTATTGCCTCAAACTCGCTTTGTGTCATTTGTTTAGAGAGATTTTTACGGTTGTGCGTTGATGTTATTCACAGTTCTTGGCTTCTTGTGATTTTTCGGTCGATAATTTGTGCCTTTCTCGTTGCAGTCGCCTGTTATCACAAGTTCATTTTTCTTAATCTCACCTGAGCCGGCAATCGACGAACTGTAGTTGACCACCTTGCCCTTCAGTTCGATCTCGCCCGAACCAGCCACGCTGCATTTCAGTTCCTGGCAACCGCTGAACATAGCGTCGATGTCGCCCGAACCAGCCACTGACAGGTAGGCACTCTCACATTTGTCATCCACCTTGTTGATCTCGATGTCACCGCTGCCGGCAATCGACACATCCAGTATTCTCGCATTTGTCTGTTGCAGGTCGATGTCCCCCGAGCCGGTAATGGACAACTTCATTTTGTCGGCAGAAACTTTCTTCAGTTTGATGTCGCCCGAGCCGGTTATCTTGAATATGATGTCATTCGTCTTGATGTCGGTGGTGGCGATGAAATCACCACTGCCCAAACAATCCACACTGGTGAGTTCGGGCGACGTGACCTTCACGATAACATCATCAGACAGGTCGGCAGAGCTGAAGGTCACTCCGTTCATTTTTTTCTTCTTGCCCTCAACAGAGACATCCAACCGCTTGTTCTTCACTTCCACTTTGATTTTCTCCATGTCCTTTGGCGAGGCGATGATGGTACACTCATGCTTAGAGCCTTGAGTGAACTTGACCATGACTCCCGCAGTGAACGACACCTTGTCAAACTGTGTCACCGGTATCGACTTCTCCACTGTTTCATTACTCCGGGCAGCAGCCCCAATGCAAATGGCAATAGCCATCATGATAAACATTACCTTTTTCATACTATTATTCATTTTAATTTTGTTGTTCCTTTATATATAATAACGTATGAACTCCGAAAAGTTAATGTCAAAATCAAAGTTTTTTGGAAACTGTGCTGTTATTTCTACGCAGACCGCAGGTGAGACGCCTACTTCAATCCGAAATTTCTCCAGTTGGAAAAATATTTTTTGCCAATTGGAGAAAAATTTTTTGCCAACTGGAAAAAAATATTTTGCCAACTGATAGAATTCTGAATGGTAATTCCATGAATATTCACGTCCATGCGGGAAATGCATACCGTTTATTCCGCAAACAAGTCCTCCAAGGTCACAACACTTATGAAATCACTGCTGTATTCATTGTGCCTCAAGCCGTATGTAGTGATTAGCGTGCTGTGTATTGCTGCTTTTCGGGGAATATGTTCGAGAAATAGATTCTTGCGATGTACAAGTTTTGCATGGTAAGACTTGTCCACGGTGAATACTTCACTGTAGAATTTTATTTCGCAGAGATTGTATATGTTGTCCTTGCGCTTTATGATGAGGTCAATTTGTGTTCCCTCGTTATTGTCGTCTCCCCTTTGAATCCATGACGACTGCTCTGTGCTTACCCCGGCAATGCCTAGACCTTTCTTTATTTGGGAGATGTGGTTGAGGCATACTTCCTCAAATGCAATTCCTCTCCAACTGATTACCGCTTGTGAATCCATGTTTTGAGTCCAGAAGTCCTCTGGCAGATGATGTCGTCCTTTAATGTATGTTTGATAGAATCGGCAGAAAGGGTCAACAAGTTTATACCGTGTGTTGCGTACACTGTCACCGAACGGAGCATATTCTATGATGAAGTTGCTCGCCACGAGAGCTTTCAGTTTGTCAGATAGGTTGCCACTGTCTTCTATTCCTGTATAAGACGATATTTCCTTGCGCATATATCCGGAGTGTCTTCTGCCGATACATTCAACTATTGCTTTCATTTCTTCGGGAGAAGAGAATACGGAGGAGAAAAGTCTGTCGTATTCATCTTTTAGCTTTCCGTCGTTGGCGAACATCAGGCGGTCCACGTTTTGTGGCAGACTTAACTGTGGCTCAAAGTAGTTAAGGTAATATGGAACACCGCCGAAAATCATGTAGCTCTGCACGATGTCATATCTTGATATTGGTATGTTTTTACTTTTGAAGAACTGTTCACATTCATTGAGTGTGAATGGGGATAATTTGATGATGTGTGTAGTCCTGCCGTAGAGTCCACCATGGTTGTTGATGAGTTTGTCGAGAATCCATGAGTTGGCACTGCCGCAGACAATCACCATCACGTTGTCGCGATGACATGCCCATGTGTTCCAGAATCCTTCGAATGCGGTGAGAAATCCCGAGCGTGGCGTGTCCAGCCATGGCAGTTCGTCAAGAAAGACAACCTGCCTTTTGCCAGTGTCGTTGTTCTGAAGGTGCATACTCAGCATAAAGAATGCCTCAAGCCATGAAGTGGGTATGTGGCTCTTGGGCATGCCTTGCAGAAGCAGTGAATGATAGAAATGCTTGAGTTGTTCGGGCATGAGATTCTTTTTCCCTTCCTCATCTACTGGCGATAGACCGGCATGTCGGAACGTAATCTTTCCGTTCAATGCCTGGTCAACCAAAAACGTCTTTCCTACTCTTCGCCTGCCGTATATGGCTACCAAATGGGCTTGGTCGCTCTTGTAAAGAGTATGCAACTCCTTGATTTCTTTGTTCCTTCCAATAATCCTTGCCATAGAAATTATGCTTTTATTTTTCGGCAAAGGTACAAAAAATCCTTTTCACCGAAAAATAAAAGCCTATTTTCTATGCTTTTTTAACATTTGCCGCTTAAATTAATGTCTGCCTTTCCTCAATCCAATGCCTGAATATCGGGTCTTCTATCATATAGCGGTCGGTGCGGATTACATATCCGTTTTGGGTAAGGCGCTTGATGGAGCTGAATGAAGTGCTCGACGGCATGTCACGCAGCTCATACGGCGATATGCCCTTGCATAATGTCTGTAGAATCTTTCTGTCAGTCTTGTTGAAAGTCAGCCACAGACGCTCGAAGTCAAGGTCGTGTACCCTCACAAGTTTTTCTATGGCTATGCGGACAACCTCGCCGGAGGGCGTATTGTGGTAAACCAACAAGTCCCATACCACGGATGAAAGCTGTTGGGTGTAATATGGGTGACAAGCCGTTTCCGACAATATCTCCTTGGCTATGCTCTCGTTCTGCCCTTCATCGCATGTCTTGCCAAGACGTTCCTTAATATATAAAAGGAAGTCATCATACGGAATCTTGTCGAGTCTCATCAATTGGCCGAAGTGATAGAATGGGGATTTCTTCCTCTCGAATATCTGCGTCATCATTGACTCCTGACTGCCGAGGAATATGTAGTTCACCATATCCTGCTCCTGCATAAAAGCCCTAAGCCTCTTGTCAATGCCTTTTTCGATGCCAATGATTTCCTGAAACTCGTCGAGAACGACAATCATCCTGTTATCCTCAGTACTTACCTTTTCCGCCAAGGAGAGGGTGTCCTCAAGCATAACGAAATTATTCAGCGTAGGTTGGAAACTCACCTCAATAGAGTCATTAAGAGGGTTTGTGGAGAAGGTAGGTATTACCCTGAAATTCTTCAGCAGGTGTTTTATCCTCTCCATTGGGTGCTGGCGCAGTATTCCCCTCAGCAACAGGGCTGCAAGGTCTTCGATGCTTGTCACCTGTTGCATGTTAAGAAAGACGAACTGACGCCCTGACTGTTCGACGGCTTTCCTGACGAGGCTCGTCTTGCCGAAGCGTCGCGGACTGATGACAACAAGATGGTTCTTGCTGTTCAGTATTTCAGCTATTCTCGACAGCTCTTCCACCCTGTCTGTAAAGTAAGGACTATCTACCACAGTCCCGAATCTAAAAGGATTTTCCATATTCCGATATTTTTCGTTCCGACATTTTTCGCAATGACGGTGCAAAGATAAATCTTTTATTTGGGATATGCAAGGAAAAACAATAAAAACATCACCTTTGAACCGAGGAAATCTTGGAAAAGTGTATAATTTGGGGTGAAAATGCCTTGGAAAAGTGTATCATTTCTTCATTCTCGACGTGTCAACGGCCTCGCGGTCTTTTGCCTTATATCCGCCGAAACGGTAGGTGAAGGAGATGCCTGCGGTGGTGTAGCAGGAGTATTTCGTGCGCATGTTCTGGCCTCCCCAGTGATTTTCCGGGGTGATCATCATCGTGCGAAAGATGTCGTTGCAGTAGAGGTTGACAATGGCATTGCCGCCGCAGAAGGCATAACGGAGGTTGATGTCGAGATTGCCCGAGGCGGGGAGGTCCATAGGGCCTTGATATGCCTTGGTGCGGGCAAAGCCGTTGAGGGTGAGCGAGAGGTCGTGACTGCGCACAAAACGGAAGGTGGCGTTGGCCGACACCATGGCGTAGGCTATGTTGCGGTCGAAGGGGCAGTCGAAGTAGTCGTTGTCTTTCACTCGCATCCACTCGCCGAAGACTGTGGCGCGCGAGTCGAGCCACCATACAGGTTTCCATGGCGAACTAATCATGAGGCCTGCTTCCTGACGGAAGTTGAAGTTGTCGAACTTGTCAATCTCCACGAGTTGGTCGCGAGCCTGGAACATGGTCTGCGTGAAATAGTCCTTGGTGTGGCTGAACCATCCGCGGAAGATGTATTTGTTGTGCAGTACGTGCAGGAGCGAAAGAGAGATTTCCTTAGATGGCTTTAGAGCCGGATTGCCCACGATATGCTCGTAGTTTCCTCCATAATAAGAGGTGACATTCTGCATTGCCCAAAATTCGGGATATTTCTTGTCGGTGGTGAACGACAGTTGCCACATTCGTCCTGATTGTGGCATATAGGTGGCTGTCAGAGTGGGATAGAGATCCCATTCGTCCCATAGGGTGGTCTTTGAATGTTCGGCGGCAAGCGAGAGCTCGGCGGACAGTTTGTCGCTCAGTTGTATGTTTCCGCCTCCATAAATGTTAAGAATATTTTCCGTGCGGCGTGAGAATAGTGGCGATGGGAGTTGTTCGACGGTGGTTTCACCTGTCGGCACATAGTTCTGTCGGCTATGGTCAATGATATGGGTATATACCATTCCGTAGTTCACCATTGCCTTCTTCCCCAACTTGTGTTCCTCGCGCGCAAAGAACTTCGATCGGTTGATGCGCTGTTGCGAGGTGGTTATGAAGTCGAGATTGTTGCCCAAGAGCGTACTGGTCAGGTTTTGCTCTATATTATCTTCATAATAGGTGAAGTCGGCACCAAGGTTTAGACCGATGGGGAGCGTATAGTCAAGGTGGGCATTATGCAGGATGTCCTTGATATGGTTGTCCATAGTCGAGTTTTGTAATCCGCTCATCTTCGTATGCTGGTTCTTCTCCTTGAAGTTTCCCGAATAACTGATGCTGAGTTGGTGGTCTTTGGCAAAGTCGATGTCGGCGGCAATACGATAGTCGTGAATGGGACGGCTGTCTCCCCATATCGCCATACGAGTGTCGATGTCATGCTTTTCGCCGTTGCTGAGAGTGTGAACTCCCGTCTTGTCGGTAGAATGGAATGACTTACCGTGAGTCATGGAATAATATCCGTCAACGGAGACGATGCCTTTATGGAATGTGAGTGAGGCACGCTCATTGAAGCGAGCCTCGTCCTGCGCCTCAGCCTTGGTATATAGTTCTCCTTGAAGCGAGGCGTCCTTTGAGGCATCCTTTTGTAAAGTGACATTTATCAACGCTCCACGTACTTGATAGCGGGCTGGGGCAGAATACATCACCTCGGCATTCTGCACACGACTTGCAGGCATGGATTTGAGCAAGGTGACAACTTGTTCGCGCGACATGGATGTCAGTTTGCCGTTAATCATCAGTGCCACTGACATTCCGCCGAGATTGATGTCATCGCCTTGTGGAGTCACTCCGGGTAGATGTTTCAAGGCATCGAAGGCATTATCCACCGGCTTGTCCTTGACCAGTTGCTTAACGTCGAACACGAGTTTCGCTCCATCAACCTTCACCACTGGTTTATTGCCGGTTACCATCACTTCGGGCAATGTCTGAAACAAACTGTCGTTGAAGGCCGTGGCAGTGGAATCCGTCACTTCCTGTGCATTGGCGTTAAGCGACAGGAGAATAATAATAGATGTAATAATCGTTTTTCTCATAATAATATTTTTGATAGTTGTAAATTCGGCTGCAAAGGTACGGTAAAAAACTTATCGAGAGAAGAGATTTGTGTTATGTAGTCTTACCGCCGAAAAAGAAAAGTGTTATTTAGTCTTATCATTCCATTGTCATTAGAGGAAAAAGTGTTATCTTTGCCGCATGAAATTGCCATTGAAGACTATAACAATATTGGTATGCACTGCCCTCATCGCGATTTTCGCCTACCAGTCATACTGGCTCTACAACCTCTACGTCACCCAAAAGCAGGAGATGGAGACGGCTGTAAGGGAGTCTATGCGCATCAGCGACTACAACGAGTTAGTGATGAGAATAGCCAAATTGTCAAAAGACAAGAAGGCTAAGCATGGCGAAGTGTCGTTTCAGACGGGATATGCCCTCGACAAGGACAACAGACTCGTAAATCAGGGTACACGGACAAAAGTGACACGCAACGACACGGATGCCATCGTAATCCAACAAGCAGGATGGCGCGACAGTCTTACAGTAAAGCGAAGGAGACAAGGAAAAAACCGCATGTTGTATGTGAACATCAACTCTCAACGCACAGACAATGCTCCCAAGTCGGCAGTAGTTGGCAATAAGGAGACTATGTTTGTGGGAATGGTAGATAAAAAACAGACGGTGGATGACCTTACAAAGATGATGCAACAGGGCATACATTCGGGTATAGATATAGTTAGCGAACCTGACATAAGAGTATTCGATAGTCTGTTGACTGTACGGCTGACCGAGAGGCACATCGACTCACGCCATCGCCTGCAACAACTGAGCATTATGCCGCAAGCATTGGCAGGAGTGAAAATCGACACGCTCGCCACTGTCACGACTACGGGTTATGTGCCATCTGCCGAGTCGCTTGTCTTCGACTATAAATACGACTCGTCCAACAATCGTCTTTATCGTTTGCACATAGAACCTTTCGGTAGAAGTGTGATTCGACAGATGACGGGAATCCTCGCCAGTTCGGCAGCCACTTTCCTCATCCTCACCTTCGTGTTCTGGTATCTCATCAGGACAATGCTTCGCCAACGCTCGCTTGAGGAGATGAAGGATGATTTTACTCATAACATCACCCACGAACTCAAGACTCCAGTATCAGTGGCTTATGCAGCCAATGATGCCCTGTTGCAGTTTGCCGATGATCTCGACAGGGAGACGCGCGAAAACTATCTGAAGATGTCGTTGGAGCAGTTGCGGAAACTTGGCGGAATGATTGAACAGATATTATCCACAAGCATGAAACGGCGAAAGACATTTACACTCAACAAGGAAGAAATAGACTTGCAGAATACACTTGCCAACATAGTGGAGGAACAACGGTTGAGGGCTAAGAAACCGCTTGACATTTCCCTTAATGTTGTTCATGATAATCTCACATTGTTTGCCGACCGCCAGCATTTTATGCAGATAATCAGCAATATATGCGACAATGCCATAAAGTACTCCCGGGAGAACGTTAGGATTGGCATAACATGTAAAAAAGATGCTGTTGGCAATGTCATTATCAAGATTAGCGACAATGGCATAGGAATTGCAAAGGCTCATCAGCAGCATATCTTCGACAAGTTCTACCGTGTGCCCAACGGCAACCTGCACGACGTGAAGGGCTATGGGCTCGGCCTTTACTATGTGGCCACGATGATGAGGCTGCATGGCGGAACAGTAGATATGGAAAGCGAACAGGGTAAAGGAACGACATTCACACTCTTATTCAGACAAACGACATGACGAAACAGATTAAAATACTATTGGTGGAGGATGAGGCCACGCTTGCCATCATCATCCGTGACACACTCAACTCGCAGGGCTTTCAGGTAATTACTGCCGAGAATGGAGAGCGTGGGCTGCAACTGTTCTTCCATGAACGTCCCGACGTAGTCGTGGCTGACGTGATGATGCCCAATATGGACGGATTTGAGATGGTGAAAAGAATAAGAAACAAGGATGTCACAACTCCCATACTCTTCCTTACTGCCCTTTCAGAGACAGAGGATGTGGTGAGGGGATTTGAGGCAGGAGCCAACGACTATCTCCGCAAACCGTTTGGAATGCTCGAACTGATAGTGCGCATTAAGGCTCTCGTGGGGCGTGCTTTCGTTCCGCATGATATCCCGCATGATGATAGTCCTACTCAATATGTCATTGGCGATTACCAACTCGACACGATGAAGGAGCATTTAGTGTATGCCGCCGACAATGCCGACACCGAGATTATCCCCTTGTCTCATCGTGAGTCAGAGATTCTCCGTCTGCTTTGCAGCAGCAAGGGGGAGGTAGTTGATAATCGTGACATCCTGCTCGAACTGTGGGGCGATGACAGTTATTTCAACACCCGCAGTCTTCATGTCTTCATCACCAAACTGCGCCACAAACTCTCCCGCGACTCTCAAGTCAGAATCATCAACGTCAGGGGGATAGGTTATAAGTTGATATGAAAAACCGTTTGACTTACGGTTTTGTCTTTCGAATATATATATGTAGAAAGGTTAATTTATTGGAAAAACGGACAAAAATGCGCCAAAACATATTGGAAAAACGGACAAAATGATGTATCTTTGCATTGGAAAAACGGACAAAATATGATTAAGCGCAAGATAACCAATAGGTTACGTGATTTTTATCACAATACCAACAAGGCATTGCTTCTCACGGGAGCAAGACAGACGGGAAAGTCATTCTCCGCTCGCCATTTTGGCATGACATATTTCAAGCATTTCGTTGAGATAAACTTCATCGAAACACCTTCGGCACGAAACATCTTTGTCAATGCTGACAATGCCAAGGACATATTGGTCAGGTTGTCGGCATATACAACAGAGACTCTTGAAAAAGGCGAGACTTTGGTACTTCTTGACGAAATACAGGAATGTCCCGAGGCACTCACCGCCATGAAGTTTCTTGTGGAAGAAGGAAGCTACCGTTACATTATGAGCGGCTCGCTTTTGGGAGTGGAGATGAAAGACCTTCGGTCAGCACCGGTTGGATATATTGACATTTGGGAAATGTATCCCCTTGATCTTGAGGAATTCTTCGGGGCGGTGGGAGTGTCTGACACTGTAATGAATCACGTGAAAGAGGCATGGGATGAGATGGTGCCTGTGGATGAAGTCGTCCACAGTAAACTGATGTCAATTTTCAGACTCTATCTCATTGTAGGAGGTATGCCGGCTGCCGTGCAAAAATATCTTGAAACCAACAACCTGCAGTCTGTTATGGATGTGCAGAAATCCATCCTTAGGCTCTATCAGGTTGACATAGCCAAATATGACCCCAACAACAAGCTGTACATCCGTGAGATTTTCAACCTTATCCCACCCGAACTAAACGCCAAAAACAAGCGTTTCATACTTAAGAATCTCAATGAGAACATCAAGTTTTCACGTTATGAGAACAGTTTTATATGGCTGAAGGATGCGGGAGTTGCCTTGCCGACATTCTCGGTGGAAGCTCCAACGGCTCCTCTTGCCTTGTCGCGACTGAGAAATCTGTTCAAACTGTTCCAGAACGACGTGGGACTGTTGGCGGCTACATACGCCGACGGCATACAATTGAGAATACTTGATGATGACCCTGATATCAACTTTGGTGCCATCTACGAGAACCTTGTCGCACAGGAATTGCATTGCCATGGTTTCGACCTGTATTATTTTAATAGCAAGAGGCAGGGCGAAGTGGATTTCGTAGTAGAGAAATCTGGCTTTGCCTTGCCTATTGAGGTGAAATCGGGCAAGGCATACCAGCGTCACAATGCCTTGTCGAATATTATGACCGACCAAACATACAAGATACGCGAGGCATACGTCCTGTCGGGAGCTAATCTCAAGGTGGCAGGCAGGATAAAATATCTGCCGATTTATATGTTGATGTTTGTAGTAAAAGACGAGCCGACAGACATCTTCGTGAAGGTGGATTTGCCTGTCTTGTAGTGACTAAGATAATTTTAGTCGGAAGAGGGTTGTGGCATTGCCGGATGTAATCAGTTCGATGCTGCCGCCACTCTGCTTCATTATCTGGCGGGAGATACTCAGACCGATGCCGCTGCCTGTGGGCTTGGTGGTGAAGAAGGGGACGAAGATTTGTTGTGCCTCTTCGGAGGGTATGGGCTTGCCGTTGTTGCTGATGTCGATACATACCGAATCGTCGGGGGCGGTATAGGCGGCAAGGGTGATAGATGTAGCTCCTGCTTCCACGGCATTCTTCAGTATGTTTGTCACGACATGTGCGATGAGGCTTTCGTCGGCGTAGAGGAGTAGGGAAGCAAAGCCCCCCTGCCCCCCAGTGGGGGGTTCTGCCATGCGGATCTCTGTGCGCAGCTTGCACCCCCCTCCAGAGGGCAGGGGGGCCTTCACTATCGCCACCATCCTTTCAAGGAATGGTTTGACGTAGAACAGCTTGGGCTTGGGTTGGGGAATTAGTGTCAGTTGGCGATAGGTATCTACAAAGTGTAATAGTTGTCTGCCTGTTGAATTAATTACAGAAAGAGCCTCATACATATCCGAATCCTTGTCCTCATGGCTCACCCCCCCACCGGGGGGCAGGGGGGCCGTGCCTAACATTTGCTCACTTAGTGATACTATCGGAGCCACATTATTCATTATCTCATGCGTAAGCACACGGATGAGTTTTGTCCATGATTCCATTTCGCGCGATGACAGTTCGTTGCGAATGTCGCTGAATGCTACTATTCTCACTTTCTTGTCATGAAGCATGGCGGTGGTCTCACGTTTGGAGAAATCCTCCGATGCAAGTTTCTCCGCAGCCTGACTCTCAAAAGTCAGCATTTCCACACCGAGCAGACGCAGTGCCGCCTCGTTATGCTGAAGCACACATCCGCGCTCGTCCACCACCATGATTCCTGTTGACACGGCATTGATAATCTGCTCGTAATAACGTTCGCGCTCAATAGCCTCACGGCGTGCCGTCTCGAGTATGCGTCGTATGCGGTTGAGCGACTCGTTTACGAGTTTGTCGCGCCCCTTTTCGGGGAAGTTAAACGAGAAGTCGAGGTTGTCGATGGCATTAAAAAGGAACGTCACCTTGCCGATGGTGCGGCGGTAGCGGCGGTGGAGCACAAGGCATACTATACAGAATACGGCTGCCGTGCAGAGTATGGCGATGATGACGTTAGAGTCCATATTTCTTTATTTTATTATATAAGGTCTGTCGGGCAATGTCAAGACGTTGTGCCACAAGTGAGAGATTGCCTTCGCATTCATGGATGGTGCGGGCTATGAGGTCGCGCTCCATGGAGGCCAAAGAGCAATCCACGGCACGGCCCCCCTGCCCCCCGGTGGGGGGTGCAAGCTGCGCATCATAATCCGCATGGCAGAACCCCCAACCGGGGGGCAGGGGGGCCGTGCCTTGGGGGGGCGCTGGGCTTTCTTCCAATATCACCGCCCTCTCTATCGTATGTTCTAATTCCCTGATATTCCCTGGCCACGGATAATCGAGCAGTTGCTGGCGGGTCTTGTCGTCGAGTTCGAGTGGTGTCTTGTTATAGAAGTCCGAATATCGCTTGATAAACTGCTCTGCCAAGGGGATGATCTCCTCCTTGCGCTCGCGCAGTGGCGGCAAGTGCAGACAGATGGTATTCATGCGATAGAGAAGGTCTTCGCGGAATGTTCCTTCTCGAACCATCTCCTGCAGGTTGCGGTTGGTGGCGGAGATAAGGCGGATGTTGATGGGTATCTCTTTTGTGCCTCCGATGCGTGTGATGGTCCTGCGCTGAAGGGCGGTGAGCAGTTTTGCCTGAAGAGGGTAGGAGAGATTGCCTATCTCGTCAAGAAACAGCGTACTGCCCTCTGCCAACTCCATCTTCCCCGGTTTGTCGCTCTTGGCATCAGTGAATGCTCCACGCACATATCCGAACAGTTCGCTCTCAAACAACGTCTCGGTGATGGCACCCATATCCACAGTAACCATCTGCTTTCCCGATCGTCTCGACAACCGGTGAATCTCACGCGCCAACACCTCCTTGCCCGTTCCGTTCTCACCAGTGATAAGGATGTTGGCATCAGTGGGAGCCACCTTCTGAACCATATCATGAAGAGCGGCCCCCCCGCCCCCCGGAGGGGGGAGTGGCTGCGCACCATCATCCGCATGGCAGAACCCCCCACCGGGGGGCAGGGGGGCCGTGGGGGGCTTGGGGACCGCTTTTTTTATTTTCTCTATCAGCACCTCGTTCTCAAACGGCTTCACAATGAAGTCGGCCGCTCCTTCCTTTATTCCCCTCACGGCGAGGTCGATGTCAGCGTATGCCGTAAACAGGACGACTGCCACATCCGGCTCCATGCGCTTTATTTCCTTGAGCCAGAACATACCCTCGTTGCCGTTGTTGATGCCACGCCCGAAGTTCATGTCGAGCAGCACCACGTCGGGCTTCTTCCTCCGCATAAGCGCAGGAATGGCATTGGGGTTTGTGGATGTCTGCACATCCTCGCACACGTTCTTCAGTAGCATCCTAAGCGACACGAGCATGGCCTCGTTGTCGTCGATAATCAGTATATTGCCTTTCTTCTTCATTGCCTTTTTTTGAGATAACGATGCAAAAGTACAAAAAAAAGACAAGGCGGGCAAGAATGTCATCACCAAACTTGCCTGCCTTATCGTTTTTTAACAAACACAGAGTCACAGATTTTTGTTGAACACAGAGTCACAGAGAAACAGAGTTCCTATTTTTCTCTGTATCTTCTTATACCTTAATATAAATATTTTCTCTGTGCCTCTGTGCCTCTGTGTTAATATAAAAATAACTCTCACTCCGTCTTTATGCTCTCCACGGGATTGGCGGTAGCCACCTTCAGTGTGCGGCTGATAATGGATAGGAAGGCTATGGCGAGGGTGAAGAGGGCTGCCGCCGCAAGAGTCCACCACGGCATCGGAATCTGATAGGTGAAGTCCTGGAGATAATGGCGCATTGCCTTGATGCTCAACGGCATGGCCAAGACTATAGCCACCAACGACATCACGAGAAACCGGCGCGAGAGTGTCCACACGGCACTCGCAACCGTAGCTCCCATCACCTTGCGCAGGGCAATCTGCTTGCGCTGCTGCTCACCGTAATACACCGACATGGCAAACATGCCGAGGGCGGAGATGAGTATCGAGACGAGCATGAAGGTGAGGACGAGCGACATCGTGTTGCGCTGGGTCTTCAGTCCATCGCTCAATATGTCGTCGATGTATTTGCAATTCATTTCAAGAGGCATACCCCTTACTTCTTTCGTCACTATGCTGCAAGTGTTCTTCACGGCGGCAAGAGCCTTGTCGTGGTCGCCACGTGTTTTGATGAGCATTGTATAAAAATAGCCATCGTGAGGAGCCACCATGATGCCGTTGTAACACTTGTCCATCGCGTTTGGCATGGCAGTGCCGGCACGGTAGTCGGCTATCACTCCGCAACATTCATATTCGGGTTTTCCGTTCTTGACACCAAAATATGGTTTCTTTGCCGACACACCCCAAAAGCGCTTTCCGCTTTCCGTCACCCATACCTTTCCCTCGGTTGGTTCACAGTATTGCTCAATCACCTTTATTCCCAACATCTTCATCGCAGTGGAGTCGAGACGGCACATCGCCACCCATGATAACACCTTGTCATTTTCGTCATGCACACCATTGGCACCGCATTGTAATGGTGTCCCTCCACCTGGCGTTGCCTCCACTACCTCGGGCAGTGCCTTCAACCGGTTTGCCAAAACCATCTGCTTGTCAAGGCTATAGCCTACATCATTTGTATATGCCATGATGATGTCCTCCTTGTTGTAGCCGTAGGAAAGTGTGTAGAGATGGTGCATTTGCAAGGTCATTGTCAATCCCACGGCGATGAGCACCGTGCTGACTACGCCTTGCGCAGTTATGAACACCTTGCTGAACCACATCTTGTTCTTAATCCGGAGACTGCCCTTCACCACGTCGATGGGGTTAAACCGCGACACTACCATGGCGGGAATGATGCCGCAAACAGTTGATATAACAAGGAGTGCTGCCACGGTGATTAGAAACACTAACAGAGACACGGGGAGAGAGATTTGCGTCTTGAGTATGTCGTTGAACACGGGCAGCAGGCATAGTGCCAACAGCAGACCGATGATGAAGCAGGCTGACGTGAACAATGCCGACTCCTTGAAATATCTTACCACCACACCCCATACGCTCTCGCCCAACAGTCGGCGTGTTGCCATCTCCTTTGCCCGTTTGCCGGCTTGCGCCACGGTGAGGTTGATATAATTGAATATTGCGCACACGAGAAGCACAAGGGCCACGGCAAGCAGGATGTCAACCAACTTCTTGTCGCCTTGGCGGAACTTCCAGTTGGAGATGGTGGAGAAATATAATTTGTCCAAACGCACTATCGTCGAGCCCCACAGGAACTTGCCGTCATTCTCGCGTGAATACTCAAATTCTTTCCAGTAATCCACATACTTGTCGAGCAGTTTGTCCGACACCTTGGCTGGGTCGGCATCCTTGTCGAGTCGTATGAAAGGAACAGTCTCGCCGAAGTTGTCCATCTTTGCCGTCAGCTTTTCCGCATATTTCATTGAAACCATCACATCGTATGGCTCAAAGATGTCAGACTTGCCAAAGTCGGGCATCACTCCCGTTACCCTGAACGTGAGGGTGTCGTATTTCAATGTCTTGCCGATGGCATCGCCATTGCCGAAAGCTTTGGCGGCAAACGACTCGCTCACGATGGCTTCGTTCTCGGATGTAAGCACCCTGTCGTGCCGGCATCCACGGACATCATATCCGAAGAACTCAAAGAAATTAGGGTCAACGCAGTATGCGTCAGTCTTGAAGAACGTCTCGCCAACCATAAACCCGGGGATATTGTTGGCGGTGGCGACCCTTGTCCATTCCTTTATCTCGGGAATGGAAGGAAAGAATTCCTGTGCCGTTCCCCATGTCATACCGAGATAGTCGCCGCTGCCCACGGCATAAATCTCCTTTGCCTTCTCATTGCCTTTGCCCACGCCATATTCCATCATGGCATAGGCTCCGAGGATGACTACAAAGCCCAAGGCAACCGACAGTCCGAATGCCTCGATAGCCGTATAAAGCTTGTTGCGTGATAAAAACTTAAAATATGATTTCATAATCATTCTTCATTCTTCATTTTTCACTCTTCATTTAACTCTCAACCACTTGCCCATCAAACAGATTAATTATCCTTCCGGCATACGTCGCGTCGTGCTGCGAGTGAGTCACCATCACCACTGTTGTGCCCTCCTGATTCAGTTCGGAGAGCAGTTCCATTACCTCCATGCCGTTCTTTGAGTCGAGATTACCCGTAGGCTCGTCGGCGAGGATGATGCTCGGTCTTCCCACCACGGCACGCGCTATTGCCACACGCTGCTGCTGACCGCCTGAAAGCTGGTGGGGATAATGCTTCATGCGGTGGCTCAGTTTCACCTTGCGCAGTATGTCGAGCACGCGCTTCTTGCGCTCCTTCTTCTCCACGCCGAGGTATTTCAGTTGCAGTTCGATATTCTCCTCCACTGTCAGTTCGTCTATGAGGTTGAACGACTGGAACACGAATCCAATGCGCCCCTTGCGGTATGCCGTGCGCTCGCGTTCTTTCAGGTGTCCCACCTCCTCGTCGCCGAGCCAGTATTTTCCCTCGGTGGGACTGTCGAGCAGTCCGAGGATATTCAGCAATGTTGATTTGCCGCAACCCGATGGCCCCATGATGGCAACAAACTCGCCGTCGTTCACTTCGATACTCACCCCATTGAGTGCTATCGTCTCCACTTCCTCCGTGCGGAAGATTCTCGTGATGTTTTCTGTTCTTATCATATCTTGTTTTTTTGTTTTTTCGTGCTGCAAAGTTATATCATTACTTCCAATCCACCAAGGCTTTTCATTGTTCCAAGGGTGAATTGTATGAAAATCATACAGACTTCTGTGTGATAATCATACATTTCTCCCGATTTGTTTCGCAGTTTCAACAGAAATGATTAATTTTGCAAGCGATAATTTGAATATGATATGAAATACGGAACGATACTTATTGTGGATGACAATCCCGCTATACTGACGGCATTGAAGATATGTCTTGCCGACGTGTTTGAGCATGTCCTCACGCAGCCCAATCCCGACGGAGTGCTTGCCTTGCTCCAACAGGAGAGGGTGGATGTGATACTGCTCGACATGAACTTCACCATCGGTATGAACAGCGGTCAGGAGGGACTTACGTGGCTTCGCTCCATCCATCGCCTGCATGCGGATATACCCGTTGTGTTAGTGACAGCCTTTGCCGATGTCCGTCTTGCAGTGAAAGGACTGAAGGCAGGTGCCGCCGACTTCATCACCAAACCGTGGGACAACGACGAACTCGTCCGCACCCTCAAGGATGCCATCGACAACAACAACAATGTAGCCACCCTCGAAAGTGTGGAGACTGAGCATGTGCGCAAGGTGGTGGACAAGTGTCATGGCAATATCTCCCGAGCTGCCGAACTACTCGGTATTACGCGCCAGACGCTCTATTCGAAGATTAAGAAATAGTCCATTGGGGACGTAGGCGTTGATACCGCCGCTAATCTTGTTGCGGTCTTACACGAGGTAAGACCCTACAGCGGCAGATACTTGGCAGATTTCATTTCGGACATATAAATAACAAATTATATGAATACATTAGAAATAATCCTCATATCAGTTGTTATAGCAGCAATACTGTATTTGGCAATATGCATGTTCTATTGCCATCAGCGCCGACTCCGCGAACGGGCTTTCCTCATGCGCGAGGCAGTGCGCAATGGTGATTTCACCTTCCGTGTGCCCACCAAAGGAATGTTCTTCGGCGAGAAAGCCCTGCTTGACGCCCTCAACGACATGGTGAACAACATCAGTCGCCTGACTGCCCAAAACGAGGTGGAATCGTGGAAGAAACTCACCCGTGTGCTCACCCACGAAATAAACAATTCCACCACCCCGATTCTTAGTATTTGCCAGTCATATCTCGCCTCGCCCTCCCTCCAGTCCTCCCCATATCACGAGGGCATCGAGGCAATTCACGACACAACATCCGCCCTTGCCGCCTTTGTCGATAGTTATCGCAAGATGACGCAAATACAAAAGCCGGAGCCTGAGGATATTGCCTTGCGGGATTTCATCTCCGGCCTCACCTGTATGTATCCCTCACTCAAATGGCATATCCACATCCCCGAATCTCTTACAATATCCATCGACCCCAATCTCCTTCGCCAGGCAATAATAAACATCGTGAAGAATGCCGCCGAGGCAGGAGCCACCACCATCTCCACACGATGGCTCTCTCGCCGTCTCTACATCAGCAACGACGGCACCCCAATTCCCCCTGAGCACCACCGCGACCTCTTCATCCCCTTCTACACCACCAAGCACCACGGTTCAGGCATCGGTCTTCCCCTCTCCCGCCAAATCCTGATGATGCAAGGCTACGAACTCTCCCTCGCCCCAGTCCCGCAAACAGGCTATCACGTCACCTTCGTCATCTCCTCGATAAACAATCAATAATCCAAGTTTTGCCCAAAGTCTATATTTTAATAATATTTGACAAGTATCGTTATTTATCATCAGATGCTACTACGTTGTTCCAAGCATCATCCTTCTTAACTTTTATTATATTTAATCGAAGGATGAACGAAGGAACAACGGAGGATGAACGAAGGATGAACGGAGGATGAGCCTCTTTTCTGCTCTAAAAATAGGGTAAAAATGCGGATTTTGAATACACTATTTAACATAAAGGCTCATAATTAGATGTATTATTTAAGTATTTTAAGATTTGGAAATCCTAATACAATGCTAGCTCTCTTTTTTCGGGAAACACTGCATTTTTGCGTCTAATATACATATTATCAGCATGTTAAACAGTTTCAACACTACATAAACACTACATAAACACTACATAAACACTGCACTGCCACTACATCTCTATTCGAGTAGTAATTATTTACAAACCGATTGCTGTGGAGATATGTAGTCTATATGTAGTGTTAGTGCAGTGTTAGTGCAGTGTTGAAGAGAATTAAATCTCACTAATCCAGTCGCTTATCCCCTAAAATGCAGTGTTCTCCACAAAAAGAGAGCAGGCCTTAATTGTCTATTATTTTGCGTTCACCTGAAAAGCCTCGGAAACTCGTAAGGAAATAAGAACGACCCAAATGATGGTTGGTATTCTCGGATATGGAGGATGCATATTCACATCAAAAGATAGTTGATGTATTCACCAAATGGTGTAGTACAAGCAATTATTATCTCATTATGGACAATCAACATTTTAACCTTGCGCCACTAAGGATATTAACCTTGGGGCGTTAAGGTTAATAATGTTATCAGATGATGAAAGCACTTGGTTTCTACCTGTTCCACCTGTTTCACAACTTCCGCAGGGCTGGTGGTGGAGGTGGAGACTGGGTGGGGGGGGTCTCGACAGCAAAACTGTCGAGAACGGTGGCTGGGCGGGCGGGGGGGTTGGGGCTACTTGGGGGGCTATTGGGGAGTGGTGGCTGGGCGGGAGAGTTGCTCCGCCATGGAGTTGAGCTCGAGGCATTGGGCACGGGTGATGGTTCTCTTTTCCATGTGGAAGGGCCAGGGACTGACTTGGAGGAGAAGACCGGCGGAACAGGCGTTAAAACTCTCGCCGGATGGTTTGTATAATGGTGGGAAGCCATTCTCGCGCAGGAGGATAATGCGGTAGCCGCGGTTCATGGCCTCGCGGAGCACTTCCCTCTCCTTGGGTGCTATGGCTGCGCTGACAAGCACTCCGCCTCGTTCGCCGCATGCGAGCCATTCTTCACGAAGCCGGGCGTTTTCTTCGTCAGTGTAGCTGCGATGCACGATGACAGCCACCTTGTCTGGGATGTCGAGCAGAAAGCGGTTGCCTATGACTTGGCAGTTTCGGCCTGCAACCTCCATATTATGGAGCACTGTGAAGAGCTGGGGATTGTTGCGTTTCAGGAAAAGGCGGCGGGGATTGTCGTCAAGGTATGCCTTCCAATTGTCAAGCTGGTTGTCGTGGATAAGAATCTTGTCATTGTATCCGGCTTCGAAAAGTCCCTTTCTTGGAGTTTCGTTGATATTGAATAATCTCCAGTAGGCTTTGTTACATCCAGCCTTGAATCCGGCTATCACCTTGCCAAGGTGTTTGTCCTTGGGCATATCTTCGATTACTCTTACTATTATATGAATATGGTCGGGCATAATACATACCTTCCATACTTCCACCATGGGGTAAAACAGATGAATCTTTTGCATTTCCTCATTGAGGATGCACTTGCCTAATTCCGAGTATTCAACAGCGGGTTTGTTGCTTGGCTCAGTGGATAGGTCGGGATTGCCTGTTAATTTGCCGAATAACGGCATGCGTTCATTCACCACCAGTGTAAGCATGTAAGTGCCCTGTCGGTGGTAGTCGTGCCAAGGGGTTCTGCGCTTCATGGAATGCTTGGTGTCAAGCATTTTTTTGCTACGTGGATTCGTTTCTTCGTGATTCATCTTTGGTTTGTTTTTAAACAGTTGCAAAGATAATCAAGTGATTTTATTCTCCTACTGATTATTAAAGAATTTTATCTTGCTTAACCTTTTTTATATATAAAAGCCGTTATTCGTTTTGTTGTTCTGATAATTCTGTGTATATTTGCAATGGATTTTTGTAATAAATGAGATATGAAAAATGTAAGAAGATTATTTGCTATATTGGTTTTTGTTGGCATGTCGCTTATGGCTAATGCCCAGGAAGGGGCTTGGAGCGGTGAGATTGAGGTTCAGGGGATGAAATTGCCGTTGGTTTTCAATTTCGGTGCTGACGGGTGTACACTTGATTCTCCCTCGCAGGGAGCGAAGGGGATAAAGGCTGATAAGGAAACGCTGGACGGCGGCAGGATTCGTGTGAAGATTCCAATGGTAAGGGCTACTTTCGAGGGAACTATGGAGGGGAACTCTATTAAGGGAACGTTTACGCAAAACGGAATGTCGTTCCCAATGACCCTTATGCCGGGGAAACCTAAGGTCAACCGTCCGCAGACTCCCGTTGCTCCTTTCCCTTATACCACTGAGGAAGTGACATTCAGCAATGGCAAATTTAAATTCAATGGTACGTTGACGCTGCCTGAGAACAGCGACAAGAATACCAAGGTTGTGCTTATGGTTACTGGCAGTGGACAGCAAAACCGTGACGAGGAGGTGTTTGGGCACAAACCGTTTGCGGTGATTGCCGATGCCTTGGCACGCGAGGGAATAGCATCACTGCGCTATGACGACAGAGGCTATGGCGACTCGACGATAGTGTTCTCAAACTTCACTACCGACGACTTCAAGCAAGATTCCGAGGCAGGGGTGAAATACCTGCGCAAGAGATTTAAGAAAGTAGGAGTGCTTGGACATAGCGAAGGAGGCACTATTGCCCTTATGCTTGCAGGTGAGGGAAAGACAGATTTCGTGGTGTCGATGGCGGGAATGGCCATTTCGGGCAAGGAGACGCTGATAATGCAGAACCGCATAGGATTGGCTCCGTTGGGAATGACTACGGAGACGGTGGATGGCTATTGCAAGGCATTGTCGGACGCATTCGATACATTAGGAGCCGGGAAGAGCGTGGAGGAAGTTGACCGCAAGGATGTGCCTTTGATGCTGAGGCAGTTGTTTGAAATGGCGATGAAGCAAGCCGATACTCCTTTTATGCGCCATATTTTCTCATTGGATATAAGACAGGATTTACCTAAAGTCAAATGTCCGGTATTGGCGATGAACGGAAAGAAGGACATGCAGGTGGATTGCGATAAGAATATCTCAGCCTTGCAGGAAGGACTTGTGAACTGCAAGCCAGAGATAGTAACATTTGAAGGGCTGAATCATCTCTTCCAGCATTGCACGACAGGGAATGTGGTTGAATATCAACAGATCGAGGAAACCATATCCGTTGATGTGCTGAAGGCGATAGTCGATTTTATTCAGAAATCAGTTTGAGAAATCAAAATAATAGTAAGAGAAAAATATGCTTTCTCGACAGGCCGCGGGCGGGACGCCCACGCTCCCAGAGGCTGCGCATCCCAACCTTTCTGGGCTATAGTTTTCCAACAATCTTCCTTCCCCACACCAATATGAGGGCGAAGCAGAGGCGGGTGGATATCAAGAGGAGGGCGGAGATGCCGGTGGCGGCGAAGACGATGGTGTCCTCGAGCATGGAGTGGTTCATGATGAGATGATAGTTGACGTCGTTTGCCTCCTCGCGAGTAACAAGGCCTTTGTCCTCTAACTCTACCATCACTGCAGAACCGTAGCTGATGCCAAGGACGTTGCCTACGAGCCACATGTAGGAGGCTTGTCGTGGCAAACCAAAGAGCGACATCAGCGGCGAGAGCATGCGCGATAACGGGTCGAGCAGGCGATAGGCTTCGAGCATACGCTGCACTACCATCAGCGAATAGATGATAAGCGCCACCATGAGCGACATTTTTATCTGTGATATAACCCATGTTGTCATCACTTCCCCGAAACTGCTGTCAGCCTCTGCGCCGAGATAGATATACTTCCCCGGCATATCGGGCAGTAAGACATTGAGAATGAGGGCGCAGATGAGAGCCATTACAATGCGTATCGCGCCCATCTTCCAAAACGACGACCCCGTCTTCCTGTTCACGGCGCACTCCATGGGCAATGCGTGGCACAAGGCTATCATGAGGGCAAGTATGGAGGCCTGCTTCATTGTCAGCGGGATGGACATCATCACCGCAATGCCAGCGTATGTGCCAGCCGTGGCACCCGATATGAATGCCACTGCCGATTCTCCCGGAAGACCGAAGTGGACGAACAGCGGGTTAATCCATGTGGCAATCCATGCGAGCACTCCGAAATGCTGCATGAGAGTAACCGCCAATGATATGGGTATCATCAGCTTGAGCAGCCACTTGGTGCTTTTCCATGATGCAGGCACAGCCTGCCTGAAACTATCTAATATCTTGTTCATTTTCTAATTTAAACACAGAGGCACAGAGTAACAGAGTTTTTAAATGTCTCTGTGTACAATAATTTTATTTCATATAATATTGTCTCTTGTTCTCATCCATTTTCTCTATGGCATATCTGAGGGTTGTGCGATGCATCTCGTGGCCATGGTCCTTGAGGTAGGCTTCGAGGGTGGGCATATCGCGCTTGCCAACCTCGCGGAGCATCCAGCCTACAGCCTTGTGGATTAGGTCGTGGGGATGGGGGAGGAGGATGGTGGCGAGGCGGAGGGTGTCGTCGTATTGGTCGGCACGTATGAGCATCCAGCATGTCACCATGGCGATGCGCTGTTCCCATAGGTTGGAGCTTGCGGCAAGTTGGTAGAGGATTTTGCGGTCGGGCATCGAGCCGTCGGCTTGGGGATATAGCAACCATTTGCCGAGAATCTTAGGACACGACATATCCACGAGATCCCAGTTGTTGGCCCTGCGGGCATGGCGCAGATAGAAGCGGGCAATCTCCTCGCGTCGTTCGGCGTTTACCGTTGGCACTTGGCGTGCTTTTGGCAATGCCGCCTTCATCTCCTCCACGAGCAGGAGGAATCCGCAGAGCCTCGCCTCATGCCATTCCGAATTGAGCAGAATCTCTATCTCTTCGAGTGGCACCCGCAAGCGTGCCTCTTTGACGACAATGCGAGTGTCGGGCACTTTTATGCCGATAAACTTGTCGCCCTCGCCGTATTCTCCCTTGCCGGTCTTGAAGAACCGCATGAGGTTTTCCCTCTGCCACTCGTCGCCCATTGAGAGAAGTGTGGATATTATGTCTTTTGCCTTTACGTACATATTTATATATAATATAATGTGATTTGAGAGTGCAAAAGTACGAATTTATCCTGAGATATGCAAGGATTTTAGGAAAAAATAGTTTGACCTGTACGGTTGAGTACGGGCTGAAAGCCCAAAAGCACATAGCCCAGGGCAACGCCCTGGGTTTTAATGTTGTTGCGATTAAACGCCCTGAAAGGGCAAAAGCGTTATTCTCCGCTGCAATTACGCTTTTGCCCTTTCAGGGCGTTCATGTATCCTCGGCATACAAACCCAGGGTGTCGCTTCGCTCTGCCCTGGGCTATGTGCTCGTTGCCCTTTCAGGGCGTTCCTAATCATTATACATCTCGATAATATTCAACCATACATCTCGATAATATTCAACCATACAGCTCATAATATTCGACCAGGACAAATCTATAATATCCATATTTTTCTATGAACTGTTTAAATATTCCATTATGTTAATAAGCTGAGTGTAATTATTCAGCTGGTATAATTTTAAACACAAAGACACGAAGATACAAAGTGTTTTTTCGCTGAATGAAGATACAATGAGCAGCAAAGCTGCTTACAAAGTCCACAAAGTTTTCCCGCTGCAAGCCTTTGTGGCGACTTTCAAGTCGCTTGTTGTCTTTGTATCTAAATAAAATCTTCGTTTCTTTGTGTCTTTGTGTTCTAATATATAGAACCTGCTGAATAGTTACAGTTGAGTGTTATTTTAGTTAATATTAATTAAATTTAGACGGGAATATGTATGTATTTCAAATTATTTGCGTATCTTTGCAAAAAGTTTTAAAATAATTGGTAATAAATACGAATCCCTTAGGAAGTATAATTAACCTACAAAAAGTATTAAAGTTAATGGCCTCGCGAATAAACAAGAGGCAAGTTGTTAAACGTAAAAAGTACTAAATGAGAATTGAAATGATGAGACGAACAGCAGTGATGTTGTATCTATCAATGGTTTTTTCGGTGTTTACCATCGCACAAAACACTACATCAACAATCACAGGTACAACCACCGACAGTGATGACATTCTGCCGGGAGCCGTTGTGAAATTGACAGAGGTGGAAACGGGCGTAAGCTATTCCGCCATCTCTAACCAGAAAGGACAGTTCCGTATCATAGGACTGACACCTGGTGGACCCTATCGCTTGGAAGTGAGCTATGTAGGTCACAAGAAGAGCGTTATCGACATCAAGCGCATCAGCCTTGGTGAAGTATATTCGTGCAACGTGAAGCTCACTTCGGGCAATGAGTTGCAGGAGGTTGTTGTGAAAGGTCAGGCAGCGGCATTGCGCAAGACCGGTTCGTCGGAGAACTTCTCCTCTGAGGACATCGACAACAAGGCGACAGTTGACCGCTCGTTGCAGGACATTCTCGCCATGTCACCTTATTATATAGGTAGTGGCTCGTTCGGCGGACGCGACGGCGGTATGAACAACTACAGTGTGGATGGCGCCAACTTCAACGCAAATATGGGTCTCGACCGCGAGATGATGCCAGGAGCAGGCACTCCCTTCGCTCTTGAGGCATTTGAGGACATACAGGTGGTGAACTCAGCCTTCGACGTGAAGAACAGCAACTTCATGGGTGCCACAATCAATGCCGTGACGAAGAAGGGAACAAACACCTTCCGCGGTTCGGCTTATCATTTCTATAAGGACGAGAGTCTGAGAGGCAACAGGGTGGATGGCGAGGAACTGACCGCTCCGCGTGGCGACATCAAGCGCACCATCTACGGTTTGACCCTCGGCGGTCCGATTATAAAGGACAAACTCTTCTTCTTCGTAAGTGCCGAATTGGAGAACACCCCGTTGCAGCTGCATCAGTGGCAGGCATCAAAGGACGGAGTGGAAGACGGCAAGAACCTCATCTCACGTGTCACGGAGTCGGACATGAAGCAGTTTGCCTCCGACCTCCAGTCAATGTACGGTTGGAATCCCGGTTCGTATAACGACTTCACCGGCGACAACAAGTTCTTCCGACTGATGACCCGCATCGACTGGAACATATCCAACGACCATAAATTTACATTGCGCTATAACCAGACCAACGGCAAGAAGGATAACCTCTATTCAAGCCCTGGAATGGGTATGGGCGACGGACGTGTGAGCATCTATTCGATGGTGTTCGACGGCAGCAACTGGAAGAAGGTTGATAACGTGTATTCGCTTGCAGGAGAGCTGAACAGCCGCTTTGGCAATAACATCACCAACAAGTTGCGCGCCTCGTTCACGTTCAACGACGCCAACAACCGCGAGTGTGATGCCGCCTTCCCATGTATAGAGATCATGAAGCCATACGACGGCGACGGCAAGAACCATGCCTATATGTCGGCAGGATATGACCCTCACGCCTGGCTCAATGGTATCAACGAGAAGAGTTGGAATGTGGTGGATAATATGAACATATCCCTTGGCGACCATTTCCTCACCGTGGGAGCGGGATTTGAATCCACCAAGGCAAGCAACTGCTATATGAAATACGGTGCGGGATATTATCGCTATGCCTCCTACGACGACTTCCTTCAGAAAAAGGCACCCGTGGCGTTCGCCATGTGCTGGTCGTTGACAGGCAAGGAGCGCGCCCTCTCGGATGTGACATACAACCGACTCTCAGCTTACGTTCAGGACGAGTGGCAGGTGAACGAGCGTCTGCGCCTCTTGCTCGGAGTGCGTATGGACATGCCGATGTACACCAATCACAGATACGAGAACCCCTCGGTGGCAGAACTTGACTTCAACGGCAAGAAACTCAATACAGGCGAGTGGCCAGGCAATGTGATGCTCTTCTCGCCGCGAGTGGGCTTCAACTACGACCTGACCAAGGACGGTTCACTTAGATTCCGTGGAGGTACGGGTATCTTCACCGGTCGATTCCCGCTCATCTTCTTCAGTAAGATGCAGGAAGGTTCGGGAATGCTTCAGACCTCAGTGCAGATTACCAATGCCGCCAACCCGCTGCTGCAATACCTCGCAGGAGGAGTGCGCACACCGCAGCAGGTGCTCAAGGAGGTAGTGCCAAACCTGCCCGACGACCAGAAGAAGCTCTTCCCAACACAGCCGGGAGCAGTGAGCAACCTCATCACCGTGGATAAGAACTTCAAGATGCCGCAGGTGTGGAAGACCACCCTCGCACTCGACTGGAAGGCACCATTGGGATTCGACAACCTCTTCACCATCGAGGGAACATACTCGAAGGACATCAACGCCATCACTGCCTTTGATGCTAATATAGACATGGACAAGGCTACGGCAGAGAGATTCGCAGGTCCCGACAACCGCTACTTCTATCCTGGCAACGTGGAGAAGCGCATACACAGCGACAACGGATATGCCTATGAGATGACAAACACAAGCAAGGGTTATTCTGCCAACGTGATGGCACAGGTGAAGATGACCCCGGTGAAGAACCTCGACCTCATGATGGCATACACATGGACGGCATCGAAGACCATGAACAGTCTGCAGAGCAATCAGGTGGAGAACGCCATGACCAACCTGCCCACAGTGAACGGTATCAATATCCAGGAGACACAGAACGCCCGATATATCTACACGCCTCACCGCATCATCGCCTCGGCGGCATATAAGGTGAGCTATGCTGACGACATCATGTCAACACGCATCGCAGTGTTCTATTCGGGACAGAAGAACGGTTCGTATAGCGTGACATACAACGGCGACCTCAACAACGACGGTATGTCTAACGACCTAATCTATATCCCCAAGTCGAAGGACGAGATGAACTTCATGGAATATACCGCCAACAATACAACCTTCACGGTGGATGACCAGAAGAACGCATTCTGGGATTTCATCAATCAGGATCCCTACCTGAGCAAGCATAAGGGAGAATATACACAGGCTTTCGGGGCGTTCAACCCATGGTATAACCGCTTCGACGTGAGATTCACCCAGGAGATGAAGGTGAAGGTGGGCAAGCAGGTGAACCGCATACAGCTCAACTTCGACATCCTCAACTTCGGCAACTTCATCAGCAGTAAGTGGGGATTGCAGAAGAGTGCCATCAGTGCAGCCGTTAAGCCTCTTGTGGTGGATGCCAAGAACCGTGTGGATGCCAACAACCAGCCGATTTACAAGCTCGCGAGCTACAAGGATTCCGAGGGTGTGACGAAGCTCGTTGACCACACGTTTGACGTGCTCCGCAACACCAACAACTGCTGGAGAATGCAGATTGGGGTGAAGTATATATTTAATTAGGAATTAGGGATTAGGAATTAGGGATTAGGAATTAGGAATGATTCGATTGACTCGTAAAATAATGTATATAATTGCGATTGCCGTGGCCGTGATGGCCATGGCTTTCGGCGTTTATGCCTGTCAGAATACTGACAAGAAGAAAATTGTGGTGATATTCTCACAGCACAGCGGATTGCATTGCTATGAGGATTTCAGGGAGTCACTCGAAAAGGCATTGAAGAGGAAACGCATCAATGCCCATCTTTCCTACTTCTATCTCGACTGCGAGAAATGGAACCATAACGAAGAAATCGATGAAGCTCGACGCATACTCAACGAGGCGGGCAAGAACGGATTCCCCGACTTGGTGATGACTATCGGTGACGAGGTGACTTACTCGGTGATGATCACCCAGGACTCGATGATTCGCACTGTGCCCGTGGTGTTCGGTGCAGTGGCGTTCCCCAACGAGGGTATGCTGAGAAAGAACCCCAATCTCGTGGGATTCAAGGACAGTACGAACATTGTGGAGAACATATATCTTGCAGGAAAGATATGCGGCATACACGCAGTGAACACGTTGCTATCCTCACACTATCTCGACAAGATGTGCAAGAAGAGGATTAAGGAGCAGATAGCCGGCAGGAAGGACATTGTCGATAATATCGGATGGGAGCATACGCTCTACGAGATATTCAGCATGCCGCCGGATATATACTCCATCACTCCCTTCTCGCTCTACAACCTTCAGCAGAACACCCACATGGACACAAAGCAGGACTCGCTCGGCAATGAGAACCTGATGCTCGCCATGAGCCGATTCTCAAAGATGACATACGTGCAGATGAAATATGACCAAGAGTCGCAGATGATGGTGAACATGAGTAGCACCAAACCCATGCTCACCGCCACTTGGCTTGACTTTGGAGCACAGGGCAGCCGCTTCATTGCGGGATATTTCGCCGGTGCGGAAACCATCGCCGATGATGTGGCGGGAGTGGCTGCGCAGATATTCGACGGAACAAAGACCACCGACATACCCGTGAGAATACACAGGCAGAACTACTGGATGGACTGGTTGGTGGCAAGTAAGCATGGATACACCAAGGACAACCTGCCCGAGGACTTCAAGATTATAAATATGACGTGGAAGGACAAGCATCCGAAACTGTATCTCGTCATCAACTATGGTTCGGGTATTATCGCCGTCATTGTTATTCTTGTTCTGTTGCGAATATTATATAAGGAAAGAGAATATAAACGCAAGGCTCTCAAGCAGGTGGAGCGTGAGAATATGCTATATAACATGGCGGTGGAAAACAGCCACACCTTCGCATGGGAGAGATATGGCGAGACCATCTATCTGAGCGACACCTTCTGGCATCACTATGGACATGAGCCGCACGTGTGCGACGTTGACGAGTTTGTGGGTATGATACATCCCGACTACCGCAAGGAATATCTCTCGGGAGTGGATAAGGTAAACCGCGGAGACTCGTATTCGGGAGAGGTGAAGGCTGACTTCTATCGCAACGGCGAGTGGCACTGGTATCAGATTCGCGGTAAGGGAGTGATTGACGACAATGGTAAGTGTAAGCGTTCTTACGGAATGTTGCTCAAGGTGGATGACTACAAGCTCAAGGAGTTCCAGCTCGACGAGGCCCGCCGACTGGCTGAGGAGGCCACACTGAAGGAGTCGTTCCTCGCCAACATGAGTCACGAGATACGCACTCCGCTCAATGCCATAGTGGGATTCTCGCAGCTCTTGGCAATGCCCGGGGAAGAATATTCGCCCGAGGAAAAGGCGATGTTCATCGATGCCATACTCACCAACAACGACCTGCTGCTGAAGCTCATCAATGACATAGTTGACCTGTCGTGCGTGGAGTCGGGAGAGATGAAGTTTGTAATCAAGACATACAGTGCGAGGGCTCTCGTCACTCGTGCGTACAATAAATATAAAGACAACGTGCCCGAGAATATTGATTTCCGCCTGTCAATGCCAGATGACTGCAGCGACGAGAGTGTGGATGTGGATGAGAACCGTCTTGACCTTATCTTCAGAAACCTCATGTCCAACGCTGTTAAATATACCAAGCAAGGCTCCATCTCTATTGGATGGCAGCGTGCCAAGGGTAAGTACAAGGTTGAGATATTCGTTGAGGACACCGGATGCGGTCTCTCTGACGACGACGCTAAGATGGTGTTCAGCCGCTTCTACAAGAAGGACAAGTTCCAGCAGGGCACCGGCCTCGGACTATCCATCTGCAAGGCAGTGGCCATACGCCTGGATGGCGACATCAGGGTGAAGTCGAAACTTGGAGTGGGAACGAGGTTCTCGGTCTTCTTGAATTAAGAACTCAACTTTCGTGTGTAGATTAAAAAACACAAAGGCACAAAGAAACGAAGGATAATTCTTGATACAAAGGTGACAAGCAACATAAAGTATGTTGCCACAAAGCCTTGCGGATAGAATACTTTGTGGACTTTGTTCAAAGCAGCTTTGCTGATCTTTGTATCTTTCGTTAGCGATAAAGAAAATTGTATCTTTGTGTCTTTGTGTTTAATAATTTATTTGCGGAACTTAAGAATTGAAAATTAAGAATTAAGAGTAATCATAAAAAAGGTATGAAGAAGTCGTATATTGGTTGGTTGTTTGCTGCGGTGGCTGTGGTTGCCGTGGTGATATGCGGCGTTGTCATAACCGAGATGGTCGCTCCGGGGACATTCTGCTCTGACAGGGAGGAGGACAATGACAAACCGCATATACTTGTGATGTTCTCCGAGAACAAAGAGGCTTATCGTTTTGCCGACTGCGAAGACATTATCGCCAAAGCCTTGAAAAACAAGGGCGTGGATGCCGATATCAGCTTCGAATATCTCAACTGCGGACACTGGGAGGCGAATCTCGAGATAGAGGAGGCACGCAAGATCGTTGAAAGGGCAAATGCCCATAAGCCACTTGCGATGATTATGCTCTTTGGCGACCAGGCCACTTATTCCACGCTCTGTATTGACACGCCGATGATGCGCACCGTGCCTGTAGTGTTCGGAGGGGTGCAATTCCCGAATTGGGACCAACTCTCGTGCCACGAGAATGTCACCGGTGCGAGCGACCCTATTGACATCGTGAAGAATATCGAGGCGGCATACACACTCACGGGCAGGAAAATGACATTCGTAATGCTCAACAAGGCATTCCTCGACAGAAAGATGAGAGATGCCATTGACAACCAGCTGCATAAGACAAAATACGTGATCAACAACCTCAACTGGGACTACAGTGTGATGGAACTGCTCACCGAGCACAGCGACAAGTACTCAATGACAGTTCTCTCGCTCAGACACCTCTATCTCAATTGCAAGAAGACCGAACCTCTCGACCCCAACGACGGAGACAACTTCCGCAGGGTGACGAGAATGTTCAAGGACCTGATATATATACAGTCGAAGTTTGACCAGACACCGGTGCGGATTATCCGGGCAACAAATTATTGGCCTATGCTCACCGCAACGGCAATGGGATTCTGCGCCCCCGGCACTCCTTATATAGGCGGCTATTTTGCTTCGATACACAATATCGCCGCCGATATGGCCGACTGTGCGGCAAGGATATTTGCCGGCACAAAACCCAAGGACATCAAGGTCAAACCTACGAAGAAAGACTATTATCTCGACTGGCAGGTGGCAAAGCACTATAAGTTCTCGCCCGACGACTTGCCCGAGGGGTATCACGTGATAAGGATGCCGCTGAAAGAGAGATTCCCCGTGCTCTCCTCATTGATTATGTATTCCGGTACGATAGCGATGTTAGTTGTCATCGTTGTCTTGTTGAGGCTCTTCATTCGTGAGAGAAAACAGAAGTCCAAGGTGATGGCGCAGTTGGAGCGCGAGAACTCGCTATATCATATTGCAGTGCAGGACAGCCGCACCTTTGCCTGGGAGAGAGTGGGGCAGAAGATATACCTCAGCGATGTCTTCTGGCAGCACTACGGACACGAGCCGAGGATTATCACTCCCGGTGACTTTATGGCTATGCTCCATCCCGACAGCAGGGACAACTATATTGAAGGCTTGAATCATGTAAACCGCGGAGAGATGTTTGCCAATGTGGTGCAGGCGGATTTCTATGGCAATGGCGAGTGGCATTGGTATCAGATACGAGGCAAGGGAATACTGGATGAGCATGGCAAATTCGTAAAGTCGTATGGTATGCTGATGAATGTGGATGAATTCAAGCAGAGGGAAAAGGAGATGGAAGAGGCACGGAGAATGGCTGAGGAGGCTACGCTCAAGGAGTCGTTCCTCGCCAATATGAGCCATGAGATTCGCACTCCCCTCAATGCCATCGTGGGATTCTCCGACTTGCTGCTGCAACCCGATGCCGACTTCACCGAGGAGGACAAGAAACTCTTTGCTGACACCATACATACCAATAACGACCTCCTTCTTAAACTCATAAACGACATCCTCGATGTGTCGCGCATTGAGTCGGGACAGATGGATTTCGTAATCAAGGCATGGTCGGTGAGGGATATCATGGAGCGTGTGTATCATACGTTTGAGGTGCAGATGCCCAAACATCTGTCATTCAACTTTGTGCAACCCGAGGGTGACGCACTGATAGAGGTGGACGAGAGCCGACTCAGGCAGGTGATTGGCAACTTCCTGACAAATGCCGGTAAGTTCACTCCCCAAGGCTCGGTGACGCTTGGCTGGATAAAGGACGAGCAGACGGGCAAGGTGGAACTGTATGTGGAGGACACCGGTATAGGTCTTTCTGAGGAAGACCGCACCATGGTGTTCAGCCGTTTCTATAAGAAGGACGAGTTTAAGCAAGGCACCGGCCTTGGACTTTCTATCTGCAAGGCCATTGTCATCCGTCTTGGCGGAAGCATCAAGGTGAGGTCGCAGCTTGGCAAGGGCAGCCGCTTCTCGGTGTATCTTAAGTTTTTGGGGAGTTAAACCGTATGATTAAAAGGAAGATAATTATCTTGACATTGGGCATAGTGGCATTGACGGGAGTCATAGCCGCGGGGATATGGTATTCCATGCCTAAAGTGGCTGACAAACATATACTCGTGATGTTCTCTGAGGCTGAACGCCGTTACGACTTCATTGACTATGAGAGCATTATACTGAAGCATTTCGACGAGCACAATGTAATTGCCGACGTGACTTTCCGTTATCTCGACTGCGAGAGATGGGCACCGGGAGAGGAAATAACCAAGGCGAAGGAGATAGTGGAGACTGCCAACCGCAAGCGCAAGTTGGACATGATAGTCACCATCGGCGACCAGGCCACATATTCCACCCTGTGTAATAATGTGAAACCCATCAATGAGATACCCGTTATCTTCGCCGCTGTGCAGTTTCCCAACTGGGAGCAGATAAAGAAATATCCCAACGTTACAGGATTGTCGGATGCCCCTGACGTGGCAAAGAACATCCATCTTGCAGAGAAGATGGCGGGAAGAAAACAGACCTTCACCCTGCTTGACAACACATTCCTCGACAACAAGATGCGCGAGCTGATAAACACTCAGCTCACTGACACAGCCGACATCATCAACAACCTCGACTGGCACGAGAGTGTGCTCGACCTAATGACAAAATACTCCGACCGCTTTTCCATCACACCGTTGTCGCTCAGGAGAATGTGGCTGAACAGAAAACAGGGAGAAGAAATGACCAAGGGAGAGGAGCAGAACCTCGTCAGGCTGCTAAGAAAGTTCAAGGACAACATCTATCTGCAACTGAGATACGACCCGGCGTCATTGCAGATGATAAGATTCGGCAATACCTATCCGATGCTCACCGCCACCCACATGGGATTTGGCAGGTTCAACACCATCGGAGGTTATTTCTCCTCGGCTGACGACATTGCCGAGGGACTGGCCAAGTATGTCGTAAGGATAAACAACGGTGATGCGCCCGAACAGTTTATGATTATACCTTCGCACAAGGACTACTATGTGGATTGGAAGGTGGCAAAGCAATATGGACGCACATATGAGGAACTTGAGGCTGAGGGATATATACTCGTGAATATGCCATGGAAGGAGCGACATGAGGAATTGTATTACTCGTTAATCGCAGGAGGCTTCCTGTTGGCAATCATTGCCATCATAGTGTTCATGACGCAATATCTCAAGATGAGGAAGCAGAAGGCTGAGGCTGAACGGAGGGTGAAGCACGAGAGTGCGTTGTATAACCTCGCCGTGCAGAACTACCGCACCTTCGTATGGGAGAGCGTAGGAACGTATTTGTATATGGGTGATGGATTCTGGCATTTCTTCGGGAAAGAGCCGGTGACAATAATGAATTTGGGAAATTTCCTAAGCTATATCAAACCGGAATATCACGACCTGTTTATAGAGGGTGAGGAGAAAATATTAAAAGGTGGAACGCATACGATAGAGTTTGTGGCTGACTTTGCCGGAAACGGAGATTTGCACTGGTATCAGATGAGAGGTCAGGGCGAACTCGACGCTCATGGCAACTTCGTGCGCTCGTTTGGTATGCTTATGAATATCGATGACTTTAAGGACAGGGAATATGAACTCAACGAGGCAAGGAGAATGGCTGAGGAGGCTACGCTCAAGGAGTCGTTCCTTGCAAATATGAGTCATGAGATTCGCACTCCCCTCAATGCCATCGTGGGATTCTCAGACTTGCTTGCCATGCCTGAAAATGAGTTTACCGAAGCTGACCGAAAACTCTTTATCGACACCATTCACACCAACAACGAGTTGCTCCTGAAGTTGGTGAACGACATCCTCGACGTGTCGCGCATTGAGTCGGGACACATGGAGTTTGTCATCAAGCCGTATTCCGTGAAGGAGATGATGGACAGGATCTATCAGACGTTCCTTGTTCAAATTCCTAAGCACCTGGAGTTCCGCTATGCAAGCGATTATGACGTGATGGTGAATGTGGATGAGGGACGAATGCGCCAGGTAATCACCAACTTCATCACCAATGCCTCGAAGTTCACGCCCGAGGGTAGTATCACGATGGGATGGACAGTGAACGAAGAGACCAATAAGGTGGAACTTTATGTGGAGGACACTGGTATCGGTTTGTCGGAAGATGACCGCAAGATGGTGTTCAGCCGCTTCTTCAAGAAGGACGAGTTTAAGCAGGGCACAGGTCTCGGTCTCAGTATATGCAAGCTCATAGTGAGCCGTCTCGGCGGCAGCATCAAGGTGAAGTCAGAACTCGGCAAGGGCAGCCGTTTCTCTGTCTATCTCAATGTCGTCGGGGGGTAGCAACAAGGCTGAACAGTTCTGAAATTGTAACAATTCTGCAGGTTCTATATATTAGAACACAAAGACACAAAGAAACGAAGATTTTATTTAGATACAAAGACAACAAGCGACTTAAAAGTCGCCACAAAGGCTTGCAGCGGGAAAACTTTGTGGACTTTGTAAGCAGCTTTGCTGCTCATTGTATCTTCCGTAAGCGAAAAATGCTTTGTTTCTTCGTGTCTTTGTGTTTAAAATTATACCAGCTGATTTGTTACCTGATATTGTCACTTTGTATAAAAAAGGTGAAAATGTTTGGTTGTATGTATATTATTTCGTATCTTTGCAGACGTTATTCATAATGATTGTGATACATAACATTTGTGAGATATGGAAAAGAAGCAACTGAAGCGACTGCCCGTGGGCATACAGACATTCTCCGAGGTTATCGGTCTTGACTGTCTGTACATCGACAAGACTGAGTATATATGGAACATGATACACCTCAGCAAGTATATCTTCCTGAGCCGCCCGAGGCGGTTCGGCAAGTCGTTGCTTGTCTCAACGCTACAGGCATATTTCGAGGGAAGAAAGGACCTGTTCAAGGGACTCTTTATCGAAACCGTGGAGAAGGACTGGACGGAATATCCCGTGCTGAGATTAAGCATGGCTTCGGGCAAGCACATGGAGAAGGATCAGCTGGAACGTTATCTTGGCAATCGCCTTGTAGAATATGAAAAGAAATACGGCATCACTAATCCTGCCGTTGACAACAACGACCGTTTGACTGTATTGATTCAGACTGCATACGAGAAGACCGGCAAGAAAGTGGTTATACTAATCGACGAATACGACGCTCCGTTGCTTGACGTGGTGCATGAGGAGAAGACGTTGCCTGTGCTGCGAAATGTGATGCGCAACTTCTACTCTCCGCTGAAAGACTGTGACCCATATCTCCAGTTTGTCTTCCTCACCGGCATCACGAAGTTTTCGCAGCTCAGCATCTTCAGCGAACTTAACAACCTGAAGAACATATCCATGCGCACCGACTATGCCGGAGTGTGCGGTATTACCAAGGAGGAGATGTTGACGCAGATGACTGACTATCTCGACGACTTCGCCGAGGCTCAGCAGACTACTCGCGAGGGAGCCATCGCAGGACTGAAGCGGCAGTATGACGGCTATCATTTCACCTGGCCGTCGCCCGACATATTCAATCCCTTCAGCCTTCTTAATGCCTTGCAGGATGGCGATTATACCAACTACTGGTTTGGTTCGGGCACTCCGACATATCTCATAGAGATGCTGCGCAAGTATAATGTCGTGCCGTCTAAAATAGGAGGCGCAAGTGTGCTGGCATCGGCATTTGACGCACCGACTGAAAATATGGAGAGCATAACGCCGCTGCTTTATCAGAGCGGTTATGTGACCATAAAGGACTTCGACAGGGCTTCACATCTCTACACCCTCGACATCCCGAACACCGAGATACGTGTGGGACTGATGGATAGTCTCCTGCCCAACTATGTCTATATGCGTAAGGAAGCGGGAAATACCACCATAGCCAAGATGTATCTTGCCTTGCTCCATGAGAACCTCGACGAGATGTTCCGCCTCCTCCAGGCATATCTCCTCACCGTGCCTTATTGTGACAATGCCAATTCCGAGGGACATTACCAGCAGCTGCTCTATGTCATCTTCTCGC
>SAMEA3663208__coassemble_106_pt1 | contig 48332 bp, 36 predicted proteins | sample SAMEA3663208__metabat2_low_PE_010 | metagenome-assembled genome bin SAMEA3663208 (sample SAMEA3663208) | pig gut metagenome | biome: pig gut; feature: pig-associated habitat; material: faeces | place: China | collected 2013
CCACAAATTCATAGGAATGGAAATTGCAAGAGATATATTTAACGACCTGAAGGCTTGGAAAGAGAACGTCAGCACAGTCTGCAATGTCTGGTAACAGACTTTTCACCGAGTTCAAGGGTATATTGTCTGAAAACTATGTCTTACAGTCATTAAGACGGCAATTTGGCAACAGTATTTTTTACTGGACATCAGGCAATACAGCAGAAGTGGAATTTGTCTTGCAGATGGATAATGGCATAGTGCCTGTGGAGGTAAAGTCTGATAATAATGTCAAGGCAAAGAGCCTGTCCATTTACCGCAAGACCTATTCTCCGTCCTTGTCTTTGCGCTTTTCCACAAGAAATATCCGCAAGGATGAGGACCTTCAGAACTTACCTCTATATCTTGCCGACAGGATATCGGATATACATAGCATAACATCATCCTTAATTAAATAATGAAAAAACTTGATTACGGTAAGTATATCTATCAAATCATAAATGATAAGGTCATGGGCTAAAATAAGGTTATTAACCTTGCGCCACTAAGATTAATAATCTTACGTCTGCAAGGTTAATAACCTTAGTGGCATAGATGTTAATATCCTTTTTCTCGATAAAAACATCACTTTTTCTACGATTTACTTGCATCTTACCTTTTTATTTATTATATTTGCACCGCATTTTCTTAAGTATAAATAATAAAAAGGAACAATCAGTATGAAATATACCCTCGTAATGCGTGGACACCCACGTTATCCTGAGCGCGGCAAGAAGGCATACGCCTGCGCACAATATGAGAAGACCTTGTCGATAGACGAACTCTTGGACTTTATCACCCTCCATGGGTCCGCCTTCAGAAAAGGCGACTACAAGGCTGTCATCTCCACCATTGCCGAAACCATGGCTGAGAAGATGGCGGAAGGCTACAAGATTGACCTCGCCGAGATGGGCAAGTTCTACCCCACTCTCGAATGTGAGGGAGCCGATACCATGGACGACTTCAATCCCGACAAGCACATCAAGGCTGTAAATGTCAACTGGGAACCAGGCGATGACTTCAAGAACCTGAAACGAAAGACCACATTCCGTGAGGACCTCACAAGGCGAATGCAGAAAGAGGCTTTGAAGCTTGATAACGAGAAATGGAGTAAAGAAGAGGAATAAAAACCAAGTATGAATCTACAAAAATAGATTGAAGAGATGACGAAAAAAGAAATCATCAAGGTGTTTGAGGAAAGGAAAGTCCGCACCGTATGGGACGACAAGGAGGAGAAATGGTATTTCTCCATTGTTGATGTGGTGGCTGTGCTTACGGATAGTGCAGACCCGAAGCAATATATAAAGAGGATGAAGAGCAGAGATGAAAGTCTCAAATCCAACTGGGGTACAATTTGTACCCTGGTTCCGTTGGTCAGCGAAGACGGCAAGAAACATAAGGAGATGACAGCTGATACGGAAGGTATCTTCCGCCTCATCCAGTCCATCCCCTCTCCCAAGGCTGAGCCATTCAAGCAATGGATGGCTCAAGTGGCAGCCCTTCGCCTGGATCAGATGCAGGACCCCGAGATGAGCATCGAACAGGCTATTGCCGACTACAAGCGTTTGGGTTATAGTGACCAATGGATAAACCGAAGGATAAAAAGCATCGAGGTACGTAAAGAGTTGACTGACGAATGGCACCGTTCGGGAGTGAAAGAGGGTGTGGAATATGCCACACTCACTGACATCATCACGCGCGAATGGAGTGGAATGACAACCAAGCAGTATAAACATCACAAGGGACTGAAGAAAGAGAGTCTTCGCGACAACATGACCAACGTTGAGCTGGCCCTCAACATGCTTGCAGAAGCATCCACCACCGAGATTTCCAGACAGAAGAATCCAAAAGGTTTCAGGCAGAGTGCCAAGGTTGCGCAAGAAGGTGGCAGTGTAGCTGCCGCCGCCCGCAAACAGTTGGAAAGCAAAACCGGCAAGTCCGCCATATCATCAGAAAAAGCCTCGGACTATCTGTTGCCGCCAGAAGAAGGCGGGGACGACTTATGATTGAAGAACGATTGATTATGAAAAATGTTATCAGATGAATATATTAGAATTATACGAAAAGCTGAAAGACAGCTATAAAAAATACCTTGAGAGTTTTGTCACTATTAAGGACAAACGAATCAGGGATTGCGTGGATGAGTCCATGCATACGGATAAACTTTGGCCTAAAGCACTTATCCAGTTCAACCCTAATTACGAGAAAGGACTGGGGGTAAAGGAGCTAATTGCTTCTGGCCTTCCAATTCACAAGGAACTAGAACTTTTCTTTAACAATTCATTTTATAAGCATCAGCAAGAGGCTTTGGCATTGGGGTGTCAGGACAAGGAATTCATCGTTACATCCGGCACTGGCTCTGGCAAATCGCGTACATTCATGGCAACCATCTTCAATTACATTTTGCAGCACGAGGCTAAATGTAAGGGAAAGACGATAGCCATCATTGTATATCCCATGAATGCCCTCATCAATTCGCAGGCAGAAGAACTATCGCGCTATAAGGAAGATTTTGAACGCAGAGCAGGTAGAGAATGTCCCTTCACTTTCTGTAAATACACAGGACAGGAGAAAGAAGCAGTCCGCCAACAGATACAGCAAAATCCTCCAAACATCATCTTAACGAATTATATGATGCTTGAATTGCTGATGACACGCGCAGGCAATGAAGAAGGATTGAGGAAATGCTTCTTGGAGAATCTACATTTCCTTGTATTTGATGAGTTACATACTTATAGAGGTATGCAGGGCAGTGATGTCTCTTTCCTGATTCGCCGCATCAAGTCCTTGGCATCTGGCAATGTCTTGTGCTTCGGAACATCCGCTACTATGGTTGCTGACGAAACCATGACATACGCCCAACAGCGAGAGAAAGTTGCTGAAATCGCATCGTGCATATTTGGAAGCGAATACACAAAAGAACAAGTTATAGACGAGACGCTTGCCTTAAGTCTGAATGAAGATGAACCTTCGGATGGGGCTTTGCGTCAATGTATATCACAGCCAATACCAGATACAACAGTCCCGGAGGCGGCAAGAGAATATCCAACAGCTATATGGATAGAGCAAAACATCGCCTTGGAGTATAGCCGCAAGGAAAACAAGTATTTCCGTGGCAAGCCTCTTTCCATTGAGGATATGGCAGACAGGCTCTCCGCAAAGACTGGCACAGATAAAACCATGTGCAAAAGACATATCATAGGTGTCCTTGAATGGTGTAACCGCATAAACCTCGTCAACCATGTGAATGTGCTTCCATACAAGATACACCAGTTCATACGTCAGACAGGCAATGTCTATGTGACGTTGGGAGAACAGGAATCCCGCCTTATGACGGTGGAGGAAAAGCTATATTGCGATGAATTATCACATGGAGAAACCAAGGTGATGTATTATCCTGTGGTGTTCAGCCGATTGAGCGGTCACGAGTTCTATGTGGTCAACATAGATAACGGGCAACTGAAACCAAGGAATTTCGACGGCAGAATAAAAGTTGATGACGATTCTAAGTCGTCCGAGGGATATATAATCATTCCACATAAGGGTGAAACCGTTAATGACCTCATGTTGTCATTGAATTCCGATGAAATACCATCTGAGTGGTTTAGCGTCAACAGGCAAGGGGCGAAAAAGCTGAAAAAGAACTATCAGGAACGTCTGCCAAGACCTGTCTATATTACAATTTCTGGAGGATGCTCCTTTATTGAACCTATGGAAGGGACGGACTATATGAAAGCAGTGTTCGTTCCATCTCCACTGCTATACGACCCTACGTCGCATGCTGTATATATCAACAAGCAGTCGGAATTTACCAAACTCATGAAGATTGGTGGCGAAGGAAGAAGTACAGCTACAACTGTTCTTTCCTATGAGGACATCATCTTAATGAAAGAATCAGGTGTTGAGGAGAAGGACAGAAAAGTGATGACTTTCGTTGATGCCCGACAAGATGCCGCACTTCAGGCTGGTCATTTCAACGATTTCATACGCATAGGAAAAATACGTTCTGCCATTTGGAATGCAGTGAGCAGTACGAACGGACCTATTGACAGCACAAATATCGCAAGACTCGTATTTGAGAATCTGCATGTTCCATTCTGTGATTATGTGCTCCCCATACACCAGTCAAAGAGGGGAAGACGAGCCAAGGAGATTGAGGATATCTTCGTTGCTTATCTCTCAACCATCGTATTTGACGACCTTGCCGGCAACTGGCAGGTTATCATGCCCAACCTTGAGGAATGTGCCTTGTTGAAAATCGAATATAAATACCTACATGATGAAATCACTGGTGGGGATGGATGTGACCGATTGTATGACATTCCTGAGTTGGAGGGTATGACCGATGAACAGAAGGAAACATTCATCATCCAGATTCTCGACTATTTCCGCCATAAACTGTGCCTGCATTCTCCAGACCGTACCGAGCGTGCTGTAAAAGACATGGAAAGGGCGGCAAGGGAGAACCTGCAGAAACCCTGGACATTGGAGGAAAACGACAGAATAACTCCTTCTCAATCCTTGTACATTGTAAAGCCCGACCGTCGTAGTTTATATAACCTTGAAAGTGGTGGTTACAGAAGTAAGTTGGCGGTATTTATCAAGGATTATTTGGCAAAGACCACTGGACTGCATTTGGATTCCGAGGAAAGCTACATCGAATATACACAAAAGTTATTTGAGAGCTTAGGCAATTATATCATCGAGGACGATGGCACATATCAGTTGGATTACAGTTCCATCTTATGGGTTGCTGGTGATGGGCAGACCGTACGTCCTGACATGGTGCGTGTCCGCACATTAAGCGGAGGAGCTCCCATACAGCCTCGACCTAACAGCTTCTTCCAAGACTTCTACAAAAGCATCCCTATGAAGGATGTCAATCTCGAAGCCAAGGACCATACAGGACAGGTGTCTAAGGAGGAAAGGGAGCAGCGCGAACAGGACTTCCGTGAAGGCAAGTTCCCTATTCTTTATTGTTCACCTACTATGGAACTTGGCATAGACATCAAAGACCTTTCTGTTGTAGGCATGCGCAATGTGCCACCCACTCCAGCCAACTACACCCAGAGGGCAGGACGTGCCGGACGTAGCGGTCAGGCTGCTTTGGTATATACCTACTGCCGACCGCGCAACTCTCACGAGAACTATTATCTCAGTCATCCGGAAAAGATGGTAAAGGGTGAAGTCAAGGCTCCTCGCATGGAACTCGTCAACGAAGACCTCTTCCGCACACATCTCCACTCCACTGTTCTCTCCATGTGCCCAATACCACAGTTGTCAGATGGCATTTCCGCCCTTGTTGACTATTCAGACAAGAACCATATCATCCTAAGGGATGAAGTCCAGTTGTATCTTCAACTGTCAACATCACTCAAAGAGAAAGTGGCAACTGTTTTCAAAAAGATTATCGAAGATTCTTTCTTGAAAGGCAGACTCGAAGAGGAAAAGCCACGATGGTTTAATGACGAATGGATTAATCGCAAACTCAATGACTATTCAAAAGATTTCAACCATGCACTTGACCGCTGGCGTTCCCTCTACAGACAAGCGCAAACCCAAATAGAAGAGGCCACATTGATTATCAACAATCGCATATACGGAGAGAATTCCAAGGAAAAGAAGGCTGCCCATGACAAGTTGAGGAGAGGGGAGAACCTGCGTGATCTGTTGCTTGGTGTCAACCAAGGCGGCAATCGTGAGGAAAACGAGTTTTACCCCTATCGCTACTTTGCCAGCGAGGGATTCTTGCCGGGGTATAACTTCACCAAGCTCCCATTGCGTGCCATGCTTCAGTATAAGAACGACAATGTGGAATACATCAGTCGTCCCAAGCAACTTGCTATCCGCGAGTTCGGTCCACAGAATATTATTTATAATAATGGTGGAAAATTCCGTATCTCACGCATGAATATCTTGAAAGACATTATTCCCCATAAGTTCTTCTACAATCCAAAAACGGGAGTGGTGTATCAAGACCAGGAGAATGCCGCTTACCATACGGACATCATCACTGGTGAATCCCTTGACGGCGTGGTGAAACTCATCCCTGGAATGTGTATCGAGGCACAAGACATGATAGCAGAAGAAAAGGAACGCATCACCTGCCACGAGGAGGAGCGCAGCCAAAACTATTATGTCACGAAGACCTACTTCTCAAGTGATGACGCTCGCTCCATCAGCGAATGTGAACTACTTTCGGGTGGAGAACATCTTGCCAACATCCGATATATACCGTCTTGCCGGCTCACCTATATCCTTGAGTCGCGCAATGAGGATAACGGCAACGGATTTGCCCTCAACACGAAGACTGGGGCTTGGGTGACCGCTGAACGGCTCAGGGAAATTCAGGCAGGTCAACATGAAGAAGAGGCCGAGCATACGAAGATGGTGAAACTCTTTGCCACTTCAACGGCCAATGCCATCTACATACAGCCAGCCGAGGCATTGCAACTTCACGACCGTAATGCGGTGCGTACATTCCTTTATGCCTTCAAGCAAGCTATCGAGGATGTATTCCAGGTTGAGGGAAGCGAGATTGGAGCGGATGTAATGGGCGAGAACAAGGTGCCTAATGTGCTCATCTATGAGAACGCAGAAGGTTCTCTCGGTGTATTGCACCGCATAGTCAGTGAGACGGATTCCTACCGTGAAGTTGTTAAGAGGGCATACGACATCTGCTTCAAAAAGCCACAGCTTACACCTGAGGAACTGGAGGCTCTTATGCCAGCCGATTATAGCAACCTGCTCAACTATTACAATCAGCCTTATCATGAGCAGATAGACATCCGCAGCATCTACAATACGCTGCAACTCATGAAGGCAGCCAAGCCTGAAGTACATCATGCAGGACAGACCATGAGCTATGACGAACAATACCGTGCTCTTGAAGCGGCACGTGACCACAACAGCAGTACAGAATATGAGTTCCTGAAGTATCTTCACGACCATCGCCTCCGTCTGCCAGACAAGGCGCAACCGACGTTTACCGACGAATACTATGTGCAGCCAGACTTCATGTATGGCGACCGCATCGTAGTCTTTTGCGACGGCACGCCCCATGACCTTCCAGAGGTCAAGGAGGATGACAGACAGAAGCGTGAGGTGCTTGAGGATGCGGGCTTCATCGTCCTTGCATGGCATTACGCAACTCCTATCAAAGAATTCATAGATAGTTATCCGAATATATTCACTCCAGTAAATTGACATACGATATGCAACGATATAGTACAGGAACATTAGTAGAGTTTAGAGAGCGTCCATGGGTGGTACAACAGTCTGATGGCGACGAACTCTTGACCATCAAGCCTCTTGGCGGTACTGATGCCGAGATGACAAGCCTTTATCTCCCTCTTTATGGCGACGAACTGAAAATCAAGTCCTACGATTTCCGTCGTCCTTCGTCTGAAGACATTGGGCGTAACAGCTACAAGTCAGCTGCGCAGGTGTTGTACAATGCCTGCCGCTTGTCTTTTCGTGACATTGCCGGACCGTTCCAATGTCTGGGCAGATTGAGCTTTGAACCCCGTCCATACCAGATGGTACCGCTCATTCTTGCCTTGAAGCAGAAGAAGATAAGGCTGCTCATCTCTGATGACGTGGGTATAGGAAAGACGCTGGAGTCATTGCTCATAGCCAAGGAGTTGCTCGACCGCCGTGAGATCAACCGATTTGCAGTAGTTTGCCTTCCTCACTTGTGCGAACAGTGGCAGAACGAGATAAAGGACAAGTTCGGACTGGATGCTGAAATCATCCGTTCCTCCACGGTGAGCAGATTGGAAAAGCGTTTGCGTCCCGACCAGAATCTTTTCCGTGACATTCCTTATCAAGTCATCTCCATCGACTTTATCAAACAGGACAATCGCCGCAATGTCTTTCTTGACCATTGTCCTGAGTTTATCATTGTCGATGAAGCCCATACCTGTGCCAAGCCAACTGGAGCCAACAAATACCAGCAGCAACGCTATCGTCTGTTGAAGGACTTGTCGGAAAAGCCTAACCAACAAATGGTATTGCTGACAGCTACTCCACATAGTGGCCAAACAGAGGAATTCCAGTCACTTATCGGCTTACTGAATCCTAAATTCGAGAATTATGAGTTGAAGACGTCGGCAGAGCGAGAAGAACTGTCCCACTATTTCGTACAGCGCCGTCGTGCTGACATCAAACATTACCTTGGCGGTGAGGTTGTCTTTCCTGAAAGAATACAGATAGACAACGAAGAATACGCTTATCGGCCTATCTATCGCAACTTGCTTGCCGACCTCATCGAATATGTCAAGACGGGAATCCAACGTGCCAGCAATGAAGACCGTCGGAGGCAGCGATACATCTATTGGGACTTGCTGGCTCTGATGCGCGGAGTGATGTCAAGTCCTGATGCAGGTATCAGTATGCTGCAAAACAAGATTGACAAGCACACTGATTCTTCTGCACAAAATACGGATGATACGGAAGAGAAGGTGTATATTTTCAATGAACCGCTCAAAGACCTGCTCACAAACGACGATGTTGTTCCTGAGGCATTGGAACAGGTGGATAACTCCGACAAGCGGAAGTTCCGTGAGTTCATCAAGACGCTCAATGAAATCAAGGCTACAGACAGCGATGAAAAAGTACGGCAGGCATTGGAGATAGTGTGCTTCTCCCTCAATAGCGGTATGAATCCCATCGTGTTCTGCCAATACATTCAGACAGCTGAATATGTTGGGAAATACATCGCTGAGCATCTTGCCAAGGAAAAGAAGTTCAAGAAAGTTGCTGTCGGTATCGTGACCAGCCGCCTGGCCGATGAAGAACGCAAGATAAAGATAGATGACCTTTCACGTGAAGAGTCCCATGTACTTGTCTGCACCGACTGTCTTTCTGAAGGTGTCAACCTTCAACAGGGGTTCGAAGCCATCATTCATTACGACCTGCCTTGGAATCCCAATCGACTGGAGCAACGTAACGGACGTATTGACCGTTTCGGCCAGACCTCAGCTGAGGTATTGGTATCTACGCTTCATTCCAAAAACAATCCCGTTGACGACATCGTTCTCAATGTGCTGTATAAGAAGCAGGAAGAAATACGCAAGAAACTCGGAGTCTATCTTCCCATTGCCGACAACGACAGTTCGCTGATGGAAACCATCATGCAACGTATCTTTGAGGCAAAAGCTCCTTCACGTTCAGATTACCTGCAGCTCTCCTTGTTTGACGATGACCCGGAATGGATCAAGGAACAGGAACGGGAGCGGGAGATACAACTGAAGCGCATGGAAGAAAACGAGAAGCTCTCCCATACCTATTTTGCGCATAACAACAAACAGATGGACCCGACCCGCATGACGGCAGTCTTGAACGAGGCAAGGGAGGTCATCGGCGGAGTGGAAGACACACGCGACTTTGTGGTCCAGGAACTGCTTCATGCCAATGTGAACGTAAAGGAAGACAAGCCACTGTGCTACTCCTTCAATCTGTTGGAACTGCCCGTCTCGCTGCAACACTATTTCAAGTCAGCGGTCGGAAAAAACGGTGTGGTGAGAATCTCCTTCGCTTCCCCTACGCCCAAACATTATATATACATAGGGCGTAACCATGTGTTTGTGGAAGATTTGAGTCGTGGCGTTGTCAACGACACCATCAATGGCGGCGACTTGGCAGCTTGCCGTGCAATGGTCATGGAAACGGAAGCAGTCAGCAAGCAGACTACAATCTTGCTGATGCGTGTGCGCAGTGTGATTCGTGACAAGAAAGCCATTGACCATGAACTGGTGGGAGAAGAAATGATTTTCTTTGGCTATAGAGGAAAGATAGACCGCGGAGACTTGCTCTCACAGGATGAAGCCAGGCAGTTGTTCCTGAATAACGAGGCTTCAGGCAATGTTGACCTGTCATCGCAGAAGATGTTGTTCAACAACAGCATCCGATGGACTAACGATGAAAATACGCTCCGCCAATATACTGATGCTACGGCTCTCTCCCGTGCCACCCATCTCGTTGAGGCATTCTCCCGCTATCGCTCCTATATCAGTTCAACGGAATATCAGGTCGTAGAACCTGTCTTGCCGATGGATGTTATAGCTGCATACGTATTTGTACCAAAGGTCTAACAAGATTATTTATAATTATGGACAATCATATCAAATCATCAGGATTTCTACATGATATTTGTAAAATCATAGATAATGGACGAATTCAGGCTTATGAGGCCATCAGTATATCTATGATAGAGACGTATTGGAATATCGGACGACGAATAGTCGAAGAGGAACAGCAAGGCAAGGAGAGGGCTGATTATGGAGAACGTATTATCGAAAACCTTTCCGAACAACTGACGCTCCGCTATGGCAAGGGTTATGGTCCCCGCTACCTTCGTTCTTTCAGAAAGTTCTATCTCATAGCAGGCGATTGGCAGATTTGGAAATCACGATTTCCAAATCTAACATGGACGCATGTATTCAAGACGCTACGCATAGATGATGCAACGGAAATACGTTGGTATCTTGAGATGGCTTCTAAAGAAATGTGGACCGTCCGCACACTCGACCGAAACATATCTACTCAATATTACGAACGTCATTTTGCAGTCCCCCAACTATCTATGTCTGAAAAGAAACCAGACAAACTGGAATTGCTCAAAAGTCCCATTGTAGCAGAGTTCTTGGGATTCAAGAATGATTATTCTTTTTCTGAAGAAGAACTGGAAACAGCAATCATCTCTCACTTGGAGGAGTTCCTCATGGAAATGGGACGTGGTTTTGCTTTTATGGCTCGCCAAAAACTGATAAGAACTGATACACAGGACTACTTTATTGACTTGGTTTTCTACAATGTCATATTGAAATGCTATGTCCTGATTGACCTTAAGATTGGTGTTATCACCCATCAGGATGTGGGTCAGATGGATATGTATGTTCGGATGTATGACGAGTTGATGCGTACGGAAGGAGACAATCCTACTATTGGGATCGTTCTTTGTTCTGAAACCAGCAAGGATATTGCAAGATATTCCATTTTGAAAGGCAATGAACAACTCTTCGCCGCAAAATACAAGACGTATCTTCCTACCGAAGAACAACTGAGGCAAGAAATTGAGAGACAAAAGCAACTGTTTATGTTACAACATGATAAAAATAAATAGAAATGGATTATACCAGCATACATATATACGGACATCTGCTATCGGATGACATCCTGCACAGCATAGAGCGCGACCAGAATCTCATGGGCAACCGCGAGCAGGACTTTTCTATCGACATCAGCACGTCGGCTGCCATCGACTATGTGTGGAGCAGCTTGCGCAATGACTGGCGTTTCTATAAGGAACGCTCAGGTGTGAACGACTCATACGGCACACGCCGCTCACGCGAACTGATGGAGCGGCTATTCCAAAGCATCGGTTATTCGTTGGTCAAGCAGACAGCTAACGTGGAGGTCGGTGGAAGGGGATTTGAGATAAGCCATCTCTGTCCTGACCTTGCCAATATGCCGATGATTGTCGTGGGAGAAAAGGTGGTTGACGAGGGTGGTATCGACACGCTCGACAAGTGCTCGCTCGACTATCGTGCCAAAGGCGCACGCCGCAAAAAGTCTCCCCACGCCACCATGCTCGAATATCTCAATGCCACGGAGAATGTGTATGGCATTGTGAGTAACGGAGCCACCATCCGACTGCTGCGCAACTCCGGGCAGCTCGTCAAACTCACCTACATCGAGTTCGACCTCCGCCGTATGCTCGAAGAGGACAAATACACGGAGTTTTGCCTAATGTTCCGCCTGCTCCATGCCTCACGTTTCCGTGCTGATGGCGACGAGCCTTGCGTGATGGAGCGATGGTTCAATATGAGTATAGAGAGTGGCAACCGCATACGTAACGGACTGTCGGCGGCTGTGCAGAAGGCCATGGAAACAATAGGTAATGCTGCTTGCCGAGAGGCAGGAGAGGGCAATGAAACTCTTCGCAAGGATTTGGCAGAAGGCTCACTGCAAGCGGATGGCCTCAACAAGGAACTGATACATTTCATCTATCGCCTCCTGTTCCTGTTTATCATCGAAGACCGCAACCTTGTCTATCAGATACCCGACGATGCTGACGGGGAAGATTACAAAAGGATTTGCCGCTGGCAGGAGATTTACAAGCAGAACTATGCTGCTTCTCGCTTTCGCCGCCTCTCTGAATTAGTGTACTTGCGCCAGAGGCAATACCACGACCTTTGGCAAAGCCTGATGGACACGTTCCGCCTCTTTGAGGATGGCAGCTTTGGCGGCAAGATGGGCATCAGCCCTCTTGGTGGCATCTTGTTCAATAAGGACACGTTGCATTATCTTAAGTCCTGCCGTATCAGCAACCGCACGTTGCTTGAGGCTTTTGCCGCACTCAATGAGTTTACCGATGAGCGTGGTATGACGGTGAAAATCAATTACTCTTCGCTCGATGTCGAGGAGTTCGGCTCTGTTTATGAGGGCATCCTTGAGATGCGCCCCTTCGTGCAACCTGCTGTCGATGCATCGCAGTGGCAGTTTGGTTATGTGGGTGGTCTCGACCGCCAAAGCACATCATCCTATTATACCCGTCCCGACCTTGTACAGAATCTTATCCGCACCACTCTCGAACCTGTCATCAAGGAACGTATAGCCAAACTTTCTTCTCCCGAAGAGAAGGTCAAGTCGCTGCTGTCCATGAAGGTGTGCGATGCTGCCAGTGGCTCCGGCCATATCGTCCTTGCCATGGCTCGCACCATTGCGTGGTATGTATGCTCCATCCGCACTGGCGAGGACAATCCCGCATCGCAGGACTATCGTCAGGCATTGCGTGAGGTCATCCAGCGGTGCGTCTATGCCGTTGACTACAATCCCGATGCAGTGGAACTGTGCAAGGTGGTGCTGTGGATAGAGGGTTACTGTGCCGGAAAACCTTTGTCATTCCTCGACCATCATATACGTTGCGGCAACTCGGTAGTTGGTGTCAGCAATCTGCAGATGCTTATCGACGGTGTGCCCGACAAGGCGCTTACGGCAGAGGACAAGGATGCCCTCCGAGCTATAAGAAAGCTGAATGCCGCCACCATCAAGGCCATGCATGGTGAGGAGACGATGCCAGGACTCGGTCTTGAGGATGCCTTTGGTGTTGACCAAGTCAATACACAGCAGATAGAAATTGCCACAAGGGTAATGCACATATCTCACCTGCCTGAAGACACCCTTGAACAGGAAATGGTAAAGCAGTCGAGGTGGAAAGATCTGATGGGGTCATCACGTGTTGATTGTTTGAGACGTGCCTGTGATATCTATACATACGCCTTCTATCGCACTATTAAGCACGGCGAAGTGCTGCAGCAATGGAACGAGTATTCTGAAGAAGAGTTGCAGTTGGAGGCAGAGGTGCCTTATACCAAGACCGTGGTCAGGGCATTACAGGAAATGATTGTTATGGACGGTGTGGAAAAGGGCAAACCTATTCCTACCTATTATAAAGAGCTGTCCAGGGACTTTAAGTCAGAAGTGTTGCGTGCATCCATAGAGCACCGCTTCTTCCATTGGGCAATCGAGTTTCCCGAGGTATTCGCAGCAAACAAAGGCTTTGATGTGATGTGTGGTAATCCGCCTTGGGACAAACTTCAGATGGAAGAGGAAAAATGGTTTGCGGGTAAGGATGAGGATATAGTGAATGCAGCCAATCAAAATGCAAGAAAGAAAAAAATTGCAGCACTTGCTAACACTAATCCTATATTGTATGATGAATTCATTGCGGCAGGAAATGCTATAGCCTGCCAAAGTTCATTTGTCAAGAACTCAAATAGATTCCCATTGACAGCAGTCGGTAAATTGGAGCTTTCTTCTTTGTTTGCCGAACTATGCCTCACTTTCTCAAAGGAGGCATGGGGATTGGTGCTGCCTACGGGTATTGCTGTCAATGATAGCAACAAGGCTTTCTTCTCCAAACTGATTGATGAGAACAGGTTGGTGTCACTGTATGATTTTGAGAATCGGGAAGCTTTGTTTGACATTCATCGCATGTTCAAATTCTGTCTGCTGACAGCTGGAAAGCCTCAGACAGAGCCACGTACTGTGAGCGGTGGTTTCTACCTCACTCGCATTGACCATCTTCTTGACCCTCGACGCATCTATACCTTGCAGACATCAGACTTTGCGCGTCTCAATCCTAATACTAAGACGTGTCCAGTGTTCCGCACAAGCCGTGATGCTGCACTGACGGCAAAGATTTATCGACATTCCACCATCCTACTCAACGAACATACTGGAGATAATCCATGGAATGTAAAGTTCGGAAGTATGTTTAACATGTCAACAGACTCCCACCTATTCCGCACCTATGCCCAACTGACAGAGGCAGGAGCGGAGTATGAAGCCCCCAACTTCATTCTTGACGGTGAGACATACGTTCCTCTATATGAAGGCAAAATGATTTGGCACTACAACCATCATTATGGCACATGGCCTACAATGGGCGAGCGTCCAAATGCCATCGACACTCCATCTATCGAAGAACTTGCTAATCCTGATACCTCCATCATTCCATGGTATTGGGTGCCTCTGACAGCTGTACAAGATCGGTTGGTAAAGAAAAGTATTGACCGAGAGGGAAAAGATCATATTGTTTGGGAATGGAAACACAAGTGGATATTTGCTTTTAGGGATATTGCAAGAGCTGTAGATATGAGGACATTTATAATGTCCCCTATTCCCGACGCCAAAGGCGTCGGGCATACAGCCACGCTCCTCTACGCGGAGCGTGGCTGTATGCCCGCGGCTGCGCTTTACGCTATGATGTCATCACTCATTTTCGACTTCGTAACAAGACAAAAGATAGGAGGAACTCATGCAAGCATCAATTATGTCAAACAATTCCCCGTCCTCACTCCCGAGCAAATCCCAGCCCCCATGCAATGGCAGATAGTAAAGCGTGTAGCCGAACTCTGTTATTTCAACCACGACCTTGATGGTTGGGCTACAGAGTTCTGGGAAGAGATGAACGAAGAGCAACGCTCCGAACTGCCACAGTTAGGCGACAAACTGCCGTGGATTTTCAATCCCGACCGTCGTGCCCTACTGCAAGCCGAGCTGGATGCCATCTTCGCCCACCTCTACGGTCTCACCACCGAAGACCTCCGCTACATCCTCGACCCCGAAGACGTATGCGGCGAAGGCTGCATAAACGAAACCTTCCGTGTGCTCAAAGACAACGAACTCCGCCAATACGGCGAATACCGTACCAAACGCCTCGTCCTTGATGCCTGGAATAGATTTGAATATGACAATTAAATACGACTAGATACTATATGGAAGAAAAAGTTCACATTTCAATACCTGAATTAGACTCTGAAGGACTAACTTACAAAGAGTTTTTTATGGTCTTATTCTTGTTGGTTAAGCATGAAGTAGCTCACTTAAAAGACATATATCCTTCATGCTCAATAAATGATATAAAAGCATATCCTCTACAAATAGCGCAGCGGATTGTAAATACATCATGCACATTACATAATATTATTGAATGTGAAAAAGATTTCTGTACTGCTATGGCGATATTACGCGTCATGGCAGATACACTTTCCTCGTTATATCTAATATACAAAGAAGAAGGTGAAAAACAGTATTTACGTCACTATCTATATGTAATGGATGGAGTGAATAATAGACTGAAATACCTGCCTAATTCTGTAGATTATGACAACAAAATATCGAAATCAGAATATGATGCTCTATGCAAACAAATTGAATCCAGTAAGAATAATTGCTATGTGACTATAAATCATTGCGTTTCAGAAATACATTCTTTGTCACTTTACCACGGTCAAATGTATGTAATCGACAAACTTATTAAGAGTCAAAATTGGAAATTTAAAACCTTTGGCTCTGCGAATAAGAATAATAGTTACTCGTGGTTAGATATGTATAAGAAACTAAAATTGCAGTGTGACCCAACATTCTTCTCATATCTTAGTGAGTTTGTTCATGGCCTAAGTATCAGTAATATTGCCGTTGACATAGACAACACCACATTTGAACCTATTTATGGCACGACCTTAGCATTATTAGGTCGTTTACATGATTTTATCGAAGATTATTATCGAGATAAATTACCTCTGATAAAGCCAAAATTAATAAGTGGGTTATTAGATAATGACATGCCGCAAAAATATGTTGAGAAACTTATAAAGAAGGTAAGCGTAAATGAAAAGATATAATAAAACAAAAGTAATAAAACTGTTAGGTTATGAACATAGACATAAAAAGCATATTGGCAACTGGCGAGCGGGTGACGCTCGAATATAAGAAGGCACAGCATAGTGTCCCTAATTCTCTGTGGGACACCTACTCTGCTTTTGCCAACACATACGGAGGAACCATCCTGCTTGGTGTGGTGGAGCATACGGAAGAGAAAGACAATGCATGGAACGAATAGCATTGGATAAGGCCAGAATTGTTTGAACAGCCTGAACTAATGCAGGTGAAACTGACCCTCTATTTTGAGAATGACCCAGTAAATGACCCAGTAAATGACCCAGTAAAACTAACGGATAGGCAGAACATGATACTGCAAATGTTCGATGAAGACAAGACTTTAAGCAGGGAACGTCTGTGTGAAAAAACAAGCCTGTCTGATGGCACAATAAAACGTGAAATCGCATATCTGAAAAGTATTGGCAAGCTAAAAAGATTAGGTAGCGACAAGACTGGATATTGGTTAGTTGAAAAATGAGTTTGAACTTATAAGGATTTCTTATCAGTTGTTCGGAATGTCCGAACAACTGATATATCTTAACCAACAAGAAAAACTTGTAAGTTCAAAGGGTATGTATTATCTATGTTTCCCGCATCCGCCTATAATCCTGGCTGCCTCGTCCTTCTCGCTCTGGAATGTGAGTTTGTCGTATATCAGATAGGCACGATGAGGGTCGATAATACGTGGAGCCATCAGTCTGAGAGCGGCAAGTTTCTTGTCGCCAAAGGAGAATATGCTCATAATCGACGCACACTGCTCGCAGGAATAAAACGCACCAAGACTCGCCACCTCTATGAGGTCCATCTTGGGGGCATCGAAACTGGTGTTCTTCACCTTATTATATAATATGGTGAACTTCTCGTCGCTGAGACAGAACATTCTTTGCTCCCTTGGCTCATGCTTATGTCTAAAATCCTGAGCCTTAGAGTCAATTGCTCCCATTGCCATCAAAGAGAGCAGCATAATGATAAATAATTTTCTTTCCATATCAATTACCTTTTATATTTTTGTGCAAAGGTAATGGGTTTCTGTTAATCATACAAGGGTTTTTCCCTATAATACAATAGGAAAATCCATACTGTCATCTGATTAATGCCTTATCTTTATATGCGTAGCCCTTGCCCAGAGTTCCTCTAATGGGCCTCTGCGGAAACGGCTCGTCCAGAAACGACAGAAATAGTAGAGGCAGATGCAGAACAAGATGCCAAGAACAAAACTCATCCTATGATGGCTGACCGTATAGAGGCCAAGACCCCAGTTGTAGAAGATGAATCCGCCAATGATGCTCTGCAGGAGATAGTCGGTAAGACTCATCTTACCAATGCACTCAAGGCGTGAAATGGCTTTACGCGCACGTGTGGTGTAATATAGCAGTGTGATGCCACCAACATAGAATGTCATCATAGCGAAGTTGCGCCAAGCAGTGAGCTGGATTTCAAGACTCGTACCAATACAAACTGGCAACTCGTCAATAGATATGGTGAGAAGCAGCACTTGGGTTACAGCGAACACCACCAGAGAAGCCACCATTGCCTTTTTCCAAAAGCCAAGATTGCTATCCTCATTGATGAAGAGACGCTTGCGTCCCAACAGCATACCTACAACAAAGAGCATAAGAGTCTGGGTGAGACGGCCATGCTCTATTGCCCAACCAAAGTTGATAGGCAGTCCCGTGGTCAATCCCGCCTTTGCCACATCAAGGAAACCTCCATTGGCACATGCCTCATAGCACACTCCCCACAAATGACCATAACCAAGATCCATTGGCATTGCGTCGGGATTGAGCAGTCCCTTGATGATGTAATATATCTCGATGGGTTGCAGAAACAGTATGGCAGCCACACCAATAAGCACCTTGTCGGAGGCCTTGACAAGAGGTATCAACAATAGTCCGAGAACTGCGTATGTGCAAAGTATGTCACCATTGAAAAACACCAAGTCGAGCATTCCCCATCCAAAAAGCAACAACATTCGCCATGCAAAGCGCAAGCGGAAGTCTTCGCCACGTTTCTCTGCATTATGGTGCTGGATGTAGCAGCTCAGTCCGAACAGCAATGCGAATATGGCATACATCTTGCTTGCCCCTATATAGAACACCGTATCCCACAATCCTTGGTCAAAAGCCGTTGGTTCGGGGAAGGCATAGAAATTGAGGTGTTCGAGAAAGTGTATGATAATAATGCCTACCACGGCAAATCCGCGAAGGCTGTCAACAACGTTAATGCGCTGTGGCTTGATGTTTTGTTCCATTACTTATTGATTTTCTTCGTTTTTTTAGAATTTGCTGCAAAGGTACACATTATTTTCCATACTACCAAACATCTTATTATAAATTACACAATATTAAATATTATGGCAGTAAGGTTAATAACCTTAGTGGCATAGATGTTAATATCATTTTTTCTCGATAAAAACGATAGACGAACTCTTGGACTATATAACCCTCCATGGCTCCGCCTTCCGTAAGGGAGACTACAAGGCTGTCATCTCTACAATTGCCGAAGCCATGGCTGAGAAGATGGCAGAAGGCTACAAGATTGACCTCGCCGAGATGGGCAAGTTCTATCCCACTCTCGAATGTGAGGGAGCCGAAACCATGGACGACTTCAATCCCGACAAGCACATCAAGGCTGTAAATGTCAACTGGGAACCAGGCGATGACTTCAAGAACCTGAAACGAAAGACCACATTCCGTGAGGACCTCACAAGGCGAATGCAGAAAGAGGCCTTGAGGGTTGACATGGAGAGATGGCGTAAGGAGGAAGAATGAAGCCTGAATTGTTTGAGCGACCTAACCGATAAAGGTGAAACTGACCCTTTATTATGAGTGTGACTTTATAAATGCCATGTAAAATTGACTGATAGGCAGAATATAATTATACAAATTTTTAATGAAAACAAGACTTTAAGCAAGGATAGCTTTTGTAAAAAAATAGGATTATCTAAAGCCCCTATTAAACGTTAAATCGCATTTTAAAGTATTGGCAAACTAAAAGAATTGGCAGTGACAAGACTGGATATTGGTTAGTTGAAAAATGAGTTTGAACTTATAAGGATTTCTTATCAGTTATTCCCCCGATGAGATGCGGTAGTTCTTGGGCGAGAGCCCCGTGTGTTTCTTGAAGAAAGTGCCGAAGGCGGAAGCGTTGGGGAAATTGAGTTCGTCGGAGATTTCTTGTATGGTCTTGCTCGTGCTCGTCATGAGGAAGATGGCACGGCGGATGATTGCCTTGAAGACAAGGTCCTGAACAGTGTAGCCGCAGATGCCCTTCACCATCGAGGAGAGATATTTGGGAGAGAGACACAGACGGTCGGCATAGAAGGAGACACTGCGCTCCTTAGGATAGTGGTCGCTGATAAGGGTTATCAGTTTGACGAAGATGTCAATCTTATGTCCCGACGCCTCGCCTCCCTGCACCACCTTGCGGTTGAAGATAGAGCAGAGGCGATAGGTGAGACTGAGCATAAGCAGCTTGCGCTCGTGCCCGTCGAACATCGTTGACTCGGTGTAACTCGCCGATGGCAACAACTGCGTATAATCTGCCAAGGCATACTCCTCACCCGTGGCAAGAACAATAAACGGACGGGGATTTAGAGTGGCATACAGGCGCATCATCATCACCGTATTGCCAAGGATGTCGCGTATAGGCGCTATGCGATAGAACAAAAGGGAATATTCAAGGTCGGCTGAGACGCTCTCGATCTGGAAATGCACGTTCTCGGTGAGAAACAGGGTCTCCCCTGCCCTCGCCTCCATATTTTCTTCGTTTACTTTAAAGCTATATGAACCACGGGTGCATACGACAAGACCTATATAATCTACAAGATATGATGACATAAGAGACTGCGGAAAGACATTAAGATATCCCTCCGAACTGCATACGTCAAGACGCCTTTCGAGGGCGTCCTGCAATACTGACAATCTTACCGACTCTTGTTCCATAACGTGGGTAATATACGAAAAACGCTGCGAAGTTACAACTTTTTTCGCAATTACCACACTATTTTTCGCTTTTTTTTGCATTTTCTTGTATATTAATAAACACAGAGACACAAAGATACAGAGTTTTCTGTTTATTTTCTCTGTTTTACCTAAACAATAAATATCCTCTGTATCTCTGTGTCTCTGTGTTTTATAATATCACCTAAAACGGAATTTCACTTCCTTCGGAATGCGTTCCCAATCCTGCAATTTGCGCTTGGGCCAGGGAACGAAGAGGATTATTCCTGCACAGATGATGCAGCCATAGAACGTCCAACCAGCCATCTCCTTGATGGTGGAAATAGTGGCCTGGACCGTCACCTTGCCCTTCAACTGCAATGCTGCCATTTGCTGGGCCTCTGCTTCGGTCTTTCCCTGCATCTTCATGCCTCGCACCGTCATGTCGTATGTCTTTGCCGTCTCGTCGTCCATGCGGTCGTAGTTCTGGGCATAGCGAGTGACATAATACTGCTGGCGATGCTGCAAGATATTGCTATACAAAGCACTGCCTATACCAGGACCGATAATCATACGCACGGTGAGCATGATGCACACCCATGTTGACATCAACTTGTAAGGCATGCGCTGGTTGGCATACACTGCGGTACATGCGTAGAGCAGCATCATTCCGGCGGCACGGATGATGATTGGCCACTTCATTCGCTCCATCATTCCCGCCGTCTGCACCTCAAAGTACATATACACGGCGGAGAGTCCGATGAAGATGAAGCCCCAGAAGAAGAGCCACTTGAAGTGAAACTTCTTGGAACTGCAGAAGATTGCCATCACGAGTCCGATGAAATATCCCAAAAGCACCCAGTTGCCCACCTCGGCAATCTGGAGGTTGTCCATCTTCATGCCCACACTCATGAACACATTCACGAACATCGCACTGGAGTTGAATATCATGAGTCCGAGGAATAGCAAGATACCACCCTGGATGCTGCGCGACTTCAATGCCGTGATGAGGAAATATGCGGAGCGTCGGGTTCTTTGGAGGTAGAGGAACAGCAGAACAGATACTACACATATCATCGTAGCCAACTGTATCCGCTGGTCGTCATACCAGTCGAGCACCTTGCCATATACCATTATATATATAAAGGAGAGGCAGGCAATAGAGAACACCGTGAAATCCCCAAACTTGGAGAAGTTGATGGGAATACGGTTGTTGGGGAAGGGATTATAAGGCATGGTGAGCCATACGATAATCACTGCCACACCCAACACTGCAATCATGGCATAATATACATACTGCCACTCATAATTATAGGCAAACCAAGCCGTCATCCACGTGCCAATCTGACCGAGAACCATAAAGAAGTAGTAGATGATAGGCATCGACGCAGTCTTCTCGTAGTCGAGCTTGTCCCATCCTTCCTCTGTGGTAGGTTCGTTGCCGGGGGTGAGGTTATGGGTAGCCTCGATGTGGAACCCGTATGTGATGAGCGTAAAGAGGTTGCACATCAGCAGGGCCTGGCGCACGAATCCCATGACGAGCGAGCACAAGGCAAGGACATACACACTGTCGGTGCGCGCACATACGAAGCTCAAGACTATCAATATGGCGAATCCCCACATGAGCATAATCTTCTCACGACGTATGCAGACAAGGTCGTAGAAGAACGGCGAGAAAGCCGCCATACCAACCGACGTGGCAAAGCCCACAAAGGATATATGTTCCGAAATGATGCCCAAGCCACCAACCATCTCACTGCTGTTGGCGGAATACACTCCACCAACTGTCATTATAGGTATGAAAAGGAATATCAGGAAGATGATTCCCAATGGCTTAGGCACCCAATCGTAGAACGGAAAATTCTTATTCACAACAAACTTGCTTAAATTATTTCACTTCTGCCTTCACAATCACCATCATACCGGCAGCAAGTCGGTCGTTGTCCTCCTTGCTGAGGTTGGTGAAGTCAATGCGCACTGGCACACGCTGCTGGATCTTCACGAAGTTTCCTGCAGAGTTGTCGGTGGGAGTGAGTGAGTACTTCGAACCAGTTGCACCGGAGATGGCAGTCACCTTGCCAGTGAACTCCTTGTCGCTGATGGCGTCAACAGTCATGCGGACAGGCTGACCGACGTAGAGATTCTCCACCTGAGTCTCCTTGTAGTTGGCAATCACCCACTTCTGTGTCTCGGGGATGATATAGGTAATGGTCTGACCTGCATTCACCATCTGTCCCTCTTCGAGAGAACGGCGACCCAACTTACCGTCGCAAGGAGCCACAACCACGCAATATGACAGGTTTAGCCTTGCCATCTCCAAGGCTGCAGTGGCACGCTCAATGGCGGCAGCTGTGTTGCCCTTGCGTGTCTGCACCTCATTCACACCCGAAAGGGCAGCCTTCTTCTGCTTGAGTGTCGCGTCAAGTTTCTTCTTTGTAGCCTTATATTCAGTCTCATACTGTTCGAGCTGTATAGGAGTGGCGGCATCACGAGCCACGAGGTTGCGATAACGCTCAACGTCCTTTGCCAACTTCTGCAGACGAATCTCTATCTCGGATATAGACGCGTCATATACCGAAGCCGTGGTCTCGGTGGTGTTCAGGGTGGCATCCATAACATTTGCACCAGCCTGAGCATCCTTCAGTGCAGCCTCAGCCTCCATCACGCGGATGCGGTATTCACGATCGTCGAGGATGAGCAGTGTGTCACCCTTCTTCACGCTCTGATGCTCCTGGAAGCAAATCTTCTTGATATATCCCGACGCACGCAGATTGACTGGCGAGAGATACTGCTCCACCTGAGCGTCGTTGCTTGACTCATTCGACCTGTAGTCGATGAACATACACACTACTTCGAACACACCCCAAGCGATGAGTGCCAATCCTATGAGACTGGCTATCATCTGGCGCACCTTTTGCTTCTTCAACTGTTCCGCAGTCTTCTCGTGACTTTCAGACACTTTTGTTTCCTGGCTCTCAACAGCCTTATTCTCATTATTTTCCATAATTATAATCTATATCGAAACGAACTTTAATTTTTTAATATTTTAATTCTTTAATTTCTTAATTCTCCAACAGAGAATTAAGATTCCCTGTTAATTTTAGGACGGAGAGATTTGACACCTCATAGTTATAATGGGCGGTGAGGTAGTTGTTCTGAGCCTCCGACATGCTCATCTCGTCCTGAAGCACCTCCACCATTGAGGTAACACCCTCGCGATAGCGGTCCATCGTCACTTTATATATATCTTCGGCAAGACGATAGTTGTCGCGCTGCTTGCGATAGTTGCGCTCGTTGTTCATCTGATCGTTCACTGCATTCGAGTATTGCGTCTGAAGGTTTTTCAGAGTGTTCTCGTATGCAATGCGTGCATTGTCGGCATCAATCTTGGCCTTGCGTATCTTGGAACGCTTCTCAAAACCGTCGAACACGGGGACGCGAAGCGAAATACCCAATCCGTTGGAGTCATACCAATGGTTGCTCTCACCCGAATGGAACCAGTTCTTGAACTTGTCGGTATAAGCCGAGAAAGTGAAGTTTCCCGTCAATGCGACAGTGGGCAGATACGCATCCTTGGCAAGTTTCACCTGCTGTTCTGTGAGTTTCTCCTGAGTGCGCATAAGCTGCAGTTCATACAGATTGGTGTTGAGTCCCGTCTGCGAAGCCATGTCGATGTCATCCACTCGTTTCACTTCGGCAATGATTTCCTCGTCGGCGGGATAGTCCATGGCATATTTCAACATGTTATATTGCTCACGGAGCATAGCCTTGGCATTGGCGAGCGACACGTCGGTGCTCTCTATTCTCACGTTGATACGCTTGAGGTCAACGGCAAGCGCCATCTGGTTGTCATAAAACGCCTGGGCAAAATTCCTCAGTTCCTCAAATCGCTTGAGATTGTCGCTGATGATGGTAATCTGCTCAGTGGTGTTCTGGATGAGATAGTAGAGTTTGGCAATCTGCATGATGATGTCCTCACGCGCCTTCTCGTATGAGAGTTGGTTGAGATTGTCGAGAGTCTTGGCAATCTCCACGGCAGTAAGAGCCGTCTGACTGTAGAGCGGCATCTGCAACTGCAGACTTGCCGACGAGTTGTACTGCAATGTCTTGGTGACATTGTACTGCTTTCCGTAGGCAGTACCGTCGGTCACGGAAACCGGCGGAGTGAAATTGTCATTAAATCCCGCAGCAAAATTTATCTGCGGCAGCAACCTTGCACGGTTCTCACTGATGTTGTGCTTGCCCTTAGCCACCTCGTTGCGGCTTGACTTGAGCGAGAGATTGTTTTCGATACCAATCTCAAGGCATTGTTTGAGCGAAAGCACCTTCTGTGCTCCTGCTGCTGACATCGTCAGGAGCAGGGAAAAAGTGAACAGTAATTTCTTCATTCTTTGCTAACGTCTAAATTCGGCTGCAAAGATACTGCTTTTATATGAATAATCGCTATTCACATATAAATTGAATATGTTCAAAAAGTCGGTTTTATCCACAGATTAGCACAGATTATAGAAAAACATAATGGATTCCCACAGATTATTACCTTAACAGCAATAATCTGTGGAAATCCATTATATAATAAATTTCTGTGGAAATCTGTGGGCAAAACAAAATCAGAGCAGGGCGGCGATGGCAGCCTCAACGTCCTTGATCTGTGCCGAACGGTTGACGAGGGTATTGCTCTTGTCTATGAGGAAGAACTCAGGGACAGCCTGCACGTTATAGAGGGTGACATACTTCGACGAAGCGCCGTCCTCGTCCCTCACACTTATCCATGGCAGTGCGGCAGTCTGCTGCTTCCAGAAATGCTCGTCACCGTCAAGCGAAATCTGGTAAATCTCCAATCCCTGGGAGTAGTATTTATTATAAAGTTCGCGAAGCATAAGAATGCGCTGGGGCGAATCCTCAAGGGCAAAGACATGGAAATCAAGTAGCACCACCTTACCCTTCAACTCGGTGAGAGAACGCACATTACCCTTGTTGTCCGTGAGTTTCACGTCGATGATTCCCGCCTCCGACACCTTGCTTGCGTCAATGGCGGCAGTCTGTCGGTCGGATATTATGCGGTCGGTCTTCAGTCCCTCGATGGCGATGTTGTGCAGGTTCTCGCCTCGCAACGCACCGGGATAGAACGTGTCCCAACTTGTTGCCACTGCAGCAAACACCTTGATATCGTCGCGGTTACTGCGGGGATTGAAGATGAGATACGGACCAATGGCCTGGAACAATGCGAAATAAGAAGACGCAGCCTTAGGCTCCTTGAAGATATAGTTGCTCTTCACGTCATCCTTATATATATTAATCATCTTCATGATACTGTCGGCAATGACATCCGAACCAAGCTCACTGTTCTGCTCCAGCTGTATCACCTTGTTCTGCAGGGCAATCTGCTTCAGTGCCAGTTCGCGAATCTTTGAACACTCCTCCGAACCGCTAACCTCATAGTTGGCAGCCATTTCGGGCATCTTGGCCTTCACTGTCACAGTCTCAGTGGAATCCACCGAGATATTGATTATCTGTCCGGCAATGCGCAGGCGATAGAACTCAGGAGCCTCCGGGCACTTGTCGCTGAAGTCAAACCCACCGTCAGCGTCAAGTCTCACGGAGTCAACCACCACCGGACCTTCCAGGCTGATATTCTCAAAATATAGCAGAGAGTCCTTAGCGTTCTCAATGCTACCTTCCACATGGAATTTCTTCTCGCTACATGCCGTAAAGGCGAACGCAGCCATCACCAAGGCGGCTGCCGATAACAATTTCTTCATAAATATTTTAATCTTTCAATTTTTCAATATTTGACTTCGTCGATTCTTTAACTTCACTCGGCATAGCTCAAGCAAGCTTGGCTCTGCTCTCGTTTGCAAAAGAATTCAATCTTAATCATCAGTTTTCGGCTGCAAAGTTAGTGCAAGTTGGGCGAAATACAAAATAAAATCATAAAAAAATGAAAATAATAGCAGATATTTGGCGTTTTTCTCGTTCATTTGTATAATTATGAGTAACTTTGCCCGATTTTTGATGTAAACAAACAATTTTTTAGATGAACGTAATTACGAAAACAGTATCGTTGCCTGATGGAAGAACCATCAGCATCGAGACCGGGAAAGTGGCAAAACAGTGCGACGGTTCATGTATGCTCCGTATGGGCAACACCGTTCTTTTGGCCACCGTTTGTGCCGCAAAGGATGCAGTTCCCGGAACAGATTTCATGCCTCTGCAGGTTGACTACAGAGAGCAGTATGCAGCAGCAGGCCGCTTCCCAGGCGGTTTCACCAAGCGCGAAGGCAAGGCCAGCGACAACGAGATTCTCACATCTCGCCTTGTTGACCGCGTGCTCCGCCCGCTGTTCCCCTCTAACTACCATGCCGAGGTGTATGTAAATGTAATGCTTTTCTCTGCCGATGGTGTTGACCAGCCCGACGCTCTTGCCGGATTTGCAGCATCAACAGCATTGGCTTGCTCCGACATTCCTTTTGAATGTCCTATCAGCGAAGTCCGCGTAGCCCGTATCAACGGTGAATACGTTATCAACCCCACTTTCGACCAGATGAAGGATGCCGACATGGATATCATGGTGGGTGCCTCTGCTGAGAACATCATGATGGTGGAAGGCGAGATGAAGGAAGTAACCGAACAGGACATGATCGGTGCTCTCAAGGCCGCCATGGATGCCATTAAGCCCATGTGCGAGATGCAGGTTGAACTCTCCAAGGAGCTTGGCAAGGATGTCAAGCGCGAGTATGACCACGAGGTCAACGACGAGGAGCTTCGCGAACAGATGAACAAGGAACTTTACCAGAAGGCTTACGACGTGACAAAGCAGGCTCTTGAGAAGCAGGCACGTCAGGAGGCTTTTGAAAATATCCTCACCGAATTCAAGGAAGCATACAACGCCGCCCACACCGACCTTTCTGAGGACGAGCTTGAGGAGAAGGCTGCCATGATGGAGCGTTACTATCACGACGTGATGCGCGATGCCATGCGCCGCTGCATCCTCGACGAGGGTATCCGTCTCGACGGACGCAAGTGCGACGAGATTCGCCCCATCTGGTGCGAGGTAAGCCCACTGCCGATGCCTCACGGAAGCTCTATCTTCACCCGTGGCGAGACTCAGTCACTCACTACCTGTACTCTCGGTACGAAGCTCGACGAGAAGATGGTTGACGACGTACTCGACAAGAGCTACATGCGTTTCCTCCTCCACTACAACTTCCCACCGTTCTGTACTGGTGAGGCCAAGGCCCAGCGTGGCGTAGGCCGTCGCGAGATTGGTCACGGACATTTGGCATGGCGCGGTCTGAAGGGTCAGATTCCCGAGGACTTCCCCTACACAGTGCGTCTCGTGAGCCAGATTCTCGAGTCCAACGGTTCTTCTTCCATGGCAACAGTATGTGCCGGCACTCTCGCCCTTATGGACGCAGGTGTACCTATGAAGAAACCTGTCAGCGGTATCGCAATGGGACTTATCAAGAACCCCGGCGAGGAGAAGTATGCAGTGCTTAGCGACATCCTCGGCGACGAGGACCACCTGGGAGACATGGACTTCAAGACCACCGGTACACGCGACGGTCTGACAGCCACACAGATGGACATCAAGTGCGACGGTCTGTCATTCGAGATTCTCGAGAAGGCCCTCATGCAGGCAAAGGCCGGCCGCGAGCACATCCTCAACTGCATCACCGACACTATCGCCGAGCCACGTGCCGAGATGAAGCCCCAGGTTCCGCGCATCGTTCAGATTGAGATACCCAAGGAGTTCATCGGTGCCGTTATCGGCCCGGGCGGAAAGATTATCCAGCAGATGCAGGAGGACACCGGTGCCACCATCACTATCGACGAGATTGACGGAGTGGGCAAGGTACAGGTGAGCGCTCCCAACAAGGAGAGCATCGACGCAGCCCTTGGCAAGATCAAGGCTATCGTTGCCATCCCTGAGGTTGGTGAGGTATATGACGGAACAGTGCGTTCAATCATGCCTTACGGTTGCTTCGTTGAGATTCTCCCCGGCAAGGACGGTCTGCTCCACATCAGCGAGATTGACTGGAAGCGCCTTGAGACAGTTGAAGAGGCTGGTATCAAGGAAGGCGACAAGATAAAGGTTAAGCTGCTTGAGATTGACCCGAAGACAGGCAAGTACAAGCTCTCTCACCGTGTACTCATCGAGAAGCCAGCCGACTATCAGGAGCGTCCTGCACGCCGTGAGCGTGGCGAGCGTCCCGAGCGTGGTGAGCGTCGTCCACGTCCAGAGCGCGGCGAGCGCCGTCCCCGTCCCGAAAGAGGCGAGCGTCGCCCACGTCCCGACCGCGAGGAAATCCACGAGTCACACGAGCCGAAGGACTTCAACGACTCACTCGACAAGATGGATTTTTGATTGACGAGTTGATAGTAATATAAGGAAATCCCGCAATTGTTATTTTCAATTGCGGGATTTTCTCTTTATAATATATAAATGAAACCAAATCATCATCCGCTAATATCGGATTACGACAATACAATATTATTAACCTCCACATTCTCATGGAGGAAAATCTGGGCTGACTCCTTGAACTTGTCGGGATTCTCTGTTGTGAGATAATGCACAGTTCCGTTCTTAGTACATTTACTTTCCATCTCAGGATGGCGTATGAAATAATTGCGAAGACTTTCAGCAACATATTCTCCCTGCGGCACGATACGTACACCGGGATTGACATACTTCACAATCTTCGGCATAAGCAGAGGATAATGCGTGCAACCAAGGATTATGGCATCAATCTTCGAATCAAGTAGCATCAGCTGGTCTATTCGTTTCTTTACAAAATAATCGGCACCGGGACTGTCAGCCTCGTTATACTCTACAAGCGGCACCCAAAATGGGCAAGCGACTCCGGAAACAACAATATCGGGATAAAGTTTCTGTATTTCGAGGTTATAGCTCTCGCTCTTGATGGTACCCTCAGTGGCAAGCACACCTACATGGCGTGTTGTTGTGAGCTGCCCGATTATCTCTGCCGTGGGTCTGATAATACCAAGGACGCGCCTGTTTGGGTCAACTTTGGGCAAGTCATTTTGCTGTATAGTGCGCAATGCCTTTGCTGATGCCGTATTACATCCAAGAATGACGAGGTGGCATCCCATCTCGAAAAGGCGCATCACTGCCTGGCGAGTGAACTCATAAACGACATCAAAAGAACGCGGGCCATAAGGTGCACGGGCATTGTCACCGAGATAAAGGAAGTCATACTGCGGCAACAACTGTCTCATACCGTGGAGTATTGTCAGACCTCCATAACCGGAATCAAAAATACCGATTGGACCGGCAATCGTTGACAGTTTTGGCATAAGATTCTACAATTCGTTTATCATTCTGGTAGCAATACCGGTCAAATCTACCCCCTGCTTGGGATTAATATACGGACAGGCATCGTTATCGGTATTGATTATGAACATAAGGTTCATCTGTTCACCGATAGTGGCGAGTACTTTTGAAAGTTTCTCGCGCAATGGTTTCATAAGCGTAGTTTCAGCATCAGCGAGCAAACGCTTGCTTTCTGCCTTGAATGCGATATTCTTCTCCAATAGTTCCTGCAGTTCAGTCTGGCGCTTTTTTAGGATAGTTGGAGGAAAATCACGCTGTCCCTCGAGAAAAGCCTCGTATTTAGCGTTGAACTCATCCTCAACTCTTTTGGTTTCGGCTGCATACTTTTCCTCAAGTTGCAAATATTGCTTATGGGCAAAGGCATAGTCGGGCATTGTCTCAATCATTGTGCTATAACTGAGATAACCGAATGTAGGTGCAGATGATGTAACCACAGCAGCTACGGGAACTGGTGTTGCCTCTTGATTTTGAGCCAGCATTGACAAAGGTAAGGCCATGAGGGTGAACAGCAAAAATTTCTTCATACCTAATCGTTGATAGATTAATTAAGAATTAAAAATTATGAATAATGAATAATGAATTAAGAATTAAAAATTAAGAGAAATAGCTTAACTGGGTTAGAGACATATTTTCTTAATTCTTAATTTTTAATTCTTAATTACAAAAGCGTGATTCACGTTTTTATTTGAGTCCGAGTTTTGCCTTCACTTGGGCAGTAACATCAGTGCTGAGCGTGGTGCTGATGTAGGGGATGCCACCCTGAAGCTCCATGATATATACATATCCACCAGCCTGACCTACCTGATTGATAGCCTCTACCACCTTGGCAGTAATTGCAGACATCTTCTCCTGTGAAGCCTTTGCAAGAGCCTGCTGGTTGTCCTGATAGCTCTGCTGAATCTTCTGATACATGTCCTGAAGTTCCTGCTGACGACGCTGCTTGATATTGTCGGGCAGAGTCTTTTCGTTAGCCTCATAGTCCTGTGACTTCTTGGTCAGTTCGTCCTGCATGCTCTTGAGGTCTGCCTCATACTGCTTTTGCAGGGCGTCAATCTCGGTCTTAGCCTTGGTGTACTCGGGCATTGCCTGGATAATGTCCTGAGTGTTCACATGTCCGAACTTCTGTGCCATGACTGCCATAGGAGCCAGCAACAGAATCATAAAAAGTAACTTTTTCATTTTTTGTTGATGTTTTATTTTTTTATTTTGATGATTTTCTACTTATACCCTAACTTATTCAATACCTCGTCACTTATGTCTATGCGGGGACTGCCGAAGATAATGCCGGAGTCACTGGCACGGTCGAGCACAAGCTGATATCCCCTTAGATCGGCAATGTCTTTCACTGCATTGTATATTTCGTCCTGAATGGGAGACATCAGTGCAGTACGCTTTTTGTAAAGCTCACCTTCTGGACCGAAGTATTTCTGCTTCAATTCAGATGCTGACTGCTCTTTCTGCATAATGGCGTCCTGCTTTGCCTTTTTCTGCTCAGCAGAAAGGAAGACAAGTTCGTTCTGATAGTTCTTATACATTGTCTGGGCCTCTGTGGATAGAGCCTCCACCTCAGCCTGCCATTTCTTCGACACCTGTGAGAGCTGCTCGTTAGCCCTCTCGTATGCCGGTATGTTCTTCAGGATATATTCCATATCCACCAATGCGAACTTTTGGGCACTTACCCCCATTACTGTTGCCAAAAAGGCAATAAGAAACAAAAACTTCTTCATAAGCAAAATATATCTAAATGAACATTCTTTATTAATTCTTCACTCTTCATTGTTCACTTAAAAATCAGAACTCCTGACCAAGTATGAAGTGGAACTGGCTTCCGCCCTTTGTGCCAGTTGACAGGGCCTTGTCGAAACCGTATGCCCAGTCAATACCCATCATACCCACCATCGGGAGGAAGATTCTCACACCTACACCGGCAGAACGCTTCATGTCGAACGGATTGAACTTCTTGGTGTCATACCAGGCATTTCCACCCTCAAGGAAGGTAAGACCATAGATAGTCGTATTGCCGAGCATAAACGGATAGCGAAGCTCAAGCGTGAATCTGTCGTAGGCATAACCCATAGCACTGTATGGAGTAAGTGAACCGTTCTCATATCCACGAAGTCCGATGGTCTCTTGGGCATATCCTGTACTGTAGCCACTCATACCGTCACCACCCATATAGAAGGTTTCGAACGGCGACTTCTTGTCCTTGTTATAAGAACCGAGGATACCCAATTCAACGCGAGTCATAAGCACAAAACATTTCTGTCCGCTTGTAAGTGCGGTATATGTACGTGACTTGAACTTCCACTTATGGTACTCAATCCATTTGTACTTCTCCTGCAGTTCCTGGTCAAAGGTTGCAGAAGTTCTGTCGTTGGCAAGCGACGAGTAGTTCTTATTGTCAAACATTGACCAAGGCGGAGTAAGCGTCACTGAAGCCATAAACTCAGAACCGCGACGCGGGAACATCTGGTTGTCGGTAGATGTTCGTGCAAGTGTAATGCCTAGGTTGATGTTATTACAATTACCGTTAGAGATGATGAAGTACTGCCAGTCTCTCAGCATGTATCGCTGATAAGACAGAGACATGGACAACTGGAAATAGTCATCGGGCCAACGCAGACGCTTACCCCATCCCACAGACAGTCCGAAGAGCTGCACATACTTGTCATCATCAAGATAGCTCTCGTAGTTGTTATAATAGTTGCCGTATGAACCATATCCTCCATAGTAGTTATACATGGAGTTCATCCACGAACTATTGTAATAGCTACTGTTGACGTCGGTCTGCTTAGAGTAGTATGCACCGACATTGAAAGCGTTAGGACGTCGTCCTCCAAACCATGGCGATGCGTAGCTGATAGAATACGACTGATAGTACGAACCGTTAGTCTGGGCCGAGAGCGCAAGCTGCTCACCGTCGCCTATAGGCATGATACCACGGTGCATCTTGTTCTTGCCAAAGAGGTTGCGCATCGAGAAGTTGTTGAGCTTGAGCGATATTCGCCCGATAACGCCAGTCTGTCCCCATCCCAATGAGAACTCCACCTGGTCGTTTGACTTCTGTTCGAGAGGCCAGTTGATGTCAACTGTTCCGTCCTCATAGTTGGGCTGGATGTCGGGGTCCACCTTCTCGGGGTCGAAGAATCCCATCGACTGTATTTCTCGTGCCGAACGCATGAGCGCATCCTTGGAGAACAGGTCACCAGGCTTAGTACGCAATTCTCGTCTCACCACCTCCTCATAGAGTCGGTCATTACCGTAGATACGCACGTGGCTGATATGAGCCTGTTGGTTTTCTGATATACGCATTTCGAGGTCGATGGAGTCGCCCACGATATTCACCTCAGTAGGGTCGAGTCGATAGAATAGATAACCGTTGTTCCAGTAGTAGTTGCCCACGGCATCATCATCCTCAGACAGTCTCTTGCTGAGTAGTTTCTGGTTATATACGTCACCTTTCTTCATACCGAGCAGTTGGTTGAGATAGTCGCTTGTCACGACTGTATTACCCACCCAAGTGATGTTTCTTATATAATATCTCTGTCCCTCGTCGATTTTAAGGTATAGACTCACGTGGTTTTCATCCACATTCCACACGCTATCCTCCTCGATGGTCATGTCGCGGTATCCCAGTTCGTTATACTTGTCAATGAGGTTCTGCTTTGCGGTCTTGTATCTTTCGTCAGTGAATTTCTTGGACTTTAGGAATGAACCCAGTTTGCCTGCTTCATTCATTTTGGTAAGTACACCTTTTTTGAACAGTCCACCCTTGATTTTGGACGTTCTGAGGCTCTTGTTTCCCACGATGACGATGTCTCTAATCTTCATCTTGTCGTGCTTGTCAATATTGATATCAAGGATAACCTGGTTCTTTCCCGTAACGTCATCACGTTGCTGGATGTCAATTTCGGCATTCTTATATCCCTTGTCGTCGAAGTATTTCTTCGCGAGAATCTTTGCACGGTCAATCATGTTGGGAGTGATCTGGCTTCCCTTCATGATACCGAGCTTTGCCTCCATATCCTCACGCTCCGACTTTTTCAGACCGTTATAGTTGATGGTGCTGACACGAGGGCGCAGTGCGAGGTTAAGTGCAAGATACACCGTATCGCCCACGATAGAGTCAGCGGAAACAGCGACCTTGGAGAAGAGTCCATGACGCCAATAGCGTTTCACAGCCTCGGTAATCTCGCTTCCCGGCAGACTTATCCGCTGTCCCACCTGTAGCCCTGACAGTCCAGTCAACATATAGTCCTCATACCCCTCCACGCCATGAACGGATATACCACCGATGATACATGAGCGTGGTGTACCGGCATACGAGATATTAGGGTTGACAATCTTTTCCTGTGCCATAACCGTGGAACAGCATCCCACGATAGCCACAAGCAAGGTCATCACCTTATTAATAATATAGCTCTTTACAGAAAATCTCATTCTTTATATATATACTTGTTTGCTATTACTCTTCGTTTTCCACCTGGTCTTCGGTTTTCCCGAATCGACGCTGACGCTGCTGGTAGTCGATTATGGCATCATGCAAGTCCTGTTCACTGAAGTCGGGCCAATAAGTGTCACAGAAATACAGTTCGGAATAAGCTATTTGCCAAAGCAGATAATTGGATATACGCAACTCACCGCCAGTACGGATAAGCAGTTCGGGGTCTGGCATAAAATTTGTTACCAGGTGCCTGTCGATAGTGTCTTCACTGATGTCATCAATATCGATAACTCCGTCCTTTACCTGCTGTGCTATCTGCCGTGCTGCATTAGTAATCTCCCACCTTGAAGAATAACTCAATGCCACAACCATGGTCATGGTAGTGTTACTTGCAGTATGTTCCTCTGTATCGTGCAATTTTTTCTGCACGTTCTTGGGCAGTCTATCCACATCGCCCACCACTCTGAACCTGACATTGTTCTTCATAAAGATCTCATCCTCAAGCGAAGTCAACACCAATCCCATAAGAGAAGCTATTTCCTCCTCTGGACGGTTCCAGTTCTCTGTCGAGAATGTATATAGTGTAAGGAATTTGACGCCAAGTCGAGTACATTCCGAAGTGATGCGTCTTACAGCATCCACCCCTGCCTGATGTCCGTAGCTTCGTTCCTTGCCTCTTTCTGTTGCCCATCTTCCGTTGCCGTCCATAATGATGGCAATATGCTCGGGTATGCGCGTCTTGTCCAATTGTCTTTCCATATCAAAAATTATCGTTGTTGCACGTTTTACATTTTTTCCATATATCATACGTCACAGTGAGGGTAAGCCCACTGAAACTGTCGGTATTCTTAAACATTCCCTTGCTCTCGATGCCGTAGGGGTCGATGACGCAGTCAATCCTGTCGCTGAACGTGAAGTGCATCAACCATTCGAGAGAAGCATTGAGTCTCGTTGCCAACTTGTATTTCACTCCCAGTCCCAAGGGTATGCCCGTAGTGAACACTCCGCCTTGTGAGGTATTGACGTTGGTAAATCCCAGTCCACCCGTAATATACGGGGTGAATGGCACTGCGCCTCGGTATTCCCTACCCGTCCCATATGGCCAGAAGTTATACTCATACTTTATAGTGGCATCCACGAACGAGTGTTTGAAGTCCAGGTTCTTGCCGGCATATACAGGATACCATGACTTTACATTGGCCCCCGTCCCCTTGATGTTTCCGAACGAGAGGTTGAATGCCCATGCCATCCTTGGATTAGGCTTATATCGGGCCACAAGCGAGAACATCGGCTGCATATTCTTGGTTATGCTGCCGTTGAGGTCGCCTTGGTATGAGACAAGTCCTACGCCTCCACCTATCTCAGCCCTGTATTCCGGGTCTTCCTGAGCCATCAGGATATTTGGCGCCAAGAGCATCAGGATAATGACTGTCAGTCTGCCCATCCCAATCTGTTAAGCCTGCCTCTCCACACAGCTCCCGTACCTCCGCACACTATCCAAAGATAGTTGTCGTTGTCGGAAAAGAGCGTAAAGGCATTTGGTGAAGACTCAAAACCATTGGGCAACACCACCTCAGTGGATTTTGTCCATGCAAAACCGAAATCGACCGTTTTGTAGAATCCTGCATACGGCAGAAGTGTACAATCCCCGATTCCTTTTCCGCCGAGAGCGACAATGCCGCCATCGTATGGCGTAGCAGTGAGATTCTCGAGACGCGGCAATGAGTTGTAGTTGGTGGCTGTTGTCACCACTCCCGACCATGAGTATTTCTTTGCTCCCGGAGTTTTCTCAATCACCTTGGTGAGCACCACCGCTGCCGTGTCAGCAGGATAAGCCGCCTCATCGCGGTTGCCCATGAGCACGACACATTCCGTGTTGGGCACTGAGGGATAGTTGACTGTGCAGGCTGTGATGTCACTCACAGGAACTACAGTCCCGAAATCCATATCATCCAAGATCCATGTCTTACCGGTGTCTTCGGTTGATACTATCGCTCCGGAGGCAATGCCGTAAAGCGCGAGTGCGCTCTGTGCCACAAGCCTTGTCACTGGCACATCCTCTGCCAGAGTCTCGAAGTTTATGCCGTCAACACTAACTTTAAGGTCATTTCCGTCAAGCACAAAGATGGTGTCGTTGCGTGTCACCACATTTTGAGCGGCATTTCCGGAAAGTGACGAGAGCAAGTTCCAGGTCTTATGACTTTCGTCATTTGAACCGTAAACGAGAGTCTGCCCGTCCTTCACACCCAGCACATAGAGAGCCTTGCCCACTTGCAAGCCCTTCATATTGCTAAGTGCGCCAAGTTCGTTTGACGTGGTAATCTTTTCCCATTTCATCTCCGAGCCGTCTTCCTTGTGCACATTCACCCTCACTGTATATTCACGCGAATATAGTCCGCTTGATGAATACACGCAGATGGTGCGCGGCTGGGAGAAGTCGATAGTGTCTGTAGAAGAGACGTATGTCATCGAGTCGGGCTTCTCTATTGAGCGCAACAAAGCCACACCGTTGTTCTTGGTTGTGCAGTTCACAAGTATCTTTGCCGGATTGATATTTTCGGGCAATGAATCAACATTATATATCTCTGCCTTCGCCTGGTCGATGACGAACCTGTATGACGTGAGGCTTGAGTTTGTTGATGTGTATGTGGAGTCTTTTCCCGTTGACGAAGTGGTATGAAGAGTTATTTCAGCACTTGCGATGCTGAAAGAATTAATAGCCACATCGTCGTATGTGACATATTCTGTGGTATCAGAGTTAAGGCACGAAGCCATAAGTGCAGCCACTGCAAAAAGCAGCGCAAGAGGACAAAAATATCTTCTCATCAAATACGTATTTTAGAATTCGGGTGCAAATTTACGCACAATTCCCGAAAAATCAGCAACTTTTATCAGAATATTAAGTTAAATATTTATATTTGGTGCATTTTTAAGGTCTATTAGGGATATTTTCCCCATTTTTTAACGATAAAAAAGCCGTGTCTTTCACAAGACACGGCTGATATGGCAACTACAATTAAAGTAGTCAATTCAAATGATATTATATTTTTTATAATCTCAAATTAGAGCTGTGGACCAGCAGCAACAAGAGCCTTACCAGCCTCGTTGCCTGTATATTTCACGAAGTTCTTGATGAAACGTCCGGCGAGGTCCTTAGCCTTCTCCTCCCACTTGCAAGCACAATCGTATGTGTCGCGTGGGTCGAGGATAGCAGGATCTACTCCAGGAAGCTCTGTAGGAACAGTGAAGTCGAACAGAGGAATCTGCTTTGTAGGAGCGTTGTTGATTGAACCGTCGAGGATAGCGTCGATGATACCACGTGTATCCTTGATAGAGATACGCTTGCCTGTTCCGTTCCAACCTGTGTTCACGAGGTAAGCCTTTGCACCGCTCTTCTCCATCTTCTTAACCAGCTCCTCAGCATACTTTGTAGGATGCAGCTCGAGGAATGCCTGGCCGAAGCAAGCTGAGAATGTAGGAGTAGGCTCGGTGATACCGCGCTCAGTACCTGCCAGCTTGGCTGTGAATCCAGAGAGGAAGTAGTACTTTGTCTGCTCCGGTGTCAGGATAGATACTGGAGGCAGCACTCCGAATGCGTCAGCAGAGAGGAAGATAACCTGCTTTGCTGCGGGAGCGTGAGAGATAGGCTTAACGATGTTCTCGATGTGGTCGATAGGATAAGACACACGAGTGTTCTCGGTTACGCTCTTGTCAGCGAAGTCAATCTTGCCGTCAGCAGCTACAGTAACGTTCTCGAGAAGTGCGTTGCGCTTGATGGCATTGTAGATATCTGGCTCGCTCTCCTTGTCGAGGTTGATAACCTTGGCATAGCAGCCACCCTCGAAGTTGAACACGCCGTTGTCGTCCCATCCGTGCTCGTCGTCACCGATAAGCAGACGCTTCGGGTCGGTAGAAAGAGTGGTCTTACCTGTTCCAGAGAGACCGAAGAAGATAGCGGTGTTCTCGCCGTTCTTGTCGCAGTTGGCAGAGCAGTGCATTGAAGCGATGCCCTTAAGCGGCAGGAAGTAGTTCATCATAGAGAACATACCCTTCTTCATCTCACCACCATACCATGTGTTGATGATAACCTGCTCCTTGGATGTAACATTGAATACAACGGCTGTCTCAGAGTTCAGACCCAGCTCCTTGTAGTTCTCAACCTTAGCCTTGGATGCGTTGTAAACGATGAAGTCAGGCTCGAAGTCTGCGAGTTCCTCCTCAGAAGGACGGATGAACATGTTCTTAACGAAGTGAGCCTGCCATGCAACCTCAACGATGAAGCGAACAGCCATACGGGTGTCCTTGTTGGCACCGCAGAATCCGTCAACCACATAGAGCTTCTTGTTTGAAAGCTCCTTCTTGGCGATTTCCTTGACAGCTGCCCAAGTCTCCTTGGTCACGGGCTTGTTGTCGTTCTTATATTCGTCAGATGTCCACCATACGGTGTCATGTGAGTTCTCGTCGTCAACGATGAACTTGTCCTTAGGTGAACGACCGGTGTAGATACCAGTCATCACGTTGACAGCGCCAAGCTCTGTCTCCTGGCCCTTGTCAAAACCTGTGAGGCTCTCCTGAGTCTCTTCATCAAACAACACTTCATAAGAAGGATTGTAAATCACTTCAGTAGTACCGGTAATACCGTACTTTTCCAAAACTGACTTGTCAAACTTTGCCATTTTTTTGTAAATCAATTATTATGTGTGAATACTTATTTTTTACCTTATTTCTCTAAAACCGCCGCAAAGTTAGTAATAATTCCGCAGATTGCAAAGGATTATCCGATGTTTTTTTTGTTTAGTAATTCTTTTTAGGTTAAAGTATTAAAAAAAACACGGATTTGAAACTGTTTTGCAACTTGCAGTTTGCAAAATCAAATCATTTTTGCTATTTTTGCAGCGTGATTTTGAGACACGCTTTTATACACATTATTAATATATAATTATGAACACTATAAATATCAGTGCAACTTGTTCCATCGCAAACAAGTTTCTTGCAGAACTCAGAGACTGCAACTATCAGACAAACCGTGCGCTATTCCGAAACAACGTCGTGCGCATAGGTGAGATTATGGCTTACGAAATCAGCAAGACTCTGAGCTATGAGCCTAAGGATATCCTGACCCCGTTGGGCATCTGCCCTACCCTCCTGCCTACTGACGAGATTGTACTTGCCACTGTCTTGCGTGCCGGACTGCCAATGCACGAAGGCATGCTGCGCATATTCGATCATGCCGACTGTGCATTTGTGAGTGCATATCGCGAATATGATGACGACAATCACACTGACGTTAGCATACATGTTGAATACCTTGCCTCACCCGACCTCACCGGCAAGACCCTTATTATTGCCGATCCCATGCTTGCCACTGGAGGATCAATAGAATTAGGCTATAAGGCTTTTGCCACTAAGGGTGAACCAAGGCAAATTCATGTGGCAAGCATTATTGCCGCCCCTGAGGGTGTCGCCCATCTTGAAAGTGTGATGCCGAAGGACAAAACCACAATATGGTGTGCCGCTATCGACGAACGACTCAATGAACACAAGTATATCATTCCGGGACTGGGAGATGCGGGAGACCTTTGTTTTGGTACTAAAAATTAAATTTGAACACAGAGTTACAGAGCCACAGAGTAATTATCCTATATAATAATTCATCTCTGTGGCTCTGTGCCTCTGTGTTCAAATAGAGTTACTTCACTTCCCAAGTGTCGTTGGTTTCGAGAAGTTCCATGAAGTTATGGTACTTCTTCTGGGACTTCACGTCCTCTATCTGCTGATGAACTGCCTCGTCGTATGTCGGGGCCTCAACATCGCGGATGACACCGAGGGCAACAGGGAATCCGTGCTCGTTGTCCATCATGGCGAGCTTCAACTGGAGGGTATCATCCTCACAGTGAGCGTCATGCACGAGAATATCCTTCTCGGTGATACCATTCTCACCAATCTTCACAACCTTCAGACCGAATCCCTCCTGCACGAGACCGTATTCGTTGTTCTCGCCGAAGATGAGCGGTTCGCCGTGCTTCACGTAGATAGCGTTCTTCTTGCGTCCCTCCTTATTATATATAGGGTCGTAGCATCCGTTGTTGAAGATTACACAGTTTTGCAGTATCTCGCACACTGCGGCTCCCTTGTGCTTATATGCTGCCTTCAAGATGTCAACTGTTGCGGGGGCATCGGTTGCCACAGCACGTGCGAAGAAGTGTCCGCGTGCGCCGAAGCAGAGTTCTGCCGGACGGAAGGGGTCCTCCACTGTTCCGTAAGGACTTGACTTGCTGACGAAGCCGCGAGGACTCGTGGGCGAGTACTGTCCCTTGGTAAGACCGTAGATCCTGTTGTTGAGCAGAATCATGTTGAGGTCGATGTTACGGCGCATGGCGTGTATGAAGTGGTTACCGCCGATGGCAAGTCCATCGCCGTCACCGCTTATCTGCCACACCGTCAGGTTGGGGTTGGTCACCTTGGCACCTGTAGCGATAGCTGCAGCACGACCGTGAATGGTCTGCATAGCGTATGTATTTACGTAATAAGGCAGTCGGCTCGAACATCCGATACCCGAAATCACCGCCGTCTCATAAGGTGCCACGCCACATTCTGCCATAGCCTTGTGGAGTGATGCGAGGAAAAAGTGGTCGCCGCATCCAGGACACCAGCGTGGCTGGCCCTTCTTAAAGTCAGAAGCTTGCAGCCCGCCAATATTTTTATCTAAGTTTTCCATCTTAATTCTAATTTTTTAATTCTTAATATCATCAAGTATCCGCGCAAACGCCTCTGTCAGTTCGGCAACTACGAAGGGCTGTCCCTTAACTTCATTGAACTGGTATGGCACAAATCCGTCAACCTTCGAGCGGAGGTATGCCGCAAACTGTCCAAGGTTCTGCTCTGCCACTACAACCTTATTATATTTAAGGAGCACCTCGGCGGTGTTCTTAGGCAGCGGGTTGATATACTTGAACTGGGCGAGAGCAACCTTCTTGCCCTGCTTCTGCAACTCTTCCATTGCTGAATACAGATGACCGAAGGTACTTCCGAAACCTACTATCAAGAGTTCGGCATCATCCTTGTCTCCCAACACCTCAACATCGGGCACGGGGATGTTAGCCACCTTCTCGGCACGCAACTGACACATGATGTTGTGGTTCTCAGGCTCTGTGGAGATTGCTCCAGTCTTTCCGTCCTTCTCCAGTCCTCCGAGGATGTGGGTGTAACCCTCCTGTCCGGGGATTGCCCAATAGCGCACCTTCGACTCCGGGTCACGCTCGTATGGAGTGTAGTTGCCCTTCTGCTCTGGAGTGACATAATGCGGCTTGATATCGTCGAGACCTTCCATGGTTGGCAGTTTCCATGCTGCCGAACCGTTGGCAATAAAGGCATCGGTGAGAAGGATTACTGGAGTGAGATGCTCCACGGCAATCTTTGATGCCTGATATGCAGCGTCGAAACAGTCGGTGGGACTCACGGCTGCAATCACCGGCATGGGACTCTCACCGTTGCGTCCGTAGAGTGCCTGCAACAGGTCGGTCTGCTCACTCTTTGTAGGAAGACCGGTAGAGGGACCTCCACGCTGAACGTCGATGACAACCAAGGGCAACTCGTCGATTACGGCGAGGTTCAAAGCCTCTGACTTCAGACAGATACCTGGTCCTGATGTGGATGTGGCGGCAAGCGCACCTGCGAACGATGCACCAACGGCACTGGCACATCCCGAGATCTCGTCCTCACACTGCACCGTGATTACTCCGCATGACTTATGCTTCGAAAGCTCGTGCAGGATGTCGGTTGCGGGAGTGATAGGATAAGAACCGAGATAGAGCTGCATTCCCGCCTTTTCGGCAGCGGCAATGAGTCCGTAGGCAGTAGCCTTGTTTCCCGTGATGTCCATATAGCGTCCCTTCTCCTTGGAAGTGGATTCTATGCGGTAAGTGGCAGGCACTGAGGCATGGGTGTTGTGTCCATAGTCGAATCCAGCCTGCACCACCTTGATGTTGTTCTCTGCAATCTGCGGTTTCTTGGCGAATTTCTCGCGCAGGAAGTTGGCGACAAGGTCGAGGTCGCGGTTGAAGAGCCAGCAAACGATACCGAGTGCAAACATGTTGCGGCACTTCAGCACCGACTTGTTGTCCATTCCGCTGTCAGCCAGGCAGTCCTTCACCATCGTAGTCAGCGGACACTGCACCACGCGGTCGGGGTCGATGCCCATCTCACCGAGATAGTCGGCAGTCTTGAACTGAGCCTTCTCCAGATCCTTCGGACCGAAACTGTCTGTGTCGATGATGATTGTAGCCTGTGGCTTGGAATACTTGTACTGAGTCTTGAGGGCGGCGGCGTTCATAGCCACCAGCACGTCGCACTTGTCACCCGGTGTGAACACACGTCCGGCACCGATGTGCACCTGGAATCCCGACACACCTGTGAGCGAGCCTTGCGGGGCGCGGATGTCTGCCGGATAGTCCGGGAATGTAGAAATGCCATTACCCACAGTGGCTGACACCGTGGAGAAAATGTTTCCGGCCAACTGCATTCCGTCGCCGGAGTCACCTGAGAAGCGGACAACTACCTGGTCCAGCTCCTTTACTTCCAATTTTTCTGCCATAAATATGCTATTTAATTCTCAAATTCTTTCTTTTCGGCTGCAAATATCGCAACTTTTTTTCACACTGCCAAATATTTCGGCATTTTTCTTGTAAAAATGACACATTTTACTGATTCACGTCACCGAACTTTGCATTTTTACGTTATTTTTGCCTATTTTCTGTCATTTTGCCAACTTTGTTGCCCTTATGAAATATAGTATGAGCAGAACGTATGCCACTAAGGATACTATCTCCGACATTGGCGATGTCCACCAAGCCTCGTAGTCGAACACCACTCCGCTGAATCTCAGCAGTGCGCTCACCACTCCCATCAGCGCTCCTCCGGCGATGAATCCCGAGGCGATGAGATTACCTTTCTCTCCTCGCTCCTTGTTCTCGTCGGCGTTCTTCGAGCGGGTGGTGACAAACCAGTTGATGGCTCCTCCCACGAGCAGCGGGATATTCAGTTCCATAGGGATGAACATACCCAAGGCGAAAGCCAAGGCGGGCACCTTGAACACGGTGAGCAGGATGGCTATCATGGCTCCTATGCCATACAGCAGCCAAGGCGCACCGATTCCGTTCATCAGCGGGTCGATCACTGCAGCCATGGCATTGGCTTGCGGTGCTGCCAACTGTCCCGAGGCGAATCCGTAGGTCTCGTTGAGCAGCATCATCACTCCGCCCACTGTGGCTGCCGACACCAATGTTCCGAGGAATTTCCATGTCTCCTGTTTCTTCGGGGTGGTGCCGAGCCAATAGCCTATCTTGAGGTCGGTGATAAACGAGCCTGCCATAGAGAGAGCCGTACATACCACTCCTCCCATTATCAGTGCCGCCACCATACCGCCGGTGCCTTTCAGACCCACTGCCACCATCACCACTGATGCCAAGATGAGTGTCATGAGCGTCATTCCCGACACAGGGTTACTGCCCACGATGGCAATGGCATTGGCTGCCACGGTGGTGAAGAGGAACGCTATCACTGCCACAAGCAGTATTGCCACCACGGCAAAGAGCAGGTTGCCCTCCATCACTCCAAACCAGAAGAAGATGAAGGTGAGGATAAGTGTCACGATGGTGCCTATGGCTATCACCTTAAAAGATATGTCCCTCTGGGTGCGTATCTGCACCTTGTCATCGCCACCCTTGCCTTTCATCTCCTTGGATGCAAGCGACACGGCACTCTTGATGATGCCCCATGACTTGATGATGCCGATGATACCTGCCATGGCAATACCGCCGATACCGATGCTCTTGCCGTAATAGCGGAAGATTTCCTCGGGCGACATCGCTCCCACGGCGGTGCTGATTGTGGGGTCCCACTGGTTGAGCACCTGGTCGCCAAACACGAGTGCCATTCCCGGAACTATCACCCACCACACTGCCAACGATCCAAGACAGATGATAAAGGCGTATTTCAGTCCGATGATATATCCGAGACCGAACACCGCAGCTCCAGTATTCACCTTAAATACCAATTTCGCCTTCTCTGCTATATCCTCGCCAAGGGCGCAGAATCGCGAGGTGAAGTTCTCGTTCCACCATCCGAATGTGGCTACGATGAAGTCATACAGTCCTCCGATAAGTCCTGCCAACAGCAGCGGCTTGGCCTGACTTCCTCCTTTCTGTCCACTGATCAGCACCTGGGTTGTTGCGGTTGCTTCGGGGAAGGGATACTTGCCGTGCATGTCGCTCACGAAATATTTTCTGAAAGGTATTAGGAACAATATTCCTATGATACCTCCAAGCAGCGACGAGATAAATATCTTGAGGAACGACGCGCTCATCTCGGGATATTTTGCCTGTAGGATATATATTGCAGGCAGGGTGAAAATAGCTCCCGCCACCACTGCTCCCGAACAAGCTCCGATACTCTGTATGATGACATTCTCGGCGAGTCCATCCTTGCGCTTTGCCGCCGTAGATACTCCCACGGCGATGATAGCGATAGGAATAGCAGCCTCGAACACCTGTCCCACCTTCAGTCCGAGATATGCCGCGGCAGCCGAGAACAGCATCGCCATGAGCACACCCCACGTCACCGACCATCCATTCACTTCGGCGTAAGTCTTCCGCGGACTCATCACCGGTTCATAACTCTCTCCCTCCTTCAATTCCCGAAACGCATTGTCGGGCAATACTATCTTTTCTTCTTCCATAACAATCTATATTTGAATTACTCTCTACGCAAGCCGCGGGCGAGACGCCCACGCTCCCAGTGGCATCCGCATCCCTAGCGAACATCGCGCAGCCCATTCTTCATTCTTCACTCTTCATTCTTCATTTAATAAATTCTTCATTTAAAAACTCTCCGAATATCTTCGCACATGTGATCACCTGATTCAGGCACGGCCTCGACTTGTAATACTCCTCCGTGCGCTCCGAGGCAACGTATGTCAGCGGCGTGTCCTTCTTCAGTTGCAGCAGTTCCGAGCATATAATCGTGCCATATATCTTCTGGAACCGGCTCACCAACTCCTGCACCACCTTGTAATTCGCCGACTTACCCTCGCGGTCGTCGGCATCCGCCGACCCGCACTCCATTCCTGCCAATATCGCCATTCCTGCCACGGCACCGCAAGTCAGCCTCAACCTGCCCATACCGCCGCCCATACCGGCACTCAGCTTCAGGGCCTGTTCCTCGGTATATCCGTAAATGTCGGCATAAGCAGCCACCACAGCCTGAGCACAATTAAATCCCTTGACGAAGTATTCCTCCGCCCGCTTCATTCTCTCTTTTACGTCTATTTTCTCATTCATAATCCGATATTATTTCTTGCTTATAAATATAAAAATGTGAAATTTGCTGCAAAAGTAACATATTTTATTGAATTGACAAAGGAAAAAACAAATAATCTCAAAAAAAGACGATAATATTAAATATTCAAAAAAAACAGAAAACTTTTGGTGGAATAAAAATAAATGCTTAACTTTGTCCCCATTATAAGAAACTATTATATTATTTATGCTTATGAAAAAGAATATTTTACTCGGATTACTGATGCTCTTTACATGCATTGATATCAGTGCCGTCCCTGCTCTAAGGGTGAAAAAACAGTTGATGCTTGAAGATGGCACCATAGTGACTGCCACTCTTCAAGGTGATGAGTACTACGGTTATTATATCACCGACGATGGAAAGGTTCTCGCCCCTGCAAAATCCGGCAAGTACCGTTACATGAACGAGAAGACACATGCCAACTTTAAGCGTGTTGCCTACGAGAGAATGGAAAAGGCCAACAGCTTCAGGGCTGAGAGCATGCGACGCAGTGCCCCAAGGTCAACACAGGAAAGACGTGGCCTTGTCATCTTGGCACAGTTTCCCGACGTGAGCTTTTCCAAGATTGGGACACATGAATACTTCAACCGCATGTTCAACGAAAAGGGATTCACCGAGAATGGTTGTCTTGGCTCCGTTTCCGACTATTTCTCTGACCAAAGCTATGGACAGTTAGATATGCAGTTTGATGTCATCGGCCCAGTCACTCTTCCCAACCCCCTTGCCTATTATGGTGCACCCGAAGAAGGGCAAACATCGGGTGATGCCCGCGATCTCGATTTCGCCGCTGATGTATGTACTGCCGCCGATGAGCTTGTCGATTTCTCACTTTACGACTATAACGGTGACGGAACGGTTGACAACGTGTATATCATCTTCGCTGGATTAAGCGAGGCACGAGGAGCTGGCGCAGAATGTATGTGGCCTCACCAGTGGGCTATATATGACCGCAAATTAATACTCGACGAGGTGAGGGTTTTCACTTACGCCTGCTCTAACGAATTGATTAGAGGCGGAGATGATCCCAAGTTGGACGGCATTGGCACAGCCTGTCATGAGTTCAGTCACACTCTTGGTCTTTCCGACGTTTACAATACCAATTACTGGAACGAGCCTGTAGGCATATGGGACATAATGGCATCCGGCAGTTACCTCGGCGGCAAGGTTAGCGACGGCACTGCCCCCATGGGATATTCCGCCTTCGAGCGTTGGCAACTTGGATGGCTTGAGCCCAAGGTTTTGTCTGAGCCCACAACCATCACCGGCATGAAGGCTTTAGAGGAAGAGCCCGAGGCTTACATCCTATACAACGAGAGCAACACCAACGAGTATTATATGCTCGAAAACCGTCAATTCCCCAAATGGGGAAACCCAGTCAACGCCCATGGTCTTTTGGTGACACATATTGACTATGATCAACATGACTGGGATACGAACAATGTCAATACAAATGACGAACATCCACGATACTCCATTGTCTCGGCATACAACTCGTTAATTGAAGGCATAGAAGACTTGTTCCCTGGCTCCACATGCAACACCTCGCTCACCGATACCTCAACACCTGCCACCACTCTCTTCAATGCAAATGAAGACGGCACTTATTTCCTCCACAAACCCGTGGAGAACATCACTGAGTCGAGCGACGGAACGATTTCATTCGTGGCATGCACCAACTATGCGCCTAGTCCCAAAGACATACAAGCGACCACTAATGACGACGGCACCGTCGCCTGCTCATGGAGCGAAGTGGAGGATGCAGTCAGCTATGATATTGAGGTGAACGGCTCATACCTCTACCTACTGCCCAATAACCATGTCATCATGAATGATACCTTCAGCAATCTTCCCAAAGAAGATGGCACTGAGGACATCAGCAGCGAACTTGACAAATACTGCGACAACCCATCATGGACGGGAGAACAACTATACTCATCTGTCGATGGCATTAAGATTAGTGACCAAGGAAAAATTATTTCACCGAAGTTCCAGTCAAGTGATGAAAACGGCTTTACCTTAAACTTCGATATTATGCCATACAAAAATGAAATGACCGAAGCTTACCTTTGTATTCTAAGCGAGAATATGGTTATGTATGGAGGATTGAGCCTGGAATTTGACGAACCTAAAAACTACACAATCCGTGTGCCATTTCCATCAGAAATATGGTATCATATTATGATAGTGCCCAAGACTGGGTCATTGTGTCTCTCTTCATTTAAGATATGCGACGGTCTATATGGAATTGAAGACTTCTACAGAGAATACGACCCCACCATCCAGGAAATATTGGAGCCTGAGATATTCTCGACAACAGATGCTTCATACCTGTTGAGCAATCTTTTGAAAGACTACGAATACAGTGTTAGAGTGCGTGCCAATCTCCCCAACGGCAGGAAGTCGCTATGGAGTCAACCCGTATCTTTCATTACCACTATCACTACCGCCATTGACGATATCGTCTCAGATTCGCTTCCGTCAAATAGCGACTCAAGTGCCATTTACGACATCACCGGTCGTCGTGTCACTTCGGCCTCACGTCCTGGCCTCTACATCCAGAACGGCAAGAAGATTATCATAGGAAGAGGCAAATAAAGGGCAATCCCTAACAAATGGTTGTCTATATAATTCCTCCCCACCAAAGTCGGTGATACCCCAATGTAAGTCTATCCCCATAGCGGAGTTACACCGATTTTGGTGCGGAGGTTCACCGACTTTGGTGCAGAGGAACATTAGAGGATCACCGACTTTGGTGTTGACTTGCATTAGACTTACTGCATATTTACATACTTTTAGGTGTTATTGTGTAATCCATATATCAATAAAAACGAAGTTCCGCCCTGGTTCGCTGTTCAAATGGGAAGCATAGCGGAATCTGTTACTGCAACAAGTACGGCTTTTATTTGAATTGTGCAAGGAATTTGAAAGAAAAGTGTAAGCCGTCAGTAAACCCCGTATTGCGAGTTTTTTCTAAAATGTCAGAGATATT
>SAMEA3663208__coassemble_107_pt1 | contig 47113 bp, 45 predicted proteins | sample SAMEA3663208__metabat2_low_PE_010 | metagenome-assembled genome bin SAMEA3663208 (sample SAMEA3663208) | pig gut metagenome | biome: pig gut; feature: pig-associated habitat; material: faeces | place: China | collected 2013
AAAAATCATCACCGAAGAGGGTTGATAGTACAAAAAGAATTAAAACTTGGATTACTCATAATTCTATGAAATTAAAAAATTAAAAGATTAAAAAATTAAAGTTCTCTGCGTGATTGGTCTCCTCAGCCGTAGGGGGAGGCCGGGGGTGGGCGCCTTTCCCTTTTCACGATGCAAAGTTACAACATTTTTTTTTGGCGGATGTGCACGTTTGTGCAGTTCTCGAAAATCATCCCCCGTCCCCTTCTTTACCCTTAAAGAAGGGGCTCCACCGCTTTCCCCTAAATCCCCTTTCCCCTCAGGGGACAGGGGACTTAACCGGTAAACCGGCTGTTCTGTACTCGCAAGCAAGCTCACGCCCCTTCGGGGTTGCTCGTGGTTTCTTACGCAACAGAGTTGCGATTGTTTAACGCAATAAAATTGCGATTGTTTATGCGCTTTGGGCGCGGCTGCGCAACGTGGGTTTGTGCATAGAGATGGAAGCCCTATTCACTTTGGAAGTGGATAGGGCAAGCACATGGGGAGTGGATAGGGCAAGCACTCTGTGAGTGGATAGGGTGGTCACTCGGGGAGTGGATAGGGCTGGAACTCGGGGAGTGCTTGCCCTATCCACTAGCAGAGTGAAATTAAAGAATTAAAAAATTAAAGAAACGAAGTTCGACGAAGTCAATTAAAGGTAACTATTCAGTTCACCATTTGGCCCTGCCAAAAGCAAGACATGAAATAACTGTTGTTATATAGGAGCAGGTTCTATATATTAGAACACAAAGACACAAAGAAACGAAGATTTTATTTAGATACAAAGACAACAAGCGACTTAAAAGTCGCCACAAAGGCTTGCAGCGGGAAAACTTTGTGGACTTTGTAAGCAGCTTTGCTGCTCATTGTATCTTCATTCAGCGAAAAAACACTTTGTATCTTCGTGTCTTTGTGTTTAAAATTATTAATCTCCTATGAGCTGCAAGCTCATAGGACTCACGGGTCCCCGAGGTATTCCATGATGATACGGACTTGGCGGGTGGTCAGCTCCTTCTTGTTTATATAAGGGATGTGGAGGTCGTCCAATGCCGCCACGAGGTCGGGGCAGTTCTTGATCCATCCGAGCAACGAGCGGACTGCCTCACGAGGCTCCTTGTCGGGGAAATACTGTTTTGCTAAATCTCTTCGTTTCATGATTATTAAATGAAGAATGAAGAATGAAGAATGAAGAATAAAAAATGAAGAATGAAGAATGAAGAATGGCTGCGCAAACCGAATGCAGAGCCGAGCTTGCTCGAGCTATGCTGAGGTGAAGCCAGCCATCGACGGAGTCAATGGGCTGCGCAGCCGGTGGACTGTCATGAACAGGGATACTGTCATCAAGATTTCAAAACTATTATAATATACATTATACATATATATACTTAAATAAAATATGCTCTCTACACTATATATTTTAAAAACTACGTGACAGTTTGGCCGTTCGTGACAGTTTTCACTCAAAAGACTGTAGGACCTATGGTCTGCATTCGGTTGCTGTTGACAGTGGCACTGTCAAGTTCAACCACCAAGTAACCTCTTGTCCCCTTACTGCCATTCCGCGCACGCGGGAATCCCTTGCGGTCGAGAATGACGTTGAGCTTGCGGATGGATATGGGCTTCTTGATGTTGCCCCAGAGCGTGAGCTTGGCGAGAATCTCCGAGGGGGTGAGGAAGAGCACGGGGCGGGTCTCGGGATTGTCAGGATCGGAGCGCGGCACGTCGTAATACACGTCGATGAGCTCGTCCTCGGCAATCGAGTCGGCAAACTGCTCCACATATCCGCTCATGTCGTTGATCTCGTCGAGAGAGAACCAATAGGAGAAGTTGGTGTTGTTGATGAGCCACATCGCCTCGGCATACATCTCGTCGTAAGGCAGTGGATGGGCGAAGGGGGAGAGGATGTCGGTGACGTAGAATGGCAGGAAACGGCGGTTGCCCGTCTGGTCGGTGAGGAATTGCAGTTTGTTGCCCGAGGCGCAATACGAGCCTATCCTCACTCGGCGCTCCTTGTTGGTGCCGTAGGGCACGCGGAGGTTGGTGTCGGGCGAGGTGATGAGTGACTTGAGCTGGTCGAGGTCGGTGTTGCGCAGGCGGTCGAACTCGTCGAGGTTGATAAGGCAGAACTCTGTGCAGCGCAACTGTTCGTCCTTGCTGCCGAAGTCGGTGGATGACTGGCGGCAGCGGTAGCGGCTGAGCTGCGGCGGAATGAGGGCATCGAGCCACGTGCTCTTGTATATGCCCTGCTTGCCGATGAGCACAATCATCTGATGGTTGACCACCTCGGGACGTATCCACGACGCCACCATCGCCACAAACCACTTGCGGAAGCACATACGCCAGAGATCCTGGGGGGAGACGGGTTCACGCAGGTGAGACACCTGCGCTCCTAATGGCTGCGCGCCGTCGGCAATCAGCGGCGACGCGCTGACATGCACCATCGAGGATACACGGTCGATGGGTGAGTCGTAGTTGTCCGACTGGAATGGCGTGAGGTCGAGCGAGTTGAGATACTCGGTGATGGGATTGTATTCCTCCACGCAGTCGCTCATCATCGCCGCACGGAACACTTGCGGAGATATGTCGCGCCCCGCCTCCATATTGCACGACAGCAGGAGCGAGTTGAAATGACGGTCGGTCATCTCCTTGCCGTCGATGATAATCTTACGGGATATGACATCATAGCGCAGTTTCTGGCGTCGCAGGAAGTCGGCCGCCACGTTGATCTTGGTCTTGTCCTGCACCTCCCTACCCGACTTCTTACCGTCGGATGATGGCAGAGGCTTGCGGCCGAACATCTTTTGGTCGGAGAGATAGCATCCATGCACAAGCGAGGGGATGGATTCCTCACCATAGAGGCCAGAGAACTCCTGCTCCATGAGCCGGGCGGCATTGGACTCGAACATTCCGAAGTCGGAGAGCAGCATGGCGAGGTGGACGAGATAGTTGTTGCGGTTGCCGTGGGCAAACTCGCCGGTACTGGATTTCTCCACGTAGCTCTTGGCGAGGGCATAGACATTATCGGCGTTCCATCGCGCGGGCCATTTGTCCTCGTCCATCACTTCCTTGTTGGCGAATGTCATTTCCTTGCCCGCCTTCTTCATGCCGAGCGACATATCCACACGCAGAGGTTCGGCTTCGGGATTGCACCATGCCTCAGGGTCGTGACAGAGCGACGTAGGGTGGACGGGCGTCTCAACCTTGGCGTCGAAGGTGGCGACGATTGCGTTGGCGATGGTGGTGTTGCCCTGGCGGAATGCCTGAAGATAGACATCGGGGGTGAATCCGGAATTGGGGATAGCATAGGCATACAGGACGTGGAGTCCGCGCCCGCTCATACTCACATAGTACATCAGCACGAATTTCAGTTCGCGCAACCTTCGCTTCATCTCGGGCAGCAGCTCTGGAGGGAGGTTGTCGAAGTCGGCCTGACAGAGGAATGTATATTCCTTGACATGCTCGCTCTTGCGCCCGCCCTCGCAGCGCACTGCGGGGAGGATAATTGGGAACGTTGACGACTTCAGTTCCTTGAGTTGCTTTTCGGGCAGGCGGGCTTCGAGGGCCTTGCGATAGTCCTCGGTGCGCTGGCGCAGGATGGAGTCGTTTTTTACTTTGTCGAACACTTCCTGGAGTGTCACGTCGTTGTGGGCGATATTTGCCTTGCAGCTCGGATATACCGAGACGACGGTTTGCATTAAGTTCTTAGTCATATATGTTTTTTTTTAAGTTGACGAGTTGACGGGTTGCTTGTCTATCGCTGCAAAAATAATAAAAAATTGAATATGTTGAATCAAAAATTCCCGGATTGGGAATGTTAAATTTTATATACAATGAACAACAAGTACATTTATGACATTGATGTCTGCAAGGCAGATGCCATGTCGTTAGGTCTGGCACGTCGTTTGGTAAAGAAAATGTCCGATTTGGACATCAACATGACTGCCCTTAATCGCCGATACATTAAGGCAAGTAACAACTATTTTCGCAGTTAGTGGAAGGCCGCACGCCTCTCACCGTGCGAAGCCTCCTCATCATGCTCGCAGAGATTGAAGCGCGATATGATGCGCTCATCCGCGATGCAAGGCTGCGCAATAGCCCGGAGGCGGAGTATTGGGAGAAGGAGAAGAATTTTTTAAATGAAGAGTGAAGAATGAAGAATGAAGAATATTTTTAAATGAAGAGTGAAGAATGAAGAATGAAGAATATTTTAAATGAAGAGTAACTATTCTGCAGGTTCTATATATTAGAACACAAAGACACAAAGAAACGAAGATTTTATTCAGATACAAAGACAACAAGCGACTTGAAAGTCGCCACAAAGGCTTGCAGCGGGAAAACTTTGTGGACTTTGTAAGCAGCTTTGCTGCTCATTGTATCTTCATTCAGCGAAAAACACTTTGTATCTTCGTGTCTTTGTGTTTACAATTATACCAGCTGTATAATTACAATGAAGAATATTTAAAGTGAAGAATATTTAAAGTGAAGAAATTATGAGTTTTAAGAAGATTTTTTATTTGGAGTCTGTGGTGGAACGGGGGTTTTATGCCATTGGCATAGGACTGGTGATTTTGGGGGTGTTCGCTGTGGTTTACCTTTTGTTTGGATGGAAGGTGACTGCGGCTGTTGCAGCGGGGGAACTGTTGTTCTTCCTGTGGAACCTATATGAGATGAGGCACGCGAGTGGCGGTTAAGAAGACGTGACTCCTAAAGTCGAAACGGGGTAACTATTCAGCAGGTTCTATATATTAGAACACAAAGACACAAAGAAACAAAGATTTTATTTAGATACAAAGACAACAAGCGACTTGAAAGTCGCCACAAAGGCTTGCAGAGGGAAAACTTTGTGGACTTTGTAAGATGGGGAGCAAAAGAAAAGAGGAGTTAAGGAGTTAAGGAGTTAAGAAGTTAAGCCAAATGTTATATCGCTGATATCATATATGGACAATCAGGGCTTAAAACTAATGGCTTAACTCCTTAACTCCTTTAACTCCTTAACTCCTAAATTTATTCTTACTCTGCGGCGAGAGTGAAGCGCTTGAAGTCAACTACTGTCAGCTCCTTGTCGGCTGCCTTCAGATAGTCAGCTACTGAGAGCTTGCTGTCCTGAATGAACTCCTGGCTGAGGAGGCAAGACTCTTTGAAGAACTTGTTCAGACGGCCCTTGGCGATGTTCTGAATCATCTGTTCAGGCAGGTTGGCAGCCTTCTCGGCTGAAACTGTGGCGATGATCTCCTTTGCCTTGGCAACATCCTCGGCGGTGATCCAGCCCTTACCCATGTTAGACTCCATGTGATCCTCAGAGTCAACGTGAGCGGGATTGATGCCAGCCTTCTTCAGGGCAGCCTCTACAGCCTTCTGAACCTGCTCCTGCTTTGTTTTCTCAACAGCAACGCGGATTTCCTCGTCGATGATTGACTGGGGAACAGACTCCTGATTGAGGGCAACGGGCTTCATGGCAGCTACCTGCATGGCAATAGCGTGACCCTGTTCCTTAGCCTCCTTGTTAGTCTGTACCATGGTGCAGAGAGTATGCTTGCCCATGTGGTCATATACCTCAACATTGTCACCCTCGATGAAGTTGTAGCCATCAAGCTCCATCTTCTCACCGGTGATACCAGAGCGTGCGATGACAGCGTCCTGTACCTTTGTACCGTCAGCGATGGTCAGTTCCTTAACCTCGTCGAGGCTCTTGGCCTTGGCTGCAACGGCAGCGTCGAGGATGTCCTGAGTCAGCTTGATGTAGTCAGCACCGTTGGCAACGAAGTCGGTCTCGCACTTAAGAGCCACGATGGCAGCAAAGCCCTCTACAGCCTTAACGAGAACACAACCGTTAGAAGTCTCGCGGTCAGAACGCTTGGCTGCGATAGCCTGTCCCTTCTCGCGGATGATTTCCATTGCCTTGTTGAAGTCGCCCTCAGCGTCGGTGAGAGCCTTCTTGACATCGGCGAGGCCGGCACCAGTCATGGTGCGCAGCTTCTTGATGTCTTCCATATTTGGTTTGTAAGCCATAAAACTTTAATTCTTTAATTCTTTAATATTTTAATACTTATTCAGCATCAGCGGTTTCCTCAGCGGCGGGAGCATCCTTGCGAGCCTTGCGTGAGCCACGCTTGCCTTTGCCCTCGGCAGCCTCTTCACCCTGAGCCTCGGCAGCCTTCTCATCGGCCTTCTCAGCCTTGCGCTCCTCGAGACCCTCGGCGATGGCACCACAGCAAGCGTTGAGGATTACCTCCACGCTGTCTTTGGCGTCGTCGTTGGCAGGGATAGCAAAGTCAACCTCGTTGGGGTTAGAGTTGGTGTCAACGATACCGAATACAGGAATACCGAGACGCTGAGCCTCCTTAACGGCGATAGCCTCCTTGCATACGTCGATGACGAAGAGTGCAGACGGCAGACGGGTCAGGTCGGAGATAGAACCGAGGTTCTTCTCGAGCTTGGCGCGCTGGCGTGTCACCTGGAGGAGCTCACGCTTAGAAAGGTTAGCGTATGTACCATCGTTCATCAGCTTGTCGATGTTCGCCATTTTCTTCACAGCCTTGCGGATAGTTGGGAAGTTGGTGAGCATACCGCCCGGCCAACGCTCGATAACGTAAGGCATGTTTACGCTTGTAGCCTTCTCAGCTACAACGTCCTTAGTCTGTTTTTTAGTAGCGACGAACAGGATCTTCTTGCCAGACTTGGCAATCTGCTTGAGAGCCTCTGCAGCCTCGTCGATCTTGACTACGGTCTTGTGGAGGTCGATGATGTGAATACCGTTACGCTCGGTATAGATGTATGGAGCCATTGCGGGGTTCCACTTGCGGCGGAGGTGGCCGAAGTGGCAGCCAGCCTGCAGCAGCATATCAAAATTTGTTCTTGACATTGTATTAAATGCTTTTTAAAATTGTTGTTTACTTTCTTTTTAATTCTTTTTGTTAGAATCAACCGGCGGGTAGTCCTCTCCCGATTACTTCGAGGAGTCGGGCCGGTTTAGATGCTAAACAGCTATGCGCAGTAAATTAGCGCTTGCTGAACTGGAAGCGACGGCGAGCCTTTGGCTGACCCGGCTTCTTACGCTCAACGGCACGAGAGTCGCGTGTGAGGAATCCCTTGTCCTTGAGAGCCTTCTTGTCTTCAGCGTTAATCTTCACCAATGCGCGGGCGATAGCGAGGCGGAGAGCCTGACTCTGACCTGTGAAACCGCCACCGTCGAGATTGGCCTTGATGTCATACTTCTCAACAGCGTCGAGCTGGAGCAGAGGCTGCTTTACGACATACTGGAGAATAGCTGACGGGAAAAATTCTGTGATATCTCTTTTATTGATCGTGATCTTGCCAGTACCTTCGCTGACATATACGCGTGCTACTGCACTCTTGCGGCGACCAACTGCGTTAATTACTTCCATTCTACCTAATTATTTATACTGGTTAATATCAATTGTCTTTGGCTTCTGAGCCTCGTGCTTGTGCTCAGTTCCCTCGTAAATATAGAGGTTGTTCAGCAGGCTGCGTCCGAGAGGGCCCTTGGGGAGCATACCCTTAACAGCATGGCGGAGTATTCTCTCAACACCACCCTCGCGCTTGCGAAGCTCAGCAGGAGTGTTGAAACGCTGACCACCAGGATAACCGGTATAACGAGTGTAAACCTTATCAGTCTCCTTCTTGCCAGTGAATACTACCTTGGAGGCATTGATAATGATTACGTTGTCTCCACAATCAACGTGCGGAGTGAAAGTTGGCTTGTACTTTCCGCGGATGAGCTTAGCCACCTTTGAGCAGAGACGACCAACAACCTGGTCTGTAGCATCGATAACTACCCACTCTTTCTTAGCTGTCTCCTTGTTAACGGAAATAGTCTTGTAACTTAAAGTGTTCATTTTTAAATTTTAAATTTTACTACTAAAAAACATTATTCTTTTTCTTCTGACCGATGATTCACTAACCGTCGTGTCTGGCCAAAGGCACAACTATTAACACATCAAGTCAAGGGAGGCTCTAAGTCTTCCCCCCAATAATCGGACTGCAAAGGTACAAATAAATTAGGAATTAGGAATTGGGAATTAGGAATTACCCCTAATAATTATATTTATTTAACTGAAATTTTAGTTTGTTATGCGAATTATTTGGGTTTGGTCGTAACCTGTGCCGTATAAGAAGCGGTATTGGAGCAGTCGGGATTCCTTGCCCTCGATGCTGATTCCCTCGTTGTTGAGGGAATAGACGGTGGAGCATTTTGCACACTTCACGTTCTTGCCGTTGTCGGTCCAGGTGAGTGGGAAATTGGTGGCTGTGCCGGCGGCGAGACAGGCGGGGCACATGCCGTCGTATGCCTTCAGGCCATTGAGGGTGGTGCAGCCGATAATGAGTCTGCCTCCGGCTCCCATGTCGGCATAGGAGATGCGGTTGTTTTCCACCTCGTTGGTCAGTTTAAGGGGGGCATCGGCTTCTCCTGTGTTAGGCGTGCAATATACAGTGTTGATGCCGCTGACACGCTTTACTTCCACGGCGACGAAAAATCCCGGATTGGTTTCGTTCACCTTGGAGAGTGAGCTTTCGGGATGGTGTTGCGAATAGAAGATGAAGTTGCAGGGATAATGGCTGTTGTACTGCTGCTCGGCGTCGCAAGCCGTCAAGAGCAGGACAACTGCCAATGTCAGATATAGTCTTATTCTCTTATACATTATTATATATATTTTGGGGAGTTAAAGGAGTTAAAGGAGTTAAAGGAGTTAATGACAACACAAAGACACGAAGAAACAAAGTTCTTTTTTCGCAGAATGAAGGTACAATGAGCAGCAAAGCTGCTTACAAAGTCCACAAAGTTTTTCTTTGTATCTCCCTCCGCAAGCCTTTGTGGCGACTTTTAAGTCGCTTGTCACCTTTGTATCCAAAGAAATACTTTGTTCCTTTGTGTCTTTGTGTTTAAATCAAAACCTTTGTCTTAAATCAAAACCTTTGTCCTAAATTATTCAAGTTTCTGTTTACCAAACTATTGGAGTTAAAGGAGTTAAAGGAGTTAATGACAACACAAAGACACGAAGAAACAAAGTTCTTTTTTGTATTTCCCTCCGCAAGGCTTTGTGGCGACTTTTAAGTCGCTTGTCACCTTTGTATCCAAAGAAATACTTTGTTCCTTTGTGTCTTTGTGTTTAAATCAAATCACCTTAGCAGATTCTTCTCCGCCTCCTCCATGCGCTCGAAGTGGAATTCGGAGAGGATGGAGTCGAAGAGGGACTTTATCTTGTCGTTCATGAGATTGCCGATGCTGCCCTCGTGAGTGTGGTGGATGTTCTTGTCGGGGACGAAGTTGCCTGCCTCAATGTCGAGACCTACCTTCTTGTAGGCATCACGGAACGGCATGCCGTTGGCGGCGAGGCGGTTGACCTCCTCCACGGAGAACATCGGGTCGTACATCGGATTGTCGAGGATATGCTCGTTCACCTCTATCTTGTTGATGATATACGCAGCCATCTGCAGACAGTCCTTAAGCTCGTCGAATGCGGGGAGGAAAACCTCCTTGATAATCTGCAGGTCGCGGAAATAGCCAACGGGCAGGTTGTTCATTATCAGCATCACCTGCTGGGGCAGAGCCTGCAGCTTGTTGCTCTTGGCACGGATAAGCTCAAACACATCGGGGTTCTTCTTGTGAGGCATGATGGACGAACCGGTGGTACACTCCTTGGGCAACTTGACGAACGAGAAGTTCTGACTGTTGAACATACATGCGTCGAAAGCCATCTTGGCGAGTGTGCCGGCGATGGTGGCAATGGCGAACGCAACGTTGCGCTCCATCTTGCCGCGTCCCATCTGTGCATATACCACATTATAATCCATGGAGTCAAAGCCCAACAGAGCGGTTGTCATGGTGCGGTTGAGGGGGAACGACGAACCATATCCCGCAGCGGAGCCAAGGGGATTGCGGTTGGTCATCCTGTAGGCAGCCTGCAGGAAGAGCAGGTCGTCGGCAAGACTCTCAGCGTATGCCCCGAACCACAAGCCAAAGGAGCTGGGCATCGCCACCTGGAGGTGGGTGTATCCCGGCATGAGCACGTTCTTATACAGTTCGCTCTTGGCGATAAGTTCGTCAAAGAGGCTCTTGACCTCTTCGGCAATATCCTTGAGCTGGTGGCGCGTGAAGAGCTTAAGGTCAACGAGTACCTGGTCGTTGCGCGAACGTCCGCTATGGATTTTCTTTCCCATATCGCCAAGTTTGCGGGTGAGGAGCATCTCCACCTGCGAGTGAACGTCCTCCACGTCATCCTCTATGACAAACTCGCCTTTCTCGCAGATGGCATAGATATTCTTCAGTTCGGCGAGGAGTTGGTTTAGTTCGTCCTTTTCGAGGAGACCGATGGACTCGAGCATGGTGATGTGAGCCATTGAACCAAGCACGTCATACTTGGCGAGATACATGTCCATCTCGCGGTCGCGCCCCACAGTGAAGCGTTCAATCTCCTTGTTTATTTCAAAATTCTTTTCCCAAAGTTTCATCACTACGTGATATTAAAAAATTAAAGTTTATTATCAAACACAGAGTTACAGAGTCACAGAGTTTTCTCTGTATTTTTTTTAACTTATAATATGAACTCCGTGACTCTGTGTTTAAAAAATCCAAAATCTTAATTATATTGTATCCTCGCCAGACCCTCGGCTATTTGCTCCACGCCCTCTTGCAGGGGGTTCTGCACCATTGCCTTGATGAAGGGGTTGAGATCTGCCTCGGCGGTTACCTTCATCTTGCTGGTGGTGTCGGTTACGGGGAGCATCTGAATCCACACATAGAATGGGACGGGCGACTGCTCCGTCTGGAACTTGATGCACTTAGGCTCTTCCCTGTCACACACGGCGAGCTTGATGAATCCCACGGGGTCAACAGTCATGCTGACGTGGTCGCGGTCGAACTCCATGTCACTAATCTTGTCCTCGGGTATGCGGTCCATCACCTTGGATATGTTCTCAAGGTTGCTGAGCATGTCATATACCGCCTGCTGAGGATAAGGTATCTGCTTTATTGTACTTTCGAATCTTGTCTTTCCCATAATTTCTATTTTTTGAGGGAGTTAAGGAGTTAAGGAGTTATCGCTCCCTATGGTCGCTGGGAGTTAAGCCATTAGTTTTGAGCATAGAAATCCAGCGCATAAACATTTGGCTTAACTCCTTAACTCCTTAACTCCTTAACTCCTTAACTCCTAAACTTCCTTAACTTCCATTTCACTTTCCCCAATTAGCAGGGTCCTTGCGCCACTCGTGGAGCACTTCAACATCCTCGGGCTTGATATATCCTGTGGCGGCAGCCACCTCCACCACGTGGGCATAGTCGCTGATGGTGACTAATTTCACGCCGGCGTTGTTGAAAGCCTCCTCGGCAACGGGGAAACCATAGGTGTAAGAAGCCACCATGCCCACCACCTCATAACCGGCAGCACGCAGAGCATCAACAGCCTTCAGGCTGCTTCCGCCAGTAGAGATAAGATCCTCGACAACCACCACCTTGGCACCTGCGGGCAGTTCGCCCTCGATAAGGTTGCCCATACCGTGATCCTTTGGTTTGCTGCGCACATACACGAAAGGCTTGCCCAACTGGTCAGCCACGAGGGCACCCTGGGCAATGGCTCCAGTGGCTACACCAGCCACGGCCTCAGCCTCGGGGAAATTCTCCTGAATGGCGTGGCACAACTCGATTTTCACGAATGTGCGGAGGTCGGGGAACGAGAGGGTCTTGCGGTTGTCACAATAGATTGGAGACTTCCAACCAGATGCCCATGTGAAGGGGTTGTTAGGCTGCAATTTGATAGCCTTAACATTCAGCAGTTTCTCTGCGAAAAGTTTCTTTGTTGCTTCCATTTTATATACTATTTTATTGTTGTTTTCATTTCATTCTGCAAAAATAATCAATCTTTGGCGAAAGACGCAGAAAAGAAAGTTAAAATTGCATAATTTGCCGATGTATTACGATTTTGTCAGTCCCAAAGTGAGAATTGAGAACCTCGTGCCGCTTGTATTGGCACTTATCTCGCGCATACAAGCCGACATGGTGCCACCGGTGGTGAAGATGTCATCCACCATAAGGACATGCCTTGCGGAAAGAGCCTCCGGGTCAGCCAAAAGGAACGCGCCGTCCACATTGGACATCCGCTCCTCGCCCCGGAGAGTGGTCTGACTGACCGTGAAACGCACACGCCGGAATGCCCTGCGGTTTACGCTTATGCCAGTGACATCGGATATGCCCTCGGCAATCAACTCGCTCTGATTGAAACCGCGCTGGCGGCGACGCTTACGGGTTAGAGGCACAGGCACTATCATATCCACCCCGTCAAAGAAACCACGGGAAGAAAGAACCAAAGCCGCATGGCGACCCATAAGGACACCTATCTCTGCCCTACCCCGGTATTTCATCTTATAGACAAGGTTTGCCATTGCACTCTTGGGATGAAACTCAAACAAGGCATTAGCCCTGACCACTTCGCCGAATCCCTTAAGACAGTCAACCATATAGTTGTCGTAGTCGGAACCGAACACGCCATCCATAGGATTGGCCAATAGACAATGGCTGCAGATGACCTTCTCGCCATCATGAAGCCTCTTATTGCATACCACACAACGACGGGGAAGGAACAAGTCAGCAATCAGCCTCAGGATATTCATCGCAGTCGATACACTGTCTGATTATATGGTAATCAAATCCCCGCGACATGGCATACTTCACCAACTTCCGGTTCAGCTCGTAGTCGCTCTCGGCCTTTATGCCACGCCTTTTTGACTTTAGCAAGTCGATGAGCACAGACTTGTAGTCAGTGTCATCCACCTCGTTGAGTACCCTCTGGCGGATGTCCTCGGCAATGTGCTTTGCCCACAAGCCCTGTTCCACCTTGCGCCTGCCCCACTTGTTGTATTTTATCTTGTCCTTGACGAAGGCGCGGGCATAGCGTTCGTCGTCCACGAACTTCGCCTTTCGCAGGTATTCCATAATGCGCTCACGGTCGGATTCATCCACCTCCCACTTGCGCATTTTCTCCGTCATCTCGTATTCGCAGTACTCGGCGGAGGCGCAGAGTGCGGTGAGCCGCTGCAATGCCATTTCGTATGTCATATTCTCGTTGATTTTATGAATCTTTGTTTTTCATATTGGTCTGTCCGGATTTCGGGTTCTGACAGATGCTCATTGATAAGCATATTCCTCATGTCTTCGGCATAGAGGGGATTTATTTCAAAATAGAGGGTGCCGCCATGTTTCAGGGCCGATGACGCGTAACGGGCTATGCCGCGATAGAAGAGCAAGGCGTTGTCGTCGGGAACGAAGAGGGCGGTGTGGGGTTCATATTGCATCACATTGGCTGACATATCCCTGCTCTCTCTTTGGCAGATATAGGGTGGATTGCTCACAATAATATCGTATTTATCCACGTCGGAGGGAGGATTGAGGGCATCGCATTTAAGCACGTTGACATTGGCTCCTAACGTGCGCACATTATCGCGGGCTATGGCAATGGCATCATCGGAGATATCCCAGGCATCCACCATGGCACCGCTTATATCAAGGGCGAGTGTGACGGCAATACATCCACTGCCGGTGCCAATGTCGAGGATTGACGGTTTTGCATTATCATCGGCGAATGGTTTATGTTGAAGGTAGTCGGTGATTATCCATTGACATAGTTCCTCGGTCTCGGGACGGGGAATCAGGCAGCCGGGGCGCACCGCAAACTGGCGGTCGCAAAACCATGCCTTGCCGACGACATATTGCACAGGACAGTATGCCATGAGTCGCGCCACATCGGCTGCAAGGGAGTCAGCATCCGCATATTCATCCACATCGCAGCAGAGCATATCCGCCATGGACATACCGTATTTGTCGGTGAGCAGTGTGCGCACCACAGCCTTAGCCTCGCCATCGGGGTAGCCCTTTTGGACAAGCATCCTCCACAGTTCATTATATCTCATCCTATGTTTTTTATGCAAAAATAGCAAAAAAGGGGGAAATACGCAAGATTTCCATAAATTATTTGCCAAATATCGGAAAAAAACAGTAATTTTGCAGTTATGAGAGAAGAAAAGGACATTATTTATATGCGCCGCTGCCTGCAAATCGCAGCCAACGGCAGACAGAACGCCCGACCGAATCCTATGGTGGGGGCGGTGATAGTGTGTGAGGACAGAATCATCGGCGAGGGGTATCACGTGAGATGTGGTGAAGGCCATGCCGAGGTGAACGCCTTCGCATCGGTAAAGCCACAGGACAAACATCTGCTGCAGCAGTCAACGATATACGTGAGTCTTGAACCCTGTTCGCACTATGGCAAGACTCCGCCATGCGCTGACCTCATAGTGAGCAAGGGGGTGAAGAGGGTTGTAGTGGGATGCGTTGACCCATTCGCCGAGGTTTCGGGGCGTGGTATAAACAAGTTGCGTGATGCCGGTATTGAGGTGAGAGTTGGAGTACTGGAGGATGAATGTCGGCGACTGAACAGCCGTTTCATGACTTTCAACGAGAAACACCGGCCGTATATCATACTCAAATGGGCACAGTCGCAGGACGGATATATGGACAAGGACTTTATGCCTTACGCCTTCTCCACCCCATTCACCCAAATGCTGAGCCATAAGCTAAGGGCGGAAAACGACGCCATACTCGTGGGGCATACCACTGCACTAAGGGACAAGCCCTCGCTGACGGTGAGGGCATGGTGGGGGAAGAACCCGATGCGCATTGTTCTCGACTCCAGGAAGCCTTGTTTCCCGGAGATTGCCCCTAACCTACCGATGCTTCCGCAGCTTATGCAGTGTCTGTATGAGCGCAAGGTGCAGTCGCTGATAGTGGAGGGCGGAGCATATACCCACCGCCAGTTTATTGAGGCGGGGTTATGGGACGAGATAAGAGTAGAGACAGCGCCCGTGACTGTCTCACGAGGCACTGTCTCTCCTTCGATTCCCTCAAATGCCGTAATCTCAGGCATTGAGCACTATGACGGGAACGTTATAACTACATATATCCAAGCCAGCGGAGGACATCGTTGAGATTGGCAACTACCATCAGGAGGATGATGATGGCGAATCCCACATACTCAGCCTTCACCATGAAATCCTCGCTCGGCTTGCGACGCGTGATCATCTCATAGATGAGGAAAAGGACGTGACCACCGTCAAGGGCAGGGATGGGCAGGATGTTCATGAAGGCAAGCATCACGCTCAACAAGGCTGTCATTCGCCAGAACATGTACCAATCCCAGTCAGCGGGGAAGAGACTTCCGATAGCACCGAATCCACCAAGCGACTTGGCACCGTCGGCTGTGAAGACATATTTCATGTCATCCACGTAGGAGGTCAAAACATGCACTCCGTACTTGGCTCCAGCGGGGAAGCTCTCGAAGAAACCGTACTCCTTGGTGTATGGCTTATAGATCATTGCATAGGAATTGGTGGCGAAACCGAGCTTCAGGTCGGCTGTGAGCACCACGTTAGCAGTGTCGCGGCTCTTGTCCTGATGCTCCAACACCACCGTTGCCTTTCTCACCTTCATGCTGTCGGCAGCGGTATTGACCGTGGCAAGCACATCTCCCAACTTGGCAATCTCGTCGGTAAAGGTGTTGTAAGAATCAACGGGCTTGCCATTGAGTGCAATAATTCTGTCACCCTTCCTCATGCCAATCTTAGCGGCAGGAGTGCCACCCATCACCGTGTCAGCCACACAGGGCAAGAGCGGACGCACAAACGGCGGCTGGTTCTTAATCATCGAGAGGAGATTAAGTTCGCCACTGAGGGTAATGCTCATCGGTTTGCCTGCACGGATGATATCCACCCGCTTAGCCTCGCTAATCTCGCGGAAGAGGTCGGCACTGAAGTCTTTGAACTCACCCTTCTCAGTGCCCACGAGGATGTCGCCGTCGCGGAATCCGAGAGCCTTGGCTTCCTGATTGAACTTCATACCGTGAGTCATGTTCTTCACGGGGATATAAGAATCGCCCCATGTGAAGAGAATCATCGAATAGATGAAGAGGGCAAGGAGGAAGTTGAAAAGCACTCCGCCAATCATGACAAACAAGCGCTGCCATGCCGGATGTGAACGGAACTCCCACGGCTGTGCGGGCTGCTTCATCTGCTCGGTATCGAAACTCTCGTCGATCATTCCCGATATCTTGCAGTATCCGCCAAGCGGCAACCAACCCATACCGTATGCGGTGTCGCTCTTCTTTGGCTTGAACTCAAAGATATGAAACCACGGGTCGAAGAAAAGATAAAACTTCTCAACCCTTATGCCAAACAGTTTGGCAAACAAAAAATGTCCTCCCTCGTGTATCAGCACCAGCAATGATATCGACATCATGAACTGAAGTGCCCTGATAAGAAATATTTCCACTTGTTTTAAATAAATTTAAAAATTAAAGAATTAAAGAATTAAAGAATTAAAGAATTAAAAGATTAAAGTAATTCGCCGGCTATGCGGCGCGCCTCCTTGTCGGTGGCTACATATACGTCGTAGTCGGGATTGGGGTCGAAGGAGACGGTTGACATGGTCTTCTCGATGATGTCGCTCATCTGCAGGAAACCGCAACGGTCCTCAAGGAAAGCACGGTTGACAATCTCGTTGGCGGCATTGAGTATGCACGGCATGTTGCCACCCTTCCTGATTGCCTCAAACGACAGGGCAAGGCAACGGAACTTCTCAAGGTCAGGCTCGAAGAACTCAAGCGGATGACGGAAGAGATCGAGACGGTCGGACGTGAGATGCAGACGGTTGGGATAAGAGAAGGCATACTGGATGGGCAGGCGCATATCGGGCACACCCAACTGTGCCTTAACGGCTCCATCAGCAAACTGCACGGCACTGTGAACTATCGACTGGGGATGCACAAGCACCTGAATCTTGTCGGCATCCACACCGAAGAGCCACTTAGCCTCTATAACCTCAAAACCCTTGTTCATCATCGTGGCAGAGTCGATGGTAATCTTGGCTCCCATGTCCCATGTGGGATGGCGCAGGGCATCAGCCTTGGTCACCTTCTCCAACTGCTCCTTAGTGAACAAGCGGAAAGGACCGCCGCTCGCCGTGAGCAGGATTTTCTCTATCTCATTGTCGCCCTCGCCCACTATGCTCTGGAATATTGCCGAGTGCTCGCTGTCAACGGGCAAAATAGGGGCATGGTATTTCTGCGCCAACTGGCATATCAACGCTCCCGCCACAACGAGAGTCTCCTTGTTGGCAAGACAGATGGTCTTTCCTGCCTTGACGGCATGGATGGTGGGTGACAATCCGGCAAATCCCACCATGGCAGTGAGAACCATATCAATAGATGGCGACTCCACAATCCCGTCCAATGCCTTAGCTCCGGCATACACCTTGATGTCCGGTTCGTCGGCAAGCAGTTGCTGAAGCCTATCGTAGTGTGCCTCGTTGGCTATCACCACGGCAGCAGGCTTGAACTTCCTTGCCTGCTGGGCCAACTGCTCCACGCGGTTGTTGGCAGTGAGGCAATAGACCTCATAGAGGTCGGAATGTTCCTCAATCACTTCCAGGGCCTGGGTTCCGATGGAACCCGTAGAACCCAATATGGCTATCTGTTTTTTCATACGTTATTTTTAGTTGACAAGTCCTTCGGGCAGACGCATAAACATTTTTCTTTCCTTGTGGTCGATGTCGATGATAAACTCTTCGGCGGCAGGAATGAGGGTACCGTCATCCAATTCGAGCAGAACGTTGATGGTTGTCTCATCCACTGAGGCTATGCGCCCAATGAGCTTGTGGCTGTCGGCATCCACGATGTCATATCCCACGATCTGGCTCCATGTCAGTTCACCTTCGTCATCGTCGGCAAGTTCCCTCGGGAAGAAGACTTCGCATCCCGTGAGTTCTGAGGCACGCTCCACGGAGTCGATGTCCTCAAACTTGACGAGAGCCACCTCATCACTGCGGAACCGGTATTCCTCCATGAAGAACGGCACCAGTATGCCATCAACCATCAGCACGAGATAGTCGGCATCCACACGGTCGAACACATCATCGGTGAACCTCAGGGTCACCTCGCCTGAGACACCATGGGGCTTGCCTATCTTACCTATTTTATATACGTCTTCTTCTCTTATCATTATTATTCAAGTTTATTCCCTTCTGATTCTCGCCCCGAGTGAATTGAGCCTCTCCTCGATGTCCTCGTATCCACGGTCTATCTGCTCGATGTTCTCGATGCGACTGGTGCCGTTGGCACTCATGGCGGCAATGAGCAGTGCTATACCGGCACGGATGTCGGGACTTGCCATACGTCCCGCCCTGAGACGGATGTTATGGTCGTGTCCCACAACCACTGCACGGTGCGGGTCGCAGAGGATTATCTGCGCTCCCATGTCGATGAGCTTATCCACGAAGAAGAGTCGGCTCTCGAACATTTTCTGATGGAACAGCACACTGCCCCTCGCCTGTGTAGCCACGACGATGAGCACCGAGATGAGGTCGGGAGTGAGTCCCGGCCACGGGGCATCGGCAAGGGTCATTATCGTACCGTCGATAAACGACTCTATGGCATAATGGTCTTGCTGCGGGATTATCAGGTCGTCGCCCTCCACATCAATCTTGACACCGAGACGGCGGAAGGAGTCGGGTATGTTTCCAAGGTTTTTCAGGGATACATCCTTAATCCTGATGCCCTCGCCACACATGGCAGCCATACCGATAAAAGAGCCTACCTCAATCATGTCGGGCAGTATGCGATGGTCGATGCCATGTAGGCTCTCAACTCCGACAATGGTGAGCAGGTTGCTGCCTATGCCGCTAATCTGCGCTCCCATCTTGTTGAGCATGTGGCAAAGTTGCTGGATATAGGGCTCGCAGGCGGCATTATATATAGTGGTGGTGCCTTCGGCAAACACCGATGCCATGATGATATTGGCAGTACCAGTCACCGAAGCCTCGTCAAGCAGCATATAACAACCCGTGAGCTTCTCGGCATAGATCTCATACACATTTGTATTATAAACCTGCCTGAACTCAGCCCCGAGATACTTAAATCCGAGGAAATGGGTGTCGAGCCTGCGTCTGCCAATCTTGTCGCCACCAGGCTTGGCAATGACCGCCTTGCCGAATCGCGCGAGCAGCGGGCCTATCATGAGCACACTGCCGCGGAGCTGTGAGCATTTCTTGACGAAGTCCTGACTTTCAAGATATTCCAGGTTAAGTTCATCTGCAATAAACGAATATTCATTGCGCGAAAGCCTCTTCACCTTCACCCCAATATCCTCAAGAAGGAGAATGAGGTTATTTACATCCCTAATGTCGGGGATATTCCTTATTATCACCTCCTCAGGAGTGAGCAGGGTGGCACATATCACCTCAAGGGCCTCGTTCTTGGCTCCCTGCGGTGTGATTTCCCCTTTGAGCGGATGTCCGCCCTCGATGATGAATGATGACATAGGCTAAAAAATTATTTCCTGCGTTTTCTCATCTGCTTAGAGAGACGGTTGCCGTTGACATTCATCAAAGCAGCCGTTTCCTGCACTCTCTCCAACCTTACGCTACCGAGGTCGAGCTGCACCCGTCCGTCAGTAAATCTTGCAAGGTCATCAGCCACTCTCTCGTCGTCCAAGGAACCGCGTCCCCAGTTGGCGAGGTCGCGTTTCATCTGGTTGGCGGTGAGGTTAACCAGCCTGTCCTTCTCCCTGCCTTCCGGCATGGTTTTGAGCATCTCGAAGCACTCCTCCACAAGATGTCCGTAATGACGCAGACGGACATGGTTCTTGCGGATAGGCATAGGCTGGGGTTTCTGTGTAATCTTCACAGCCTCGGAGACATCGCACGGCCAATCGATGTCGAGTTGTCCCTTGCCCATGAGATAGAGATGATCCCACAAGGCGGTAAGTCCCTCGTCGGTTTCCACCGACTGTGGCACCTTGGTTGCCATCATTCTCACAATAGTATTGGCACACGCATTCCTCTCCCGTTTGGTAGGCATGCCTATGGCGTAATCCACCATTCTCTGGATTTCCCTACCATATTCAGGCAGCAGAAGCGTCTCCCTCTTGGTGTTGTAATCTAATCCGTTTATCTTCATTGAAAAAATAATTTCTAATTCTAAATTTTTAATTCTTAATTCCCCAAAAGTGGAGATTTCGGTGTTTTCGCCACGAAGTCCTTTAAGTAGAAAGGCACGTAATATGCCACGTCCTCATGAATGTCGTTGAGCATCTTCATCTCGGCCAAAGGCATCATCCACTTGGCAAGCGGTTCAATGCCCTCAATCAGCCTGGCGTTAGGATGGACGATGGTTTCCATACACTTAGCTGCACCGTTACCGAAGAAATACACAGGTCTCTCGTCGAGCCACTTGCGATATGTGTCAGCATCCACGACATCGGCCTGAATTTCCCTCACCGGTTTCAAGGCCCTGTCATATAGAGCGGCATATACCTCCATACGGCGGGCGTCAATCATAGGACAAAGAAGGGCGTTGTCCTCCATCTCGTCGTAGCGCAGGAGCACGGGCACACACATCAGCTGGAGCGTGGGCACCGAGAGCAACGGGATATCGAGAGCATAACATACACCCTTAGCCATCGACACACCGATGCGCAAGCCGGTATAAGAGCCTGGGCCTCCGCTCACAGCCACGGCATCAAGAGGAATGGCATGGCTGTCGGCGAACGACATTGCCTCATCGACAAAAGAGCCTAATGCCTCAGCATGGTTGTTACCAGTGCGGTCGGCCTTGTCGAAAATGACCTTTCCGTCCTCACTTACAGCCACTGAGCACACATTAGTACTCGTCTCTATATGTAAAATACACGACATAGTATTCTGAATTCAAAATCTGTTTTTCAAAATCAATGTGCAAAGTTACTGAATTTTTCTCTTATTCACTGCATAACAGTCGATAAATTAACCATTTTTATGCAAATACGCAAATAAAATCCTTGTACGAGTCGGGAAAATAGAGTAACTTTGCATCGATTTTAAGTTCACTAATAAGAAAAGGATTATAGATTATGGATATATTACTTGACATATTGATGATAGTAGGCGGTGTGGCTGTGGTGCTTTGGGGTGCCGACAAGCTCACCGTTGGTTCTGTTGCCTTGGCGTCGAGGATGGGTGTGTCGCAGATGGTGATTGGACTTACTGTGGTGGCATTGGGAACGTCGATGCCTGAGTTCTGCGTGAGTTTCGTGTCGGCATTGAAGGGCACGGCTGACATGGCTGTGGGTAATGTTGTGGGCAGTAACATATTCAATGCGATGCTGATAGTGGGTGCTGCGGCTATGGTGGCGCCGATGAGCGTGATGCGGCAGACGGTGAGGAAGGACTTGGTGTTTGCCATGGCGGCATCGATGATAATGGGAGCGTTAGTGTTTGACCAAAGCATATCAAGGGCGGACGCGGCGGTGCTCAGTGCGCTGTTTTTGGTTTATATGTGGATTACATTGAAGGGGGCGAAAGGAGTTGCTGGCGCTGACACGCCTGCCACGGGAGATGCTAATGAAGGCGGGGCCTGTGGGGGTGACATACCGATGTGGAAGGCGGCGATGTGGATTACGGTGGGATTAGCTTGCCTTATTGCCGGAAGTAACGTGTTTGTTAGTGGGGCAACATCGGTGGCGCTTGCGCTTAATGTGCCGGAGGCTGTGGTGGGATTGACCATCGTGGCGGGAGGCACGTCGATGCCTGAGTTGGCAACGAGCGTAGTGGCTGCACGCAAGGGAAACAGCGGAATAGCCATCGGCAATGTCATCGGCAGCAATGTGTTTAACATATTATTCGTGGTAGGACTGACGGGTGTTGTTTGTCCAATGACTGTCAGCGGTATAACTTATATAGATCTCGCAGTGATGACAGGAAGCATGGTGCTGCTTTGGTTCTTTGCTTATACCAAGCTGACGATTGCACGATGGGAGGGAGCCGTGCTCACGGTGCTATTCTTAGGATATATGGGATGGCTGATTGCGGGTGGATGGTAGTTTCTCTGCTCTCAGGAGTTAAGGGAGTTAAAGATTTATGTACAGATTTAAACATATTATAATATTATCGGGATGGGGAGGCTATGCCAAGGCTAAGAGGGGCATAGCCTGTATTCTCATGCTGACAATATGCCTTGTAGCCAACGCACAGAACAACCCTTTTAAAATCAAGGACAACCTATATGAGAAATATCAGAAATTATACCCTTTGAGAAACAAGAAGGAAGTGCTGGATGAAGCCGAAAGGCTATACCGGGAAGCACTTGAGGAAAAGGATGACAAAGCGGCCTGCATCGCACTGACACTGCCTATATATTACCACTTCTACCAAGAACACAATCTGGGAGAGTTTGACAATGCAGCTGAAAGGCTCAAAAACGAGGCACTGCGCACCGGACACCTGCAATACTATTTCTTTGCCATGTCGCAGAGGGTGACACTGCTGCTCAACATGCAGTTCTACCTATTGGCGGCAAAGGCAGCAAAGGACATCAGAAACGATGCCGAGAGACTGGACAACGACTACGGAAGATATATGTTCATCAGGGCAATGGCAAAAATCCACCAAATCCAAAACGACACGGAGAAAGCAAGGCAATACTTCATCCGCTCATACCACTTCGCCAAGGAGAAACTGAAAGACCAAGACCTCGCCGCCCTATGCAACTTCATAGCAGAAAACTATATGATGCAGCGCAAATTCACGGAAGCGCTGAAATGGTGCGACGAAGGAATAGCCTGCGTGAAACTAAGGAACAATCTTCCAAAATTGATATGCACTACAATAAAAACCCTCTACGCAATGGAACGCCATGAAGAATGTCTGCAAACATACGAAACCTACAAGGAAGACCTTAAGAAAATTGAGAATATGCCGATATGGACTGAGACGAAGGTAAGGCTGCTATGTTGCGAGAAGAAATATGACGAGGCATACGAAATTGCCACAAAAATAAAGAACAAGGCAGATGCACTGGGCCTACAGAGTCTAGTGGAAACGGCAAGAGGTGACTATGACAAGGCACTGGAACTACAACGAAACATGTATGAAATTGCAACTAACTTATCTATCCGGCAGTCCTATTCGCAAGGCATGTCGGAACTCGATGCCGCACTGGAGACAGAAAGGCTAAACGTGGAAAGGCTCAAGCTAAACAACGAATACGTCATGGCAGAACTGAGAAACGCGGAGACGGCAAGGAAACTGAAACTGCAGGAAACCGCCAACCTATGGATGCAGCACCATAACGACTCAGCCGCATTAGTGAGGCTCAAGACCGACAGTGCATCCACAGCCTACCTGCAAACATCCAACGCCATCAAGGAAAGGACAGCCCTCGCCATGGCTGAGAACAAGCGAATCACCGAGATATTCCTCGTCATTGTGGCTGCACTGCTTGCCATATACATATGTGAATACAGGGGAAACATCCCACGTGCCACAGAATGTGCCGAGGAAGCACTGGAAATATGGCGCAACCACAGACTGAGATGCAATCCTGCACACGTTATGCTGACATTGGGAAGACACTACAGACAATGGCATAAGATAGAAAAGGCTGAATATATCCTCGACAAAGCCGCCACCTATTGCCACAGCGACTCACTGCGCCTAAAGCTGGACAGCGAACTTGCCTACCTTGCATTCGAACTCAATGACTCGGCAAACTTCATGAAACACTACAGCCATATCAAGGACACTGAGCAGAAAAGCACAGCCAAATTGGGGCAGGATGAGGATGCCATACTGGAGATACAGCACAGATCCTTCAGCACCAAGAACATAAAAGAGACAGAAAAACTGAATAGTTACACGGACAAAATAGAGCTATACCAAATCCTACACCTGCGAACGATTATGCTGATCAACCTCAACATGAAAAACAAGGCATTGGAATCATTGGCCGCCGAATTTACCAACCTGAAAAAGGTAAGGGCTGGCATATTCGAACTCGACCGAAAGGAAATGGAAGAAGAAACAAACAACAAGATACTCACGGCTGACAACCTGAGACTGCAACTGGAAAACACCCGCCTGAAACTCGAAGAACGCGAGAACATGGCAAGGTTAGAGTCGGAAATGGCAGAAAAGCTGAAACTCCAAAGAGTGAAGGAAGATGTTTGCAGAGAACATCAGAAGCAACGGTGAACTGCTGACACAGATTGTGGAGGACATAATAGATGCCTCGGAACTGGAAAACAACGATATAGAAATATCCATAGAGGACGTGGCGCCGCGACTGCTCTGTATAACCGCCATAGAAACCGTGAGACACAGGGAAAAAGACAATGTGCCTATAATGCTCTCTACGAATCTTACAGACGACTTCACCGTAAAAACCTCCAAAAAGAGAGTTATGCAGGTGCTCATCAACTTCCTCACCAATGCCATCAAGCACACCGATGCGGGACACATCACCATCGGATGCAACACGGACGAATACCCAGGCAACATTTGCTTTTTCGTGGAGGACACGGGAAAGGGCATCCCCGCTGACAAGCGAGACACTGTGTTCGAGCGATTCGTGAAACTCGACACATTCCACCAAGGCACAGGACTTGGGCTCAATATATGCAAGAGAATAGCCGAGCGGCTGGACGCAAAGGTGATGGTTGACCCTCAATATAATAACGGTGCGCGATTCCTGCTTGTAATTCCCCTGAGGTGATAAATATACGGAGGAGGGATGATTACCTTACTTTCCCAAAATCGAGAAAGTTACTTCCTGCCGAAATCGGCAGGAACCTCACCCCATTTTTTTGTCTCCCATTTAATGAGGGGATTCCTGAAGCTATGTGTTTTGAGCCACTGTTCGGCACGTGCCACCACCTGATAGAGATATTCCGTCTGGGGGGTGCGCTCGAGGGTGGTCTTGCATTTCTTCTTATTCACCCACAGGATGGCATTATAGCTGTCAGAATATATTGTCTTTGTGCTGTTTCCCTGCTTTTCGAGAAGGGCAAGCGCATGAACTATGGCAAGAAACTCACCAATATTATTTGTGCCATGGACGGGGCCGAAATGGAATACCTGTGCACCGGTGGAAAGGTCGATACACTGGTATTCCATAGGTCCGGGATTACCCGAGCAAGCCGCATCCACAGCCCACCCGTCTGCCGTCACCTCCATAGGCAACGGCAGCACTGTATCATGACGATAATCCGGCGGGTTCTGCATAACTCTTATTTCTTAATTTTTAATTTTTCACTCTTCATCCTTCATTCTGTAATTATTCAGCTGGTATAATTTTAAACACAAAGACACGAAGATACAAAGTGTTTTTTCGCTGAAGGAAGATACAATGAGCAGCAAAGCTGCTTACAAAGTCCACAAAGTTTTCCCGCTGCAAGCCTTTGTGGCGACTTTCAAGTCGCTTGTTGTCTTTGTATCTAAATAAAATCTTCGTTTCTTTGTGTCTTTGTGTTCTAATATATAGAACCTGCAGAATAGTTACTTCACTCTTCATTCATTACATCCTTTCCGGCACCTCAATGCCCAACAGAGCCATGGCATTCTTGATAATCTTAGCCACGTTGGCGGCAAGACAGAAACGCACAACACGCTTCTTATCGTCTTCCTCCTTAAGGATGCTGAAGTCGTGATAGAACTGATTGAACTCCTTGGTCAGCTCATAGCAATAGTTGGCTATTCCGCTGGGGCTATAGTCCTTGCCAGCCTGCTCCACTGCTGCCGAGAAATCACTCATCTTCTGTATGAGGTTGATTTCCTTCGGAGAGAGGATTTCCTCATTGTCAGCAATGACTACGGTCTTGTCATATCCCTCCATCTCGGCAGCCTTTCTCATAATGGAACGGATGCGCGCATATGTATATTGTATAAAAGGTCCGGTATTGCCGTTGAAATCTATTGACTCCTCGGGATTGAAGAGCATATTCTTGCGGGCATCCACCTTGAGGATGAAATACTTCAGTGCGCCCAAGCCCACAATGCGTGCTATCTCGCTGCGCTCCTCGTCGGTCATGTCGGCAAACTTGCCAAGTTCCTCGCTTGTCTGCTTGGCATTGGCAATCATCGTGGCAATCAGGTCATCGGCATCCACGACAGTTCCCTCGCGACTCTTCATCTTGCCGTTGGGCAGCTCCACCATACCGTAGGAGAAATGCACCAGTTCCTTGCCCCACTTGAATCCAAGACGGTCGAGAAGGATGGAAAGCACCTGGAAGTGATAGTTCTGCTCGTTGCCCACAACGTAAATCATCTTGTCGATGGGGAAATCCTTGAATCTCATCTCGGCGGTACCGATATCCTGGGTCATATACACGGAGGTGCCGTCGGAGCGCAGAAGCAGTTTCTGGTCAAGACCTTCATTGGTCAGGTCTGCCCATACACTGTTGTCCTCATGACGCTCGAAGAGACCCTTGGCGAGACCTTCCTCAACCTTAGCCTTGCCCTTGAGATAAGTCTGCGACTCATAGTAAATCTTGTCGAAGCCCACACCGAGAGCTTTGTATGTCTCGTCGAATCCGGCATACACCCAGTTGTTCATCTTCTCCCATAGGGCACGCACTTCGGGGTCGTTCTGCTCCCATTTCACAAGCATCTCATGAGCTTCCTTGATAAGCGGGGCCTCCTCCTTGGCCTTCTTCTCAGCCTCTTCCTCACCCATGCCCTCAGCCATGAACCGGGCAGTGAGCTGCTTCACCTCCTCACGATAGTGCTTGTCGAAAGCCACGTAGTAGTCGCCGATGAGGTGGTCGCCTTTCTTTCCGCTCGACTCCGGAGTCTCGCCGTTGCCGTATTTCAGCCATGCGAGCATCGACTTGCAGATATGTATGCCACGGTCGTTGACGATGTTGGTCTTCACCACCCTATTGCCGTTAGCCTCCATAATCTGTGCGAGTGACCAACCGAGGAGGTTGTTGCGCACATGTCCGAGGTGAAGAGGCTTGTTGGTATTTGGGGATGAGTATTCAATCATCACGAGCGGTGAGTTGTCATCAGCCTTCTTCTCACCATACTTCGGGTCGTTGTCGATATCATTGAGCAAACCAAGCCATGCAGCCTGTGATATGACAAGATTGAGGAATCCCTTAACTACATTATACGAAGCCACAGCCTTACAGTTCTCCTGCAGGAACTGTCCTATATCCTGGGCAGTATCCTCAGGCTTTTTCCTTGAGATCTTAAGGAACGGGAATACCACCACAGTGAGGTTGCCCTCAAATTCCTGCTTGGTTTTCTGAATCTGAACCATCTTCGGTTCCACATCCTGACCGTAGAGGGCTTTAATAGCCTCAATGACGGAACTGCTGATAACGCTTTCTATTTTCATAATTCTTATCTTGCTATACCTTTATTATATATATTCTCGATTTGGGGTGCAAAGGTACAACAATTAGTGCGAAAAACAAAACAAAAAGCGAATTATTTCAAGTTATTTGGCATAATCGCACCAAAAGTAGGTTAAAAACATTAAAAATAACGTACTAAGTTTGGTGAAATCAAAATTATATAATATCTTTGCAGTCGAAAAAGCGCATAATGTGTCTTTTGGCGATGCCGCAATGGTGGAATTGGTAGACACGAGGGACTTAAAATCCCTTGGCCAGTGATGGCTGTGCGGGTTCGAGTCCCGCTCGCGGCACGATGAGATATCAATCGACGACTTTGAATAAAACGTATATATACTAATTTAATTGCAATGCAGAAGAAACATCTTTTCTTGTTGTCAGCAGCATCGGTAATGCTCCTGACATCGTGCTCTGGCAAACTTGGAGCACTTTCAGCGGATAATTTCAGCGTAGTGCCTAATCCGCTCGAATCTAACGCAGGCAACGTTTCTGCCACAATCAACGGAATGTTCCCCGAGGGTTATATGCGGAAAAAGGCTGTCGTTACTGTGATTCCCGAACTCCGCTATGGCAACGGTCAGGTTGCCCGTGGCGAGGCTGCAACCTTCCAGGGCGAAAAGGTTGAAGGAAACGACCAAACCATTGCCTACAAGGTTGGTGGAAACTATACAATGAAGACCAACTTCAAGTATGTGCCTGAAATGCAGAAGAGCGAACTCTATCTGACATTCGACGCAAAAATCGGCAACAAGCAGCAGGAAGTACCCGCAGTGAAGGTGGCTGACGGTGTAATCGCCACTGGCGAACTCGGATACATCACTGCAAAGCAGGCTACACCAAGCCTCTCTGCTGACGCTTACCAGCGCATCATCGCCAAGAAGCAGGATGCCAACATCAAATTCCTCATCCAGCAGGCAAACCTACGTTCAAGCGAGTTGAAGGGCAACTCTGTAAAGGAGTTCGTTGACCTTCTCAAGAAGATTCAGGACGAGAAGGAAACTCTCGCGCTGAAGAACGTGGAGGTTTCTGCATACGCTTCTCCTGACGGTGGTTTCGAACTCAATGACAAACTGGCCAACAAGCGTCAGGGCAATACCGAGACATACGTTAAGCAGCAGCTGAAGAAAACCAACAACGACGCTCCCATCGACGCTAAATACACAGCACAGGACTGGGAGGGATTCCAGGAGTTGGTTAAGGTATCAAACATCCAGGACAAGGATGTCATCCTGCGTGTTCTTTCAATGTACAAGGATCCCGAGGAGCGCGAGCAGCAGATCAAGAACATGAGTTCTGTATTCCGCGAGCTGGCTGATGGTATTCTTCCTCAGCTCCGCCGTGCACGCATGACCATCAACTATGACGTTATCGGCCGCAGCGACGCACAAATCCAGGAGCAGTACAAGAGCGATGCCAAGCAGCTGAGCGTTGAGGAGCTTCTCTACAATGCAGCCCTCACCAACAATGCTGCCGAGAAGGAGGATATCTATAAGACCACCTCACAGCTCTTCCCAAGTGATGCACGTGCATTCAACAACCTCGCAACACTGGCTTTCCAGCGCGGTGACTACAGCGCAGCCAAGAGCTTTGCAGAGAAGGCACTCAAGATTGACGCCAAAAGCGCTGACGCCAAGGCCAACCTCGGTCTCATGTCTATCGTAGAGGGTAACGTTGCTAAGGCTGAGAACTATATCTCACAGGCTGCAAATGCAAGCAGCATCCAGGAGGCTCTCGGTAACCTGCACATCGTTCAGGGCAAGTATGCACAGGCTGAGCAGGATCTCGCCAACATCAACAGCAACACCGCTGCCCTTGCACAGATCCTCAACAAGAACTACAGCGCTGCCGCAAGCACTCTGAGCAACATCAAGAACGCTGACGCTACTACTGAATATCTGAAGGCTATCCTCAACGCACGTCAGGGCAACACATCTGCCGCTGCCTCTGCACTGCGCAACGCTATCAGCAAGGATTCTTCATGGGCTAAGTATGCAGCTCAGGACCTTGAACTGCTCAATGTCAGCAAATAAGTAATGAAGAAATTCATTGGATATATCCTACTCACCCTGGTTGTGGTTTCATGTGGCACGGAAAGCGGACAATTCCGCATCAAGGGCCGCCTGAGGAGCTTCAACCAGGGTGAGTTCTATGTGTATAGTCCGGATGGGGGATTAGCCGGCACCGACACCATCAAGGTGGCGGATGGAAGGTTCTCATACCAAACGGCTCTCGAAGGAGAGGCTACATTCACCATCATCTTCCCTAACTACACGGAACTGGTGGTATTCGGGAAGTCTGGCTCCACTGCTGAAATCAGCGGTGATGCCTCACATCTTAAAGAGGTGGAGGTGAAAGGCAACAAGGCCAACGAGGAGATGACCAAGTTCAGACTCAGTGTCAGCGAAATGACCCCTCCAGAGACCAAGAAGGCTGCGGAGGATTTCATACGCAAGAACCCAAACAGCATTGTAAGTCACCACTTGCTCAGGAAATACTTCATCGCGACAAGGGAACCTGACTACACCAAGGCTTACACACTGGCAAAGGCGATGACTGAAGCTGACAAAAACGACGCCAAGGCTGTACTCCTGACAAAACAGCTGAAAAACCTCGCCAATATCAAAAAAGGCAGTGCATTGCCTTATTTTTCCGCAAAGGACATTAACGGCAAAACGGTATCACGTGACAATCTCAAAGGCAAGGTGAACGTCATCTTCGCATGGGCGGGATGGAACTACGAAAGCACAGGCATACAGCGGGAACTGAGAAAGAAGAAAAAGGAGGTTGGTGACAAACTGCAGATTGTGGGTATATGCATAGATGCAGACACGGCACGCTGCAAAAGGACAATCAGGATTGATTCAGTGCAATGGCAGACCATTTGCGACCGTCAACTATGGGAATCGCCCACAGTGAGGCAATTGGCAATAAGCACAGTACCAGGCAACATTGTGGCTGATGACAAGGGCAAGATTATAGCTGTCAATGCCACAAAGGACAAACTGAAGGAAATCGTGGACAAACAACTGAAGCAGGAGAAGAAAAAGAAATAAGACGGATGAAGGGCGTATCGGAGATATTGAAAAACGAAAAGGCTCAGCAGTTTATAAGATTCTGTATTGTAGGTGTCATTGCCGCCGGCATACATTATCTTGTTTATTATCTTATGCAGATGATACACAGTGGCGGGGTGTGGTTGAGCGTTGCATACACGGTAGGATATATAGTCAGCTTGGTGTGCAATTTCTTTATGACCACTTTTTTCACTTTCCGCTCAAAGGTGTCTTTAGGAAAGGCTACGGGATTCGGGGTCAGCCACTTCATCAACTATACCCTGCATATTGTATTGTTCAACCTGTTCATAACTGTTGGTGTACATCGACTGATAGCTCCGGTTTTGGTGCTGATGATTGCCGTACCGACAAATTTTACAATACTGCATTTCGTATATCGCAAAAAGTAAAGCAACAATTATAAATATTACTACAATGGAAGAAAAGAAATACAAGAGAACAACCGTTACGGCGGCCCTACCCTACGCCAACGGTGGCGTACACATCGGTCACTTAGCCGGTGTATATGTACCTTCTGACATATACGTCAGATACCTAAGACTTAAGAAGCAGGAAGTTATCTTCATCGGTGGTAGCGACGAACATGGAGTACCCGTGACCATCAGGGCACGCCAAGAGGGTATAACCACACAGGAGGTGGTTGACCGCTATCATAATCTTATCAAGAAATCGTTCGAGGACTTCGGTATCTCGTTCGACATATACAGCCGCACGACTTCTGACATTCATCATAAGTTTGCATCTGACTTTTTCCGAACACTTTATGACAAGGGTGAACTCGAGGAGCATGTGGAGGAACAGTATTGCGACGAGGTGACAGGAGAGTTCCTCACCGACCGTAACATCGTGGGCACTTGTCCAAGATGCGGCGCTGAGGGTGCTTACGGTGACCAATGCGAGAAATGCGGTGCGACCTTGTCGCCCGACGAACTTATTAATCCCACAAACAAGAACAACCCCGGCCATGGTCTTGTGAAGAAACCAACAAAGAACTGGTATCTGCCTCTCGGAAAATATCAGGAATGGCTTAAGCAGTGGATCCTTGAGGGACACAAGGAATGGCGTCCCAATGTGTATGGACAGTGCAAGAGCTGGCTTGACATGGACTTGCAGCCACGCGCCATGACACGTGACCTCGAATGGGGTATTCCTGTTCCTGTAGAGGGAGCAGAGGGTAAGGTGTTGTATGTTTGGTTTGACGCTCCTATCGGTTATGTGTCTAATACCAAGGAACTATGCGACGCACATCCTGAACAGTGGGGAACATGGGAGAAATGGTGGAAGGATGAGGACACACGTCTCGTACACTTCATCGGCAAGGACAACATCGTGTTCCACTGCATCGTATTCCCCGTGATGCTTAAGGCTCACGGCGGGTATATCCTTCCTGACAACGTGCCTGCAAACGAGTTCCTCAATCTTGAGAACGACAAGATATCTACATCACGCAACTGGGCTGTATGGCTTCACGAATATCTTGTAGATATGCCTGGAAAACAGGATGTTCTGAGATATGTGCTTACTGCCAATGCTCCCGAGACAAAGGACAACAACTTCACTTGGAAGGACTTCCAGGAGCGTAACAACAGCGAACTGGTGGCAATTTACGGCAACTTCGTCAACCGTGCACTTCAGCTCACCAAGAAGTATTGGAATGGTGTTGTTCCTGCTTGCGGCGAACTCACTGACGTTGACCGGCAGGCCCTGGAGGAGTTTAAGGACGTAAAGAAGAACGTGGAGCAGATGCTCGACGTGTTCAAGTTCCGCGAGGCTCAGAAGGAGGCAATGAACCTTGCACGCATCGGTAACAGATATATCACGGAATGTGAGCCATGGAAGGTATGGAAGACTGACCCGAAGCGAGTTGAGACAGTGCTCAACATCTCATTGCAGCTTGTAGCCAACCTCGCCATCGCTTTTGAGCCATTCCTGCCTTTCAGCAGTGCAAAACTGCGCAATATGCTGAACATCACTGATTTCGACTGGAATGAACTCGGAAGCACCGAACTGCTCAAGCCTGGTCATCAATTGGCAGAACCCGAACTGCTCTTCGAGAAAATTGAGGACGAGACAATACAAAAGCAGCTCGACAAACTGGAGGCTACCAAGAAAGCAAACGAGGCAGCCTCATACGTGGCTGAGCCTATCAAGGACACTGTTGACTTCGAGACATTCGAGAAACTCGACATCCGTGTGGGTCATGTGAAAGCCTGCGAGAAGGTAAAGAAATCCAAGAAGCTCCTGAAGTTTACCATAGACGACGGCACTGGTGTTGACCGCACCATCCTCAGCGGTATCGCCGAGCACTGGAATCCCGAGGAACTCATCGACAAGGATGTCCTCTTCATTGCCAACTTCGCTCCCCGCAAGATGATGGGCTTCGAGAGTCAGGGAATGATACTCTCCGCAGTTGACTTCGACGGCTCCCTTGCTGTCACCTCCCTCCTCCGCCCCGTTAAACCAGGAAGCCCAGTGGGGTGATTGGAGAATTAAAATATTAAAATATTAATACTCAACTTTCGGAAGTAAAGTAGATTGCTGGTAGTTAAGGAGTTAAGGAGTTAAGGAGTTAAGCCAAATGAACATTCGATAAAGAGTCTTTGCGCTTAAATCCAATGCTCAATACTAATGGCTTAACTCCTTAACTCCTTAACTCCTTAACTCCCAAAACATGAGTACATCAGAAACTTGGATTAATATATTAAAGTTTTCATAATAATTGAGTATAACAGCCCCCGTGCAGCGCACTGACGTGCGCTGCCCACAAAAGAAATCCCCTGCCCTCCTCGCCATTGATGCCGATGACACCCTCTGGGATTGCCAATCGCATTTCAATGCCGTGGAGGACAGGTATTTCGAGCTACTGAAGCCATACGGCGACCGCCCTTCTCTCTACGAGGAATTCTTCCAGACTGAAAAGGCAAACATGGCGTCGCTCGGCTTCGGCAGTAAGGCTTTTACCATCTCAATGATAGAAAATGCCCTCCGCGTCAGTGGAGGAAGCATTTCCTCATCCAAGATTGCAGAGATAATCAGCCTCGGCAAATCACTGTTGGATATGCCCACCACTCCCCTTCCCCATGTTGAGGAAACATTAAAAGACCTGTATAACACCCCAGAGAGACCATACAAAATGGTGGTTTTCACAAAAGGGGAACTCATAGAACAAGAGGCTAAACTAAAACGCAGCGGACTTCTGCCATACTTCGATGACATTATGATTGTCAGCGACAAAACCGACAAGGCATACCAACGTTTATTCGCGCAATACAATGCCACGGCAGAATCCACAATAATGATAGGCAACTCATTCAAAAGCGACATTGCTCCCGCAATTAGACAGGGAGCAAGGGCAATTTATATCCCTTACCATGTCACATGGCGCATGGAACATGCCCAAGAATTTGAACACGAAAGGATAACAAAGTTATCCAATTTCAAGGAAATTCCATTTTATATATAAAAAACAGAGGAAAAATATACGTTTTTCAGATATTTTACGTATCTTTGCACCGATTTATATATAAATACATTATTATACTATGATACAATCAATGACTGGCTACGGCAAGGCTGTCGTCGCCTTTGGTGACAAGAAAATAAACGTTGAAGTCAAGTCGCTCAACAGCAAGTCGCTTGACCTCACTACCCGTATTTGCCCTCTTTATCGTGAGAAGGAGATGGAAATAAGACAAACTATTGCCAAAACACTGGAAAGAGGCAAGGTTGACTTCTGCGTCTGGATTGAAAAGGATGCCGGTTCGGAAGCAACTCCCATCAACAAGGAACTAATGAAAAGCTACTATAATCAGATTCTTGACATCGTGGCTACCGCGGGCATTCCTGAGCCTGAGGACATTTTCTCCACCTTGCTGAGAATGCCCGACGTTATGTCAAAAACTGAAGTGGAAGTGCTGACTGATGGCGAATGGGCTGTAGCTGTGAATGCCATTGACATGGCTATCAACCAATTAGTGGAATTCAGACAACAGGAGGGAGCTGCACTGCAGAAGAAATTCTCTGAGAAGATTGATAACATTGAGAAGCTTATGGGCGAGATAGAACCCTATGAGAAAGCCCGTGTAGAGAAGATTCGCCAACGTATCATTGACGGTCTGAGCACAATTCCAGAAGTGGAATACGACAAGAACCGCCTCGAACAGGAACTCATATACTATATAGAGAAACTCGACATAAGTGAGGAGAAACAACGTCTTGCCAACCACCTCAACTACTTCCGCGAGACAATGCTTGAGGAAGGACATGGAGTAGGCAAGAAACTGGGTTTCATAGCACAGGAGATGGGACGTGAAATCAACACCACCGGTTCCAAGAGCAATCAGGCAGAGATGCAGAATATCGTGGTGAAGATGAAGGATGAACTTGAACAAATCAAGGAGCAAGTGCTGAATGCGCTTTAAATGAAGAATGAAGAATAAGGGCAAACTGATAATATTCTCTGCACCGTCGGGGACGGGAAAGAGTACGATAATAAACTGGCTGATGCAGGAGCATCGGGAACTGAACATGGCATTCAGTATTTCCTGCACAAGCCGTGCTCCACGAGGAACGGAGAAACATGGAGTGGAATATTTCTTTCTCACTCCCGAGGAATTCAGAAGCCGCATAGAGGCTGACGAGTTTTTGGAATATGAAGAGGTTTACAAAGACCGATTCTACGGAACTCTGAAATCACAAGTGGAGAAGCAATGCAATGAGGGACAGAACGTTGTCTTTGACGTGGATGTCAAGGGTGGATGTAATATCAAAAGCCATTATGGCTCTGAGGCTATCAGCATATTCATCATGCCCCCTTCTATAGACGAACTGCGCCGACGGCTTGAATCACGTGGCACGGATGCACCCGAGGTGATTGACCAAAGGATAGCCAGGGCAGAATTTGAGATAGGATTCGCCGACAAGTTCGACAAGCAGGTGGTCAACGACAATCTGGACAAGGCAAAGAATGAGGTTTTGAAGATTATCAAGGATTTCCTGACTCTTGACTCTTAATTCTTAATTCCAAATCCTTAATTCCCATGATTAAGACCGGCATTTTCGGAGGCTCGTTCAATCCGATTCACAACGGCCACACAGCACTCGCGAGGCAAATACTCGAAAAAAGCGACCTCGAAGAGATTTGGTTTGTCGTTTCGCCACAAAATCCCTTGAAATCAGCGGATTCACTTGCTGACGACGAGACAAGGCTAATGCTTGTAAAAGCTGCTCTCGAGGGGGAAGTTAATCTTGTGGCGAGTGACTATGAATTCAAGATGCCACGACCCTCGTATATGTACGACACTCTGACGGCAATGAGGGCGGATTACCCCGAAAGGCAGTTTACACTGCTCATAGGCGGTGACAACTGGGTGAGATTCCACCATTGGTATCGATGGGAGGATATACTCCGGAATTTCAGGATAATTATCTATCCGCGAGAGGGTTCGTATATCAATAAAGACAGCCTTCCAAATAACGTAAAAATCGTTGATACTCAATTATATAATATTAGCAGTACAGAGATAAGAGAAAAGATTAGAAAGGGTGAAGACATATCGCGTCTTGTGCCCGAAGCAGTAGCAAATCATTACAAATATGAAGAAGATTGAAAAACTATTTGCAAGAGCGTTCACACCGATAAGGGTGAATTTCGCCTTCTTCGTGTTTATGTTTCTTTTGGGCTATGCCTGCACACAGCTCGAAGTACCAAACAAGAAGGGGTATGCCCCTTATGCTCTTGCTCCAATAGAACTGTTTCTCGACATTTATGTCGTGTGTCTCATTCTCAGCTTTATCCCCATCAAGATAAGACGGTGGATACGTGCCACCATGTACGCAATACTATATCCTGTTTCCATCATCGACATGTATTGCTTCGTGAGGTTCGGCTCCACCCTCACCCCCACCATGCTTCTCCTCGTGGGAGAAACCAACAGCAGTGAGGCTTCGGAGTTCTTCTCCACCTATCTCGACTGGAACCTGCTTTTTACCCCAATAGGACTTATTCTTCTTTTGATGCTTGCGCACATCGCGTGCAACATTATTGCCGCACGTCGAAAGGTTCATCCAGCAGTGAGACACAAACTAACTGGACGCCTGGGACGCATATACAAGAAGATGTCACCCTCGGACAAGGCGAAGGTGAGCATAGGTGCCGCTGCAGGCGGCATCCTCGGTGTGCTCTCGCTAATACTGCTATATAACGGCTACACTGAGACCATCAATAACAAGATTGCCACTGTGAGACTTATGTCTTACAAGAATATCGGTGACGTGGAGCATGAACTCACCAAGAAAGACCGTGCCAACCTCTATCTCCCCATATATCGCCTTGCCTTCAGTGTATATGCCAACAAACTGACGGCTAAGCAGGTTGACAAGCTCATTGCAGGAATAAAGGACGTGACAGTGGATACATGCACCTTCCGCAGCCAACATATCGTGTTCGTTATCGGCGAGAGCTATAACAAGCACCACTCCCAGCTCTACGGCTACCGCCATGAGACAACACCACGGCAGGTGGAACTACAGAAGAAGGGCAATCTGATACCGTTCACGGATGTCATTGCCCCTTTTAATCTCACGAGTTTCGTGTTCAAGAACATCTTCTCCGTTCATGCCGTAGGCGACAAGGGCGACTGGTGCGACGTGCCGCTCTTCCCCGAACTGTTCCGCAGGGCGGGATATCGCGTGTCGTTCATCACCAACCAGTTCCTGCCACAAGCAAAGGAGGCAGTATATGATTTCAGTGGAGGATTCTTCCTCAATAACCCCATACTCAGCAAGGCGCAGTTTGACGTGCGCAATACAAGGCTTTACAAGTTTGACGCCGGAGTACTTCGCGACTATGACCAGATTGTAATGAAGGACAGGGAGAAAAATCCCGACGTACCACGTCTCACCATCCTGCATCTCAAAGGCCAACACACCAACTATCACGACCGATTCCCCAAGGACCGCAAGCACTTCAACGAAAAAGACTACAAGAAGGATTGGCCGGAAATGAGCAAGAGATGCCGTATGCTGCTTGCCGATTATGACAATGCCACACTATATAATGACTCGATAATGAGCGAGATTATCAAGCGATTCGAGGAGGAGGATGCCATAGTTGTATATATGTCCGACCATGGAGAGGAGGCCTTTGGAGACGGTTTGGAGATTTTCGGCCGTAACCACTCTGCTCAGATTGACTTCCGTCTTGCCCATGAGGAATACGAGATTCCCCTTTGGATATGGTACTCCAAGGAGTATGCCAGAAAACATCCCGATATAGTCAAACAGGTGAAGAATGCCTCTAACCGCCCATTCATGACGGACAACATCTCGCAGGTGCTCCTGTATCTTGCCGGTATTCAGTCGCCTCACTACCGCGACGAATACAATGTCCTGAGCGACGGATATAACGCCCGGCGAGAGCGCATCATCAAAAACACCGTGAACTATGATGAACTTCGTGAAGATCACGAAAAGGAGCTGAAAGAAAAGGAAGAACTGGAAAAGAAAGAAAAGATTAAGGAACAACAGAAAAAGAAAAAACGTAGATGAAACCTATGGATAATATACTGTCAAAAGCCGAATGTTCGGCAATGAGGGGTATTGCCATTCTCGGCATCATGCTCCATAACTATTGTCACTGGCTGAATTTCGCCGTCAAGGAGAACGAATACCAGTTCCACAGTGACAGGGCTGCCGCTTTCTGGCAATCGCTCACCAACCCCGACGGGATGCTGCCCATACAGCTGCTCTCGTTTCTCGGTCATTATGGAGTTCCTGTTTTCCTGTTTCTCAGCGGCTATGGTCTTGTGTTGAAATACGAGCGTGAGGGCGAACCCTCATACCGTCCCATTCCCTTCATCAAGTTCCACTATCTCAAGTTGTTGAGGATGATGATTCCCGGATTCATATTCTTTATCATCATCGACATAATGACTCCCCGTAGTTTCCATTTCTACTGTCCCCAACTCATCGAACAAGGCCTGATGATCATCAACCTCTTCCCCGATCCCGCCCGTTGGATATGGCCGGGTCCTTATTGGTTTTTCGGCTTGATGCTCCAGCTATACGTCATCTATCGCCTTCTCCTTTTCCGAAGACATTGGGGATGGACAGCAGGCCTCATCATTCTGTGCTTCATGGCCCAGTTTGTCTGCACCCCTGATGGTGATGCGTTAAAATACCTCCGTTACAACTCCATTGGAGGTATCCTCCCCTTTGGATTGGGCATACTGGCGGCAAGACACATTAAGTTCTCCCACATTGACATCTCACGTTGGCAGTGGGTAATATTCTGTCTTGTACTCTCTGCGGCAATAGTGGTTATGAGCCTCTACGAGATAACATGGTATTTTGTACCTGTAATAATAATCCTCGCCACTATAACATTGGTAAAGGCATTGCCCTCATGGCTTATGTCGTGGATGGTATGGACAGGAGGAATCTCCGCCGCCATGTTCGTCACCCATCCCGCCATGCGCAAGATATTCATCCCCGTGTCCCACCGTGGTGATGTCTATGACGGTCTCATGCTCTACGTCATTGCCGCCATCGGCGTTGCGTGGGCAATGGGCCTTTTGATTAATAAAATCAAGAAACCGGAGATGAAATGAAGAGTGAAGAGTGAAGAGTGAAGAATGAAGAATGAAGAGTGAAGAATGAAGAATGAAGAAAAGCCACCGTTCCCGGCGATTTCGTCGCCGGGCCTCCATCAAAGAATGAAGAACATTGAACTCTCCTGGCTCAGCAAGCACCGCAGCCCTCTGATGGGCTTTGCAATGCTGATAATCGTGATGTTCCACGTATGCGGAATGCGTCACGAGACGCTATGGCTATGCCTTGCCCGTTGCGGCAATGTGGGTGTTGACATGTTTCTCTTCCTCAGTGGCATAGGACTGTGGTTTGCATGGAGCAAGCGTCCCGACTTCAGTCATTTCTACCTTCGTCGCTATCGTCGCATCTACCCCGCTTGGCTCATCGTCGCCGCCGTCTATTACATCCCCAAGTGCATCGATGGCAAGATTGACATCGGATATACCATCCTCGAACTTCTCATCAACTGGGGATATTGGGAGCGTCAGGAACTAAATTTCTGGTTCATTCCCACCATCCTCGCCTTCTATGCCGTGGCTCCCTTATATATGCGGCTCATCCAGCGTCATCCTCAATACCGCTGGCTGCCAGTGGCTTTCATGTTGCTCTCGCTTCTGATAAACTATTGGCTTCCATTGCGCCAATGCCTGGGTTATCTTGAGATAATGTTCAGCCGCATACCAATCTTCCTTCTCGGCATCAACATGGGTGAAGCCGTGAAGAGCAATCACAAGATCGACGGCTCAACTGTATGGCTCTTGCTCATCATCTTTGCCATGAGCCTGTTTGCCTGCGTGAATTTCGAGGACGGTCTTCGCCGCCGTTTCCCTCTTTTCATCGAGCGTTGGGCATATATACCCCTCTCAGTGACAATGATGATCTTGCTCTCATGGCTCTTCGAGCATACACCCAAAATGCTCCTCCGTTTCCTCGCCTTCCTCGGCACCATCAGTCTTGAGCTATATCTCATCCACGTGGAGTTTGTGCTCAAGAATGTCAAGCCGTATCATCTTGGATATTGGCTCACACTCCTGACCGTACTTGTCATCTCCATCATCCTTGCATGGATACTGAACAAGACAGTGGAAAAAATCACTTCCCCTCATAATAAAAAGAAAACATCAATCCCGAAGGTTTCCCCATCGGGCAAAAAATAAACAGCAATGAACATAAAACACATAATAAAAGTAGCTCGCCCTATGCACTGGATGAAGAATATCTTTGTCATTCTTCCCGTGTTCTTCGGTGGTGCCATACTCAACACCACACAGGCGATAGCAGCAGCCCTCACGTTTATGTCGTTCTCATTGGCAGCCTCGGCGATATACTGCCTCAACGACATCATCGATGTAGATGCCGACCGTGCCCATGACGTGAAGCGCCACCGTCCCATTGCCTCGGGAGCCATCACTATCCCCCAAGCCTACGGTATGATGGCTATCAGTTTGTTGGCATCCATAGCCCTCATGCTGCTGTTGCCAGAAGGGCAAACCAATACCATAATAGTCATTATCTCATATTTCCTGCTCAACGTGGCATACTGTCTGAGGCTCAAGGAATATGCCATCATCGACGTGTGTATTGTCGCCTCAGGATTCGTGCTACGCATACTTGCCGGAGGTTATGCCACCGGCGTGCAGCTCAGCAAGTGGATAGTGCTCATGACTTTCCTGCTCACCCTATTCCTTGCCTTTGCCAAACGGCGCGATGACGTGCTGAAAATGAATGAGACAGGACGCGCCCCACGAAAAAACACATCGCGCTACAATCTGACCTTCATCAACCAAGCCATCACCATCACAGGCACAGTAATGCTTGTGTGCTACATCATGTACACCGTTTCCCCTGAGATAATCGCACAGTTTGGCACCGACAAACTCTATCTCACGTCCATCCTCGTCATACTCGCCTTGCTTCGCTATCTGCAGATAGCCTTTGTGGATGAGAAAAGCGGCGACCCTGTCAAGGTGGTTCTCTCAGACAGTGCAACACAGCTGATCCTTTTAGCATGGATTCTATCTTTCCTCGTTATTATTTATCTGTAGAAATGAAGAAAAAGATATACGCATTTGACTTCGACGGCACAGTGACGACATGCGACTCACTGATAGCCATCATCCGATACATCTCCGGCAACAGGAAGCTCATTCTGTGGATAGCATCCCATATCCACCTCTTACTGCTTATGAAGATGGGACTTTACTCCAACCACACCCTTAAACTGCGCCTTTTCAGGCATATATTCGGAGGCATGAGCGAACAAGAACTGAAAGAAAAAGCCACGGATTTCGCCAAGGCATACAGCCATATCATACGTCCAGAGGCAAAACCAATCATAAAGAAAGCTCTCGCAGAAGGACACACTGTATGCATCATCTCAGCAAGCCCGTCGATATGGGTGCGCCCCTTCTTCACCGACTGTCCCGGCATTGAATTCCTCTGCACCGAACTGGAGACCATAGACGGCATTATAACCGGTAATTTCATCGGCAACAACTGTTATGGTCAGGAGAAGGTCAACCGTCTCCTTTCTCGCCATCCCAACAGAGATGAATACAAGCTGATAGCCTTCGGCGACAGCAAAGGCGACCGCGAACTCCTCGCCCTCGCCGACGAGAAACACTTTAGGGAATTAGGAATTAGAAATTAGGAATTAAAAAACGACTGAAACACTGAAACACTGAAACATTGAAACAGTAATGGATTCTATGATAAAGACAATAAAAAATACAACAGGCAAGTTCCTGAACACCTTCCGGATAAAAAAGGAAGAACGCCTCCCCGCATTAGTCATCATCCTCCTGACAGCAGCACTCAATGTGCTCGCCGTCAGCAAATTCCATGCTGCCTTCTGCAAGACCCACCAAGCCATATGGGGACTGTTCGTGAATAAATACACCGTGTCGGGATTCGACCCCATCACCTACTGCGTCCTCACCGAATGGGAACCCAAGTACGAGATCTACCGTCATCCCCTGCTCGCCTATTTCGAATATCCGCTCTATCTTCTCAACTATGCCATCGTACAACTCCTCGACTACAACGCCGCGCAGGTCATCATAGCCGTCATCCTGGTGTTTCTCGCCTGCTACACCTGGATATTCCTCTATCGAATACTGCGCGAGATTATAGCCCTCTCACGCATCGACTCACTGCTGATAGCCTTCTTCACTTATTCCTTCGGCTACGTGATGCTCACCTTTATGGTGCCCGACCATTTCGCCCTCTCGATGTTCATGCTCGTCACATGCCTCTACGTATGCGGCAAGGCAATGCAGAAGGGACGCCAACTGAAGATATGGCAGACATGGCTCATCTTCTTCTTCACCGCCGGCACCACACTGAGCAATGGCATTAAGGTGTTCATCGATGCCTTCTTTGTTAACGGAAGGAATCTTTTCCGACCCAAATACTTCCTCCTCGGAGTGATTACGCCATGTCTCCTTATTTGGTGTTTTGCCGAATGGGAGCATGAGGCATACGCCGCACCGCGCGAAAGGGCTTCGCTCAGCAAGCGCATAAAGAAAGGTAAGGAGGAAAGGGCTAAACACTTCAAAACATTCCGCGACACCACCTCATTGAAGGACTCCACAGCCATCGCCAAGGCCTTCGACCGCAAGATGCGCAGGATTATCCATGCCAAATACGTGGCTGACCATAAGCAACCTTGGCACACCCACAAAGGCAAGCCCATGGGCGACAGCAAGTTTATGAAATGGACTGACGAAACCACCTCTCGCACCGACGCACTTGTGGAAAACATCTTCGGCGAACCTATCCAACTGCATAAGAAGCACTTGCTCGAAGACGTGCTCCGCGGGCGTCCCGTTGTGGTCAGATACGACAATGCCCTCAACTACATCGTCGAGGGCTTCATTGTGGTGTTGTTTTTGGCAGGCATAATCATCGGTTGCCGCCAGCGGTTCTTCCTCATGGCATTGTCGGGAGTGGCGTTTGACGCAGCCATCCACTTGGGTCTCGGTTTCGGACTCAACGAGGCTTTCATCATGACCGGTCACTGGATTTTCATCATCCCCATTGCCTACGGCTATCTCTTCTCACGCATGAAAGGAATGAAGCTCGGAAGCCTGCGCGCACTGTTGCTCACTCTCATGTGTTTCCTCTTCGCATATAACATCACCCTGTTCGTGCGCTTCTTCCAATAACTCACTCAAGAAATCACAGTAATCCTTTCTTGCGAATCATTATCGGGAAATAGGCAAGGCGAGGGGGAAGAAGCACAGCTATGCGGTCAGCCAAGGGAATCCTCTTGGTCAAGGACTTTCTCAGGTCACTATAATACGGGAAGAGTATGCGGAACATGCGGTTGAAGATGAAGTTCTCATACATCTTTATCCTGCGCAAGGTGAAGCAGTCGGAAAACTCTTCCCAACGGCTTGCCATCGCCTTGCGCAACACATCGTCGTACGCCATCTGCTCCTGAAGAGTCATCAGGCGGTCATTAGGCAACCCTACGGTATATACATACACACTGTCGGGGATGAACACCACCTTGGGACGCTTCAGCAGAAAGAGTATCTGCATAAGTATATCCTCCCCGGAGCGTATCACCCTTGGCGAAGAAAGACAGTCGATTATCTTGTCGCGTCGGAATATCACCGCCCAAAGCACACAGAACTTCGCCGTGGAAGCCATCAACTGGCGTATCATCCATTCAGGTTCCACCATTCCCACAATCTTTGTAGTAACATGCTCTCCATAGTGGGTATCGTAAGTAGCCACCACCTCATCCGCTCCCGTCTCACGTATGGCATCAAGAAGCACGGAGAGAGCCTGAGGCTTCATCATGTCATCTGCATCCACAAAAGTGACATATTCGCCCGTGGCATTTTCCACACCGATGCGACGGGCTGCAGTGACACCGCCGTTGGGCATATGCAGCACCTTAAGGTTAGGATACCACCGTGCCATCTCGTCGCACACCCTGCCTGAGTCATCCGTGCTGCCGTCGTCAACGGCAATCACCTCGAATGACTCCAAGTCCTGTTCGAGTATGCTCTCAAGACATGGCTCTATGTATTCCTCCTTATTATATATAGGAACAATAACGGAGATGTCCATTTTTGAAAAATTAAAATATTAAAAAATTAAAGAATTAAAATGCCGCATGGCAGCCCATGTGCTGTGCACGTCAGTGCACTATGGTCACAATCTTCTCCGCGGCATAATTACCCAGAGCCTCATATCCCGCGGGATTGAGATGCAGCCAGTCCATCTGGTATCTCTCCTGCACAACGGAAGGATTATGTGCATCGCGAACAACTGCATCAAAATCCCAAACACCGTCAAAGGCGTTCGACTCCCTTATCCACTTGTTGATATACTGGCGTGCAGCCTCGCGGAATGGGTCTCCATTGTCATAGAAGCTCTTGAAATAGGGCGAAATGGTGGCTCCGTAAATCTTCATTCCACGGTCGTGTGCCTTCTTTATGAACTCCTTATAGCACTCGATTATCTTCTTTGCCCTCATCTCTGCATCACCGTTGGTGCCGCCAAGGTCGTTGATACCCTCAAACACCACGATGGTCTTCACTCCTGCCTGTCCAAGGCAGTCGCGGTCGAATCGCTTCACGGCGGGGTCGCTCAATCCTCCGAAACATACGGCATTTCCTCCGATGCCAAGGTTGAGCACGGCGATGTTCTTCGTTGCATCATTTGCCTGCAGGCGGTCGGCAAGGAAATCCGTCCAACGATCTTGCAGGTTGGTTGTCGTGCCGCGTCCATCGGTGATGGAATTGCCAATTATTGCCATTGCCTCACATCCCTCCCTGCGCACATCGATGGTGGCGATGTTATACCAATGGTCCTCGCGCTCGGGATTGGCGGTGAAGTCAGACTTCGGTGTTGCCTCTCCATTTATTATATAAGAGGTAGTGCGCGAGCCTCGGTGACTTGTCGCGTTCTCAGGGGTTTCGCCATACGAGATGTTAATGCTCAGGCGCTGCAAGGGTTTGAGCTCGTATGCCAGCTCATCACTCACCACTGTCTCACCGGCAGGAATTGTGATGTTCTTCTTGCCACCGAACTTAAGGTACTTTGCCGTTTTGGGATTAATTTTCATGCCGATGTTAGGCACATCGTCAGGAGCCACAGGCGTGCGCCCAGGGTCGTTGTCAAGGTCAGCAATATAAATAGACTTTATTTCCACGGGTTGCTTACTGTACTCATTTGACAGATGAAGACGCATCACACTGCCTCCAATCGACACGCGCACAATCTGACGTATCGACTTGCCCGTCAACGTTCCGCTCTTGGGCATGTCGCCCTTACCCGTAAATTCAGTTGCGGTGGCCCATGTAGCCACCCAATCTCCATTCACTTTCTGTTTGTTTTTTGCCGACATTGTGCAGCTCATAGCCACAGCCAACATCATCATAATTAGCTTTCTCATTATTGCGATTTGATTAATTTCGGTGCAAAGATACGCCTTTTTTTCGAATTATACCTATATAAATGTAACGAAAAGTATTATTTTTGTTTCTTTTATACCACAATAATACAAAATGATACAAAAAAAGTCCCGCTTTCGTGCAATCACTGCACAACGGGACCTTGCAAGTTATCAAAAGTTTATGCTCATCTACTTCATCAAATACTTATCCACGTCGGCTGCCGCCTTGCGGCCTCCTGCCATCGCCCTCACAACGAGCGACGCTCCTGTGGCGGCATCGCCGCATACGAAGACATTGTCGGCAAACTGCGGTTGCTCGGGCTTCAGGAATCCCATTGCCAACAGCACCATCTCGCACTTGATCACCTCGGGCTTGCCCTTCTCCACCATCAGCGGACGACCGCCTTCGGGATTGGGTTTCCAGTCGATTTCCTGCACCCTCACTCCCGTGAGCTTTCCGTCCTTGCCGAGGAATTCCAGTGAGTTGATGTTCCAACGGCGGGTGCATCCTTCCTCGTGGCTCGATGTGGTCTTCAATGTGCGCGGATAGTTCGGCCACGGGTTCTTCGGGTCCTCGGGGCCTTCCACCGGCTTGGGCATAATTTCTATCTGGGTTACGCTCTTGCATCCCTGGCGGTGAGCCGTACCGATGCAGTCGCTACCGGTATCTCCACCTCCGATTACGAGCACGTCCTTGCCCTTGGCATTCACCAAGTCTTCCTTCTTGAAGTCCATGCCTGCGAGCACACGGTTCTGCTGTGCGAGCAGTTCGAGGGCGAAATACACGCCCCTAAGCTCACGCCCGGGAATCTTGAGGTCGCGGGCAGTGGGAGTACCTGTGGCTATCACGTATGCGTCGTACCCTTCAGGCAACTTTGTAACATCGATTTCCTGACCGAAACTGAACTTTATACCCTCTTTTTCAAGCACATCCATACGGCGGTCGATAATCGCCTTGTTGAGCTTGAAGTTGGGGATACCATAGCGCAGGAGTCCACCTGCAGCCTCGTTCTTGTCATACACAGTCACCTCATATCCCTTAAGGTTGAGCTGGTTGGCAGCGACAAGTCCGGCAGGACCTGCTCCGATGACAGCCACCTTCTTGCCGTTGCGCTCAGGAGTCTCGATACGCACGAAGTTCTCCTGAAAAGCCATCTCGGTGATGGCAGCCTCATCCTCGCGGTTGGTTGTAGGCTCATGCTCCATAAGATTGAGCACGCATGCCTTCTCGCAGAGAGCGGGGCAGATGCGTCCCGTAAACTCGGGGAAGTCGTTGGTGGAGTTGAGCAGGCGGTAAGCCAATTCATAGTCGCCCTTATACAGCGCGTCATTCCACTCAGGCGGTTTGTTGCCCAATGGGCAAGCCCAATGGCAGAACGGCACTCCGCAGTCCATACATCTGCTTGCCTGTGTTCTACGGTCTTTACTGTTGAGAGTCTGTTCCACCTCTCCAAAGTCATGTATTCTATCGTGTACTGGCCTATATCCCGCCTCCTGGCGCGGAATGGTCAAAAATGCTTTCGGATTTCCCATTTTGTTTAAAATTATTATAGAAGCCTCACCCCCGACCCCTCTCCAAGAGAAGAAGCCTCACCCCCGACCCCTCTCCAAGAGAGAGGGGAGATGATATGTTTTCTCGTCAAGAGTTTGGCATTTTAATCATTAATTATACTATATATTGTTAAATATTATTCAAGTTTCGGAAGTGGATTTTAAACCACAGTGTTTAAGAGATTAAGAGTATTTGTATTATGAAAGAGATTGAATGCCAAGGCATTTGGAGTTCATAGAGGGC
>SAMEA3663208__coassemble_108_pt1 | contig 46400 bp, 31 predicted proteins | sample SAMEA3663208__metabat2_low_PE_010 | metagenome-assembled genome bin SAMEA3663208 (sample SAMEA3663208) | pig gut metagenome | biome: pig gut; feature: pig-associated habitat; material: faeces | place: China | collected 2013
GGTTATAGGCCGCAGGACTTTAGCTTTTTTCACCGCGGTGGAAAATTAGTACAACGAGGTGGAAGAAACGATACTCAGGAGTAGAGGCGTAATACCTATCGTTTCTAAAGACGATAACCCTGGTAAAGGTTTGTCTGATTTCCTTGGAGAATTAAATAAATAGTTACGACATTAATATCAAATTTCAAGTGATACTACACAAAATAAACGAAGATACCCTCATCCACCTCCGAAGATACCTTCATCGGCTCACGAAGGTATCTTCAAGAGCCCGCTAAGGTACCTTCATGAAAATGGTCAGAAAATAACGTAAAATCACAAATAAATGAACACATTTGAAAATTTAAAAATAGCAGTAGCCGGAACAGGCTACGTAGGCCTGTCAATGGCAACATTGCTGTCACAGAATCATCAGGTGACGGCAGTGGATGTCATTCCTGAAAAAGTGGAAAAGATAAATAACCGTGTGTCACCTATACAGGATGACTACATCGAGAAATTCTTTGCTGAGAAGGAACTGAACCTCAAAGCGACTCTCGACGGTCGCGAGGCATACAAGGACGCAGACTTTGTCATCATTGCTGCGCCAACCAACTACGACCCTGTGAAGAACTTCTTCGACACTCATCATATTGAAGACGTGATTGAACTCGTGTTGGAAGTGAATCCCGATGCTGTTATGGTCATTAAGAGCACCATCCCTGTAGGCTATACCCGCTCCCTATATAAGAAATATGCGCTCCAGTTCCTGCTCAAACCTGAACTGAAAGGCAAGCATTTCAATCTGCTCTTCTCGCCGGAATTCCTGCGTGAAAGCAAGGCTCTTTATGATAACCTCTATCCCAGTCGTATCATCGTGGGCTACCCAAAGCAAATTGAGGGAAAAGAGTTTGATGAAGAAAATGCTGCGATTGAGGCTATCGGCAATCCTGAAGCGGAAGAATTTGCCAAAACCTTTGCACATCTTTTGCAGGAAGGTGCAGTTAAAAAGGATATTGAGACATTGTTCATGGGCATGAAAGAGGCAGAGGCAGTAAAACTCTTCGCCAACACTTACCTTGCCCTTCGTGTCAGCTATTTCAATGAACTCGATACCTACGCAGAGATGAAGGGATTGGATTCACAGGCTATCATCAGTGGTGTAGGACTTGATCCACGTATCGGTACGCACTATAACAACCCCAGCTTCGGCTACGGCGGCTACTGCCTTCCCAAAGACACCAAGCAGCTTTTGGCAAACTATGCTGATGTTCCCCAGAACATGATGTCTGCCATCGTAGAGAGCAACCGTACACGTAAGGATTTCATCGCTAACCAAGTGCTTGCCAAGGCTGGCTACTATAACGAGAATGCCCATTGGGATGCTGATAAGGAAAAGGAAGTGGTCATTGGCGTTTATCGCCTAACCATGAAGTCCAATTCCGACAACTTCCGTCAGTCCGCCATACAAGGCATCATGAAGCGCATCAAGGCCAAGGGCGCCAATGTCATCATCTACGAGCCAACCCTCGAAGACTGCAGCACCTTCTTCGGTAGTCTCGTTGTCAACGACCTTGCCAAGTTCAAGGCTCAGGCAAATGCCATCATCGCCAACCGCTTCGACGAGTGCCTCAGTGACGTTGAAGAAAAAGTATATACAAGAGACATATTCCGTAGAGATTAAACCACAATGAAAAATATTGTAATAGCAGCCGGCTATGCCACTCGCCTCGGCGAACTGACAAAGAATTTTCCCAAGCCATTGCTGAAGATTGGCAACAACACTATCTTGGGGCGTATGCTTGATGACATCGATGCCATTCCAGACATCGACGAGCACATCATCATCACCAACCACAAGTTTGACCATATCTTCAACGAATGGAAAGACCAACAGTCCTATATCAAGCCCATCACCATCATCGATGATGGTACGGAGACCAACGAAACCCGCCTCGGAGCCGTCTGCGACCTCCTTTTTGCCATGGACAAGCTACAGTTGGATGATGACCTCCTCGTCGTCGCAGCCGACAACCTCCTGTTCTTCTCCTTCCGTGACTTCGTGGAGTATGCCAAGGCAAAAGGCACGTCGTGCATCATCTGCCACGACCAGCCCTCCGTTGAGAAACTGCAACGCACAGGCGTTGTCGTGTTGGACGAGAACAACAAGGTGCTCAATATGGAGGAGAAACCCGAACATCCCAAGAGCCATTGGGCAGTTCCACCTTTCTATATATATAAGAAGCACGACCTCGACCTTGTCCGCCATTCCGTGGAGAACGGTTGCGGCAAGGATGCACCCGGCAATCTTGCCCACTATATGGTGGAGCATACCGTGATGCACGCATGGCCGATGGCAGGAACAGGCGAAAACCTCCGTTTCGACATCGGCAGTCTCGATACCTACAAAGAAGCATGTGAAAAGTATGGATAATTATCAATATCATATATTCAGTCCCTACAGGGTCTGCCCCCTCGGTGCCCACGTTGACCACCAGCATGGTCTCGTCACAGGCTTTGCCATCAACAGGGGCGTTGACCTCTGGTTCAATGTACGTGAGGATTCTTTGGTAAAACTCTCTTCCCTTTCCTTTGAGGGAACGGTTGAGTTCGACCTTGCCAAGCGCACGGAGGTAAGGGAGAAACATTGGGGCGACTATGCCCGTGGAGCGAAATATGCGTTGAAGAAACGCTTCGAGCTGATTCACGGCATCGAGGGAGTCATCAAGGGTTCGCTGCCCGTCGGCGGACTCAGTTCCTCTGCCGCAGTCCTCATCGCCTACGTCATGGCATTCGCCAAGGCCAACGGCATCCGTCTCCAACCCTTCGAGGTGGTGCAAATAGCATCAGAGGCTGAACGCGAGTACATTGGTCTGAACAACGGCATCCTCGACCAGGCCTGCATCGCCTTGGGAAAGAAAAATGAACTTTTGTTCTTGGATTGTGACACTAACGAGTACCGTCACATCAAGTTTGGAGGCGCCAATGCAAGCCTCCCTAAACATGGAGGTTTGGAGGGTCTTTTCGAGATTGGCATCTTCTTCTCAGGTCTCACCCGCAGCCTTGTCAACAGCGACTACAACCTACGAGTCTTCGAATGTAAGACAGCAGCATGGAACATGCTCGCCTACCATGAGCAGCCTCTGAAGACTTTCGACAAGACCTTCCTTCGTGATATTCCTAAGGTAACTTTCGACAAGACCCGTGATATGATGCCATCCCGCTTTGCCCGTCGAGCCGAGCACTTTTATAGTGAATACCGCCGAGTGCGCCAAGGAGTGACAGCATGGGAGACAGGCAACCTCCAACTCTTCGGCAAACTGAGTTTCGATTCTTGTGAGAGCAGCATCCACAACTACGAGTGTGGTTCTCCCGAACTCATCTCCATCTACAACATCATGCGCCCCCTGCAAGGAGTCTATGGAGGTCGCTTCTCAGGCGCCGGTTTCAAAGGAGCCGTCATAGCCATTGTCGATCCAGCCTACAAGGAAGAGATAGAAAAGACATTGACCGAGCAGTATCTGAAGGAATACCCCGAATATACCGACACATTCAAGGTCTATTGGGTACAACCCGACGATGGAGCAAGGTTCGTAGAAGATTGAAAATTGAAGATTGAAATATTAAATAGTTATGTTGAAATATAATATAGATTTGAACGGAAAAACCGTTTTGGTGACAGGAGCAGCCGGCTTTATCGGCAGCAACTTGGTCAAGAGACTGTTGAATGAATATTCGCAGCTTCATGTGATTGGAGTGGATTCCATGACTGATTACTATGATGTGAATATAAAGAAAGAACGTTTGCAGGAAATAAAGAAATCTCTCGATGTGATTGTATCCCAAGAATCAGAACTCTCAGAAGATGAAGTTGAAACAGGTACTTACACTGATCAAAGAGGCAATGTTTGGACATTTCTTTATGATTCCATAGCAAATAAGGAAGCCATTGAACATGTTTTCAAAACATACAGACCAGATGTCGTAGTCAACCTTGCCGCCCAGGCAGGAGTCCGTTATAGTATCACCAACCCCGATGCCTATATCGAGTCCAACCTCATCGGTTTCTACAACATTCTCGAAGCCTGCCGTCATCACGAAGTCTCTCACTTGGTATATGCCAGCAGTAGCAGCGTATATGGCTCCAACAAGAAAGTGCCATATTCCACTGATGACAAGGTTGACAATCCTGTGTCCCTCTATGCCGCCACAAAAAAGAGCAACGAACTGATGGCACACGCCTATAGCAAGCTCTACAACATACCTTCCACAGGTCTCCGTTTCTTCACCGTCTATGGTCCTGCCGGTCGTCCCGACATGGCCTACTTCGGCTTCACCGACAAGTTAGTGAAGGGCGACACCATCAAGATCTTCAACTATGGCAACTGCAAGCGCGACTTCACCTACGTCGATGACATCGTAGAAGGAGTCATCCGAGTTATGCAGCATGCCCCGGAAAAGAAAAACGGAGAAGACGGTCTTCCCATCCCTCCGTATAAAGTATATAACATTGGCAACAACAGTCCCGAGAACCTGCTCGACTTCGTCACCATCCTTCAGGAAGAGCTTGTCCGTGCAGGCGTGCTCCCCGAAGACTACGATTTCGAGTCCCACAAGCAACTCGTGCCCATGCAGCCCGGTGATGTACCCGTCACCTACGCCGACACCACCCCGCTCGAACAAGACTTCGGCTTCAAGCCCTCCTCCTCCCTGCGTGATGGTCTCCGCCGCTTTGCTGAATGGTACAAAGTATATTATAGATGTTGATAGCTAACATTGATAATTATTAATAATTAACATAATACAAACAAATATTCCTGGCGTGCTCATCATTGAACCATGCGTATTTAAGGACTCCTGAGGCTACTTCTTCAAGAGCTTCTCTCAAAGAGAGTTCGATGAACCGACGAACGAAGCAAGAGCAGAGTCAAGCTTGTTTGAACTTTGCCTTGCAAGGAGGAGGAAGACCGAAGGTCAAAAGGTAACGCCCATCCTTGGGCATAGTATCCACTTCGTGCAAGACAACGAGTCAATGTCATTGAAGCTGATGGTGGCATCAACATCAAGGATGAATCTCTTGGCATTGACTGGCGTATACCTATGGAGAAGGCGATACTCAGTGAAAAGGACTTGAAGCACGCTAGTCTAAAGGATGCAGTGCTTGACTTTGATATAAATGATAAATTATACTAGAAAAATGAAGGGTATAGTATTAGCCGGTGGCAGCGGTACCAGGTTGTACCCCATCACCAAGGGCATCAGCAAACAGCTGATTCCCATTTTCGACAAACCGATGATATATTATCCTATCTCAGTGTTGATGCTTGCCGGCATCAGAGAGATATTGATAATCAGTACTCCATTCGACTTGCCAGGCTTCAAGCGACTGCTTGGCGATGGCAGTGATTTCGGAGTTAAGTTCGAGTATGCAGAGCAGCCATCACCCGATGGTCTCGCACAGGCATTCACTATAGGTGCAGACTTTATTGGTGATGATGCTGCATGCCTCGTACTTGGAGATAATATCTTCCAAGGTGCTGGCTTGACGAATATGCTTGTAGAAGCAGTTCGTACTGCAGAAGAAGACAAGAAAGCTACAGTCTTTGGATATTGGGTATCAGATCCTGAAAGATATGGTGTTGCTGAATTTGATGCAGACGGCAATTGCCTGAGCATAGAAGAGAAGCCCGAGCATCCTAAGAGCAATTACGCTGTTGTAGGCTTATACTTCTATCCTAATAAGGTTGTTGATGTTGCTAAGACTATCAAGCCTTCTGCACGTGGAGAATATGAAATAACTACAGTTAATCAGCGATTCCTCGAAGATGGAGAGCTAAAAGTGCAGACCTTAGGCCGTGGCTTCGCATGGCTCGATACAGGTACTCATGATTCTCTTTCCGAGGCATCCACATATATAGAGGTATTGGAGAAGCGCCAAGGCTTAAAGGTGGCATGTCTTGAAGGCATCGCATTTCGCAAGGGATGGATTACAGCCGACAAGATGCGGGAACTTGCAAAGCCCATGCTGAAGAACCAATACGGACAATATCTGCTTCAGGTTGTGGAAGAAGTGGAAAGAACAGGTCAAGCCAACCTTTAATCAGTCCAGAATTATAGAATTTAAGAATTATCAATTCGATAGCATGCTCATCATTGAGCCGCGTGTCTTCAAAGCCCCAAAGATATAAAAAATAGGGTCTTGGGTTCGAATCCCTTACGGAATCATAAATAATTAAGTAGAAACAAAAAATATAATAATATGAATACATTTGAAAATTTAAAAATAGCAGTAGCAGGCACAGGCTACGTAGGCCTTTCAATGGCCACATTGCTGTCGCAGAATCATCAGGTGACAGCAGTGGATGTCATTCCTGAAAAGGTGGAAAAGATAAATAACCGTGTATCACCTATACAGGATGAATACATCGAGAAATTCTTTGCTGAAAAGGAACTGAACCTTAAAGCTACTCTCGATGGTCGTGAGGCATACAAGGATGCAGACTTCGTCATCATTGCAGCTCCGACAAACTATGACCCTGTCAAGAACTTCTTCGACACACATCATATCGAAGATGTGATTGACCTTGTATTAGAGGTAAACCCCGATGCAGTGATGGTTATCAAGAGCACCATCCCTGTAGGCTACACTCGCTCATTATATGTAAAATATGCAGCAAAAGGAGTAAAGAAATTCAATCTCCTCTTCTCCCCGGAGTTCCTTCGCGAGAGTAAAGCGTTATATGACAATCTCTATCCCAGCCGTATTATCGTGGGTTATCCTAAGATTATCGAACGTGAAGACTTCAAGGAAGAAAATGATGCCATCTTGAAAGTGACAGACGTGGCTAGGATGAAGGAAGCTGCCGAGACCTTCGCTCAACTTCTTCATGAAGGAGCCATTAAGGAGAATATTGACACACTCTTCATGGGAATGAAAGAAGCCGAGGCAGTGAAGCTCTTCGCCAATACCTATCTCGCTCTCCGTGTCAGCTACTTCAATGAACTTGATACCTACGCCGAGGTCAAAGGTCTTGACACCCAGGCTATCATCAGCGGTGTAGGTCTTGACCCTCGTATTGGTACGCACTATAATAATCCTTCATTCGGCTATGGTGGTTACTGCTTGCCTAAGGATACCAAGCAGCTGTTGGCAAACTATGAAGATGTGCCGCAGGATATGATGACAGCCATCGTGCAGTCGAACCGCACTCGTAAGGACTACATCGCTGATGCTGTATTGCGTAAGGCTGGATATTATGGTGATAACGCTAACTGGGATAGTACCAAGGAGAAGGATTGCGTGATTGGCGTATATCGCTTGACAATGAAGTCGAACTCTGATAATTTCCGCCAGTCAGCTATCCAGGGCATTATGAAGCGTATTAAGGCAAAGGGTGCGCAGGTGATTATCTACGAGCCAACGTTGAATGATGGTGAGTCTTTCTTCGGATCGCAGGTCGTGAATAATCTTGATAAGTTTAAAGCTAAATCTGCTGCCATCATTGCTAACCGCTATGATGCGTGCCTGAACGATGTAGAAGACAAGGTTTACACGAGAGATATTTTCCGTAGAGACTAATATCTCGGTTGTAAGACTATAGATAACAAGGGAACTATACATGTAGAGATCATTATCCCTCACATTAAGTCAATTATGATAAATAAAATTGCAGATAACAAGAAAATTGCAAGAAATACCATTCTTCTATATTTACGTATGTTTATTACTATGGCCGTTGCTTTATTTACATCAAGAGCTATATTGGCGGCTTTAGGGGTAGAAGATTTCGGTATTTACAATATTGTAGGAGGAATAGTTGTTATTTTTTCTTTCATATCCTCGTCATTGAGAAATGCAACAGGTAGATATATATCTTATGAGTTGGGTAAAAAAGATAATTACGATATTAAGAAGGTGTTTAATGTTTGTATTCAGTGTCACTTTATTATCATTCTTATTTTGTTATTGGTTACTGAAACAATAGGACTTTGGATGCTACATAATGTCGTAAACATACCTGAACATAGAAGCGATGTCGTCGATATAGTTTATCAGTTTTCTATATTAACTTTTATTATTAATATTGCAACAGTTCCATTCCAATCGACGATAATCTCCTATGAGAGAATGTCTTTTTATGCATATCTCAGTATAATAGAGGTTGTTTTAAAATTGTTAATTGTTTATTTTTTATATATTTCACCTATTGATAGGCTTATTACTTATTCCATTTTGATGTCATTGGTAACTTTTACTTTATTAAGTATTTATTACTATTATTGTACTCAAAAATTGGATCTAGGGCATTATAAATATACAAAAGACAATGCATTAATGAAACGCATATTGGTTTTTTCTGGTATGTCAATGATAAATGGTGGCGCGAGTGTTGTCTCAATTCAAGGTGGGAATATATTAATGAATATGTTTTATGGCGTTATTACCAATGCGGCAGCGGGTATTGCAAATCAAGTAAGTACTCATGTGTATGCTTTCGTTTCAAATTTCCAAAGTGCATTTCAACCACAGATAATAAAGCTATATGCATGTAAAGACAATTACAATCTAAAGAAATTAATAAATAGGGCTTCTTTAGCTTCATTCTATCTAATGCTTATTATTTCTGTGCCTATTTTATATGAGACCGATTATATACTTAGTTTATGGCTAGTTGATGTTCCTGATTATTCATCCGTATTCTGTAGGCTTTTGATTATATCATCATTAATCGATGCGATTCAAGCCCCTTTATGGATGCTAATATACGGAACGGGAAATATTAAAAAATATACAACTTGGACATCTATAATAACATTCTTAAACATTCCTATTGCATATTTTTTGATGGAAATTGGATATCCGCCATATGTATGTTTTTTATCGCGTATTCTTACAGGAATATTATGCAGTATATATAGGGTTGGTCATGCTAAATATCTTACAGATTTAGATATTAAAGATTACTTGAAAGGGGTTTATATTCGCCCATTAATCATTTGCGTCCTTATTTTTTTATATTGTTTTCTCAGTTATAACATCAATATAACATCGTCTATATTTAATATTTTTATCTCGTTCATAATTTGCTGTATACTTATAATTATTATAGGTTTTGACACCAGCGATCGTACAATAGTATATAATTTAATTATTAACAAACTGCAAAAAAAATAAAAAAATATGAAACAATTTACATTTTCAGAGAAAATATATATTAAAATAATACGCAAGTATAACAAGGTTCGCTCTAAATTATTTGTTGTATTTTATAACTTAAATCCTTTTATATCAATAGGAAAGAATACTTTTATAGAAAAAGGTGCAAAGTTGATTCCTGTTGGTGGGTGGGGAGTTGCTGGACATATAGTTATTGGGGACAATTGCTATATAGGAAAAGGGGCAATGCTAATTCCTCAAGGAGGAGATATCGTTATTGGCGACCATTCATCAGTCAATCCATATACAATATTATTTGGAATGGGAGGGCTCAGAATTGGAAATTACGTTCGAATTGGGCCTCGTTGTGTCATTGTTCCACAAAACCATAACTATTCAAAAAAAGATGTTGTCATTGATAAACAAGGGATGACATCAAAGGGTGTTGTTATTGGAGATGATGTATGGTTTGGAACTGGAGTAACAGTTTTAGATGGAGTTACAATTAATGATGGTTGTGTGTTTGGAGGGGGGGCTGTCGTAACGAAAGACACTGAAAGTTACGGCGTTTATGTAGGTGTCCCTGCAAAAAAAATTAAAGAGCGTATTTAAAGATAAAAAATAAAATAAATGAAATTAACAGTTGTTATTCCTACAAGAAATAGAAGTAAATTGTTGCAAAACACATTAGCTTCTATCGTCAATCAAACTTTCCCTAAGACCGACTTTGAAGTAATCGTTAATGATAATGGATCTACAGATGATACAGAAGCGGTTGTAAGATCATTTATGGGAAGTTTACCCAATTTAGTTTACCACTATGATGAGAAACCTGGTCTTCATGTTGGGCGACATAATGGTTATCGCCTAGCGAAGTCTGACATTATTGTCTATGCTGATGACGACATTGAGGCATTTCCCGAATGGTTAGAGAGTATTTATAATTCTTTTAGCGATCCAGAAGTATGTCTTGTTGGTGGAAAAGATCTCCCCAAATACGAAGTAACTCCCCCTTTTTGGATAGAAGAGAATTGGTATGATATTGATGAATCTGGTCATCATTATGCACCCCTTAGCATAGTGGATTTAGGTGATGATATAAAACAAATAAGTCCATTCTATGTATACGGATGTAACTATGCAATCCGAAAGACTGTAATTAAAGAAGCAGGAGGATTTCATCCCGATGGTGTTCCCTTTAGTATGATTGAGCTCAGAGGTGATGGAGAATTTTATATTAACAAATATATAAACGAAAAAGGATATAAAGTGCTATATAATCCAAAAGCTTCAGTATATCATATAGTAACAAAGGACAGAATGACCTTGGATTATTTAAAAAAGCGTGCATTTAGAGCTGGTGTTGAGAAGTCATATTCTGATAAAAGGTATCAAACAAAAAAGAATACTTTACGTATGATGCTTCGAAATATTAAGACATTTATTAAAACGTTACTCGGCAAAGATACTGAAACTGAGTACACTAAACAAATAAGGAAATCTTATAAAATAGGATATCATTTTCATGATCAAATGTACAAGAATAGCATGACTTTAAGAGATTGGGTACATAAAGAAAACTATTTTTAATTAGAACGCGATAATGACTATCAACGATTGCAAAATAATAGAACTTCCTAAGTTCTTGGATGCAAGAGGCAATTTGTCTTTTGCAGAGAATTTCAAGCAGATTCCGTTTGAGATTAGACGTACTTATTGGTTGTATGATGTTCCTGGTGGCGTTGGCCGTGGTGGACATGCTGAAATCAACAACGAAGAGTTGATTATCTCTCTCTCTGGTTCGTTTGAGATAATGGTGGATGATGGTACTGAGCAGAAAACGTTTACTCTCAACCGCTCATACTATGGTCTCTATATTCCAAAAGGATTGTGGCGTGAGATAAAGGAGTTTTCTACTAATGCCCTCGCTTTGGAATTCGGTAGCATCCCATACGATGTGAATGACTACATACGCAACTATGATGCATTCTTGGCATTTAGCAAGGTAGGAAATGCGTCTTCCATTACTATACCAGCTTCAGAACCAAAAGACACGGAAGTTAACATTGATGGACGCAAGCTGGCTAATGTGTTCGATTCGTCAATGTTGGAGCTTGATCGCCATCATAGTGACCGCAGAGGTAACCTGACTGTTGTAGAAAATGGTAAGACCCTTCCGTTTGATGTGAAGCGTGTTTACTATCTCTATGACGTACCAGGTGGCGAATCTCGTGGAGCACATGCACATAGAGAGTTGAGCCAGCTGATCATTGCAGCATCTGGTTCATTTACTGTTACCCTTGATGATGGCAAGTGCAAGCGCACCTACTTCCTCAACCGCCCATATCAGGGACTTTACGTGAAGCCTGGAATGTGGCGTGACCTTGGCGATTTCTCATCAGGTGCTGTATGTATGGTGCTTGCTTCTGATGTCTATAAGGCAGATGATTACATCCGCACATACGAGGAATTCCTTCAGTTCCGTAAAGATAACGAATAGCGCTTGCTTATGAAAGGCATAATCATATCTGGCATATCAGAGAAATGGGCAAGTCCTTATGGCAAGGTTATACCTAATCAACTATTGCCTGTCTATGATAAGCCAATGATATTCTATCCGATAGACACTCTTCTGAAGGCTGGTATTAAGGAGATACTCGTTATAACCACAAGTAGCCATCAGCAGTTGTTCAGGGAGATACTTTCGGACTACAAAGGTGTAACGTTCCAGTTTGCTTGTCAAGATGCGCCCAACGGTATTGCAGAGGCTATCTCAATTGGTAAGGATTTCATTGGTGGAGATAACGTTTGTCTTGTGACGGGTGATACCATAATAGATGGAGAACCCTTTATGGCACAACTAAAAATTGCCATTAAGGCTGCTGATGTTAGTGCCAATGCTACAATATTTGTTGCTGACAACCACGAGGATGACCAGTATGGTATTGTGACCTACAACCATACCACCAAAGAAAAACAGATAGAAGGCAAGACCGACACATCGTACTTCCATTCAATTACTGGATTATATGTTTTCCCTAACAGGGTAGTGAAGAAGTTAGAAGGCATAAAGCCGTCAGAAAGAGGTCTGTTGGAAATTACAGCCGTACACAAACACTTTCAGGAAGACGAGAAATTGCGAATCCAGAAGCTTGATAAAGAATGCTGTTGGTTTGCGCCTTCCAACTTTGAGGATTTGATAAAGGTGAACAATTACTTCTATAAGAATAATAAAAACAAATAACAAATATGAACATTCCATTTCTTTCACTCCATGACGTAACAGCTCTTCATGGAGCCGAGATCAACGAAGCTGTAACACGAGTAGTTAACAATGGCTGGTACCTTCAGGGTAAGGAGAACGAGCAGTTTGAGAAGGACTACTCTGAGTTTATTGGTTGCAAGCACACCATCGGTTGTGCAAATGGTCTTGATGCCCTCATCTGGATCTTCCGTGCCTACATCGAGATGGGTGTAATGAAGCCAGGTGATGAGGTGCTCGTACCAGCAAACACATATATCGCAACCACCCTCTCTATCACTGAGAATGGTCTTGTGCCTGTAAGCATAGAACCAAAACCAAACACTTTGGAGATTGATGACGACCTCATTGAGGCTGCTATCACTCCTCGCACAAAGGCTATCGCTATCGTACACCTCTATGGCCGTATCGCATATACCGATAAGATTGGTGAAATCTGCAAGAAATACAACCTTAAGCTCATTGAGGATTGTGCTCAGAGCCATGGCTGTAAGCATACCGATGGTCGCGTAACCGGCAATATTGGTGATGCTGCTGGTCATTCTTTCTATCCTGGCAAGAACCTTGGTGCTCTTGGTGATGGTGGTGCTGTTACTACCAACGATCCTGAACTTGCAGCAGCCGTACGTGCTCTCGCTAACTATGGTAGCCAGAAGAAGTACGTCTTCAAGTATGCTGGTCGCAACAGCCGTCTTGATGAGATTCAGGCTGCAGTTCTTGATGTGAAGTTGAAGTATCTTGTTGAGGATAACGCAAAGCGTAAGGTGGTGGCTCACTATTACTATGACCACATCAATAATCCGCTCATCACCCTTCCTGACCTCCTGCCAGACGAGCAGAACGCTTACCACCTCTTCCCAATCATCGTGAGCGGCAAAGAGAATCGTGACCGTCTGCATGACTATCTGGAGCAGAATGGTGTAGGTACAGTATGCCATTATCCTATCGCTCCACACAAGCAGGAGTGCTATGCTAAGGAAGCATGGAATACCCCACAGCTCTCGCTCCCAATCACCGAGCGTCTTGCTGACGAAGAATTAAGTCTGCCTATCGGTCCTGCAATCACATTGGAGGAAGTGGCAGAGGTTGTACGTCTTGTAAATGAGTTTAAGTAATGATTATTGAAAATGAAAAACTGGTCAAAAATCCAGTAGTTTCTGTTGTAATTGCAACATATAACCAAAAAGACTACATTGAGCAGACTATAGAGTCTGTATTAAGCCAGAAGACAAACTTCCCGTTCGAAATAGTAATTGGTGATGATGGCAGTACCGATGGTCAAAGAAACCTTCTTAGGTCATTGCACGCTAAGTACCCGGAAAAGATAAAACTTGTATTCAATGATAATAACTTGTGGGTAACGAAGAATTATATAAGTGCTATCACTGAAGCTCGAGGAACTTTTATTGCTCCTTTAGATGGTGACGATTTATATATAGACCCACTAAAACTTCAAAAACAATATGATATTATATCAACAAGAAATGATGTCAGTAATGTTATTGTAGGTTATCGAAATTTTGATACTGCTACAGGTAGAATTTTGACAATTAATAATAGTTGGAAAAGTTCAATTACTTCGTCTGAAGATGGTAAAGATAGGCTTTTCAATTATCTCTCTTATAATTTTCCCTTTTTTCCAATAAGTAGTGTAGCATTTTTCAGAAGATCTGATTATCTAAGAGGGTGTCAAAATCTCCAAGCTTTAATAGACGATGATGCTAGCACAGGAGAGGAAACTCTTTTAAATGTTATTTTGTGCAACTCTGGTAAATTTTATAGTATAGATGAAGTGATGCTTGGGCGTCGCGTTCAACCTTCTTCTATCATGAGCTTTAAGTCTAAAGAAAAGAAAATTAATTTTTTTACGAATCGTGTATTTCATTTGTATTTGGCAGCAACACTTACAAACATGAACTCAAACGAGAAATATATGATTGCATGTAAAGCTCTTGAAAGTATTCTATATGAAGCTTTTAATACACATATGATTGGTTATTTTACAAAGGAATTAATCAATAAGAATAATAAAAGAATTATAGGAAAATTACCTAATGAAATCATAAGTAAGTATACATCTACGTTAAGCTTGGTTGGTTTGTTCTTTTGGCGTTATTTGCCATATAAGACAAAACGTCTGATAAACAAACTAATATAATTACAATATTAATATGCTTTGTTCAATTATTATACCTCACCATAATCTTGTTGGCTTACTACAAAGAAGTTTAGCTAGCATTCCTAATAGGGAAGATTTCGAAGTCATTGTTGTAGATGATAACAGCGATGCCGAAACTGTATCACAAATAAGAGCGTTAAAATTAAATCCTAATGTCAAAATTATATATACGACAGATGGTAAAGGTGCCGGATATGCCCGAAATGTTGGAATAGAGGCTGCTTCTGGTAAATGGGTTTTGTTCTGTGATTCCGATGATTTTTTTACTAAACAAATGCCGGAATTGGTGGAAGAGTATGCAGAGAGTGACTTAGACGCTATTTTCTTTGGTTTCAGAACTGTCGATAATGACACTCTTTGTCCAATGTCCTCACGCGTAGTTGGTTCAAATAAGGCGTTGAAGAATAAAGATCTTGATTATTTCAAATATAGGTTTCATGGACCATGGGCGAAATTAGTACAAAGGAGACTATTAGTAGATTACAATATCAGGTGCGATGAGGTAGTTTGCTCAAATGATACATTCCTTGCTGGTATGATTGGATACTATGCACATAATAGCATTGTAGATCAAAGAGAAATCTATGTAACTACGATACGTCAAGGAAGTTTAGTGCATTCCATGAATGAGTTCTCACTAAAAACCCGAATAGATGTAAGTCTAAGATATAATCGATTCTTAAGAGAGATAAATATGAACAAGTATCGCATAAATATGATAGGTTTGCTATTATATTTAAAGGATGTTAACAGGACTCTATTTTATTCGTATTTAAAGAATTATTTAAAAGACGAATCAATAAAAAATTTATGGCGTGATTTTTCTAAATCTACATCTGGCTTTTTGAAACAGAAATTTGTTAAAGGTGAAAATTTACGAAAACATATTAAAATAAGTAAGTAAATGGATATAATCGCAGATGGCTACTCTTTGGCAGGCGTTCCTTTCGTGTATTGGCTATTAAGAAGTTGCTTGGTCTTAGTAATGATATATTGTGGAAGAAAAATTGCGAATAGGGATGGTTCTGAATTTTGGAAATACGCAAAATGGATCGTTTTATTTTATACTGTTGTAGAGGGGCTTAGGTGGGGCCGAGGTAATGATTATTATCATTATTGGTATGATGTTACCAAAGCCGATTTTACGGTCTATTCAGACCCTCTCTACCTATGGTGGATACATATTGTCCGGGCTCTTGATATTCCATTTGTAATCCCTTTTTCTATATATAGTTGTTTACTGATAACTGGTGTTACGCTTGTAGTAAAACGATTTCCGAAATCTGCAGTATGGTCATACTTGTTGTTTGAATGGTTAATAACAGTATCAGCGGAGAATTTCATTCGTCAATATATTGGAGTTGCATTTATTCTAATAGCTTTTTATTATTATCTTAATGATGGTGAAAATAAAAAGGTAATGATGTTTGCTGCATTAATAACAGCTTCACTAATTCACCTAAGTGCACTTCTACCTGTTACTCTTTTCCTATTGTTTATATACATACCTAAGATAGAAAAGGCCTTAATACCTTGGATATATATTGGATTATATTGTGTGTTCTTCTTTCTATGGGATAACTCCTACCTCAGCGAATATGTGGCGTATTTAACTCTGCTCGATTCTGATGTATTGGGCAGTTTCTCTTCATATGTGGATAACGCAGATAGATGGTTTTCTGACGCTGGAGTTTTAGAGGATTATGCCGCAGCGTCACTTGTTACTTCAGTAATGACCTTCCTTCGAAATTTATATGTTCTCTATTTCGGATGTAAATTTGCAGCCATTGATAAAAGATATATTGTGCCATTCTTCTTCACATTCTTGTCTATTTTAATCTACATTATAGGTGGTGGCGGCAATGAAATGTTTGTTCGTTTCTCTCATTGGCATGCAGTAATGTTACCTATTATGATGGGTTGTATTATAGCATATTATCCTTTCGAAAAAAAATATGGACGCTATACGGGTTATTTATATATGCTTTATATACTTTACTCCTTTGTTCGTTCCTTTAGCTTAGATGTTCCTTGTGCGTTTATATGGGATGTTAATGTTTCAATATTTCAATAAGAGAACTTACTATTAGTCATGACTCAACTCAACATCTTTCTCGGTTCTTCCAAAGAGCTGATGTATCTCCGTAAGAAGATAGGCAATCTTATCCGAGTGCTGAATGACACTTGGTATGACAAAGGTGTGTACGTACGCTTGCGTATTTGGGAGAACTTCCGTACTGAATATGAGGATAAGTCCAAACAGGAGGAATATATTGAGGAGTTGGTGTTGCCAAGTCAGATATGTATTTTCCTTTACGCTGATGCTTTGAATCCCTATACAGAACGTGAGTTGGATGCAAAAGCTGTACAGGATAAATCTGCAATACATCTATTCCATGTACCTGATAAGGATGGAGTATGGCATAAGGCAAAGGATGTTCTGGGCAGGATACAGGCTAAGAAGCTGTTGTCCATCAACAAGAAAGATATAGATACTTTGATGTTAGATATTAGTCAAATAGTAGAGGATTACATCGTCAAAAATAACCTTGCAGATGGTAAGGCAGGCTGTATGGAGTGTAAGAACCTGTACACTACAATACCATCAGACATGGAACATGATGAGGATGGATTCTCGGACGCTATACGTGATATCAATGATATAAGCATAGAATATCTCAGTACGAGATGTTTGCTGTTCCCAAGAAAGCATATTGACCTTTTGAATGAAACTGATCATTACATTCCTTTGATGAGAAAGAAGACAGGTGATGAGGATCTAGCCGAATTCAAGATGGCCCTTGACTTACAACATGCGTCAAAGGACAACAGACCTGCTATCACCTTATTCTCAAAAGGAGCTATATACAAGAAAGAGAATAATGCACAGATGGCAGCTCTGCTGGAGGGCAAGGACTTATTTAATGTATCTGTATATAGCGGATGGGATACTGTTAAGTGGCGACTGTTCAGCTGGCTTCTATCACAAAAGCATTTTATCGCTTCTGTAGGTCTTTCTGGATTCCAGTTTCATGATAAATACCTGTACTATCAAGAGAGGCCTATTGCTGAGATTGATACTATTGATACAACAGGCGAAACATCTAAGATACTCGCTAATATCCATGCGCTTGGAGCAGATATCGAGACACAGGTAACAGCACCTACGGCTAATTCTGCTCATATAGTTGCCGAGAAGACTGCCGAAATTGAGTTCGAGAAAGCACGTCTCCAGATCAATATGATTAGAGTCATCAATAAGTGGCTATATGAAGAAATTCGAGTGCCACATGACTTTGTAGAGACAATAGAGGTCGGTAATTTTGACAATGCTACGAAGTTGGAGGGCGAAATGCTTAAGAATGCCTTGCAGCAAGCAGCAGAGATAAGGGATAACTGGCAAGAGGAGTTAAAGAAACTTCAATCATCAGCAGATAAGTTGCGCGATCAGCTGAATGCAACCACTAATGAAGATGCTTGCAGGCAAATAGCAACGCAGCTCAAAGAAGCTATGCTCAAAGAAGAGAGTATTTTCCGAGAGCTTGCAAAGAATGGATTGGATAGCCCAGAGCGACTTTTCTCTACTCAGATGTATATGGTCGGGTTGTATGATACTTATATTAAATCCTTTATTCAACCAGAAGAAGAGGATCAACTCTACCAGCGAATTTTCACAGATGCTGAGGCTTTTGGCTATAGAAGTGCTTATGTAGAGATGGCTCGTATGAATTATGCTAATGCCTTGAACCGACAGGAGAAGGATGAGGATGCATTGAAGCTTTACATGCAGGTAGTCTCGAATCTAAAGGAATATGATGATTCCGACAAGTTCATCCGTAAGATGATAGTTCATGCCTATATCTTGGCTGTTCATAGCCTTATGGATGATAATAGGCATTCGGAACCACTTGCTATTCTTATGAGTGAACTGCGTGATAAGGTAATGAAATGGAGTCGTGAAGATTCTGATTTCTTGATTGACGAATGTATGTATCATGCAGCCAATATTCGCTTTGCAACAGGAAGTTTCGAAGAGACATGGCCTATAGTTAATGACGCGATTAGTGCCTATGAAGCTGCAAGACAAAGCTGTACTCTAACTCCCGATAATGATTATTACAGTGATGTATTCTGTTATCTGCCTATTATGATAGCAGGCTACTATCTTGACCGTTGGAATGAAATTCATCCAGGTCTTCAAGCAATGATTATTACTCGTTGCATACAGTTGTGCAGGGAGGCAATAGCTTATGCTGACAAGATTGGAGGTAAAGGTCAGATCATCGGTATGACTCAAAAATCAAAAGCATATCACCAACTTGGGTTCTTAGGAGCTAAACTCGCACCTTCTTTCTGGATTTCTGCTTCGGAACATTATTGGCAGGCATTGTTGTTGAGAGAGAAAATTTATGCACTAAGCAATGTGAGCAGGGATGAACTTGACATAGCAGAAACTTCTGTGAACTTTGGCGCTCTGGTGCTTCAGATAATGCAGCATGGGGTTACAAAGGATATGGCTGGAAATAGAAAGGAATTTGCCATACCAGAACCACTTGCAATTGCAGAAAGAGCCATTGATATCTATTCACGGCACCTGGTAGAAGGAAGTGAAGAATCAGAGCTTAATCTCTATAAAGCCATTCAACTTAAAGGTAGCATGTTGTTTTGTCTGTTTAAGGATAGGCAGGAAGAGGCTATTGAACTCCTAAAACAAGCCAGCGACTGGAATGTTGCACACCCGGGTAATTCTTATCAAGACGTGTTCGAAGGTGTAGCTGATGTTATATTGAGTCAAGTTGAAGAGCTTAGGAACAAAGGAGGTAATGATGGCAAGTAAGAATGATGATGGATTAGACAAGCTCACCAATCGTACCATTAAGTAGAAAGGACTTATGGTTATGAATACGGGATTTTACTCAGGCAAGCGTCTCATAGTGCCGGGCGATGGAACATGGGATGCTACATCATAAAAACAATAAGGCTTCATATTACTGCGGAAAATCTTAATCACTATTTTAATAATGGAAAACAAAAGATTTCAAGAATTATCAGCCGGCTTACTACCTTCATTAAAGATGAAGTTGGAGGCCATACGCAAATATCTTCATGAAAATAAGGCTTCACTCATGGTGGGAGCTGGTTTTAGTAAGAATGCAGATATGGACGAGTCCACTACCATGAAGGATTGGTTTGGACTGGCTGATGATTTTTATGAGACGCTTTATGGAGTCCGTCCTGATGACAAAGACGTAAAGTACAAAAGTGTACTACGTTTGGCTTCTCAGGTAGAATCTTCAAAGGGTAGATGTGTCTTGGAATCTTTGATTCAAAATTCTCTTCCTGATCATCGAGTATATCCCGGCAGGCTTCACGTAAAACTGATGGGTATGCCATGGACGGATGTTTTCACGACAAATTACGATACATTGTTAGAGAAGGCTTTTGTTGAAGCTGATAGATACTATCATAAGGTAACAAATAAGGAAACACTCCTTTATGCACCTCATCCAAGAATCGTGAAACTTCATGGCAGTTTCCCAGATATTCGTCCTTTTATTATTACAGAAGAGGATTTTCGAACCTATCCACAGAAATTCCCCGAGCTGGTAAATACAGTAAGGCAGTCATTGATTGAAAATGTGATGTGCCTGATAGGATTCTCAGGCGATGATCCTAACTTTCAAAGTTGGTTGGGCTGGTTGCGCGATGTTATGGGTAAGCAGATTGCCCCTGTTTACCAAATTACATACAACAAGTATATGCATGAGTCTAATGTGAAGTTATCTTATGACCTTGGAATCGATGTGGTTAATCTTGCAGAGATCCCTGGTGTGAAGGATTTTACTGAAGCATTAGATTTTTACCTTGATTATATAGATAAGCCCTTTGAGATACAATGGAAGCCATCAATCTATATCCTTCACAAGTTCAATGGCATTCTGAATGATAGCACTAAGAGCAAAGATGATATTGTCCGTGAGTTATCTGACACGGTTAAAAAGATGCAGGAGATACGCAAATCGTATCCAGGGTGGTATGTGATGCCCAAAAGGTATTATCAAGATTTCAATGATGTAAAAGTTGATTACCCATTCTTAGACAGACTCATTGACGTTATCAAATATGACACAAAGTTGCTTGTTGACTTCATGTATGAGGTTTGCTGGAGATATACCGTCACATTGTCATCTTTAGATTTTGAATGGTATGTTGCAGCGGCAGAAAGTCTTCCAACTGCTATTTCGCAGGATGTGGATGTGGATACTTTGAAAAAGATTATCACCCTGAAGGAATCCTTGTTGACCATATACCGTTATAGAAATGATGAGAACGCGTTTACGAATCTGTTTTCACAGTTTAGCAGCCTATCCAGCTATCTTACTTACGAACATGAGAGAACTTATTATCATGAACAATGCTTGTTCCAATTAAATAGGCTAAATCACGCAAGTATTGAGAATTTATTACAAATCTGGAATCCAAGATCTTATGACTATAAAGGTTATTTGTGGAAAGCGAGTATAATAGCAGAAGTTGGCAGAGAAAAGGAAGCTGTATCAATACTTCGTGATACTCTGAAAGATATAAAAAAGAATATACTTGGAAGTAAACATTCCAAGGCATTGCTTTCTACAAAGAAAGCTATTGAACATGCGTTGTGGTATATCAGGCTTAACCAAGAGGAACTACCAGTTTATGATGAAGATTACAAACCTTCAGAGTTGTTCCGTTTATTCACTGATAGCATATCTAAGACAAATGGAGTAAAAGCGGGAAAGTTAACTACCCATAGCTTTGGTTTATTTACAACCGGGACGCAATATAATTCTGGTGAAAATGGTTTTATCAGTAGTTTCTTAGGAGCCTATAGGTATATCCGTCTGTATGAGGAATTGGGATTGCCTCTGTTTTCTTCGTTCCAACCCAGAATCACAGGCAATATGGTAGATGTGGTAGTGGCGCTCATGAAATATGATCCAGAATTCGCATACCTGCTATTTGCAAGAGGTGCAGAAAAGAGTGTTATAGATAAGAAAATTGATCGCTCGTGCTTTTCTTGCTTCAATAGAGAACAGGCTCTAAATTTATTTGAAGTTTTATACCCATTGGCAAAGGATGTTTTGGATAGTGAACCATCGAAATCTCTTTGTAACAGATTGCTTGTCTCAGTAATGCCTTTGCTATCCTTGCTGTCGGTTTTATTGCCCTCAGATAAGGTAAAAGATATTTTTGAGCTTTGGATGTTGTCATATAAAAAGTATCCACATTCTTTTGATGGAAAATATGTTGATCAGCTCTATCAATGTATGAATGATGAAGATCTTCATTTCTGTCAAAACAAAGCATTTGATTTGCCTATATTGATTACTGACAAAGGTGTGGATTTCTGTATTCCTAGCAGAAAACTGATAGATCAGGAAATCAACAATGATGCTCTGATAGAGTGTATGAAAAAGCTTGAATCAGACAATCAACAGATTGCAGAATCTGCATATAGGCGTATTGTATATTTGTTGAATTGTAAGTTGAATGATACAAGTAAAGTAGCACTTAAGACTTCCATAATAAATTGGAGAAAGTCTGACTATAACACGTTGGAAAAAAAGCATTCAATAACAATCGTACCGCTTTTACCACCTTTTGAAACAATCAAAGAAAGCAAGATTATAGATGAATTATTAAAATCATTTGTTAATGGAGATTTTAAGAGTGCGGGTTCTTCTGTGAACATTTCTTCGTTTACAAATCATCTTCATGCGTTGAGTTTCTTTTCTACAAGGTTTACCGTCAAACAGCATATTACGTATTTGGAAAAAATAATAAAGACACTTGGCGAGAATGAAGATTCGTTTAAGAAGGACGACTCCAATTCTTTCATGGGTGGGATGCGTCATTTTATACATCCGATATTTCCATATCTATCTGCTTATATGAATGTTGCAGTTTTACCGGATAGCGGAAACCTAATATGGAATGAATTTGCAGATGTCCTATTACGATATCATTCTTATGGCTATGCAACCCTTCAGACTTATACCAAGTTGCAGTTCCTCAGAGGAAAAGCTAATAAGGCTTTGAAAGATCTGATTGGTAGTAATATTTTGTCAACAGACAAGGTGTTGGCACAAGATGCATGTGAGGCTTTGGTGGTGTATAGTGAAAAGAAAAAGAATCATACCAACCAGACGATTATTAAAGACATCATACATTATATACGTTACACAGAAGACGAGGTTGCCAGTGGCGTTTATCTTGCATCTCTAATTAGAGTTCTTGTGAACGATGGCATATGTAAGGAGGCCAAGGAGTTGTTGCTATCCTGGATTGAAGGCTTTGCCATTCATTGTGGCTCTTCTAAGCAATTGACTGCAACGCAGTGTGATATGCTGTATCATGCTAATGTCTTAGCCGGAGTAGTATCTGTAAAGTGGCCTGATTGGAGTGGCCTGGATTCATGGAAGCAGCTGATGGAGAGTGATATCATATTCAATGACATTCGTCCTGGGTTTGAGGTAGGTCGTAGTATTGCGTGTAGATGAAGAAGCGAAGGACGTAATTATGAGTAAAAATGAAGATAACTGGCTCGCGAATTATGAGGAACGATAATAATTATAGACATATGGCAAACAACATTGGATTAGTGGCTGTTACAAACCATAACTACGGTAGTATCTTGCAGACTTATGCTTTGCAGACTGCTGTGAGGAATATGGGTTGTGACACGCAGATAATTAAATATACAGAAGGAAAGGCTGCAAAGATAGGAAGGTTTACGAATGCTGATTATGCGAAGAGCAAATTAAAATTGATATATAGAAAGTTAATCATGGATTTGCTGCATCATAAACAGCATAGTTTATTGGCTCAGAGATCTGCTGTATTCAGCGACTTCATAAAGAAGAATTTAATTTTTTCGAAGACCTTCACCTCATTAAGTGCAATATCTGCTCTTACGAGAAATTATGATGTTGTTCTTTTGGGTAGTGATCAAGTGTGGCATCCGCTTAATTATTTGATGAATTTCTTCACTCTGAACTTTGTGCCAGATGAAGTGAAGAAGGGAGCATACGCTCCGAGTTTTGGAGTTTCGTGCATTCCGGATGCATACAAGAAGGCTTATAGTGACTATATAAGCAGAATAGACCATGTGAGCTGTAGAGAGATGGCAGGCGTTAAGCTCATCAAAGAACTAACTGGAAGGGATGTGCCGATGGTATGCGACCCTACATTGCTCTTGACTGCAAAAGACTGGGAGTCTTGTCTTTCGGATAGGGTGAAGATAAACGAGAAATATGTGTTCTGCTACTTCATTGGTGACAATCCAAATCAGCGTGAGGTGGTGAAGGAGTATGCAAAGGAGCATGGTTTGAAGATTGTGGCTCTGCTTCACATTGATGAATACATTGCGAGTGATGAGAACTATGCTGACTATACCCCATACAACGTAGGTCCGGCAGAGTTCCTGTATCTGGTGAAGAATGCAGATTGCGTGATGACGGACTCGTTCCATGCTTCGGTGTTCTCGCTTCAGTTCCATCGAGAGTTCTATACCTTCAACAGATTTGAGAACGGTAACGGCAATAGTACTTCTTCTAGAATTGACTCATTGCTCGGAACTGTGAACTTGATGGACAGGAAGGTAAGGAATGGCGCCATGTTAAATGATCTGTCAACCTCGGAGATAGACTTTGATGATGTGGATGAGCGATTGAAGGAGTTTAGAGCATCATCAGAGGCATACCTAAAATCGATCGTAGGATGAAAGAAAATGTTTCAAAAGTAGTAAAAGAGGGGCTCTGTACTAGTTGTGGCGTTTGTGCTGGTGCGTGCAAGAAAGGTAGTATTGCGTTCGATTATGGCAAGGAGCGTAATGTGCCTATTATAAATAAATACACATGCGTGAATTGTGGTTTGTGCTATGATGTGTGTCCTGGCAAGGGCATAGAACTGAATGGTTGGGGTGAGAAGTTATTCGGAACTGAAGCAGGTGTAAAGCAAGACTTGTGTACAGGTCATTACCTCAAGACATACGTAGGCCATAGTACGAATGAGGAGATAAGACTGCATGCCGCCACAGGTGGTATGGTTAGTCAGTTCCTGATATGGCTGTTAAGAAAGGGCGTGATAGATGGAGCGGTGGTGGTAAGATACCGCAAGGACAACCCTCTGGAGCCGGAACCTTTCATTGCAACAACGGAAGAGGAGATATGGGAGAGCCGAAGTTCGAAGTACGTGGTGCTTTCGATGGACAAGGTAGCTGCCGAGATTGCCAAAGGTGGGTATAAAAAACTTGCTGTAGTTGGGGTGCCATGCCAGATACAAGGATGGAGGCAGTTGGCACAGAAGAACAAGAATGTGCGTGAAGCAATAAAAGGCTACTTTGCCATATACTGTTCGGTAAATAAGACGAAGCATTCTATGGATTATTACCCATATCGCTATGGTGTGAATCCTGATGAGATTGGCAGATTTGCATTCCGTGATGATGGATGCATGGGCTTCATGAAGTTCGAGGACAAGGCAGGCAGTGTGATGAAGAAAGTGCCATACATGAGTTTCTGGCATGGGTCTCACAGTTTTTTTGTAAATTCAAGATGCGCACTTTGTATTGATCAGTTGGGAGAATTAGCAGATATAAGTTTCGGAGATATACACATTCCACCTTATTGCAATGATACTATTGGAACAAATTCTATAGTAGTACGATCAAATGTTTGGTTGAACTATCTGATGGCATGTAAAGAAGACAATGCAATAGAGATTGACGAGGTACCAATTGAAGATCTTACAAAGTCGCAGATTTATTGCAAAACATATAAAAAAGGAAACGGTGTAAAAACCAATATGATTTTCAGAAAGATTTTTTGTAGTGAAAATCCAAAGTATGACTTTACTTCAGATGTTCCAATTTCTGCGAAATCAATTATATCAGAATTTTCGAAATTATTAATGCGAACCATTGGCCATAGCCGAAAGTTATGGTTTGTTGTAAAATTGTTAGACCGAAATAAAGATTAGAATGAAAAAGATTCTTGTAGTCGGCCAGACGCCACCGCCATACGGAGGTCAGGCCAATATGATTAAGTACATGTTAGACGGTAAGTATGAGCAGATCAAGATGTTTCACGTCCGCATGTCTTTTACCAAAGCATTCACAGAAAGAGGAAAATTCGCTCTTCACAAGGTTACTCATCTGTTTGCTGTAATATGGAATATTTGGGTTGCAAGATTTAAGTATGGAACTGATAGAATGTATTATCCATTAAGTTGTGCACCAAAAGTTGCTGTTTTACGAGACGCAATCATTTTAGGCACAACCAGATTCTTGTTCAAGAAAGTAGTTTATCATTTTCATGCAGCAGGTATCTCTGAGGAACTGCCCAAATACAACAAGCTGTTGAGATCCTTTGTCTATGGTATAGAGTCGAAACCTAATATGACAATTACAAGTTCTGAGTATAATCCTAAAGATGGTGAATATCTGAAATCAAAGGATGTTAGGATTATGCCATTGGGTATCCCAGATGACAATGTTACGAAAGAAAGAACGTCGTTCGGCAGTAAGCCATATTTGACACTGATGCACATGGGTCTACTTAACGGTTCGAAGGGCGAAGGTTACGTTCTTGAGGCTGTGAGAGAATTGAACGAAAGAGGGTATGATGTTCATTTTATACTGACAGGACAGTTTGAGTCAGATGAATATAAAAAGGACTTCTATGACAGAGTAAAACGATATAGCCTCTCGGATAAATTTGATTATCGTGGTGTAGTGACTGGAGAAGCAAAGAAGCGCGCTTTCCTTGATTCTGATATATTCTGTTTCCCGAGCTATTTCCATTCAGAATCTTTCGGAGTGGTGCTGCTTGAAGGTATGATGTATCAGATGCCTGTTATAGCATCGCGAAGAAGAGGATTGATAAGTGTAGTAGAAGAAGGTCAGAACGGGTATTTAGTTGATGTACATAACTCATCACAAATAGCAGATGCAGTAGAAGTGCTATACAAAGACCGTCAACTATTAGAAAAAATGGCTAAACGTGGTCGTGAAATTTTTGAGGAGAAATATATCTTATCTCAGTACATCTCGAATATAGAAAACATACTAAAAGATTTATAATAAATATGAATAACAATCGAGTTCCTTTTATGGGCATCTATATCGACAATATGGATGCGAATGAAATTTATGAACACGTAGTAGAGTGCGTGGTGAAGAAGATACCTGTACAGATAGTGGGTGTGAATGTTGACCAGATTGTTACGGTGAAGAAGAGCGCGACATCAATGCGCATATTCCGTGACGCAGAGTTGGTGTTTATTGACGGTAAGCCTATCAAATGGATGTGCTCGCTGCTGGGCAGGAAGGTGAAGGCAAGAGTTACCGGTCCTGACCTGATGGAGTATATCTGTAAGAAAGGCGCTGCCAAGGGATTGAAAATATATCTACTTGGTGCCGGTCCTGGTGTGGCTAAGAAGTGTGGCGAGATACTGGAGCAGAAATATCCTGGTATTCATGCAGTAGGTCATTATTCGCCTCCGTTCGGCTTCCAGAATGACAAAGAGGAGATGAAGAAAATTAACACTATGCTGAAGGAGTCGGGCGCGGATCTGCTGTTCGTAGGCATGGGTTCGCCTAAGCAGGATATCTTCATTTATGAGAATATGAAGGAGTATGGCATACCTGTGTCATTCTCGATGGGTGCTGCATTAGACTTCATTGCAGGTAACGTGAAGCGTGCTCCACGATGGATGGTGCGTTGTGGATTGGAGTGGGTACACCGTATCAGTCAGAATCCTAAGCGTCTGTGGAAGCGTTATCTGGTGACTGATATGGCCATTATCCCAATGTTCTGCAAAGAGATTTTCAAGAAATATCCTAAAGAGTAATTATATGCATAAGATAGCAATCATCGGTGCTGGTGTCTCGGGCTTGAGTGCAGCACATTTTTTGAGTGACCGTTATGAGGTTACAGTATTTGAGAAGGAAGATCGTGCTGGCGGTCTCATCAAGTGTCGCAGAGTGAACGGTAATCTGTTTCATACCTGTGGTGGTCACGTGTTCAACTCTAAGCGACAGGATGTGCTTGACTGGTTCTGGTCGAAGTTCGTACGCGAGGAGGAGTTCTCTAAAACTGACCGCAATTCGTGCGTGTTCATGGATAAGGGTAATAACTCGCTGGAGCATGACAACATCCCTTACCCAATAGAGAACCACATGTATCTCTTTGACGAAGAGACACAGAAGGCTTTCTATGAGGACTTGGAGGAGATTGATAAGGTGAAGGGACTGAATGCTAAGTTCACTGACTATGTGAGCTTTGGTGATTTCCTTCGCTGGCGCTTTGGTAAGACCCTCTACAACCTCTACTTTGAGCCATACAACAAGAAGGTTTGGCGCAGAGATCTGACCACCGTACCTATGTCGTGGATGGAGGGCAAGCTGCCTATGCCTACCACTCAGGAGATGCGCGATAACAATGCCAACAAGGTTGAGGAGAAGGCATTCGTACATTCTACCTTCTGGTATGAGAAGATAAATGGTAGCCAGTACATTGCCGACAAGTTGGCAGAGGGTTTGAATATCGTGTACAACGCTGATGTTACCTCAATAGAGAAGGTTGGCGAGAGGTGGATGGTATGCGGACAGGAGTTTGACAAGGTAATCTTCTGTGGCAACATCAAGGATATGGCTAAGGCTATCAAGGGCGTGGATGTGAGCAAGTATGCTGCTGACATTGAGGCCTTGGAGTATCACGGAACAACGGCTGTATTCTGCGAGATTGACAAAAATCCATATTCGTGGATTTATCAACCAAGCCGTCAGCATGAGAGCCACCGAATCATCTGCACGGGCAACTTTGCAGCTTCGAACAATGATGCAACTACCACACCAGAGGGTCGCATTACGGCAACCATCGAGTTCACGGATGCCATAAGCAAGGAAGATATCCTTGACAACCTGAAGCGTGTGCCACTGAATCCGAAGTATCTTGATCACAAGTACAATCAATATACTTATCCTATTCAGGACGCAAACACTCGCACCATGATCAAAAACCTGAAGAGCGAACTAGCTCCAGAGGGCTTCTACTTCACTGGTCGCTTTGCGGATTGGGAGTACTATAATATGGATGTAGCCATGGGTGCTGCCATGGATTTGTGTAAGACACTGTAATGAGATTTTATCTATCTATTATAATGATCCTTCTCGGATGGGTGATTGTCTGCGGACAGAACACCCGTCTGAGGGGGAACGTAAAGAAAGCGAATACAGGCATAGTGCAGACTATGACAGACAGGACTCTTATGCCCGAATGGTATGGGGCTAAGGGTGACGGAAAGACGGACGACACGGAGGCTATACAACGATGTATAGACCTGCTGTATGAAGGCAAGGAGAAGCAGGGAGAGGTGTTGCTGTCGGGCAAGGAATATTATGTCCGTAACATTGTGCTGAAGGGTTGGGTGAACCTAAGAGGCAGTGGTATGGGGCAGACCTTATTGCATGGAATAGGAGAAGGAGGTGACATATTGACGATAAGTGAGGACTGTAAGTTTAACACCATCACGGAATTGTCGATAAGCGGATACAGGAAGTATGCACCACAGAATGTGGGCAACGTGATAGGCATAAACATTGTGACAGGACCGAAGAAAACGAACCTGAATAACTTCAGGTCGTATGCCTACGATGATGGAAAGAGGAAGTATAACACCAACCTGAAGATGCTGACCATAGACAAGGTGACTGTTGGATGGTGTGACAAGGGAATACACTCGGACGATGAGCAGTCGCCAGGGCTTTTTGCGATAGACAATATCAAGATCCTGTATTGCAATACGGGTATATCAGGACACTACATAGATGGCGAGTTTCAGAATATGGACATACACCACTGCAATAACTATGGTGTGAATGTGTCGTTCGGTAATGTGAGGCTTGCCAATGCCAAGATTTGGTTTAATGGTGGTACGGGTGTGAAGGATAAAGACGCGAGCAAATGGGGTATGCGCGTAAATGCATTTAGGAGCATTTTCTCGGATCTGGACATTCAGGACTCGTTCTGCAACGGATTGTGGATATATGGTAAGTACAACACGTTCACAAACATTCTGCTGGATGACAATGGGTATAGTGACTTTTCTGAACCGAAGCTTTTCAAGGAGTTGGTGATAGAGGGTGGCAGTGAGCAGAACTCGTTCAGCAACCTGACTTTTGCTGAGTATCGAAGCAAGGGCGTGAGACCGGTAGATGTGCTGGTAGAGGACAAGGGCTTGGGCAACAAGTTTGAGAATGTGCAGTTTCAGAATGAGATAAAGGCTGGGACACGTTTGAAGTGCAAATATGGTGTTGCGGCAATTAATGGTAATGGGGTATACAGTGGTGATGCATTGTTGCCTTTCAGTTGCACGAAGGGTTTTACGGTGGTTATGGACTTTACGCCATCTGATTTTGCGTATAAGAGCAATAAGGTGTTGAATGTAGTAGGCACGGACGGAAAGACTTTGAGCATGGTGAGCTTCTATAACTGGCAGAATGATGTGTGGGTGAAGAGCTACTATGAGGCGAATAAGAGTTGCGATGTGAAGTTGGCCGCTGTGAGTGCGTTGAAGGCTGGAGGTCAGTACAGGATGTGCATGACGTGTTATCCGAACGGGATAATGGTGACGAGCATGTGGGAACTGAAGGATGGGCAGATGACATTCATAGAGCGAAATATGCGACAGATAGATGCTGGTTATAGGACTGTGTATGACAGCGCATATAAGGCTGTGAGTGTGGCATCTGCGGCTGCATGTAAGGATAAGGTAAGCCATGTGGCTATGTATGACAGACCATACGAAATGCAAGAGATATTGTATAACCTTGGCGGCATGATAGCACCTGCAGTTGAACTGAAATGACGTTTATGAATAGCAAGAACACAGAAGATTTATTTTTTGAAATATTGCAAGTGGCGGTTGGAAAAAGGGAGTCGCTGTCGGATGGCATTTCGGATGCCGACTGGCATCGGCTTTTTGAGTTTTGTAAGAAGCAAGCGTTGATTGGTGTCGGATTCACGGCTGTGGAGAAGCTGCATATATTAGGCGTGGAGTGTCCTGCTAATCTTAGGATGCAGTGGATGGCATTGGCTTTGCAGATTGAGAAGCGAAATGCTTTGCTTAATGAGCAATGTCGTCAATTAACCGATCGATATAAACATGATGGATTTGTAACTTGTATATTAAAGGGACAAGGGAATTGCCTGAATTATCCTGAAGGGTTAAAGACAAGACGTATGCCTGGGGATATTGATGTGTGGACGGCTCCCATTTGTGATATATCTGTGGCAGTTCAGACAGGAAGTTATGATGTGGAATATGCAATTTATAACGGTTATCGGGCTGTAAGAGAGTATGTGAAGATGCAGCATCGTTTGGCGGGGAACAATGATATGCCAAAGCAAAACTATCATCATATAGATGCTCCAACAATGGATGGAACGGAGGTGGAAGTGCATTTCCGTGCAGCTCATTTATATTCTCCATTAAGGAACTGGAGATTGCAAAAATGGATGAATGATCATGCTGACGAATGTATGAAGAACAAAACGCATCTTGGCTTTGCTATGCCGACTTCATCGGTTAATGTCATATATCAGATGACTCACATGTTTAAACATCATATCGATGGCGGTCTCGGATTCAGGCATCTCATGGACTATTATTACGCGTTGCGTGTGTGGCATAATGACGTGATGGAGTGCAAGGACTTGCAATCACAGGGTATGTGGTGCGAGGGATTAGGAACTCATGTAATGTCCAACGAAGAAGTAATGTCAGTGATACGTTCATTTGGCATGACTAAATTTGCAGCTGCCGTGATGTACGTGTTGCATAAGGTATTTGATATGTCTTCACATTATTATGTATGTAACCTAAACGAAAAGGAGGGAAAGAAATTGCTTGCAGAAATAATGAACAGTGGTAATTTCGGGCATTATGATAGCGAAAAGCCGAATGTGTATCAGCATAGGTTTCAATATCATATCTGGAAGTTCAAAAGGATATTCAGGCTTGCGATGAGCTATCCTGAAGAGGCTCTGTGGGAACCGGTATTTAGGGTGTATCACTTTGGTTGGAGATCGTTTCATTAAGAGAATTAACTAATAAAATTTTAAAATATGTTCTTGGTTTGTAATGAGAGTGGAGCAAATGGATGCATTTGGGGAAAAGTGTTCTTGAATCTCTTGGCTATTGGGGCGTTTTGTGCCATTGTGTTATTGATATGGAAAGGCTTGTGTTGGCTTGACTCTTGGCAATGGGGTAAGAAACGGTATCCAAAGGCAAATACTGATTCTCGTTATATTTTTCTGAAAGAACATACAGAGGCTATGGCTATACTGAATCAATCAATAAAAAAACAAGATGATGAAACTGTAGCTATTTGGAAAAAGTATCTTGAAATTAAAGGGAATCTACTGGTGATAAAGGAACAGATATTACAATGTTTAGAGGATGATATTAAACAAAATGGCATAAAGGACAAGTTGTTTGAAGACATCCATACATGTTTTGATGACATAGATTCTCAATTTCCAGATTTATTTTCTAAGGGCAGTAAAGATATTGCTTCCCAAATTAAAGAAATTAAAAAGCTATGTGGAGAGATAAAGGAAAAAGTCGAAAAATTATCAAATCTCCACAATAATAACATAATAAAAATCATTAAAAGGTGGCATTTAGGAGTAAAGATAAATAAACAAATGAAAGAACTTGGTACCCTTATTGAAAATTTTAATAAATGTATAAAGTACTGTCACAAAACTAACGACAATGGACAAACGCAGCAATAGGTTGGGGAAATACAGCTCGAAGGTAAAAAGGGTGAATATACCTATACCTTCGTTCGAGTATGTCCACAAAAGCCTTTACCCTGACAAATACAGGAAGACATCGCCTGGCTTGATGATTGGCAGAGACCGAATCATCGAGAAGTTGAAGTATTGGCTGGATCAGGACACTTTAAGCAGCGGCTCGTACCTGATTACCGGCTATCGAGGGATGGGTAAAACCTGTTTTGTGGAGCGTGTGCTCTATGAACTGGTGGCAGAACCCAAGTTCAGGGAAAATGTACTGGGGGTGATCTGTCTTGTAGTTTTTGGCGTTGCTTTATCCTACATCATAGATTTTATTTCCTCCAACCTTGATTCTTTTCCCACCATTCTTAATAAGGTGGACAATTATTTTATTCCCATTTGTGGAGTTGTCATCCCGATAATCGTTATATGGTTCATCCGACACCATTTCTGGTTGAAGGAAAAGGGGAAGAAATATCTCTACCGAGTAGATGCGGGCATAAGAATGGCCAAAAGAAAGGGATGTAGCTGCAACCTCAGCGACTTCATGGCAGAAATGAAAAGGTCATGGAAAGGTCTCTCGTCGAAAGAATGGAGCCGAATCAACAATCTTATATATGGGGCGGATGTCAAGGAAAAAAGATATTCGAACATCAGTATCAGCATCAATTTGGGGCAAGAAATATTGGATGAAAGAAGCATATTGTGCGTGCTGACCTCTACCCTATATACCAAGTACAGACAATATGTTCTGTCACCGATTGCCAATTTCTGGATGTGGATAGTGTATGTATCTGTTGCGGTATGTAGTATATTCTTTATTCAAAGAATCCTTCCCGAATGCTCTGAAAAACAATTTTGGCTTATCAAAAGCATATTGGAATGGCTGAAGTGTCTGTTTGGATTCCTTTTGTTTCTATTACCCCTCTACTTGGTAGCATGGCACCAACTGCATGTACTTTTTTCTCTCCGCACACTGAGGAAGAGAATAGATGCGGAAATGAAATCGGGCGAGAGCCTGACGGTGAAGTATGAAAACGTATCAATGGGCGCAGGTGCGGAATATGTCTATCCTATTGCCAACGTAAGGGATATAGAATCTCAGTTGATAGAGATACTGGACAGAATACAGCGATTCCCGATACACCCTAAATTCTATTTCGTGTTTGACGAGCTGGACAAGATTGAGACTCCGTTGAAACAGCCGAATGAATCCATGAAAGAGTTCTCGAACGAGAAATACCTGTCATCGGGAGGTACGTCGAGAAAGAGAAAATACATGGTGATGCATCTGCTTGCCAACATGAAATACCTGACTACCACTGCCAAGGCGAAATTCATATTCATCGCCGGACGTGAAATGTATGACGGCTATCTGGCTGACCTGACAGACAGGGAGTCTGCCATATCCAGCCTGTTCAACGGTGTCATCTACGTAGAGAGTTTCTGCAAGAACGAGAAAAGTGAGAAGGATGTGATGTATAATGCGGAGACCTTTATCTCCCGATTGCTGATACCGCGCGAGTTTATTGAGAAAAAGGTGGTGGACCGCTTCATTGCCTGCAAATCGGAGGAAAGCGAATACGGCAATCCCGACATTAACCTGAAGATGTATTATGAGTATCTGGTATTGACCTACACTCAGAACATCATGCGACAGGACATGCCTGAAGACGAAAGACACGAACTGCTGCAGGACGCGAGAGACTGCATAGACAAGGCTTTAGGACTGATGTATCATTTCACGGTTTATCTTTACCACATCAGCAACGGGTCTCCCAAAAAGATGAGAATGGCTTTTGAGGAACTGATAAGACCCATCAAGAACAAAAGTGACTTTGTGCTGAAAGACAAATGGGAAGGACCATATCCTTCCGACAAGGATGATATTGACATATGTATCAACCAAGGATGCAAGTACCTGCTTTCCTTGGGCGACAAAGACCAGCGGACAATAGGCTTCATCCACTATATCTCGTTCCCCGTAAACCAGATTATCACGGATGCCAACCAGTTTGGTGACAAGCTGTTGGTGGCGGCAAGTTTCCTCATCAACCATCTATACAAGTATCATAGCGGCGGTTTCTCATGGAGAAACATTGAACAGACTCCCGAACTGTTGGAGGTGTATAAGATTCCTGAATTCAGGGGATTCATCAATGCGATTCTCGGCTATTTGGTGCAGACTCACATTATCCAAATACCGTGCGGACTATACCAGTTCAAGTTCAGGAAGCAGATTTCGGAGGAGATTTCGTTGGCATCGAAAGTGTCGGAAAAAGTATCTGCCATTTTCAACTTCACCTTGGATGAGTCGCAATCGGTGAAGCGTCACTACGTGGATATGCTGAACAGCTATCAGGAGAAGATGGCAACTGGTATCACTGTCTCGCCCCATACGATAGCGGGAATACATCACATATTAGGTGACTTGTACATGTCGGACGAAGAATACAACCTTGCCATCTTTGAATACCAGGCAGCCTTGAAAGAGCTGGGTAAGGAGAAGGTTGAGAATACCGACCCTCATTGTGCTTCGGTGACGTTAGCATACATCAGGAACATGCTGAAGCTCGGTATGGCATTCGAAAAGCGAAGGACATACACTTCGGCATATAACACCTACAATGAGGTGATAGACCGAATCATCCATTTCAGAGAGTTTGATGAAACGGACTACGGATTGAAATATGCAGAGAAACAGACCGAACATTGGCCTTATAGCGAGGCTGTGCTGTATGATGGCACAACATATACGAAACGAGATATTCAGCATGTTAAGCCAAACGCTTATGTGGAGCAAGATATTAGAGGAAGAGAATATAAGACCAAAGGACAGTATATGATTTCCGATTTCTCTTATCAGTTGACACCTGAGAAACATACGGTGATACAACGACTTGCCATGCTGGAGGACACACAAATAGTGTATCAGGCCTTGCTCGCAAAGCTGTTCATCAATGAGAAGATAGAGCTGGGAGGCATTACGAGGTCGAACTTAGACGTGATAGAGGGCGAATACAAGTATATACACCTGACTGCCAACGAAAAGGAAAAATTCCTTATCTCAACGGATTTCTTCCGCAGGCTGGGTGACATCATGTATTACAAGAACGGACTAATCGGGTTTAGTATATCCAATGGTGAGGATGGCAAGAAGACGGATGGTCTGTCTGAATCGTTTGTTGATAGCCTGTATTATTATGCCTTCAATATTAAGAACGAACTGCATGAGTTTTGTCAGAGGGAAAAATGTTATGAGCATTTTGGACCAATGTACGACGGATGTAAAAAAATAACAGCCAAGGCTCTCTTTTCACTGATAAAAGATAATGCACCTTTATATTTTGGAGAAATTAGCAATGAACAGGTTAAGAAATCGCTGACGAAATTCTGGAATAACGAAACAATAAGCAAGAGACTGAAAAGGTTGCCATTGGCACAGATAACGGAATGTAATGAAAGGAGGAAAACATTATGGGCAAAGAACCGCACGTTGCCTTGCTATGCCTGCAAGTACTACAATCGAAGTCTGAGAATCTTAATGACGAATCTGTTCGGAATTGATGTTGAGAATGTGACCAATGGCAGAAAAAAGGAGATAAAGCCTATACACATCCTGCGCTTAATCGTTAAGGGAGGCAGTTCCAAATCCATGCGGCAGAACTACATGATACAGTTGGCTGAGGTGCTCGATTGTCTCGGTAATACGATGCTGAGTTGTGCGTCTTTGAAAGATGGTGAGATAAGGAGCGAGTTCCTTGCCAAATTCCTGCATGACACGCATATAATCAATCACAAATTGGATGGGGATAAAAAAGAGGATGACTTTATGTTGCTCAGTTATCCTCTATCCCTGGATTCATATAATAAGGTGGAAACATGTATTCTGTACTATTGGGAAGCGTCTGTATGCTTCAGATACGGCAAGGACATGAAAAAAGCCGCTGGAAGCATGAAGAAGATTCTGAGGGTGATACAGAACTACTTGCGTGTGGAAGAAAACGATTCCGACGAGGACAAGATAATTCAGACCAAGGTGCGGATAGGTGAGTTCCTCAACGAAATAAAAAACCGTATCGTCAAGCAATGCCTTATCTGTCTCTATTCCCACTATAACTACATCAATGCGGTGGAAATCCAGAGATTGAAATGGATTTTCTATGTTCAGATGTACGAGAACATATCGTTGAACAGGTTGACGCTGTTCCCCGATGTGGAGGAAATCATGTTGATATACTATGAACTGATAAAGATGTGTATTGTTGAGGTGGACAATCCCCAAAAGTCAAAAGGAAAGGGAGTGGCAGATGCAGAATTGGAGAATACAAGAATACTGATTGAGGCATTCGCACGTTCAGAGCTACGCAAAATCAGGTATTCATGGAACACTATTGAAGAGCGGAACAAGGACTTCAACGACCGCTTGGTGAATATCTATAGTAACCTTTCGTTGGGCGCACTCCGACATGATTATACCATGTACGAGCGAATACTGTCGCTGCACATGAAGACAATGCTCAACAGGCATATTCTTGAACAATCATTCAAAGGATTGAAGAACCTGGGAGGGGAAAAACGGAAGGATAGCAAACTGTATTTCGACGTATTCAACACAATACTGGAAAGTAAAGATAAGCCTGGTCAAACCAATGACATCTGGATGCAGTATTTCCCACACAGTGGTAAAGGAGAGGAAAATCTGTTGACAAAGCGTTTCAAGATACTGGAGTTTCTTATTCTCGACTCCATCTATTGCCTGACAGAAATCCTCGATACCATATCGCCGCATCTCACCACAACGCTTTTCACCCACTCTTTCATCGGCACCATCTATCATTCCCTGAACCAGTGGAATCAATTGTTTGACTCTTTGTTCAGGTTCTATAAGTTCTTTGACGAGCGTCAGCCGTATTCATTTACACGTGATAGTTATATGGAAAGCGAGGGCTTTTTCAACACGTATGACGTGGTGAGCCATCTCAAAACGCCAAAGTGCAGCCATAAATGTAGCGAATACTCTGGGCTTGACGGATATAACGTGGACAAGGAGACTTCCGTTATGGACTGGAGAAGCAAATGTCCCTACTATGGAAAGGAATGTGTGATGAAAGGGAATCGGTTTGACTGTGACAAGGCTGTACTGAATATGAGATACGTTGGTGATAAAGTATTTGAGGATGCATCAGAAAAGCTCCACAGCATCTGGCAGTGCCGCAGTCTCTCAGACAGGCTGTTCAACGCCTTGATTGGTCTGATAGGGAAGCCCAACATACAATACACATATACGAACTATTCGGGTGAAATGGCATTGGTGTCATACCGTAGTGCCAAGGAGCAGCATAGAGAAGGTCGTGCATACAAGGACATGATAAGCAGGATGTACTACATCGATGACGAACTGAAGAACGACACGGTGCAGTTTGACCTCGCCGTAGAGAGATTCAAAATCAACAGTGACTACATCGACAACAGAATAAGCGACCTCATGGGCTCGCTGACCGAATCCCTCTACGACATAGAAAACTTCTGCATGGACAATGAATCAAAATCCAAACTCTCCGGGAGATTCCTTGACTTATTTCCGAATATCAGGACGGAGGACTAATATTTCTCACACAATATTGTGAAATATGCTACAAAAGAATAACGTCTTGAAAATATAGTAATTCAACATGCCATATGAAGATACCTCGCGATACCATAGAAAAACTCAATGAATTATCTATATTGAGTGTCGCATCTGAATTGGATATCGAAACCAAAAGGAAATGGGCTTTGTGCTTTATGCACACGGACACCCATCCTAGCCTACACTTCAATACAGATAAAAACACATGGAAATGTTATGTATGTAATAAAGGAGGGAATGTCATAAATCTCGTAATGGAGAAACTTGGGGTGGGATTTGTCGATGCCTGTAAATGGCTGGCAGATAAATTCAACGTTATTATTCCCGAAGATGATGGTTTTAGGAAGCAAATCAAAAAGAAGGCAGTAAAAAATATACCACAACAAAAGGCAGAGAAACAAGAAGTTGCTGATATAGAACTGTATGAATGGGTAGCCAAAAGAGCAAAACTGTCAGATATTGCCAAACTTTTTTTGTTTGAAGAAAGAAAATACAGTGAAGAGGTGGTTAGGAATCTTGGTATAGGTTCCGTCACTTATCCGGATTTGTTGGTAAATGCGCTCGTGAATCGTTTTGGAGAGGAACGCAGCATAAAATCAGGTTTGGTTAAACGAGGGAAGTACGGGTTGTTTCTTTTCTTTAATACTCCATGCCTATTGTTTCCTTATAAAGATGTGGACGGACGGGTAGTAAGTCTTCAGTCGAGGTATCTCGGCAAGAAAGAAAAAGTACATAGATTCCAGTTTATCCAGAATGCTCAAATTGGATTGTTTAATATTGGTATATTGAAAGAAATGGAACTTGGAGAGAAGCTATTCATATCAGAAGGAATAACTGATTGTATAGGTCTGCTTTCAAGTGGAAGAAAGGCTATTGCTATTCCCAGTGCAACACTTCTGAAAGAAGGACAGATAAACCTGCTTGCCGGAAGGAACTTGTATATGTATCCTGACCAAGATGAATCCGGCGAACGATTATTCAACGAAATACAAGACAAACTTGGGAAACGAGGCACAATGGTGGTACGGCTGTCTCTACCCAAAGGATGCAAGGACTTTTCTGATTATTATTTGAAGACTATACAATGAATATAAATGCACTTGACGACCTAATGGCACAGGTTACATCCATGGAGAACATGATGTTAGCCTGGAGAAAGTTGGAACGAGCTTTCAACTATGGCGATGTATGGTTTGACGAATTGTTGATTGCCGAGTTTAAGATGAACCTTGTGGATAACCTGCAAATACTGGCAGACAGCATTAAGAGCAACGAATACAGAATGCGACCTATACGACCTATTCCGTTCCCTAAAGGAGGAAAAGACCAAACAACAGAGGAACTGAAAGTCAGGCAATCATTCTTCATTGATTTTCGCGATCAATTGGCTTGGGTGGCTGTATGCAACGTGATAGGGTATGTGTTTGACAAAAAAATGCCTGCATGGAGCTATGGCAACAGACTATATGTGTCGATGTGGATGGAGAAGGACAATGAAGGGAACAAAGTATGGAAAATCGGCAACTACAGGAATACATCAAGAAACTTCTATCGCAAATGGACGCAGAGTTGGCCACTGATGAGAAGAAGAATCACTGCTTCGCTTAAAATGATGGCAGGCATAAAGAAAGAAGAGCTTGACAATCAAGATAAGCAAACGCAAGAAGACGAGATGTCGCTAACAAATAGTCAGAAATACCTAAAACTTGCCTATCTTGAAGAGGGATATTTTGAAAAACGCAAAAAACCATTACAAAAGTTATATTGGGCTGGCATTGACTTAACAAAATTTTATCAACAGGTGAAAATGAGCAACGTGAACGAAGTAATCTTAAAGGAGTTGCACAATTATTGGCCGAACGATAATTCAATTGATGAACTCATAAATAAGTTATGCCTCTTTAATGTGGATTATTGTGATTACGAATACAACGGAGGTGATAAAGATTTGAGTGCCATGCAATTGAAACGCGGACAGCAATTTGAAGGATTGCCGACAGGGCTTATTGTAGCCGGTTTCTTGGCCAACATCTTTATGCTGGATATAGATACTGGGGTGAATAAAGAATTAGCCAAGAATCATAATGTCATTCATTTCAGATATGTTGACGACCACGTTATAGTCGCCACTACAGCCCAAGACTTATTTGACTGGATAGCGTGGTATCAAAAGCTTCTGCTTATACATGGGTTGGAAGTAAATATAGAAAAACTGACACCAGATGACATTTCCATAGAAATTGAAGTTATGAAAGACGATAAGAATAGTAACATGTTGGCAGATTACAAGGAATCTCTTATTCCTGTAATAGAAAAGGCATCTGCTATAGACCCATTCTTTCCAACTCCACTAATGACGCAAACACTGCAAAAGGTTTCGCAACTACAGGGAATGAATCTGAACATGCTTTCCGCTAAAGAGTTTGCTATAGTCTTCAGCGAATTACAATCATTACTGGTGGCAGACCTGTCGGAACAAGAAATAAAGAAGAGTACACGAATATCATTTGCCTGTACGATGCTCTCAAGGCTGATAGTAGATGGAGAGGTTGACTATGAAGCAGTGAAGCGATTCAGGCTGGAATGGCTAAACTGGATTGAAACCGAATCAAAGAAAATGAAGGAGGGGATAGAGAAACATACTCCTCTTTATGGAATAGATACAGAGGAAAAATTAAAAGCACTACTCAAACGATTTACGCAGTTGGTTTTTGACAGAGCAGAACTATCGGATTTAGATACTCTGAAGAAGAACTATCCGTTTGTAGCGCAATACATACTCCCATTGGAAAGACTGAACAAGACACTAATGGCAGGAGAAAAATTAACGCAGTCGAAAGAGAGACAAATCTTCAATATGTTGATGCATGCACTTGACGATGTGCCAGACAAGGTCAGAGTATGGATTAGGGCAATGGGCTACTGTGTTAAACACCAACCACAACAGATTGTAAAGTTGTATGACAAACTTAAAGAGTATGAGAATGATAAGCTGCACTCTCTTAGTGTTGAATATCTCCGTGGCTTGTTAGACTTGTTGCGAGCAGATCACGTCATAAGAGCAACATACAGACTTGTGACGGATGACTATAGATATAGAAGACAGAAAAATATGGATATAATATTCCTCAAAGAGGCTTTCAAAGTAAAGCAAACCGAAGGAAAACTTTTTATCTGTAGAGACGCAGAACTGATGATAAGAAAAGCCTATGCTTTTTACAACTTACATGCAGAGAAAATTGGGCTGCAAATGGTTGATGAAGAAGAATGGTTTTTTAATAGTACAGAACAGTACCACAGCTATAAAAACTTAGACAGTACGTTCTGGTTATTGTGGGTCGTAGCTAAACTGAAACATTGGAAAAGAGACGAACAACCAGTAATAACAGGAACTATGAAAGAATTCATTAGAGAATTAAATGCAGATTCTCCATATTATAAATCTTTCTTTATGACTTACGTTAGAGAGATATGTTTGGCAGAAACAACGCAATTGCCTCTTCCTCCAGGCCTGACAAGTAAAGTGAAATGGAATAATGAGGAACTGAATTACATCCTGGCACATTTGCCTATGGCGAAAGTTTTGCAAGACTCTATGTTAACTGATGGAGAAAGGAAAAGAATTAATCCGATTAATAAAAGTAAACAGAAAATAAACGTCACACAGTGGATTGAGGAGGTTAACAAGATGGGAAGTAAAGATAGTAAACATTCCTTGATGCATTCTGAATTATTGGTCGTGATGATGGAGCTTGCAATAATCAAAGCTATAAAAAAGCAAGGGGAAAACTTTGATAAAGTGGTACCTCATCCTGACAATTTCAGATTCAAAAGAAATGACGTGCAACTATCTGATTGGAACAAGATGCTTAGTAAAATAAACAGGGATATAACGCTAACGGCAGAATACTATCCTAATAATGCATTGGAGGGGAATAGCTATCGTTATCCTGAACTGTTGGATAAATCGCTGCCAAAGTCGCTGACTCTATGCTATGGTCTTGGTCTCATTTTCCTGCAGTTGCTGAGCAAAAGAACTATTCTTCCTTGGGTGTTAAATACACAAGAAGCAGGGTTTGACTGGCAACGAATACTGCATGACTTGCAAGGAAAGGGACAAATATCATCGCTGAACTATCGTATTGTTCATGCCTGTCTTTCTCCGAGACAGCGTGAGAATTGGAGATTGGATAAAATACTGGCAGATGAATATATAGAGGAGACCTTTATGGATAGGCCTCGTATTCAGACAATAAATGATTTGGAGAAGGAATTGCGCAATTCCCTAAATTCACTAAAGGCAAACCTGATTTCGGTAGCCAATGAGGAACATCGTCAGTTGATAATAATAGACTTGTTGTAATGATGGAAGAGATACTGAAAGTGGCAATACTGCAAACATCACTTGACAATAAAGCGGCATGGAGTACTTATGCCGCCAACAAGCCAATGATGAATAAATTGGAGGCGGTTCGCGTATGGAATGAGATTATCCACACTATGGATGACTATGTGAATTTGGATGATACGAGGAAGCCCGATGTGATACTGATACCAGAATTCTCCATTGCAGAACAATTTGAAAATGAAATCAAAAATCTGGCAGAACAAACAGGGAGCATTATCATTACAGGACTTGATTTCAAGGTCACAGGCAAGCATGTTCGTAATCAGGCTCTTGTAGCTATACCATATCGATGGCCTCACGGTTTCCAAAAGTCGCGAGCCAAAACTTTCTACTTTGGCAAACATTTCCCCGCAAAGGAAGAGAAAGATTTTTTGAGTGAATGTGGAAAGCACTTTGAGCCTTGCGATGAAATCTATATACTGGATGCAGGAGCTTATGGCCGTATTGGACTTGCCATTTGTGCGGATTTTTATGACATAGAACGCTACGTCTTATACAAAGGAAGAATACAACATCTGTTTATTCTGGCATATAACAAGGATGTGAAATCGTTCCTGTTTTTGGCAGAATCAATATCAAGGTTGGTTTATTGTAATGTCATAATTTGTAACACAGGGCATTACGGCGGCTCAATTTGCTTTTCTTTGAAGGAGAAAGACTACCAAAGATATATTTACAGGCACGAGGGAGCAAATCTCTTTACAAGCCAGATAGCGGAACTGCCTGTAAAATCGTTTAAGGAAAGCCAAAAAGCTAAAGGAGGAAATGGGTATAAGAATGCACCGCCAGAGTATGAACTATATGATGACGGTGAGAAAGATAATCATAGTAAAAAGAACTAATAAAAATATTATTATGTCATACCGAACACAAGAAATACTTAGAATGATTATTCCAGGACTATATCTAATAGCAATGATGCTGATATTATTCTTGGTGGGAAACGGATGGAATAAAATACCAACAAAAGAACAAAATACCATTATTGATGTGCTGAAAGGAGCATCAAATGTGGTGGTGCTTCTACTGCCATTCTTAGGGTTTGTTGCAGGCTATGTAATAGAATGTTTAATGTCTTTTTTCGAAAGGCTGTTGTATAAGTGTGGATTAAAAAGACCATCAAAAGTTGTATTAGAAGGTTGCAAGATGTATTTTCTCAATAACCTAAAAGACATTAAGAAAGAATTGAATGTTAGAGATGTATTTAACAACAAACAAGCAGGTGAAGCATTTCAAAAGGCAAAACAGACTATTCAAAGGCAAGAAGTGGAAACGTTCCATGATTCCTCCATTATGGCACGAAACATTTTGGGAAGTCAGATAATACTTGTCATATATACGGCAATATATGTAGGCCCGCTTTCCAAAAAATTGGGGATTATGCTTGTATTGTTAGTGATTTTGAGTTTATATTGGTATCATAAAAATTGTATATATGTAAAATATGTGCTGAGCGAATACTATAAGACTATCAATAAAAAAAACAAACTGAATTAATCAATAGATGAAAATATTATGCTTGACAACTTGACAGTATCATATATTAAGGAAATACAAGAGGCTTCACAACAAAACAGACTTGTGGTCTTCGTGGGAGCTGGTGCGTCATGTGATGCGGGGGTGCCTTTGTGGAATGACCTGGTTGGTCTGATGGCAAAAGTCCTACCACAAGATATAAGGGATAAATATGACAACTTGCAACTCGCTCAGTTTGTGCGAGAAACATGTGATGAAAAGGCATATTACTCGAGTGTAAGAAAGCATTTGTTGCAAAACATTACATGCCCAAATGCCATACATGATGCCATCTTGGAACTTAATCCGAATTGCATCATTACAACCAATTATGACACTCTGCTTGAAGAAGCTGCTTTAAGAAAAAATCAGCAATTTTGGGTGGTCGGCAAAGATAGTGATATGCCACAGAATCATGGAGAAAGACTTTTGGTAAAGATGCATGGCGACCTTGACAACGAAAATATTGTGCTGACAGAAAATGACTATTATGACTATTCTCGTAATTTTCCTTTGATAAGGTCATTTGTTGTATCACAGTTTGTCTCAAAAGTTGTTGTATTCATTGGCTTTTCATTTAGTGACATCAACCTTAGATATATATTACGCGAGGTACAAAGTGAGTTGGGGACAAAGATGCAGAAGGCATTCCTGCTTACACAGGAAATGCCGTCACCTGTTGAAATGAATGATTTCAAGGAAAGGGGTGTCAATGTGTTGTCAATTACCTCTGATGCAGCTCAAAATATTATCCATAGATTGAAACTTGAACCACGACCGGATCATTTTCTCAGCGAACGTGGCAGAACGTTAGTCTATCAGTTATGGATATTGAAGGATTTTAGAGAATCATGCAAATTAATAGACCTTTTTGTGGATTTCTTTGAGAATCAAGTTGATGGACTTAATGTATCAGGTCATTATCTAAAGTATGCATTCCCCAAAGACAAGCGTAAGGGGTTCTGTTATGAGGGACGCAATTTAAATCTGCCTGATCAATATGTAGATGAATTTAATAAATTGTTTGCGTCTAAGCATAGTATAAGATTGCTGTTAGAGAAATATGGAAATAAACTACAGAAACTGAGATTACAACTTTTAGATTGTGATGTAAATACTATTAACTATAAAACAATCAACAGCAAATGTTCTGGTAGAAAACGTTCAAACATGTCACCGCCATCAGCGGTACAGTCCTATTATGATATGGACATTTTCACTCTTATGGACAGGATAAAGACCTTAAGGGAAAGAACACTGGCATACAATATGGAGGACTTGGAACTCCCGTATGTCTTATTTCAGGCTGGATATTATTATGATGCTTATGAGATATATTCTATGTTGGCTCCAGAAATGTGGAAACGCAGAAAATATGCCTTGTTTTTTATCTGTATATATAACAAGATAGGCTTCGTCTCGCCTGAAAGGCGATATGAAGCGCCGACCGTTGCACGTCCGCCGCAAATGTAATCAGAATATTATGGGGAAAGATGTTGGTTTTTGCATGGTTTCCAAAAGGCAAGTGGCAACTTACGGATGAGAAAAACGGACTTGTACCTCTTAGAATATATACAAACAGAGATGTCACAATCTCAAATCATGCCACAAATGATACAATATACAGTGTTTTACGACGCGTTAGGGCACAAAGAGGCTGTCCACGAAGAAAAGCACTTCGCGGACTGCCACACTTAGTTACCCATACGCATGAGAAGGAATGGAGGGGCTCTCGGTACAGGATTTATTATCCTTACGATGATACGTTGGCAATGGCATTCCTTGCATACTCCAATCTCCCAACCATTCTCCTGACAGATCTCAAGATATGACTTCTTTGTCCTTTCTTTCGGCACGGGCGGCACATCGAGCTGCTTCTGTATGTTGCGCAGTGCATCCCTGTTGGATGGTGAGAGTATGCCGTAGTGGCGTATCCTTACAAACCTGTCGGGAAGAACATGCAGTGACAACAAGCCTAGGAACTTGTCAATACCCATTTCCATGACCTTGTGCTTACCGCCTTTCCTGTAGTCCTTATAGTCGTATGAGATGCTATTGTCTGTCACGTCAAGAATCCTGGAATTGGTTATCGCCACACGATATGCATATCTGGCAATATACTCCAACACCAGATTCACTCCCTTTGCGGGAGGACGGGAGTAAACGACCCAATCCTTGTCAAAGCACTGTTTTCGTATGTAATTAGCCATGACGAAACCATCTTCCTTCAGCCTCCTTGTGAGCAGAGCCATGAATCTTCCACGGAATTTGTCGCTCATGCCATGCACGGGAAAAAGGAAGTTACTCTTTTCACAACCGTTGAGATGATGCCACACACCGAGTTTGTCCATCCCGCCACCCGGCACAATGCAGTGAATGTGCGGATGGTAGAACAGATTGGATCCCCACGTATGAAGAATGGCGG
>SAMEA3663208__coassemble_113_pt1 | contig 45489 bp, 34 predicted proteins | sample SAMEA3663208__metabat2_low_PE_010 | metagenome-assembled genome bin SAMEA3663208 (sample SAMEA3663208) | pig gut metagenome | biome: pig gut; feature: pig-associated habitat; material: faeces | place: China | collected 2013
ACCGTACTTAAAGCCAAATCCAGAAAGGGCTAGGGAACTTAGGGCCTTAAAGAAGCTTGGTTGCATAATTCCTAATTCTTGGAGTTTTTCTTTTGAAATAACCATATTTAATTCTTTAATTTCTTCAAGCCCCAGGCTTGAAGACCTCAGTGTTCACAAAGCTCAGTAAGTATTCCCTCGGTTGACTTCGGATGCAGGAAAGCGATGTTCAGGCTCTCGGCACCCTTGCGCGGAGCCTTGTCAATGAGACGGATACCCTTCTCATCACACTCAGCCAATGCGTTGGCTACACCGTCCTCGATACAGAAAGCCACGTGGTGAACTCCATGGTTGCCCTTGTCGAGCCACTTCTGGATAGTGCTGTCGGGAGATGTCGGCTCAAGCAGTTCGAGCTTCACCTCACCACACTTCAGGAATGCGGTCTTCACCTTCTGGTCAGCCACTTCCTCTACTGCATAACACTTCAGTCCCAGTACGTTCTCAAAGTACGGGAGTGCTTCTTCAATACTCTGGACACCGATGCCCAGATGCTCAATGTGCGAAATCTTCATATACTTATGTTTTATTATAATGTTAATACTAAATCGCATTTAGTCATAAAGACGATGCAAAGATAGGAATTATTCTTTGAACTTGCAAAGAATGAGTTGAAAATATTGTTAAACTGACAATTTATCTGCATTATTGACATCTTTTTTAAACATTTCTATAATAAATAACGGTGTTTTTCGTTTATAATATTAAAAAAAATATGCAGATGTACATACTACGAAATATACTTTTCACATTGCTCCTCTGCCTGCCGCTCAGCGGTATTAAGGCTCAGGACTTCCTGCTCACAGGACGAGTGGTTGATTCCAACGACAATGCCATTGAGCTTGCCTCGGTGTCATGCCTCGCCCAGGGCAAGGTCACAATGACCGACCTCAAGGGACATTTCTCCCTCTCTCTCCGTTCCGACGACTCCGTCGCAGTAAAGTTCTCAATGGTTGGCTACAAGTCCAAGACCCGAATACTGCGCCGCCCAAGAGGCAAGCAGACACTCAAGATCACACTTGCGCCCATGGATGCGCTCAACGAGGTAGTGGTCACCGAGAAGCGACGTCAGACCACTGCCACCGAGCAGCTTGACGTGAAGAACCTCAAGGACTCTCCCTCGGCATCGGGCAATGCCGTGGAGGAGCTTATCCAACAGCAGGCTGGCGTGAGCACCCACAACGAACTGTCGTCGCAGTATAACGTGCGTGGAGGAAGTTTCGACGAGAACTCCGTATATATAAATAATGTGGAGATTTACCGCCCGCTCCTCATACGCAGCGGACAGCAGGAGGGTCTCAGCATCATCAATGCCGACATGGTGGAGTCAATCGGCTTCTCATCCGGCGGTTTCGAGGCTAAATACGGCGACAAGATGTCGTCGGCACTCGATATCACTTATCGCCGCCCCACCCGCTCAGAGGCATCCGCCACTGCATCGCTGCTTGGCGGAACAGCCTTTGCAGCCATCGGCAACCAGCGCTTCTCGATGAGCCATGCCGTGCGCTACAAGACCAACCGCTATCTGCTCGGTTCGCTTGAGACAAAGGGAGAATACCGTCCTAACTACTTGGATTATCAGACGTTTATAAGTTATCGCCCCGACTCGCTGTGGACAATCGACTTCATGGGCAACATATCCGAAAACCACTATAACTTCCGCCCCACCGACCGCGAGACCTCCTTCGGCACGATGCAGGACGTGAAGTCGTTCAAGGTGTATTTCGACGGTCAGGAGAAGGACATCTTCCGCACCTTCTTCGGCAATCTCTCCATCAGCCGCGTTTTCGGCGCAAAGCGTCTGACCAAGGTGTCGCTGCTCGCCTCGGCGTTCTACAGCAAGGAACAGGAGACCTACGACATACAGGGACAATACTGGCTCGACGACACCAACACCAGCGAGAACCTTGGCGTGGGAACATATATGGAACACGCCCGTAACTATCTCACTTCCAAGATGGCGAGCATCAAGTTGCTTACCAACCACAAGACAGGAAAGCACGACATCGAGGGTGCGCTCACTTTTAAGTTTGAGAATATCAAGGAGAAAGCATCCGAATACGAAATGCGCGACTCCAGCGGCTACTCCATCCCCCACAACCCGCAGCGTCTCGACCTCATCTACACCCTGCGCTCCACCAACAAAATCAACAGCACACGCATCGAGGGATATCTTCAGGACACCTACCGCTTTGCGTCTAACGGTGAGCGCCAGTCGTTCTTCACCTTCAACTACGGTGTGCGCTTCAGCCACTGGTCGTTCAACAACGAGACCACCGTCTCTCCCCGCGCATCCATCGCCATGGTGCCGGCGTTCAACAACGACATCACGTTCCGCTTCGCCACGGGTCTCTATTACCAGGCTCCGTTCTTCAAGGAGATTCGCGACACCGTGACCACCGACGGCATCACCCGTGCAGTGCTCAACAATAAGATAAAGAGCCAACAATCAATACATTTCGTTGGTGCGTTCGACTATCGCTTCAAGATGAAAGACCGCCCCTACAAGTTCTCAGCCGAAACTTATTACAAGCTGATGCACAACCTCATACCCTATAACGTCAACAACGTGAAAATCACCTATTACGGCGGCAACCAGTGCGATGGTTATGCTGCGGGCATCGACCTCAAGCTCTACGGCGAGTTCGTTCCGGGCACTGACTCATGGGTGACTCTCTCGCTGATGAGCACCAAGCAGAAGATGAACGGCAAGTGGGTGCCCATGCCCACTGACCAGCGCTATGCGGTCAACGTTCACTTCACCGACTACTTCCCCGGCACCGAGAAGTGGAAGATGACCCTGCGCCTTGCCATTGCCGACGGACTGCCCTTCGGTCCTCCCCATAGCGGCTTGGAGCAGATGGTATTCCGTGCCCCCGCCTACAAGCGCGCCGACATCGGTATGAGCTACCGCCTCTACGACCGTGGCGACCGCAAGTCCCCCGTCAAGAACGCATGGCTCGGCATCGATTGCCTCAACCTCTTCGGCATCAACAACGTGAACTCATACTATTGGGTGACTGACGTGACCAACCAGCAGTATGGTGTTCCCAACTATCTCACCGGACGTCAGGTCAATGTGAAGCTATCAGTGTCGTTATAAAAAAAGGGTATATCACCAAACGCCTTGTGATATACCCACTCCGTATTTAAGGTCCTTGCCGGTTTTTGCGAACATGCGGTCACTTTACTTTATGTAAGCCCGAAACCTGAGGAACTTTTGTAAGCATCGTAACAACTTTTTGCAGTTCAGAATCACAAAGGCAGGCTCCCTATGCCCCCACGTTCCGCCTCGTGCATAGCGGATGCCACTGGGAGCGTGGGCGTCTCGCCCGCGGCTAACGTAAAGAGTAATCTAAACAATCGCCGGATAAAGACAGTTCAGTTGCTATAATCATCCCACGGCTACAAATACCATCGACGAAAGCCTTTTTTTATTGATTAAGGCAAATTTATTGGAAAATGTTTTGTGGTTTTAAATATTTGTATTAACTTTACACCCAGTCTCAGCCTTGCTTATAGCCCGATAGGGCAAGAGGCGGGGCGGACACATACATAATAACAAAGGCGTATCTTGCGCTTTGGTTTTGACTGTGTAGAATCTCGCAAGTTCAACGGTAAGTCAAAAACAAAGCAACGGGGACGCCCTATGAGGGTGTATTATACCCTTTCCCTCCGTTGTTCATCTTGACATTTGTTTGTCAAGAGGTCAATGGTTGGAACTATGTATATATACACATACGTGGGGCTTTCAGCGTTGCTCGTTTCGACTTACCGGGCAATGCGAGAGCCTTACACAGTGGAACGAGTAACAGGACTGGCTCCACGTTTTTTGTATTTGTATGCAAACAATCTTTCCATTAACCGTCAAGAAGGAGCCATTGGCAAAATAATGATTAAGCATGAAAAAACTATTTACTTTGAGATTAATGCTCGTCTCTCTCTTGGCAGCTATGAGCATGGCGATTAATGCAGAACACATCAAATATACACCAGAAGATGATGATTTCTGGTATTATTTAGACACAGAAACAAAAACTGCATCTCTATCAAGTTACAGGGGCTCTGCTATAGATGTAGCCATACCTGAAACTGTTACTTATGATGGTATCGTGTATATTATTAACAGATTGGGAACGGGTTGTTTTGGATATAAGAGATCTATCACATCAATCACTATTCCATTGTCAGTGAAGAGTTGTGGACAGTTTTGCTTCGAATACTGTTCTTCTCTCAAGGAAATTGAAATACCATCATCTGTCACTATTCTAGAAGACAACTGCTTTATAGGCTGTAGTTCTCTAACGTCTATTAACATTCCGATTTCAGTGACAAGCTTGGGAGCCTCATGCTTCAGTGGATGTTCTTCTCTCACATCCATCTCTATCCCCTCATCTGTAACAAATATTGGTGGGTACTGTTTTAATAAATGTTCTTCTCTCACATCGGTTGACATTTCTTCTTCGGTGACGACTTTGGGCGTGTGTTGCTTCCGTGACTGTTCTTCCCTCACGTCTGTCACCATTCCGTCATCTGTGACAAGTTTGAGACCATCGTGTTTCAATGGATGTTCTTCCCTTACATCCATCACCATCCCAGAATCTGTGACGAGCTTGGGTGAGAGATGTTTTTATGGCTGTTCTTCTCTCACGTCGGTAGACATTTCTTCTTCCGTGACGAGTTTAGGCATTGGTTGCTTCTATGGTTGTAGTGCTCTCACGTCTGTCACCATACCGTCCTCTGTGACAAGTTTTGGAACAATGTGTTTCGGTATATGTTCTTCCCTCACATCCATCATCATACCGGAATCTGTGACGAGTTTGGGAGATGAGTGTTTCTATGGTTGTTCTTCCCTCACATCTGTCACCATACCGTCATCTGTGACAAGTATGGGACGATGCTGCTTTGATGGTTGTTCATCTCTTGAGTCAATTAACATTTCATCATCATTAACAAGCGTGTCAGAGAATTGTTTCTATAACTGCAAATCCCTTAAATCCGTTGTTATTCCAGAATCTGTTACTATTTTGGAAAGTGATTGCTTCAGGCTTTGTTCATCTCTTGAGTCTATCGTTATTTCATCATCTGTAACTAGTTTAGGTACATACTGTTTCTGTGGCTGCGATTCTCTCAAAACAGTGACTAGCTATATTCCAGAAGCTATTTATGCTTCTAGCTTGTTTCAAAATACTCCTATCGACCAAGCCACACTATATGTTCCTGAGGCTTCGTTAGATGTTTACAAAACGACAGCTCCTTGGAGTGGATTCGGGACAATTCTGCCAATAACGGCTACCGGCATAGAGAACACTCCTGCCGCCAAGTCAAGTACCATAGACACCATCTACGACCTCGACGGAAAGAGAAGCAACGGCGCAAACCGCGGTATGAATATCATACGCATGACTGACGGAACAACAAGAAAAGTTATGAAATAAAAGTGTTGGGCGTTTTATCGCAATATCATCACATAGCCCGGGGCTATATATTTTTTACTCCAGTTTCTGAAGTAAAAAACTATGCGGATGCCTTACTCCTGATGCCCAAAGACCATGTGCCCAACGCTCTAAGACCGTTTTCCCGACGCTCTTAGAGCGTTTCCAAGACACCCTCCCATAAATCATAATATATATTTACACAATGTTATAATACCAAACATATCCTCCTCCGCCATTCCTCCGCCCTTCCAAGCATCATCCTCCTTAACGTTTATTATGAAAAAGCGAACCAACAACGGAGGATGAACGAAGGAACAACGGAGGAGCTACGGACTCACAACCCACTATTTTACTGAAAAATAAACATTTTTAGCCGATTTTAAATACATATTTTAACTAAAATATCCCTATTCGCCCTCAGATATTTAGTTATTTTAAGAATAAAAAAATCCCAGATACTCCTCTACTCTATTATTTCGCAAAACACTGCATTATCCTCTATATTCATCTGTAATCCAATATATTACCCCAAAACAACACTACATAAACACTGCACTAACACTGCACATCCCAAAACGCCCTAATCTACAAGAATGTTATTTACAAACCCACCTGCATATATATGTAGTCTTTATGTAGTGTTAGTGCAGTGTCAGTGCAGTCTATATATCCCTCATCTACCTACAATCCAACTACTTACCACCTAAAAGTGCAGTATTACAAAAAAAACAGCGCGGATGCCACTGGGGACGCAGGTGTCTCGCCCGCGGCAAAGAGAATCACACGGATAGGTTCCACTGATTAGCAACAAACTAACCAATGCACCTGTCCCTATTACTCACCATATACTCAGGGTATTGTCCTCGCCTAACATTACAGTATTCTAATCTTACTAAAATACCTTCCCTAATGTTTGGTGGACAGGTACTTTCATTGTATCTTTGTAGCGCTTTATAACTCTATTCCTCATTGCGGAATGTCTGTTCCCCACTGCGGAACAGACGTTCTCCATTGGAGAATATATATTCCGCAGTGGGGAACAGACAACGTAAGCCCTGTCTTGACACATTCCAAATAGCCTTCGTTATACATATACAACGAGCAGGATGATACATTAAGACAGGGCAAACTGAGAAGAAAATAACAGATGTTGAATCAAATAAAAGACAAGAGCTATGGCAAAGCACATTCGATAGGGTGCAGAAGTCTTGAGTAATAATTTCCTATTATACAATGATTTAGATATAATATGTGAATGTGAATGATATTTTTAAACATTTGTTACATGAGTAGATTAAGATGCTCGCAGGTATAAATTATAATATAAAAAAACCTCCTGCAAGCAATATGCAGGAGGGATTAATTATTTGTTGTCTATAGATTACTCTTCAACGGCGGCCTGTGCGGCTGCAAGACGTGCGATTGGCACGCGGAACGGAGAGCAGCTTGCATAGTTCATGCCAATCTTGGCGCAGAACTTAACAGAGCTGGGCTCACCACCGTGCTCACCGCAGATACCGCAGCGGAGGCTCGGGCGAACGCCACGTCCCTTCTCAACCGCCATCTTGATGAGCTGGCCAACACCATTCTGGTCAAGAACCTGGAATGGGTCTACCTTCAAAATCTTCTTATCGAGATATGCGGGCAGGAAGCTGGCGATGTCGTCGCGGCTGTAACCGAAGGTCATCTGTGTAAGGTCGTTGGTACCGAATGAGAAGTACTCAGCCTCAGTGGCGATGCGGTCGGCAGTGAGGGCTGCACGAGGAATCTCAATCATAGTACCAATCTCGAAATCTATCTCAACGCCATACTCAGCAAATACCTCCTTGGCAGTCTTCTGGATAATCTCCTTCTGCTGCTTCAACTCATAGAGGATACCAATCAGCGGAACCATAATCTCAGGCTTCGGGTCTTTGCCTTCCTTCTTCAGCTCGCAAGCTGCAGAGAGGATAGCGCGGGTCTGCATGGCTGTAATCTCGGGGAATGTGATACCCAGACGGCATCCACGGTGACCGAGCATCGGGTTGTTCTCGGCGAGAGAAGCAACGCGGCGCTGGATTGTGGCAACGTCAACACCCATCTCATCAGCCATTGTCTGCTGGCCTTCAAGATCGTGGGGAACGAACTCGTGGAGAGGTGGATCGAGCAAGCGGATGTTAACCGGGCAGCCGTCCATAGCCTCGAGGATACCCTTGAAGTCGGCCTTCTGATAAGGCAGCAACTTGGCAAGTGCCTTCTCACGACCCTCAACAGTGTCAGAGAGAATCATCTCGCGCATGGCGATAATCTTCTTGTCCTCGAAGAACATGTGCTCCGTACGTGTAAGACCGATACCCTTGGCACCGAAGTCACGGGCAACCTGTGCATCGTGAGGTGTGTCGGCATTGGTGCGAACCTGCAGCTTGGTGTATTTGTCGCAGAGGTCCATCAACTCCTTGAAGTCGCCGCTAAGCTCGGCAGCCTTTGTGGGAACCTCGCCTGCATAAACCTGACCGGTGGTACCGTTCAGAGAGATGTAGTCGCCTTCCTTATATACAACGCCGTCGATTTCTACAGTCTTGGCCTTGTAGTCAACATTGATGCCACCGGCACCAGATACGCAGCACTTACCCATACCACGGGCAACCACGGCAGCGTGAGAGGTCATACCGCCACGGGCTGTCAAGATACCCTCGGCAGAAGCCATACCGGCGAGATCCTCGGGAGATGTCTCGATGCGCACCATGATAACCTTGTGACCGTCGGCATGCCATGCCTGTGCGTCGTCAGCGTGGAACACAATCTGACCGCATGCGGCACCCGGAGAAGCGGGCAGACCCTGAGTGATGACCTTAGCCTTCTGCAGGGCGAGCTTGTCGAATACGGGGTGGAGCAACTCGTCGAGCTTCTGGGGCTCACAACGCATGATGGCGGTCTTCTCGTCGATCATTCCCTCATGGAGAAGGTCGATTGCAATCTTCACCATAGCCGTACCCGTACGCTTTCCGTTGCGAGTCTGGAGGAACCAGAGTTTGCCCTCCTGTACGGTGAATTCCATATCCTGCATGTCATGATAGTGTTTTTCGAGTTTGTCCTGGAGATCGTTAAGCTGAGCATAGATTTCCGGCATAGCCTCTTCCATCGACGGATACTTGGCTGCACGCTCTTCTTCGCTGATTCCTGCGCGCTCTGCCCAGCGCTGCGAACCAATCTTTGTAATCTGCTGAGGAGTGCGGATACCTGCCACAACGTCCTCACCCTGTGCGTTGACGAGATACTCGCCGTTGAACAGGTTCTCACCATTTCCGGCATCACGGCTGAAGCATACACCAGTGGCTGATGTGTCGCCCATGTTACCGAATACCATAGCCATAACACTGACGGCTGTTCCCCACTCGTCGGGAATACCCTCCATCTTGCGATAAAGGATGGCACGCTCGTTCATCCAGCTGCGGAACACGGCGCAGATGGCTCCCCAAAGCTGCTCGATGGGGTCGTCGGGGAAGTCCTTGCCTGTGCGCTCCTTGATGGCGGTCTTGAACAGTGTGACGAGCTTCTTGAGCTCCTCAACCGACAGGTCCTTGTCAAGCTTAACGCCACGCTCGGCCTTCACGCTCTCGATGATCTCCTCGAACGGGTCGATGTCTTCCTTGTTCACGGGCTTCATCTCGAGCACCACGTCGCCGTACATCTGAACGAAACGGCGATAGGAGTCATAGACAAAGTGCGGATTGTTTGTCTTGGCCACAAGTCCTTCGGCCACCTCGTCGTTGAGACCGAGGTTGAGGATTGTATCCATCATACCCGGCATTGAAGCGCGGGCACCAGAGCGAACGCTGACGAGCAGCGGGTTCTTCACGTCACCGAACTTGGAGTTCATCAGCTCCTCGGTGTGCTTTACGGCAGCATTGACTTCGTCCTGGAGAATTTCCTTGATCTTCTCCTGACCAACTTCATAATACTCGTTGCAGCAGCTGGTTGTGATTGTAAAACCAGGAGGCACAGGCACACCAATAAGGTTCATCTCGGCAAGGTTTGCACCCTTGCCACCAAGTTCCTCACGCATTTTTGCGTTACCTTCAGCCTTTCCGTTACCGAAGGTGTAAACTCTTTTTTCACTCATAAGTTAGTTGTCTTATTTATATTATTGTTTTAATGAATTATATGGTTACTGAGGGTCCGTAAACCCCGTTTTTCATAAATTATAGTGCAAATATACGACTTTTCTAAGAAATGTGCAAGAAAAAATGCGAAAAAATGCAATATCAGCATGACATTTTATGATTTTATTTGTAATTTTGCACCGAATTTTAGATTTATAGTCATAAATGAGTAGAAAAAAGAAACCATTACCAGTGTTGGAGAACGTCACCATCACTGATGTTGCAGCTGAGGGGAAATCACTCGTTCGCGTGGGTGACATGGTGGTGTTTGTGCCATTCTGTGTGCCGGGAGACGTGGTTGACCTGCAGGTGAAGAAAAAGAAGCACAGCTACTGCGAGGCGGAGGTTATACGCTTTATAGAATATAGTAAGGTACGCGCGACCCCTTTCTGCGAGCATTTCGGAGTGTGCGGAGGATGCAAGTGGCAGAACCTGCCATACGAGGAGCAGCTCAAGGCCAAGCAGAAACAGGTGTATGACCAACTGAGGCGAATCGGCAAGGTTGAGCTGCCGGAGATTTCGCCTATACTCGGCTCGCAGAAGACCACGGCCTACCGCAACAAACTGGAGTTCGGATGCTGCAACAAGAGATGGCTCACACGAGAGCAGGTGGCGTCAGGATTCAAGTATGACAACATGAACGGCATAGGATTCCATATCACGGGGGCGTTCGACAAGATTCTGCCCATCGAGAAATGCTGGCTGATGGACGACATGCACAACCGCATACGCAATTCCATACGCGACTATGCCTTCGAGAACGGCATATCGTTCTTCGACCTCAGGGAACAGCACGGACTGCTGCGCGACATCATCATACGCAACTCCAACTCGGGAGAGTGGATGGTGATTGTGCAGTTCCACTACGACGTGGAGGGCGACGAGGAGCGGGCCTTGGGAGTGATGCAGCACATAGCCGACTCATTCCCCGAGATAACCGCCCTCATGTATGTGAACAACCAGAAGTGCAACGACACCATAGGCGACCAGGACATAATAGTGTTCAAGGGCAACGACCATATCTTCGAGCACATGGAGGAACTGCGGTTCAAGGTGGGACCGAAGAGCTTCTACCAGACCAATACCGACCAGGCATATCACCTGTATTGCGTGGCGCGCGAATTCGCCCAGCTCACGGGCAATGAGGTGGTGTATGACTTATACACCGGAACTGGAACGATAGCCAACTTCGTGGCGCGCAAGGCAAGCAAGGTGGTGGGCATCGAGTATGTGCCTGAGGCCATCGAGGACGCCAAGGTGAACTCTGCCATCAACGGCATAGGCAACACGACGTTCTTTGCGGGCGACATGAAGGACATCCTGACTGATGATTTCATAGCCGGGCACGGCAAGCCGGATGTTATCATCACCGACCCGCCACGTGCCGGAATGCATCCCGACGTGGTGAAGGTGATAATGAACGCCGCTCCCAAGCGCATTGTGTATGTGAGCTGCAATCCCGCCACCCAGGCGAGAGACCTGCAACTGCTCGACCCGCTGTACAAGGTGGAGAAGGTGCAGCCCGTGGACATGTTCCCGCACACGCCGCACGTGGAAAACGTGGTACTTTTGGAAATGAAGAATTATTAAAACACAAAGACACAAAGGAACAAAGGGCTTCTTTGGATACAAAGATAACAAGCGACTTAAAAGTCGCCACAAAGCCTTGCGTATAGAAAACTTTGTGGACTTTGTTCAAAAATAAATAAAAGAAACATTTATGAATAAGAGATTTTTTTGGGCTGCTGCGGCAGCTGCTTTATCGCTGCAGATGAGTGCAGCGGAGATTGATGAGAATGCCGAGGCTGCGGCGACGGAAGCCGCAAAGAAGGAAGTGAAGTTGAGCGACATCGTCAGTAAACCGAAGTTTTCGGGTTATATGATAGGTAACTATAACGCCACCTTCCAGGACAACAACAACAGCAACACGTTCAGTATACGTCTGATAAGACTGGTGATGACAGGACGCATTCTCAACGACTTCGAATATAAGATCCAGGGACAGGTGAACGGCAATTCGAGCACCTTCGGCGAGTCGCCACGTATTGTAGATATGAGCCTCGAATGGCTGAAGCACAAGGAGTTTAGGGTGAAGATCGGACAGTTCAAGCGTCCGTTCACCTACGAGAACCCGATGAACCCAATAGACATCGGCTTCAACTCGCAGGCTCAGGGTGTGCTCAAGTTAGCGGGATTCAACGACCGCACTGGCGAGCAGTCGAGCAGTGGCCGCGACATGGGTGTGCAGGTGTCGGGTGACTTGCTGCCCAACAGCGAAGGCCGCACCCTACTCCACTACGAGGTGGGCGTGTTCAACGGTCAGGGCATCAACCGCAAGGATGTCGGCAATCAGAAGGATGTCATCGGCGGTGTGTGGGTGTCTCCTATCAAGGGCATGCGCATCGGAGGATTCGGATGGGTTGGCTCTTATGCCCGCACCGGAGCATGGACCGACGGCATGCTTGAGCAATTCGGAACACGCAAGGTGGGCCGCTATCGCTATGCCATCTCTGCTGAATACAAGGATGCCGACTGGCAGCTGCGCTCGGAGTATATCCACAACACGGGCGGTGCATTCAAGACCACTGCCAACACGAGCAGCGACCTGAGCGACTGCAACCTCAACGAGAAGCTCGGCGACCGTGCTGATGCCGTGTATGTGGCTTGTGTTGCCCCTATCATCCGCGGCAAGCTCAGGGCAAAGGCGCGCTATGACCTCTATCGCCCCGCAGGCTCATGGGACACTGCCAAAACCATATACAAGGCTGGTTTCAACTATCTGTTCTGCAAGAACATAGAGATTCAGACCGAGTATTCATTCGTAAACGACCGCAGTCTCTCCAAGCACAACTACAGCATGGCAGACGTGCAGTTCAGCGTGAGATTCTGATGATTTTAAAAGCCGTGGATTTCCGTGCCCAAAAAGAAGAATGCCATATAGGTTCAACGCAGTTACAAAGAAATAATTTATAAACCATTAAATAAGAAAGGGCAAAAAAGATGAAAAAGTTTGTGTTTATGTTTATCCTGTTGGCAGTGAGCGTTTGCTCAGCCAGCGCACAGGCAGAAATCAAGTTTGACAAATTGGTTCATGACTTCGGAAAATTCCCCGAGTCATCACCTACCGTGACCTGCGTCTTCGGTTTCACCAACGTGGGCGACCAGCCACTTGTCATCAACCAAGCCGTAGCCAGCTGTGGCTGCACTGTTCCACAGTACACCAAAGCTCCCATCAAACCAGGAGAAAAGGGTGAAATCAAAGTGACCTACAACGGAGCTGGCAAGTTCCCTGGACACTTCAAGAAGTCTATCACCGTGCGCACCAACGGCAAGGTGGAAATGACCCGCCTCTATGTTGAAGGAGACATGGAGGAGAGTAAATAAAAAGAAGAGTGAAGAATGGGCTTCATTCTTCACTCTTAATTTTCAAAACGCATACGTCACACCCAGCGAGCAGTATTCCTTGAATTGCCAATAGCCTAAGTCACTGTCACGTTTTACGGAGTCGTCGAATCTTGGATAGATGAAGATGTTGGTGGTGATGTACTTGCTGATACTCAAATTGATAGTGTTCTCCCACTCCATCTCTGTCCTCTTGTAAGTGGTGTAATAATAAAACCTTGTCTTCCACTTCACCTGATTGGAGAACACCCACTGTAGTTCACTCGTAATCTGCGAACCATAGTCATCCATTGAATTATGGTCGCCAGGAATTCCGTAATGACCTGTAAGGTCCTTGCGGTCAACGTATTTCCAGTTATATGAGAATGGCGATATGTTAACCTTTCCCGTCAGCTTTCCCTTGAATGCCTTCACGTTGTAAGTCATACCAAGACCGAAGTTGAGGTTGAACGGCGACATGAAATCGCTATATACCCTTGTGTTATTGCTCTTGTAGCCACGGGTGAATTGGGTATAAGCCAACACCTGAAGTGTATAGCTCCAATTCTTGATTGCCTGAAGTCCGAATCGTCCCGTATATCGAATAATGTCATTATTTGTCTTGAACTTATGAACTGTGTCACTCGGTGAGGTCTGGAATCCTAATTTTAGCTCAAGGATATTATCTATCTGCACTCCCTCCTTGTTATTATAGTTGGCAGAAAGGGTCACCTGTCCCAACATTGAGTAGTTGCTCTCGCCGCCCTTATACCAGTTGTCGGACACGAAATTCTGCATCAGCTGCAAGTAGCTGTCTCCCTTGAACGTCCAGAAGTTAGGCTTCTGTATAACAAGTCCTTGAGGCACATAGACAGGAGCCTCAGGCACAGGCTCTACAGCCTTTGACATATCCACCTCGTTCTTGACGGGTTTTTCGAAATCATCCCTCACCGAGCCTGTCTTGTCAAGCTTTGTCTCGGTGCTCTTCACCAAGTCAGGCCTACGCAGATACAATGCCATAAGGGCGGCATCCACCTCGCCCGTCACCTCGTCTTCACCCAAGCTGTCAGCGGAGAAAGCCAATGCCCTTCCGGCAGGGGAATGATAGAATGTCAGCGGGGCGAACAGCCTGTAATACCGTCCGTCCAAATCCGTCTCCGTAGTTTCCTCAGACATCTGTTTCTGCCTGTATGACAGCAGTGAGTCGAGATAAGCGTTCACTGTAGCCATTGAGTCAATCGGGGCAACTGTTTTCACCCTGTGTCGCAGTGCGGCTACGTCAGTCATCAGCGCCATGGTGAAAGCCATCATCAAAAAGAATCTTTTCATCTGTGTAATCTGCAAATTTGCTGCAAAGGTATGACAAAATTATCAAATATCGCCACTTTTTTAGAAGATAAATTTAAAAATATATTAACCAAGCCTTTTTTAGTGATAAAAGTAGCCTAAAACTTTCGTAAACGGATTTTTTTTTGTAACTTTGCCCCCTGAATAATGTAATTTACGAGAAAGTACAACATTTTAAAATAATAACACAGTGACACAAACAAAGTACATTTTCGTCACAGGCGGTGTGGTATCATCGCTTGGCAAGGGAATCATTTCGTCGTCTATCGGCAAGTTGTTACAGGCAAGGGGATACAACATCACCATACAGAAGTTCGACCCCTACATCAATATCGACCCCGGTACGCTCAACCCATACGAGCACGGCGAATGTTACGTGACCGTGGATGGCATGGAGACAGACCTCGACCTCGGCCACTACGAGCGATTCACGGGTATTCAGACCACAAGGGCAAACTCGCTCACCACCGGACGCATATACAAGGCGGTGATTGACAAGGAGAGGCGTGGTGACTATCTCGGAAAGACAATACAGGTGGTGCCGCACATCACCAACGAGATCAAGCGCAACGTGAAATTCCTCGGCGAAAAGAACCACTATGATTTCGTGATAACGGAAATAGGCGGTACCATCGGCGACATCGAGAGCGCACCCTTTCTCGAAGCCATAAGACAGATGAAATGGGAGATGGGAAAGAATGCTGTGAGCATACACCTCACATATATCCCATACCTCAAGGCGGCGGGAGAGCTCAAGACCAAGCCCACGCAGCACTCGGTGAAGGAACTGCAGAGCCAGGGCATACAGCCCGACATACTGGTGCTTCGCACCGAGAAGCACCTCGACGAGGGAATACTCAGAAAGGTGGCTTCGTTCTGCAATGTTGATATCGACTGCGTGGTGCAGAGCGAGGACCTGCCTTCAATATACGAAGTGCCGGTGAACATGCAAAACCAGGGTCTTGACGCTGCCATACTGCGCAAATTGGATATGCCCGTGGGCGAGACTCCTACACTCGGTCCTTGGCGCAACTTCCTGGAGCGCAGAAACAAGGCCACGGAAGAGGTTCACATCGGACTGGTGGGCAAGTACGACTTGCAGGATGCCTATAAGAGCATACGCGAAAGTCTCTATCAGGCAGGCACTTATAACGACCGCAAGACTGTGCTCCACTTTATCAACTCGGAGAATCTCACCGAAGCTGACGCGGAGGGAAAACTGAAGGGACTCGACGGCGTGGTCATCTGTCCCGGATTCGGGCAGAGAGGTATTGAGGGCAAGATAACCGCCATCAAATACACCCGTCTGCACGACATACCCACCTTCGGCATCTGCCTCGGTATGCAGATGATGGTAATCGAGTTTGCCCGCAACGTGCTGGGCTACGCCGATGCCAACAGCCGCGAGATGGACGAGAAGACTCCACACAATGTCATAGACATCATGGAGGAGCAGAAGGACATAACAAACATGGGCGGAACAATGCGACTGGGAGCATACGAGTGTGTATTGCGACAAGGCTCACGGGTGCTCGACATCTACAAGCAGGAGCATATCCAGGAGCGACACCGCCACAGATATGAGTTCAACAACTCATACATCACCGAATACGAACGCCACGGAATGCAGTGCGTGGGACGCAACCCCGAAAGCGACCTCGTGGAGATTGTGGAAATCCCCGGCATGAAGTGGTTCATCGGAACGCAGTTCCATCCCGAATACCAGAGCACAGTGCTCAAACCGCACCCGCTGTTCCTGGATTTCGTGAATACTGCATCCATGTATTCTGTCAAAACCGAAAAACAGTAACATAAAAAGAAATAGAAAAAAGAGAAATGAACAAGAACACCATCACCGGTTTCATCCTCATGGCAGCCGTACTCTTCGGCTATTCGTGGTATGTGCAACCATCCGAGGAGGAAATCGCTGCACAGCGCAAGCAGGACTCAATAGAGAACGCATTGCGCGAGAAGGCTGAAATCGCACAGAAGAACGAGCTGAAGGCCAAGAAGCAACAGGCTGCCGCCGCTGCACAAGGTGACACCACTGCACTCTTCTACAAGGCTCTGAACGGCAAGAACGAGCAGCTAACGCTGAAAAACAGCAAGCTGCAACTAACGGTCAACACCCACGGAGGTTATGTGGCGGGAGCCAAACTAATGGGCTTCAAGGACATCAAGGGAGACAACGACCTTACCCTCTTTGCGGGTAACGAGCAGAAACTCAACTTCCTGCTCGCGGGAAAGCAGACAAACATCGTTACTGCAGACCTATTCTTCACTCCGTCAAACCACAACGACTCCACCCTCACCCTCACGGCAGAGGCTGCAAACGGAGGAGAGATTGTCATCAGCTATCGCCTTGGCAAGAACTACTTAGTGAACATGCAGATGCAGACCAAGGGACTCGACGGTATCTTCGCCCCCAACTACCGACAGGTGGATATCGAATGGGAAGGAATGTGCCGCCAGCAGGAGAAGGGTTTCACATTTGAAAACCGCTATGCCACACTGACATACAAGGAGAAGAACGACGATTCGGACTATCTCAGCGAGACGGAAAAGGTGGTGGACGAACCGATGGAGAAAGCCATAGACTGGCTCGCCTTCAAGGACCAGTTTTTCAGCTCTGTACTCATCCCCAAAGGCGACATTGCACCTAACTCACAGCTCTCAAGCATTCCGCAGGAAAAAGGTTCGGGCTATCTCAAACAATACCTTGCAAAGTTCAAGACTGACTTCGACCCCACAGGTGCAGTGCCCACGGAGATGGAGATGTATTTCGGTCCCAACGACTTCCAGGTGCTGAAGGATGTTGACGACGAGTGCTCATTCGACAAGGACCTCGACATGCAGCAGCTCGTTTATCTCGGATGGCCTATCGTGAGGCTCATCAACCGCTGGTTTACCATCTACGTCTTCGACTGGCTCACACAGTGGGGCTTCAATATGGGTATCGTGCTGATTCTCATAACAATGCTCCTCAAGGCCATAACCTATCCTTTGGTCAAGAAGAGCTATATGAGTTCAGCCAAGATGCGAGTGCTCAAACCGAAACTCGACGAGGCCACCAAGCAATACAACAAGCCCGAGGATGCCATGATGAAGCAGCAGGCGATGATGCAGCTCTACTCACAGTATGGAGTGAGTCCGCTCGGAGGCTGTCTGCCAATGCTCATACAGATGCCTATCTGGATTGCGATGTTCAACTTCGTGCCTAACGCCATCCAGCTTCGCGGTGAGAGCTTCCTGTGGATTGGCGACCTCTCGACATACGACCCAATCATCGAATGGGGCACCAACATCTGGCTCATTGGCGACCACCTGAGCCTCACATGTATATTGTTCTGCGTGGCCAACATTCTCTACTCTATCATGAGCATGCGCCAGCAGAAGGACCAGATGGTGGGCCAGCAGGCTGAACAGATGAAGATGATGCAGTGGATGATGTATCTCATGCCAGTGATGTTCTTCTTCATGTTCAACGACTATGCCGCCGGTCTTAACTTCTATTATTTCATCTCGCTCTTCTTCAGTGCAGCCATCATGTGGGTGCTCCGCAAGACTACCGACGATGCCAAGCTGCTTGCCATCCTTGAGGCTAAATACAAGGAAAACAAGAACAATCCCAAGAAGCAGCAGAGCGGAATGGCTGCAAGACTTGCCGCCATGCAGAAGCAGGCTGAGGAAATGCGTAAGATGCGTGAACAGCAGAGGAAGATGTAATTTGGGAGTTAAAGGAGTTAAAGGAGTTAAGGGAGTTAAAGACGTATGTTTTGGCTCTGACAACTCCGGCAGCCAGCGAAAAGACTATTGTCTTTAACTCCTTTTAACTCCCTTAACTCCTTAGAAAAAAATAGAACAAGAATTATGAATAAATTAATGTTAAACATTGCCTTGGCGATGACAATGCTCGCCGCCACTGGCATCGTCAAAGCTCAAGATGACGTGAACATAGGTAAAAGCAACATCAAGCTGCAGAGCGACCTGATGACTCCCGAGGCTCTATGGGCTATGGGACGCATAGGCGCGTATGAAGCTTCGCCCGACGGTAAGCAGGTGGTATTCCAAGTGGGCTATTACAGTGTGAAGGCCAACAAGGGACACCAGGTTATCTGCATCATGGATGCCGACGGCTCCAACCGCCGACAACTCACCACAGCGTCGAAGAACGAAACCGACCCTACATGGATTGAGGGCGGCAAGCGAATCGCATTCCTCACAGGAGGACAGATTTGGACAATGAATCCCGACGGAAGCGACAGAAAACAGCTCACCAACGACAAGGCAGGTATCGAGGGATTCAAGTTCTCGCCCGACGGAACGAAGGTAATCCTCATTAAGTCGCAGGCTTTCAACGAGGTTATCAAGAAGAATCCCGATGATTTGCCTAAGGCTACCGGTCGCGTAGTTACCGACCTCATGTATCGCCACTGGGATCATTATGTAGAGAGCATCCAGCATCCCTGGCTTGCCGATGTAACCGCAAACGGCATCACCGAAGGTTATGACATACTGAAGGGCGAACCTTATGAATGTCCGATGGAACCATTCGGCGGCATAGAACAGCTCGCCTGGAGTCCCGATTCCAAATCTATTGCATATACATGCCGCAAGAAGACAGGACTTCAATATGCCATATCCACCGACTCGGATATCTATATATATAATATAGGTACGCGCGAGACATGCAACCTCTGCAAGCCTGCCGACTACAAGGCTCCTGCCGTCGATCCGACGCATACCATGAAAGACCAATCGGTAAACTCAGAGGAGAATCTCAAGAATAATCCCGGTTACGACCAGAACCCGCAGTTCTCTCCTGACGGACGTTATGTGGCTTGGCAGAGCATGGCTCGCGACGGATATGAGGCTGACCTCAACCGTCTCTGCGTATATAACCTCGCCACAGGCGAGAAGAGCTACATCAGCTCGTCTTTCGATTCCAACGTGGATGCCTTCTGTTGGAATCCTGACTCCAAGAGCCTTTCATTCATAGGAGTATGGCACGGATGCGTAAACCTCTACAACGTCAACCTCAAGGGCACTCTTACCCAGCTCACTGACGACGAGGCTGACCTTGTTAGCATACAACTTGCCAACAATGGCAACCGTCTGCTTGCCGCACGCCAGAGCATCTCCGCTCCAAGCGACATCTACATGATTACCCCCGGCAAGGACATCAAGAAGACCAAGGTGGAGCAGATAAGCCGCGAGAACGAGCACATCCTCTCACAGCTCTCGCTCGGTAAGGTGGAGAAACGATGGGTGAAAACCACCGACGGCAAGGATATGCTCACATGGGTTATCCTTCCCTCCAACTTCGACCCCAACAAGAAATATCCCACCCTGCTCTTCTGCGAGGGCGGACCTCAGAGTCCTGTAAGCCAGTTCTGGAGCTACCGTTGGAATTTCCAGATTATGGCAGCTCACGGATATGTCATCATAGCCCCCAACCGCCGCGGTCTGCCCGGATTCGGACATGAGTGGAACGAGGCTGTCAGCAGCGACTGGACAGGCCAGTGCATGCGCGACTATCTCTCTGCCATCGACGATGCTGCTCAGAACCTGCCATACGTTGACAAGAACCGTCTTGGTGCCGTGGGTGCCAGCTTTGGCGGATTCAGCGTCTATTGGCTTGCCGGCAATCACGACAAGCGCTTCAAGTGCTTCATATCCCACGACGGTGCCTTCAACCTCGAATCGATGTACACCGACACCGAGGAGGCATGGTTCAGCAACTGGGAATACGATGATGCCTTCTGGAACAAGAACCAGACTGCCGATGCCCGCAAGACCTACGCCCAGTCGCCCCACCGCTTCGTGGATAAATGGGACACTCCCATCCTCTGCATCCATGGCGAGATGGACTACCGCATCAACTACAATCAGGGCATGGGAGCCTTCAATGCCGCCCGCATGAAGGGCATCCCCGCCGAACTCCTCATCTATCCCGACGAGAACCACTGGGTGCTCAAGCCCCAGAACGGCATCCTCTGGCAGCGCACCTTCTTCGGTTGGCTCGACAGATGGCTTAAGAAATGAAGAATGAAGAATGAAAACACAGAGACACAGAGATACAGAGTTTTAAAATGAGAACTCTGTATCTTCATAAAACTTAAAATAAAATATCTCTGTACCTCCGTGTCTCTGTGTTCAAAACAAATAAAGAAATGACAGAAATAATCCAGAAAAAACTGAATGACAGCGCAGCCGCACGATGGACAGCGCTCGTTCTCGTAGCCTCGATGATGTTCTTTGGCTACATGTTTGTAGATGTGATGTCTCCACTGCAGTCCCTTATTGAGAAAGAACGCGGATGGAGTCCTGATGTATTCGGCACATACGCTGCCGGCGAATACATCCTCAATGTGTTCGGCTTCCTCATCGTAGCCGGAGTAATCCTCGACAAATGCGGAATCCGCTTCACAGGCGAGCTTTCAGCTTCAATGATGTTTATCGGAGCCTGCATCAAGTTCTATGCCATCAGCGATGCATTCGTTGGTTCAGCCTTTGCCACATGGCTCGACTCATGGTGGACATCCATGCCAGCCTCAGCCAAGTTGGCTTCCTTCGGTTTCATGATCTTCGGCTGCGGCTGCGAGATGGCGGGAACCACTGTTTCAAAGGCAATTGCCAAATGGTTTAAGGGTAAGGAAATGGCTCTCGCCATGGGTCTTGAGATGGCTATCGCCCGCATCGGTGTGTTCGCCATCTTCTCCATCTCCCCTATCCTCGCCGACAAGATGGGCGGAGTGTCAGGTCCTGTAGGATTCTGCACTGCCCTGCTCTTCATAGGTCTCATCACCTTCACCGTCTTCACCTTCATGGACAAGAAGCTCGACAAGCAGATGGGTATCGACGGAGCAAGCGGTGAGAGCGAGGAGGAGTTCAAGGCTTCCGACCTGAAGATTATCCTCACCAGCCGCATCTTCTGGGTAGTGGCACTGCTCTGCGTGCTCTACTATTCAGCCATCTTCCCATTCCAGCGTTACGGTGCCAACATGCTGCAGTGCAACCTCGACGGTATCTCTCCGTCGGATGCCAGCAACATCTTCCGTTGGTTCCCGATTGGCGCTGCAGTAATCACCCCGTTCCTTGGCTCGTTCCTCGACCACAAGGGCAAGGGTGCCACAATGCTCATCTGGGGAGCCATCCTGCTGATAGCTTGCCACCTCGTGTTTGCATTCATCCTGCCTGCCACCCACAGCTACCTCATTGCCTACTCCACCATTGTTCTCCTTGGTGTGTCGTTTGCCTTGGTTCCTGCTGCCCTGTGGCCCAGTGTTCCGAAGATTATCGACGAGAAAGTGCTTGGCAGTGCCTACTGTCTCATCTTCTGGGTGCAGAACATCGGTCTTTGCTTCGTTCCAATGCTTATCGGTAGCGTCTTAGCGTCAGCCAATGCCGACAATCCTGCCGTCATTGCAGCCAAGGAAGCCGGCGCTGAGTTCATTCCTTATAACTATACCATTCCTCTCGTAATCTTTGCCTGCTTCGGTATTGCGGCTTTCTTCCTTGCCCTTTATCTTAAGGTGATTGACAAGAAGAACGGCTACGGACTGGAAGAGGCGAATATTAAAAATTAAAATATTAAAAAATTAAAGAATTAAAGTATGAAGAAATTTATGTTATCCCTGGCTGTGATGATGGTCATGGCCATCTCAGCTAACGCACAGAGCGACGTCAAGAAGGACGGCGAAAAGAAGTGTGAGAAGAAAGAGTGCTGCCAGAAGGCTGCCGAGTGCAAAAAGGCTTGCGACAAGAAGTCTGCCGACTGCAAGAAAGCATGCAAGTCAAATGAGAAAGCTTGCTGCAAGAAGTCTGGAGAACAGAATAGCAGCTGCTGCAAGAAAGCCTCAGAATGTAAGAAGGCTTGCGACAAGACTAGCAAATAGTCATTGTTAGCTATTAAAACAAGTGCGGTATTGTAGCATGACAATACCGCACTTCATAATCTAAGACACAAGAAACACCCTTAATACTAAACTATCACTCACTTTACGGTTAATACTTGTACCTATACTATTTAATATTATTTACAACCAAAACATTGAAAAGAACATTATGAAAAAAGAAAAACAACTATTCTGTATGATGTTATTACTTTCGGTGCTATGCAACATGAAAGCCAACGCCAAGACCGTTTGGGACTTTGAAGACTGCGCAATTGGACAGAAATTCAAGATGTGGAACCTTTTCGGCTCTGAGGCATCAACGTCGTCCGCCGTGGTTGAAGCTGATCCCAAGAATCCTAACAACAAGGTATTGCACGTCATCGTGAAGGAATGGAACACTTTTGTGGAATTCACCCTGCCTGAAGAACTTGCAGGACACAGGTTGACCGACATGGTGAAATCAGTGAAACTGAACTTCTATCGCCCGAACAATGACCCTGACAACTGGAAACAGTTTCACGTGTTCCTCGGAGACGAAAGACTGTTCCAGGATGAGGGATATCCCTATCAAGGTGACCAAAACGTCTGGCAGTCAAGGGAATACAAACTTGCGCCTGTAACAGAGTCGGCTGATGACGAGCGTATGTTCCGCTTGGGCATTCATCATGAAAATTCTGATTACTACATTGACAACATTGTCCTTGACACATACATCGTGGCCGACGGACAGACTATCGACTACTGCACCAAAAACACATCCAGCAACTACACCATCATCAACAGCCCCATCATGACGGTCGAGGGCAAGGAACTGACCATAAAGACCTCACGTTATACATATTGGAGCAGTGTCGTTGAAGGAAGCGGTAGAATCAACCTCATGTCTGGAGGCGAGAGGACTTTCCTCGGAAACAGTTCCAAGGCATATCCTGACTGGACCAAGTTCAGCGGAGACCTGCATGTATATCCATATAAGGAGATGGAGGGCAACTGCGGTTTCTACGGTCTGATATGGATGCACAACGGCAAGACCTTCATTGCCGACGACCCAATCCAAAGCGCCAACGACGGAAAGGTGAACAACTGTCTCGCCAATGCCTCGCTCTATCTGCACGAAGGTAGCACAATGGCTGCCGAACAGGGACTGAGAGGTATGCGCATCGGCAAACTGGAGACTGAAAAAGGCAGTGAGCTGACAGGATACTACAAGAGCAAATCTGCACAAAACAGCTATTACATGATAGGCAAAGGTGACCACGACGCCACGCTCGCCGGACGCATCGCCCCATGGCAGGACAACATGACCATGAAGGTGGGTCTCATCAAGGAGGGCAAAGGCACATATCGCATCACCGGCAATGACAACCTCATCACCGGAGGTATCACCGTCATGGACGGTACGGTGCTCGTATGCAACGATGCTGCCGAGGCAAAGACCAAGAAGCTCAGTGGCGCCACAGGACACAAAAGCGGCGACAACAACGGTATAGTTGTGAGAAAAGCGGGAACTATAGGCGGTAACGGTTCAATAGCACTTCCCACCGAAGTGTTCGGCACAATGACTCCCGGTGACGGAAATACCGGAACCCTGCATATCGCAGACTATGCAAAAGGCACTAAGCCAACTCTCACCCTGCGCCCCACGGCAATACTGAATATGGAGATCCGCAGTGCAGCCGACCACGATGCCGTCGAGGTTGAAGGCAATGTGGCATACAACAACATGGACGAGAATTTCAATGCCCTGGACAAGATGCCCCGCATCGTGATTCAGCTCACTGAGGATGCTAAGCTATACAAGGGCGACGAATTGGTACTCCTCACCGCAGCCGGCAAGGAGGCAAGGGACAACATGGAATGGAACTTCAACATCATTTACCCCAAGGCATATACATGGGAGGTGAAGGAACGCGAGGGCGAGAACGGAAGGCTTGAACTCGTGGCCATTGTCACCTCAGAGGAATACGGAGGCCAAGGCGACGTCACAATCGACGACGGTGACGAGGAGGACAACCCCTTCGAGGAAACCACCCTTGACATCGACCTGGAAATGACAGACAACACACCAATACGCACATACGCCGACAAGATTAATAAGTATGTAGGCACCTGTGTGCCTGTTTGGAGCATCAATGTTGATGATGCCAACAACGAGGAAGCCAAGCGCATAGCACGGGATTTCAATATGGTGGTATGCGAGAATGAGATGAAATTTGCATACGTTGAACCCTCACAGGGCCAATTTGATTTCTACCATGGTGACCGTCTTGTCAATTTTGCCACAAGAAACAACATGCGCGTCAGGGGACACACTCTCGTATGGCACAAGCAGGTGGCAGAGTGGCTCTCGTCCGACGGTATCAAGAACAACAAGAACTGGACACGCCAGCAACTGCTCGACATCATGAAGACCCATATAGAGAAAGTGGTTGGACACTGGAAGGGCAAGATTCACGAATGGGACGTATGCAACGAGGTACTCAGCGACGACCAGGGTATCGTATGGAGCAATCCCGACGCTTACACTCTGCGTCCGTCTATATGGACTGTCATCGGTGAGGAGTTCCTCGACTCTGCCTTTGTATGGGCGCACAGGGCCGATCCTGATGCCGTGCTTATCCTCAACGACTATGGTGTGGAGTTCAAGGGCGACGCCAAGGCAGAAGCCCTGTTTAATCTCGCCAAAAGACTTAAAGACCGCGGTGTGCCAATCGACGGTGTCGGATTGCAGTGCCATCTTGATGTTTATGGTGTTGACCCGGGCAGACTGGAGCAAAACATCAAGAGATATAATGCCATCGGCCTGAAGTGCGTTATAACCGAGCTTGACCTCGGCATGAACAGCAATAACGAACAAAACCTAAGGCAGCAGGCACAGGACTATTTCAACATAGCCCAGGTGGCATTGAAATACGACCACTGCAATGAGCTGATGATTTGGGGTCTCACCGACAACCGTTCATGGAGAAATGGCAATCCCCTGCTCTTCGACGCTGACCTGAACGAAAAGCCTGCATATTACGGATTGCACGCTGCGGTGCGTCAGGCTAGCGGCACTCCAATTGGAGGCACTGACGGCATTGATGAAAACATCGCTGACTACGGTGAACCGGTAACTGTGAACCTGGTTTCATTACAAGGTCTGCCTGTTGGCAAGAGCTACCGCGGTCCTGTGATTGAAGTCACATTATTCAAGAACGGACAGAAGCGCATCAGGAAAACATTTCGCTGATAAATAAAACAAATCCACAGATTTCGCGATTATGAAATCTGTGGATTTATTTTATTATTGTAATTTGTTGTTGACTCCATACCCAAACAATGCAAAGTCACCTTTCAGCGGGTCGTCGGGGAAAACCTCTGACATTGCCGAAGTGAGACGCAATGCCGCCGACATGGATGCCGAGGAGGATTTGAGAAGCCCAAGACGCATGGACTGTTGGACAACATGCGTGTCCATAGGCATGATGAGCGTGCGGCGGTCGATGAGGTCTTCCCATACGCCAAGGTCAACGGGAGAACCACTCCTCACCATCCAGCGCATGAACATACAGACACGCTTGCACGACGACTGGGTATTCTTGGGAATAATGCCCTCTATGCCTCGCGATGAGAAATATGACGTCAATGCCGACACTGCCGTGATACAACGTCCGTCGGGAGCGGATTGGCGCACAAACCCTGTGAGCGAGCCATAGTCATGAAGCATCTGGCGAAGGGCGGCAAGAAACTGGTGCACCTTGCCGAAGGTATATAGACGATAATAACAACGGGAGGAATCGTCGGGTATATCAGCCGCAAAATCCCCACTCCTCACCCACTCTTCCACCCTGCCATGCGAGCTGTCGAGCATATACTGAATCTTGGGGAAGAACTGCGCACGGCTGCCATAGCTCAACGACGAGGCAAGAAAGGCAAGCATCACGCGGTCGGCAACAGGCTCCACCTGGTGCATAAACCAACTGGGGTCACCATTGAGGAAATCCGCTGTCTCATATCTTGACGCGTATTCGCGCAGAAGTGCGGCAGTCTCCTGTGAAACCACACTGCCTTGGATATTTCCGCTCATCTGTTTTTATGATTAAGAAACCAACGGTGGGTGAAAGCGAGATACATCGCAAATGCCAAAACGGATATGCACTGCGAACAAACGAGAAGGGCATTGGTGTTGCCATTAAATGCCACATATCCCAATCCTATACCGACGGCTATCGATGACTCCCATCCCAAGAGGAACGAACTTGACGATGTGCCCCTCTGGCAATGGCGGCTCAGCTTGATGAAGAACAAGAGAAAGCGTGAGCCTATGATGCCTATGGCAAGTCCTATCATCGTGGGAGCCACGTAGATTATCACGTCAAGACGTCGAGTCAGCATCAGCTGCATGGCGGCTATGATGAGTATCATCCCTGTGACCACCTCGCTTTTCAGCTCGGCATTTCGGAACACGAAACGCTGGGCAAGCAGCGCAAGCAAAAATCCCGCCATCATCATCGCATAGAACATCCATGGAAGCGAGAGCGAGAAAAGCATACCCACGGGGAGCATGATAAGGAAGATGTTGACGAATAGCGGCGTGCCCTGTATAAGGAAAAAGCGGTCGAGACTGAACACATGCGTGTTCTCCTCGGGGGCACGGAATGGGAAGCGCACCGAACGGATGAGAAACAATGAGGCAATGACGCAAGCGTCAGACACCATCACCACAAGACGGAAACTGCCGCCAAGCCAATAGACGAGCAATCCGCACAACGGACCCAAAGCCACGGCAAAGCGCGAGAACCACGCCGCACTGTGGTTGGCCTCGGTGCGCATCGAGGACGTACTCTTGTCGATGACAAGCGTGCTGGCAAGCACCATCTCCGCCAAACCATACACGGCACCGAAAAGTATGCGCTGTGCAAATATCCACCATTTGCCCATGAAGCTCAGTTCATCGTCGAAGAATCCGCCAAGCAAAGACACGCATATCACCATCACGAGTATGGCATCCATGCAAACCATGTTGCGGCGGTAACGCTGGACAAGATACGAGCAGAAGCCGCCGAGGGTGAACATGCCCACTCCGAAGGCTCCCATCGCCAAACCGGCATCACGGGCGGTGAAGCCCTCATCCTGCATAAGCCACAGGGGCATTACCGGCACAAGTATATACACGGACATGGCAACGAGGAAATTGGCTATTGCGAGAAACCAGAATCCTCGTTGCCATGCCCTGATGTGTATCTGTGTATTTTGGGTATTCATACCTTATATTTAATATGACTCTTTCTTGTTGGGGAAATCACAGTTTTTCACGTCCTCGACATAATGTCCAATGGCATCGGTCATGATGGTGTTGAGGTCGGCATATCGGCGAAGGAAGCGCGGACTGAATCCGTTGGTCTTGCCGAGCATGTCGTCAACCACGAGGATCTGACCGTCCGTGCCATTACCCGCTCCAATGCCGATGGTGGGCACGGAAATGGCAGCCGATACCTCTGCCGCCAACTTTGCCGGCACCTTCTCAAGCACCACGGCGAAGCACCCCACCTCAGCCAATGCCTTGGCGTCGCTCATCAGCTTGGCAGCCTCGGCCTCTTCCTTGGCACGCACTGCATACGTTCCGAACTTGTTGATGCTCTGCGGGGTGAGTCCGAGATGCCCCATCACTGGAATACCGGCATCAAGAATACGCTTCACCGTATCCACAATCTCCACACCGCCTTCAAGCTTGAGGGCGTCACATCCGCTCTCCTTCATGATACGTATGGCGTTGCGCACTCCATCCACGGGATCCACCTGATAACTGCCGAAAGGCATGTCGCACACCACGAGGGCACGCCCAACAGCACGCACCACCGAGCGCGCATGATAAATCATCTGGTCGATGGTGATGGGCAATGTCGTGCCGTTGCCAGCCATCACGTTGGATGCCGAATCGCCCACGAGAATGCCGTCTATACCGGCACGATCGACGATTCCGGCTGTGGTGAAGTCGTATGACGTGAGCATCGAGATTTTCTCGTGCTTCTGCTTCATTTCAATAAAACGGTGAGTTGTCACCTTGCGTGTGTCACTGATTAAATATCCTGCCATGGGTCAAAGTTCTTATAGTCATTAATTACTACGTCTGAATACTCAGCGATGCTCTCGGCACAGTTGGTTGTGGCAAGTCCCACAACCTTCATTCCGGCAGCACGGCCCGACTTCAGACCATTGAAACTGTCTTCGAAAACAATACACTCCGTTATGGCGGCATCCAAACGTTTTGCTGCCTTGAGATAACAGTCCGGGTCGGGCTTGCTTCGCTCGAAATCCTCAGAGGTGAGTATTGCGTCAAATAGCTCACGGAACTCAGGGCGACTGTCATATACGCTCTGCATCTTAGCCTGGTTGGAACTGGTCACAACTGCGGTCTTCACGCCATTGGCACGAAGCCCTCTCACGAAGGAGATGAATCCCCCGACATAGTTGAACTGCATGTTGCGCTCGAACTCATTGAGCCGGGCAGTGATAATCTCCTGACTGTATAAAAGCTCGCCGCTGAATAAGCGGTCGAAGATCTGCACAAGGGTCTGACCCTTGATTTCGTGTTCCAATCCTGGATGCTCAGGGTGGAACTCCCTGCACTGTGCGCCCCAGAACTCGGTGTATTGCGGTTCGGTGTCGAACACCACTCCATCGAGGTCAAACAGGGCTGCTTTAAATGTGTTCATCTTTTTACCTTTTTTGTTTTTTCTCAAAATCGGCTGCAAAATTACAAAATAATCTGCAAATAATCAAGAATACTTGAATAATTCTTAATTTATTTTGTTATTTGGCACATAAATACTATCTTTGCAGACAAATTGCGACATATATATGAAAAAGACTGCATTATACTCTTTGACCTTGGCTGGCGTAGTCTCAGCAGCCTGCTCCGGGACCTACACTCCCGAACAACTCACCTTTGACAGCATAAAGGTGGAGAAGAGGGTGCCGCTTACCCAGGACGCCAACTCGCCCGCATACGAGATGAACATCAACGTGAAATACGTCAGGGAAGGCTGCGATGACGTCAGGAAAAGCGTCAACGACGCCATCACCGCCAAGATTTTCAACCTGCACTATGTGGATATCAGTGCGGCTGTTGACTCGTTTGTCAACGGCAATGCAACCTCCTACAAGAACGACATGCTGCCCCTGTACAATGAGGACAAGCGCGACATTGACAAGAGGCCCATATACGAATATGCCGCCGACATCAGGACACGCACCGAGGACGGCAAGGAGGGCGTGGTCACATACTTCATCGACATGTACAACTTTGAGGGCGGTGCCCACGGACTGAGCCAACTGCTGACTCTCAACTTCGACAAGACCACAGGCAAGACCATCACCTTGGAGGACGTGCTTGTGCCCGGCTATAAGGTGAAACTGAACGCACTGCTGCAGAAGGCCCTCATGCGTAAGGCTGACTGCAAGGACATCAACGAGCTGCACGACAAAGGCTACCTCTTCTCGATGGAGATGTACCCGTCGAGCAATTACGTTCTTGGCAGCGACGGCATCACATTCATCTACAATCCCTACGAGATTGCCCCCTACGCCCTTGGACGCATTGAGCTGACCGTAAGCTACAACGACATGGCAGACCTGCTGAAAAAAGAATAAACGACTATGAACATCATCACCAAATATTTCACTGACATCACCGACCTGCAGCGTCGGCAGTTTGAGGCCCTGTATGATCTCTATCAGGACTGGAACAGCAAGATAAACGTTATCTCGCGCAAGGACATCGACAACCTGTACGAACACCATGTGCTCCACTCGTTGGCTATTGCCAAGACAATAAGATTCAAGGACGGGACCGAGATTCTCGACTTCGGCACCGGAGGCGGATTCCCCGGCATTCCATTGTCCATTCTCTTCCCCAACTGCCGTTTTCATCTCATTGACGGCACTGGCAAGAAAATCCGTGTGGCGACCGAGGTGGCAAATGCCATCGGACTGAAGAACTGCACACCCGAGCACAAGCGCGGCGAGGAGGAGAAAGGCAAGTATGACTTTGTGGTGAGCCGTGCCGTGATGCCTCTGCCCGACCTTGAGCGCATAGTGAGGAAAAACATATCCAACAAGCAGCGCAACAGTATGCCCAACGGCATCATCTGCCTTAAAGGCGGAAATGTGGAAGGCGAGATCCAGCCCTTCCGCAAGTATGTGGAAGTGACTGATATATCACAGTGGTTCGACGAGGAATGGTTTAAGGAGAAATACGTAATTTATCTACCTATATGAGTTTGAAAATACAACGGTTCGTTTGCAATCCCTTTCAGGAGAATTGCTTTATTGTCAGCGACGACACCCATGAGGGCGTTGTCATTGACTGCGGCGCGCTCTATCCCGAGGAGCGCACTGCCATCGAGGAATACGTGCGTAAGGAGGGCATCACGCTCAAGCACCTGATTGCCACCCACGGGCATGTGGATCACCACTTTGGCGACAACACCATATTCGAGCTTTACGGTCTCAAGCCCGAGGTGTCGGCTAAGGATGAGTATCTTCAGAACAAGCTCGATGCCCAGTGCCGCGAGTTCTGCGGACAGTCATTGGGATATGACATGCCGCCAGTGGGCAAGTATCTTGCCGATGATGACGTGATTGAATTCGGCGACCATCGCCTTACCGTCATTCCCACTCCCGGCCACACTCCCGGCTCCGTGTTCTTCTATTGCGAGGAGGAAGGCGTGGCGTTCAGTGGCGACACCCTCTTCAGGATGAGCATCGGAAGGACAGACTTCGAGCTTGGCTGTTTCGAGGATATAGTATGCAGCTTGAAATCTCTTAAGGACAAGATGCCGCTTGACACCGTTATCCTTCCCGGACATGGTCCACAGACAGTGCTGAAGGATGAGGTGGAGTGCAATCCTTATTTCAAATAAAAAAGACGGCTAATCTCTCGATCGACCGTCTTTTATTAACCTTAATAATCTAATACCATGAAAAACACTCTACAAAATTACAGTTTTTTTTCATAATATTACCCTAAACGTGGAATAAATATTCTATTTTTAATTATTATTATATTCTTTTCCATTCCATTTAAAAGTTATTAACGAAAAATTACCACCTTTCTGTTGTATTTTCTCTCCTTCCTCACGATATTCTATCAACTCTATCGGTTGAAGCGTGAGATCGGTTGACGATGGTGACAGTCTTGCCACATTTCCACCACGGGAAAAGCCAGGAACGGGCAACGGCGACCATTTGGACGTGAACATACGCACACTGCTCTCCTTGGGTTTTATGCCGTAGGTCATAACAACGCACACGACACAGTCGGAAGTGTCGGCAAGGGCTTCCGACGACTGCAGCAGTTTCATCTCAACCTTTACGGCCTCGCTGAGCGTGAGATGGAGATAGTCGGCAGTGAGGGTGTCGAGGGTGGCCTTTCCGTCGAAGACATCATTCACCTCGGCTTTCATTCCCGACGCCATGAAATCCACCATGTCGAGACGGTTGTTGCGGGTGAGCGTTGGCAACACCGAATCGGGCATTGCCGAAAACACATCCTTTATCTCTACAGCCCCTGCGCCCAATGCACATGCGACTGAAATAACCAATAAGAATAGTCTGTTCATAATCTCTGTATTCAATAATTTTTTAACTCTTGTCATTAGCTCCACGCAGCGACATCACCTTACGGCGCACGGCGATGACGTTTATCACAGATATCAGGGCGAAGAGAGCAAGTCCCACTGTTATCGAAGGCATCATGCTGCCCTCGTCAATGTCGGGGAAAAGCGTCTCAACCACTTCCATATAATATCCGCGAAGCACTGCCAGCACCACCCAGGCTATCACGAGCACCAAGAGATTGAGACCGATGGTGAGCAACTGGTAGGGCATTGCCACAAGCGACGGACCATAGCCGATGAGCAGCAGGTTCTCGAGCTTGGAGGCATTCTTCTGGACAAGCAGGTATATGCTGAGCATCAGTATATAGAAACTCAACACGGAGATGACGAGACCTATCGCCATGACAAGTGTAACCACCATCTTGAGAAAATAGGTTGTCTTCTCGGCATCGAGGTTGTTGTTCTCGGTGTCGAGACCGTTTTCATCTATATACTTGGCTATGCGCTCGTCGGCGGGATTTGCCACTTCGACGATGAGTCGCGTGGGGTCGCTCTTCTGACCCGGGGCGTAGGTGGCGTTGCTCCAGCCCATAAATGCCTGGGGCACGAGGATGGAGTTGAGACGCGAGGAGAACCCGATCACCTTGCCCTTATACTCGTCCTGACGGCCGTTGCCGTGGATGAATATCTTGAAGTCGATCATCCCCACAAGTCCATCACTGATTTTGGGCAGTGAATGGTTGTGGGCGAAACCGAAGTTATACATGGCTATATATGTGCGCGGCAGGATGATTGGCACAGTGTTGTCGCCCTCCTTCCATTGCCACTTGTCGAGAGAGACATCCACGAAACCGTCGGGCACGCTCTCAAAGAACAGTTCGGACGACAGCACGGGTGTGCCGTTGATTCCCATCCGGGCTGCCACCTTATATTCAGTGGATGTGAACTTGCCCACCTTGTCGGCAAAGGGCTGTTCCTCCATGTCCTGCACGTCGGAGGAGGCAAACGAGTTGTCGTGTCCGGACAGGGTATTGCCCGCGGTTATCTTCTTGCTTAGGATGACGTATTCAGCACCCATAAACGAGTCGCTCTGGGTGAACACGGGCAACACGTCGCGATAGAACTGGAATCCCAACAGCACGATGAGCATACCGCAGAGATTGGCGAAGAAAAAGCCTATGAACTGCGCCACACTGACGTGCTGGCGCAGTAGTTTCCATACGAGATTCATAACTTCAATACCCTTTCGTAGTCCAAGTCAATATGTTTGCCTATGCTCGTCACTATCACTCCCGCACCCTGGCTCTTTGCCTCCTGCATCATAATCTCGCCCATAATGCGCGAGTTGTCGTCGTCGAGATGGCTTATCGGTTCGTCGGCAAGCAGGAAGTCGAAGGGCTGGACAAGCGAGCGGATGAGAGCCACTCTCTGTTGCTGGCCGAACGACATACGTCCGATCTTGGCGTCCATCTTGTCGGCTATTCCAAGCATCTCAAACCATTGTTCTATTTGTCTGCGGGACTTGAATCCCGTGAGCTTGTTCTTAATCTCCACATTCTCCATCGCAGTGAGTTCGGGGAAGAGACGCAGTTCCTGAAAGAGATGGCTTATATGCGACTTGCGCATCTCTGTCCACTGGCTTAGTTTCATCCTGCGGGTGTCGGTATCGTCAAACATCACCTGACCGGTATAATCATTGCGATAGCCGACAACATAACTGCAAAACGTGCTCTTGCCCTGGCCGCTGGCTGCTTCCACCAGATAAAGATGCCCCCGCTCGAAGCTTACCTCACATTGCCAAACGTCGGATTGCAAGTCAGTGCGATTGGCAAACACCTGCGGAAGAACATTCCTAAATACTATCTTGTTCATTCATTCTTCATTTTTAATATAATTGTTTTCAAATGAGGCAAAAACGATGAGATTACCGAAAGCCCGGATTGCTGCTTAGAGGCTGACTCAATGCTGAGAATAGCCACGAAAGGACTGCCCTTGACGTTAGACATAACATCAGGGGACAACGGGCTTGGGGATTTTTCGCCTACCGTTGACACTGCCTCCGCCGTGGGGACGATATACAGGAGACCGCCGTCGGTCACTCCAAAACAGGAATTGAACTGCTTGTCCTTGATGACCCACGAGTCCTTACCTGCATCCTCGATAACGGAACCTGCGGGACAGGATTTCTTCCAGTATGCCACGTCTTCCTTCCACGACACGTCCTTTGCCTCGGCAAGAAGGGACAGCGGGATATTGTCATCAGAGAATGCCGGCACACTGACAATCAGGTCGCCGTCAACACCGCGCAACATCTTGTCGATGTCGATAGTTGTATTTATTCCCATGAGCATGGTGCGCAGGGACTCGTTGCTGCGGAGAAGGTCAACGAAGTCGCTACCCTTGACTCCACAGGCTATCGTAAGAAGATTGGCGGAGGATATGGTGGATAGATACTTGTCGCTGACGGGTCCAAGTTTTGAGAATGAATTCCTGAGGGCATCCTCGATTCTGCTGTCAAACGAGAAGGTGTGGCAGCTTACGGTGAGACACTCGCCTTTAAGGTCCATGGTGGCGGCAATATAAAGACGGTCGGGAGCGGTACCCTTTGGCGCGCCCAAGGTGACGTGAGCCATGAGTTTGTCGGGCAAGGCATCAGCCTTTGCCACGAGTGATACAGGGCCGTCCATAGTGGCAAGTCGCTGAAAAAGCGGTGACTCGCTTACGGATTCCTCGTCGGAAGACAGATACTTCACCATCCTGCGCTGAAGCTGTGCCTGTTCGCCGCCCACGGCAGGTCCCATGACAAGGAGTGAAGAAGAGGAATATCCCACAATGAAATTATCGTATATTACCGAGAACTTGAATCCCTTGCGCCCAGTGGTCTTCGACGCCTTGCCTTGGTCAGCCAACCGCTGAAGCCAACTATCGACATCACCCTCATCGTCCACGGCAGCCACCAGTCCCAACGAACCGTCGGAGGTCTCAAACAGATAGGCCTTGCGGCTGAAATCCACACCGCAGTCGTTGAAGTCATCCATCTTGACATCACCTAATTTCGTGAAATCAATAGCCATTAGGGCCTTGCTCTTCAATGGTATGACGTTGAGATACCCGTCACTCCTGCCATTGAGCACGACAACCAAAGCCGTCACCGCAACAAGGGCAACAGCCAATACAATATATAAAATATTCCTGCGTTTCAATCTTCCTGACCTTCCTTAACAACATTAATATCTTTCCTGCCCACCATACGCATCATCATGATAGCATACAGGGCGGCTGTCTCAGTGCGCAGACGGCTTTCACCCAAGGACACAGGGATCCATCCTGTCTCCAAGGCCTTCTCAACCTCATCTATACTGAAATCTCCCTCCGGACCTATCAGCACCGTGATGTTCTCATCCTTGACGGGAGCGTTGACAAGTTCGGTATATAGGTCCTTGCGAGGAATCTCCTCATAGCAGTGGGCGATATACTTCCTGCCCTCAATGGGAGTTTCGAGATATGACTTCAGGGGAATGATCTCAGTGACCGTAGGTTTCCAGGGCTTGTGGCTCTGCTTGGTGGCAGAAACGATGATTTTCTCCAAGCGTGTGGTCTTCACAACCCTTCGCTCAGAGTTCTTGCAGTTGACAAAGGTAATTCCGTCGAAACCGATTTCCGTTCCTTTCTCCACAAGCCACTCCATACGGTCCATCATCTTTGTAGGTCCTATGGCAATGTTCAGCTTACCCAACCACTGCGGTTCCTGCGGAAGGGTTTCCACTACACGGTACATACATTTCTTGGTGGCAGCCAAGGTCACCTCGGCACGATAGTAAGTGCCACGGCCGTCCATCAACATAAAACTGTCGCCACTTTTCAGGCGCAGAACCCTCAGCGCATGCATCGCCTCATCGTCAGGCAGTTCAGTAGATACAGGCGCATTGGGGTCATAAAAGAATCTAATTTCCTTCATCTCGTTCGTCCTCCTTTATAATAGATTTACGTTTATTAATTTCCTCATTGAGTCTCTGGGCAGCCCGATAGTCCTCATTCTCAATACATTCGGCGAGGGATTTCTCAAGCACGTCCAAAGGCATCACGTTGAGCGGCAATGCCGTGACATTACGTTTTCCGGTGGGATGGAACATCTGACTCTTGGCAAGGCTCTTCCTGATATACAGGGGTATGCCGCTCACTTCCTGCAGAAGCACTGCATCGGCAAGCCTTATGTCATAATGACCGCCATAGATCTTGTTGTAGAGAACGGTGCGGTACTCGCCGTCGCTTTCCACCGACTCTATACACATCTCATAGTCTTCGGAATCGGAAAAGCCGCGAAGCGACTCCCACATCACCTCGGGAAGCAGCCTTTGCAACCTGGACTTACCTACAGGTGAATCATCCAAACGCATCAACAGCTCGCTACCCATATTCTGGTTGGTGATAAACGTCAACTGGAGATCATAATTCTTCTCCTTCAGCTGCACCACACACAGGTTCTCGTCTTTCTTGATGCTGCCGACGCAATCCAAAGTCAATCTCAATTTGTCTTCCATACGCAGTTACTGTTTTTTAGGGTGAAACACAAGCGCGAACACCACTCCCACAACAAGGGCGTAAGCCGCAAAGATAAACCAGCAGGTTGACCATTCGCCGACGGTGAAGAAATCATCGCCGACGGTGACTCCATAAGTGTAGGCATTGATTATCTCCTGGGCAACAATCACTCCCACGGTGCCGCCGATGCCATTGGTCATGAGCATAAACAGTCCCTGGGCACTGGAGCGTATCTCGGGAGCCGTGTTCTGGTCAACAAAGAGCGAACCGCTGACATTGAAGAAGTCGAATGCCACGCCATACACTATCATCGACAATATAAACATCCACACACCGCCGCCGGGATTGCCCATTCCAAAAAGACCAAAGCGCAGCACCCATGCAAACATGGCTATGAGCATCACGTTCTTGATGCCGAAACGCTTCATGCAGAAGGGTATCAGCAGGATGCAGAACGTCTCGCTAATCTGTGACAATGATATCAGGATATTGGCATGCTGTACACCGAATGTGCCGGCATATTCAGCCTGGGACGCAAAACTGCTGATAAACGGATTGGCATAGCCGTTGGTAATCTGAAGACTGACGCCAAGCAACATCGAGAAGATGAAGAACAGGGCGAGCTGACGCTGACGGAAAAGGGCAAAAGCCTGAAGACCAAACGCCTCGGAGAGCGAGCGGTGCTTCTCTTCCTTGGCAATAGGACAATCGGGCAATGTGAACGAATAAAGGAACAGGATTATTCCTATGACAGCCGAGGTGACAAACTGCCACTGGTTGGTCTGGAATCCCATAATGTCAACAAACCACATGGTGAGGATGAATCCAACTGTGCCGAACACACGAATGGGAGGGAAGTCCTTCACCGTGTCCATACCTGCCTTACGCAACGCAGTGTAAGCCACCGAGTTGGACAGTGCAAGCGTGGGCATATAGAAAGCCACCGATATGGAATATAGCGTGAAGATGGTGGCGAAATCCACCCCTCCCTCTGCCGTAGCTCCATACCATGCCGTGAGAATCATGAATACGGCAGCCACAAGATGACAGATACCGAGCATCTTCTGTGCCGGAATCCATCGGTCGGCAACAATACCTATTATCGCCGGCATGAAAATGGATACCACTCCCTGCATGGAGTAGAAATAGCCTATCTCCGTGCCTATGCCTATATTCCCGAGATAACGGCCCATACAGGTGAGGTAAGCTCCCCATACGGCAAACTCCAGGAAATTCATCAGTGCCAAACGTACCTTCAGATTCTTCATTGTCTTCTACATTATTTTATATTATATAATCCTTCTTCATTTCCTTGGGACAGGAATATCGTTCCCCCCACCCACTCTGTTTGGGGTTCTTCCCGGTCTAACGGGTGCCAGTGAGTCACCTGTCCCGAGCTGTTTAGCTCCACCACCGACTTGCCTAAACTCGACCCGTCGGGCAGCACCAGATGGTGGACGGCTATCTTGCGTGTCCTTTGATTCATTCTTGTGGAAACGGATAAATTGTAATTCGTCGATAAACATCAGTTTCACTGTCTCTGACTCGTCGCTGCCCCTGTTGAGATAAACAAAACCGCGGATTGACTTGATATCATATTTGACACATTCAGGAATACGCAACTGGGCATATCCCGACACAGTCACTGATGTGTTGAACGTGGCGATACTGTCGTTGGAATACCTCACGGCAAGATAGGCCACTGCATCCTTGGAACCCTGTTGATACAGGTAGTTTGTATTGAATGACATCAGGAACGAGTCGCCCTTGCGATACGACGTGTCTGCTTTCAACTCTATGTCGAAACGGTTATAGGGAGGTGCCGGGGTCAGCATAACGCTTGTGGGGCCATGCCAGATATTGGCGGTGTCACCGTTAGCCGTATAGCGCGTCATTGAACTCCTCATGCCATTGGAGTTGACTCCGAGCGACTTGCCGTAGTTTTCCATACGTTCGCTGACACGGCTGTATATCTTGGCAAAGTCCTCGGCATGACCGTAATAATATACCAACGACGAGTCAAACTCCGCCTCGGTCACACCGTGTTTCTTGAGCACTGCAAGGTAATAAGCCGTGCGCAGATAAGGCGTGGAACCTTCGACGGAAGGCTTCGATGCCATCTCGCGCGACAGGTAATAGTCGAACAGGATATCCTCCATGTCGTCCGGCTGTATCACGTCGCGCGGCACACTTGGCGTACATCCTATGAGCAACATTCCGCATAAGACAGCCCAAATTACCATGTACTGCTTATTTCCCAATTTCTTCATTCTTCATTCTTAAAATGCAAGCTCGGCTCTTCATTCTTCATTCTTCATTCTTCACTCTTCATTTCTTTATTCTTCACTCTTCATTTCTTCACTCTTCATTTTAAAAAGATTCTTAACCGAAACCTCAGAGACTTCCTTGCGATAGAAAATAATCATCCATATCACACCTACAGAGATACTCGCATCGGCAAAGTTGAACACAGGACTGAAGAATATGAACTCCTCACCTCCAACCATCGGAACCCATAAGGGCCATGTGGTCTCGATAATGGGGAAATAGAACATATCAACCACCTTGCCCATCATAAAGGGGGCATAGCCCTCGCCGAAAGGCACTAACGAGGCGGACTGCACTATCGTGGATTCCTCGAAAATCAGACCATAGAACATTCCGTCGATGATATTGCCAAGCGCACCTGCCACTATCATAGACAGACAGACGATAAATCCTGTTCGCGCTCCCTTGGCTGCCACACGGTAGGCATATAACGAAATCACTCCAACAAGCAATACGCGCAATATGGAAAGAAGCAGTTTGCTGCCTATCTCCATACCGTATGCCATGCCGTTGTTCTCAATGAAGAGAATCTTAAACCAACTGAACACGGGAATACACTCGTGAAGGGTCATGTTGGTCTTTACGGCTATCTTTATCGTCTGGTCAACGAGCAGGATGGACAATACGAGAAGTATCACCATCCTGCCCCTTGTCACCTTTGTCGGGACTTTTGTCATTTCTTTCTATTGAGTTTCGATTCCACGCTGAGCGTGGCATGAGGTACTGCTCTCAGACGCTCCTTAGGTATCAGTTTGCCGCTGATGCGGTCGATGCCGTAGGTCTTGTTCTTGATGCGAATAAGAGCACCCTCCAAACCTTGTATAAACTTCTGCTGGCGGTTGGCAAGCTGTATCAGCTCTTCCTTGCTCTGTGTGGCACTGCCCTCCTCCAATACCTTGTAGGTAGGCGACGTGTCGTCACAGTCATTACCGTCGGCATTCATCAACTGCCTCATCATCTCGTCGTAGTCTCTACGGGCAAGACGCAGTTTCACATCAATAATCTGCTTGAACTCCTCGAGTTCAGCGTCAGAGTAGCGTGTCTTTTCTTCCATAATCGTTATATAATAATGTTTCTGTTTGCCAAACTATTGGAGTTAAAGGAGTTAAAGGAGTTAATGGAGTTAAAGACAATAGTTTTTCCGCTTCCTTATAGGGAGTATTCAAGGCTCGAACATACGTCTTTAACTCCTTTAACTCCCTGAACTCCTTTAACTTCCCTTACTTCCGAAAGTTGAGTTATATATATTACTAATTCCTAATTACAAGAATCCTCGCCTTGATGTCATCAAGCTCGACCTCGGCTCCGTCGTTGTCGGCAATGACAATCTCGTCGGCAAGCACCTGGGTCTTGATATAATCGGCAAATCCATCAACTGCCTTGGCAATGCTGTCGGCTGGCGAGATGGTAACCTTGATGCGGTCGGTGATTTCCAGGCCTCCGTCCTTGCGCAGGTTCTGTATGCGATTGATAAGCTCGCGTGCCATTCCCTCATTGCGCAGTTCGTCGGTGAGTTCCACCTCAAGGGCTACGGTCAGGTTGCCCTCGTTGCTCACAAGCCATCCCGGGATATCTTCGCTGATAATCTCAACATCGGCAGCCTCAACAATTACCTCATTGCAGTCAACGGCAATCTTTATGCTGCCCTCGCGCTCCAGTTCGGCGATGCGCTCCTGTGACAGCGCATCCATAGCTGCGGCAATGCCTTTCATCATCTTGCCGAACTTCTTGCCCATTGTACGGAAGTTGCACTTCACCTTCTTCACGAGTATTCCAGAGCCTTCCACGAAGTTCAGCTCCTTCACGTTTACCTCGTTCATAATCAAGTCCTTAACCGCTTCTATATGACGCTTTTGTTCATCGTCAACGGCAGGTATCATTATCTCCTGAAGCGGCTGGCGCACCTTGATGTTCACCTTGCGACGGAGGGCAAGCACCATGGATGTGATCTTCTGTGCCATACCCATACGCTGCTCCAGGTCCTTGTCGATGAACGACTCGTCGGCCTCGGGGAACTTGGCGAGATGCACTGAGCATACATTGTCCCTACCAGTAGCCTTGGTGAGGTCGAGATAGAGCTGGTCGGCATAGAACGGAGCAAACGGTGCAAGCAGTTTGGCCACTGTCTCCAAGCAGGTGTAGAGTGTCTGATAAGCCGACAGCTTGTCCTGGCTCATCTCCTTGCCCCAGAAACGCTTGCGGTTCAGTCGCACATACCAGTTGCTGAGGTCGTCATTTACGAATGTATCGATAAGACGTCCGGCACGGGTCGGGTCGTAGTTCTGCAGTTCCTTGTCAACACCCTTCACAAGCGAATGGAGCACCGACAGAATCCATCGGTCAATCTCGGGACGCTCTGCCAATGGCACTTCGGGCTGCGAATAGTCGAAACCATCCACATTGGCATAGAGGCTGAAGAAGGAATATGTATTATATAAGGTGCCGAAGAACTTGCGTCTCACCTCATCCACTCCCTCGGGGTCGTACTTGAGGTTGTCCCAAGGCTCTGAGTTGGTCATCATATAGAAGCGCACGGGGTCGGCTCCGTATTTCTCAATCTGGTCGAACGGGTTCACCACGTTGCCCACATGCTTCGACATCTTGTTGCCCTTAGCATCGAGCACGAGTCCCGAGGAAATGACATTCTTGAATGCCACTGAATCGAACACCATAGTGGCGATGGCATGCAGTGTGAAGAACCATCCGCGTGTCTGGTCAACACCCTCGTTGATGAAGTCGGCGGGGAATGCCTTGCCCTCGTCTATCATCTCCTTGTTCTCAAACGGATAGTGAATCTGGGCGTAAGGCATAGAACCTGAGTCAAACCACACGTCGATGAGGTCTGTCTCGCGCTTCATCGCCTTGCCGCTCTCGCTCACGAGTACGATATTATCCACATACGGGCGGTGGAGGTCAATCTTGTCGTAGTTCTCCTGCGAATAGTCACCGGGAACGAATCCGTTGTCCTTCAATGGGTTGCTCTGCATAACTCCGACAGCTACGGCCTTCTCTATCTCATCATAGAGTTCCTGCATGCTGCCGATGCACTTCTCCTCGCCGTCCTCATTGCGCCATATTGGGAGCGGAGTTCCCCAGTAGCGCGAGCGCGAGAGATTCCAGTCGTTGAGGTTCTCAAGCCAGTTGCCGAATCGTCCTGTACCTGTTGACTCAGGTTGCCAGTTGATGGTCTTGTTGAGTTCGAACATCCTCTCCTTCTTGGCTGTCGAGCGGATAAACCATGAGTCAAGCGGATAGTAGAGCACCGGTTTGTCGGTACGCCAGCAGTGGGGATAGTTGTGCACGTGCTTCTCTATCTTCCATGCCGTTCCCTCCTGCTTCATCTCCATACAGATGACGATGTTTAGGTCCTCTGCCTTGGCGGCAGCCTTCTCGTCATACTTTCCGTTGATATTGAATTCGGGCTTGTATGCGTTCTTCACGTAGTCACCGGCGTGGTGTCCGTAGGCGGCACTATCCACACAGGCAGCAATGAAGTTGTTGTCAAGTTCGGCCTCAACGTAGTATTTTCCCTCAAGGTCAACCATCGGACGGGTTTCACCTTTCTTATTTATAAGGAAGAGCGATGGTATGTGGGCATCCTTAGCCACCTTGGCGTCGTCGGCACCGAATGTGGGGGCGATATGCACAATACCCGTACCGTCCTCTGTTGTCACATAGTCGCCGGGGATTACTCGGAACGCACATTCCTCCATCTCTATGAACTTGTCCTTGCCGTTCTCCGATGCAAACACCTTCTCGGGATGCTCAGCTGCATAGGCAGTGGCATATTCAGGAGCGAGGTCGCCAAGTTTCAGACATGGCTTTACCCATGGCATCAGTTGCTTGTACTTATACCCCACCAAATCCTTGCCAACATACTCAGCCACAATGCGATAAGGCACCACCTTGTCGCCATGCTTATAGGCGTCCATGTCGGCATCCTTGCCCTCGGGCTTGAGATAGGCATCAAGGCGTGATTCAGCCATAATGACTGTCATCTTCTCGTCGTTATAGGGATTATATGTCTCCACTGCCACATACTTGATATTCGGACCAACACAAAGGGCTGTGTTCGAAGGTAGTGTCCACGGAGTCGTCGTCCATGCAGCAAAGTAAGGCTTACCCCACTTTGTCCATTTCTCGTCGGGATTGGTTATCTCGAAGAGGGCTGTGCAGGTGGTGTCCTTCACGTCGCGATAGCAACCAGGCTGGTTGAGCTCGTGTGAGGACAATCCCGTTCCTGCTCCAGGAGAATAAGGTTGGATGGTATATCCCTTATAGAGCAGACCCTTGTCATATAGCTGGCGAAGCAGCCACCAGAGGGTCTCGATATACTTGTTGTCGTAGGTGATATATGGATGGTCGAGATCCACGAAATATCCCATTTCCTCGGTCAACTTGCGCCATTCGGCAGTGAACATCATCACATTCTCACGGCACTTGCGGTTGTAGTCCTCCACGGAGATATACTTGCTGGACTCATGATTGTCGATGTCGGCCTTGGTGATTCCAAGTTCCTTCTCCACACCCAATTCCACGGGCAGTCCGTGGGTGTCCCATCCTGCCTTGCGGTGCACCTGGAATCCCTTCATCGTCTTGTATCTGTTGAATGTATCCTTGATGGCACGTGCAAGCACATGGTGAATTCCTGGATGTCCGTTAGCGGAGGGAGGTCCCTCGAAGAATACAAACTGCGGACAACCTTCACGTTCGTCTATCGTCTTGTGAAACACGTCGTTAGCGTTCCACTGCTCAAGCACATCCTTGTTCACTTGAGTCAAATTCAAGCCATTGTGTTCGGCGAATTTCTTAGCCATATCTGTTATTATCGTTCTATGTTATTTATTCCATTTTTTATTACTTACACACGATGCCATCTCTGCCACCTGCGTTTTATAGCGTGCAAAGTTAGCACTTTTTTTTGTTCTGACAAAATAAATAACTTTTTTTAAGTGTATTACACGTTTATATGTTTTGTTATCATCCTGGAAATAAATACAAAAAATCAGCAGATTATCGCCAAAATGTTTGGAGATATGAAAAAATGTTTGTATATTTGCGGCGATAACGGGTCATTGCGACCTAAGTATGAATTTAAAACTATATTGACCTATGAACATTCCATTTGTGTTTTGGCTTGTGCCCATAGCCTCTGTGGTGGCTTTGGCGATGGCAGGTCACTTCTTCCGCCAGATGAGGAAGGAGGACGAGGGTACTCCGCGAATGATTGAGATAGCGGAGTTTGTGAGAAAGGGCGCCATGGCTTATCTGCGCCAGCAGTATAAGGTGGTGACCATAGTTTTCATCGTGCTCGCAGTGGTATTCGCCTTTATGGCATACGTGCTGAAGGTGCAGAATCCATGGGTGCCGTTTGCATTCCTCACGGGAGGTTTCTTCTCGGGATTGGCGGGATTCTTCGGTATGAAGACTGCCACCTACGCTTCCGCACGCACTGCCAATGCCGCACGCAAGAGCCTCAACAGCGGACTTAAGGTGGCTTTCCGTTCGGGTGCCGTGATGGGACTTGTCGTGGTGGGTCTCGGACTTCTCGACATCGCCATCTGGTTTCTTGTACTGAGTTATTTCTACCAAGGTTCGAGTATGGCTCTCATCACCATCACCACCACTATGCTCACATTCGGAATGGGTGCATCCACACAAGCTCTCTTCGCTCGTGTGGGTGGAGGTATATATACCAAGGCTGCTGACGTGGGAGCCGACCTTGTGGGAAAGGTGGAGGCTAACATCCCTGAGGACGACCCTCGCAATCCTGCCACCATCGCCGACAATGTGGGTGACAATGTGGGCGATGTTGCCGGTATGGGAGCCGACCTCTATGAGAGTTATTGCGGCAGTATCCTCTCGACCGCTGCCCTCGGAGCCACGGCTTTCGCCATGAATATCGACATGCAGCTTAAGGCTGTTGTCGCCCCGATGATAATCGCCTCGGTTGGCATTTTCCTCTCGCTGATTGGCATCTTCGCCGTGCGCACCAAGGAGGACGCAACGATGCGCGACCTTCTTCGCTCTCTTGGTCTCGGCACCAATCTTTCGGCTGGTCTTATTGCCATTGCCACCTTTATTATATTATATCTCCTGCAGATTGAAAACTGGCTTGGTGTGTCATTCTCGGTGGTGAGCGGACTGGTGGCTGGAGTGGTCATCGGACAGGCCACGGAATACTACACGAGCCATAGCTACAAACCTACACAGAAGATATCCGAAGCATCAAAGACAGGTCCCGCCACTGTCATCATACAGGGTATTGGCACTGGTATGATTTCAACGATGATTCCCGTTGTCACCATCTCTGTGGCTATTATGCTTAGTTATCTCTTTGCCAATGGTTTCGACCTATCGATGAGTGCATCAAGTATATCCATGGGACTTTATGGTATTGGTATAGCTGCCGTGGGAATGCTCTCCACACTTGGCATCACGCTTGCCACTGACGCCTACGGCCCCATTGCCGACAACGCAGGAGGCAATGCCGAGATGAGCGAACTGGGTGAGGAGGTGCGCCATCGCACTGATGCCCTCGACGCACTCGGCAATACCACTGCCGCCACTGGCAAGGGCTTTGCCATCGGTAGTGCTGCCCTCACTGCTCTTGCCCTACTCGCCTCATACGTCGAGGAGATAAAGATAGCCATGGTGCGTGCCGTTGAGGAAGGTCAGTCATTTGTAGATGCAGCGGGCAAAGTGTTTAATCCTGCCTCTGCCAACATGCTCGACTATATGAATTATTTCCAGGTCAACCTGATGAATCCCAAGG
>SAMEA3663208__coassemble_115_pt1 | contig 43048 bp, 33 predicted proteins | sample SAMEA3663208__metabat2_low_PE_010 | metagenome-assembled genome bin SAMEA3663208 (sample SAMEA3663208) | pig gut metagenome | biome: pig gut; feature: pig-associated habitat; material: faeces | place: China | collected 2013
GAGGCGGCCACTCCGAGTGAGGAGCAGGGAGGCAGCGGCAATGACGGCGGAGGCGACGAGGAGCTTCCACCCGTAATCGGCGGTGATGAGAACGGCGGCGGCGGCGACGAGATTATCGAAGACGGTGATCTTTAATTTTTTAATTTTTTAATTCTTTAATTTCTTTTGAAAAAAGACACATGACTAAGGAGAACAAGTCGAGGTTAATCAAATTCCTGTGGAACCTGGCATCGGCAATCCTCGCAGCCGTGGGTACCGCATTGGGTGTTAGTTGCGCGGTTCAGTGAAAAGCATTGAACCGGGAATAAATCAAGTGGGAGGCAAACACTAATCATAGGTGTTTGCCTCCTGTTTATTTTAGGGCAATCCGTCATCTTTTTGTATGACCTCGGCAGACGCAGGGTAAGCAAGGACTCACAAACTTTCTATCCTGCAAGTATGCTGTTTCGTCTCTTTATCATAGTTGATGCCCACGAGCAGTACGTCGCCGGTGTATTCGGCAATCTTTGCGGGATATTGCTTGCGCTTTATCTGGTCGATGGCGGTGTCGGCTGAGTTATTGAATTTCAGCTCTATCACAAGGGCTGGCTTGCTGACGTTGCGGCGAGGTATCATCACGAGGTCGGCATAGCCCTTGCCCGTGGCATATTCGCGGTGGATGACATATTCGTTCTTCGCCCATATATACGCCACGGAGAGCACGCAGGCAAGCGAGTTCTCGTCGTTGTATGAGAGTATGCTCGTGTTCTCGTCGTGAGCCAGGTCGATGGCGGAAGCCACGGCTTGCTCGTTGCCTGAGATGGTGGCATCAAGAAGGTTTTCTGATTCTGTCAGAACTTCTGCAACACGTGTCCAAGATGTGTCTTCCACGGCATTCTGGAATTCGTCGGCAACCTCCTTGTTCGGAATAAAGCATTTTCTCTTTTCATCATCGTATGAAAGATAACCGAGATGAATCAATACGGTGAGCACATCATTCCTGCTTTTTACAATGTGCATGTCATTCTGGAACTTAAGAGTGTTAACACTCACACGCTCGCCCGACAGCATACGGATGATGTCATCCTTCAGTCCGTTGAAATTCATCTGGATATATGTTATGACGGAGTCATAGGCACCCGTGGTTGTCCAATAGCTTCGACAAACTCCACGCTGTATGGCTTTCATCACCGAATAAGGATTATAGATGCTTTTTTCCTGGCCGATATTATATCCGTCATACCATTGTTTCAGGTCTTCCACTGATGCATTATGTTGTTTTGCCAACTCAAAAACCTCTTCCTTGGTAAAACCGAAACACGAAGCAAGATTGGCTGGGTCAATTACGGAGTATTCGTTGAAGTTGTTCAGCGCCGACTCGGTGTTATATCTTTTAATAGGCAGGATGCCTGTGAGATACGCCCCGGCAAAGACCTTGTCGGAGTCCTGCGTCTTGAACAAGCGGCGTAGCAGCATGACATACTCATCCATAATAGTTGGAGTGACGGTCTCGGGGTCGCCCTTCATCTTCTGGCGTCCGGGGAACTCGCGGCAGATGGCGTCCCACTCGTCGATGATAAAAAAGAACTTTTCGCCTGTGGCTTCGTGAATAGCTGAAAGCACCCCCATAAGATCAGTTGTCTCCGAATAGTCAACATCGGGGAAATTCTTCTTTAATTCAGAACAAATCTCATTCTGGATGTTTCGCACGATATTCACACGCAACTCAGGCCTTGCAGTAAACGAAGTCACGTCAAGATAAAGCACACGGTACTTGTTGAGATAAGCCTCAAACGACTTGTCCTGCTCTGCCTTCAATCCCACGAAAAGCTCGCGCGAGTCGCACGACTTGTCGTAGTAGGCACACAGCATCTTGGCCGCCATCGACTTGCCGAAGCGGCGGCTGCGTGTGACGCAACTGTAGCGACGCTCGGAGTTGAGCGTGGCGTTGATAAGTGGTATCAGCGATGTCTTGTCAACATACTCGTGAGTGACAATGTCATGAAACTCACTATTACCTTTGTTTATATATGTACCCATAGCTTTATGTCTGTTGCAGGAGAGGTAAGCCCGCATTTCGCTGCAAAATTACGATTTTTATTTCATATCTCCAAATATATTCGCAATATTTATTGATTCTTTTTGGATATAAACCCTGTGATTTTCGGTCATTGGAGTGATGAGGATTGGGTGTCGTTATATTGCTCAAACAAACAATTCTTCTATTCAAATGAGATTTTTTCCAAAAAAATTTGGATATATTATTATTTATTACTACATTTGCATAATTTTAAAATATTTACGAAATAACAGATGGCAATTATGGGCAAAAAAAATGTAACGGTAGGTTTTTCAAGGTTATTGACAATAGTGTTCGCTTGTGCATTGGCAACTAATGGCTATGCGCAAAAGCGTGAGGCAGGGGAATGGTCGATAATCCCGAAAGTGGGGGTGAATCTCTCAAAACTGTCGGGCGACAAAGTGTATATTTCCGAAGACGGCAGCAAATACGTCAATTCCTCCCACAGGTTAGGTTATGAGGCCGGTGCGGATGTAGAGTATATGGTGCACGACCGAATAGGTGTGGCTGTCGGGGCGATGTATGCCATGCAGAGTGAGAATTTCAAGGATTACCACACTGGAATGAAGCTGGATGGCTCGGAAAACCTGTATGACTTCAACAAGTTTGAGAATGTGAGGGTGGACCTGGGTTTCCTGAATGTCCCGCTGAAATGCAATTTCTATCTCTCCGACCGTTTTGCCCTGAAAGCCGGAGTGCAGTTGGGATTTATGCTGTCAGCCAAATTCAAATACAATGTCGTGTCAGGACTCTACGACAAGCTGAATCCAGGCAATATCATCTATTATGACGCCAACGGCAATCCCGCCCAAGAGGGCAGCGATGTGTATCTCTCGGAAGGGATTGACGCCAAGGACGGCTACAGGCATTTCGACATTTCTATCCCAGTGGGCATTTCCTACGAATATGAGAATGTTATCTTCGAAGCCCAATATCGCATCGGACTGAAACACTTGAATATAAGCATCTCGCCCGACAGGATGCACAGCAGTGTGTTCTCGGTGAGTGTAGGTTATCGTCTGGCGATTATTCCTTAATGACTTTACGTCCGTTGATGACATACACGCCCTTGGGCAATGTGCGGAAGGCATCGCTCAGCGTTGTGTTCTTGCGAATCAGGCGGCCGTCGATACTATAGATGTTGTGAGTGTTCTCACCCGGCATATTGCCGAACACGTCCTCCATGCCTGTAGGGACAAATGAATTGAGAAGCACAGCTGCCTTCAATACATAATAAGTGCCGGTGTCGGTATGTTTTTCGGTGGAGGTGTCGTCGATGTCGAAGGTGTCATAGCCATTGGCAAGCAGATGAGTCTCCATGCTTTCCTGATTGAGGAAGGGGACAACCTCGTCGGCCGTGGAATGTACAAATGAGATACGGTCGGTCTTCTCCGGCTTCCATGTGTCATATACGAGGGAGTTCTGCTTCAGGTGATAGATGATATCCTGCATCGTCTCACTTTCCTCGTCGAAGAATGTCGGTTTCACAATCTTGTCAATAGGCAGACTTTTGTCGTCGGCACTGCCATACTTCTCGTAGATGAAGTTGTTGATATAGTCGGTGTCGTGTTCCTTTGAGTCGAAGAGTTCGGGCAGATATTGCACGAAATCGTCGTTGAAAAGGTCCTCGTTCTTCACCTTATATCCACCTGCGTCAATCATTCCGCTGAGGATAAGGGGCAGGGCTACAGGGTATTGCGACATATTATCCGATGCAAGTTTGCGGTAATGCGCATACATGTCGTAGGGACCGCCGCCGATGATGCAATAATCAATCTTGGGCAGTTCATCACTGCGATAGCCCTCTGCCACAAGACGGTTGACCCACATACCCGAGTTGCCGCCTTGTGAATAGCCGAGGTTGAGCACCACGTCCTCATATTCATATCCCTCAGCTTCGAGCAGCTTGCGGCCGGCAAGGAAGGCGTCGATGTTCACACGTGCAGCAGCCCTGCCCTGAAGGTACTTCTGGTTGTTCTTAACATCAAGTCCGAACCCGAATCCGTCTGACTCAATCATAAAATAATTGGAGTTGGCAAAGATGCCTTCGAGCGTGAAACCACTATTCACGTTGGAAGGGCGGTGAGTGTCGTCGGTGATGGTGTAGTGGTTAATCAGTCCGCATCCTTTAGCCTTCAGTTCCTTGTCGTGTACTTCATGAGTCATAAAGATAGCTGCGGAGAGCACGATGGGTGTCTCGCCGTCGGCATCAACGGTCTCATAGTTGAAGTCATAACGCCAAAAACCACCGCAATCCATGCGGTTGACAATTCCGATTACCGGTTCGGTGGACTCAGCCACCACAGATGTCGATGCCAGCAATACCGACAAAACGACAAAAAATCTCCTCAATACCTTCATAAATTAATAATTCAAGTTTCTGATGTACTCAATGTTTTGGGAGTTAAGGAGTTAAGGAGTTAAAGGAGTTAAGCCATTAGTATTGAGCATTGGATTTAAGTGCAAAGACATTTAATCGCATGTACATTTGGCTTAACTCCTTAACTCCTTAACTCCTTAACTACCACCAATCTACCTTACTTCCGTAAGTTGAGTTTATAATTAAAGTGTTGCCACTACCTCGTGCTTGCCGGGAGCGTAGGGTATCACGTCGCCGGCTACGGGCTGTCCGTCGATTACGAGAGACACCTTGGCAGACTGCTTGCCGTCGGGGTTCTTGACGGTGATGACATATTCGGCATCACGATAGCGACGGGTGACGGTGTATTCCTTGGCTGTGGAAGGGAGACAGGGACGAACGGCAAGTCCGTCGTAGTCGGGCTGGATGCCGAGGATATACTGGCTGACGGTGAGCCACATCCATGCGGCAGTTCCTGTGAGCCATGAGTTCTTGCCCTCGCCGGGCTTGTAGGCATCCTTACCTGCCACCATCTGACAGTTGACGTATGGCTCAACCTTGTGTAGAGTCTGATGACTTTCCTCCACGTATGAAGGCAGAATCTTGGTGTAGTGCTCCCAAGCCTCGTTGCCTCGTCCTGCCACTGTCATACCGATGATAACCCACGGGTTGTTGTGGCAGAAGATACCGGCATTCTCCTTGTAGCCCTCGGGATAGGATGAAATCTCGCCCATCTCGACGTGATATACGGTATAGGCGGGATTGTTGAGCACAATGCCATGCTCGCAGTCCATCATCTTCTCAACTGAGTCGATGGCCTTGTCAACCATACCCTTGTCGAGTCCGATGCCAGCCATGGTGCACCAGCCCTGGCTCTCGATGAAGATCTTGCCTTCCTCGTTCTCGCTTGAACCAATCTTGTTGCCGTAGAAGTCGTAGGCACGGAGATACCACTCGCCGTCCCATCCGTGCTTCTGCACAGCCTCGTCCATGCTGTTGACAGCCTTCTCCATGGCATCTGCCTCGGCGGTGAAGTCGGCAATGCCATATTTGGCGGCATCCTCACCACGGGCGGCGAGAGTGCGGCAGAGCTTCACATATTCCTTGCCTGTAACCACGAACAAGCCTGCAATCATGAGTGATTCAGCCTTCGAGCCTTCGCTCTTGTTCTCTGTGGTTTGGAAACTCTCGTTGGGATCCCAAGAAAAGCAGTTGAGGTTGAGACAGTCGTTCCAGTCGGCACGACCGATGAGTGGCAAGGCATGAGGACCGAGGTTATTGGTGACATGCTCCATTGATATCTTGAGATGCTCGAATAGAGTCTTCTCGCTTCCTGGTTGATTGTCGAATGGCACTGGTTCGGCAAGGATAGAGAAGTCGCCAGTTTCCTTGAGATAGGCGGCAGTGCCGAAGATGAGCCAGCATGGGTCGTCGTTGAATCCGCCACCGATATCGTTGTTTCCACGCTTGGTGAGGGGCTGATACTGATGGTAGCATCCTCCGTCGGGGAACTGTGTAGAGGCGATGTCGATGATGCGCTGGCGGGCACGGCTCGGCACGAGATGAACGAAGCCCACGAGGTCCTGGTTGGAGTCGCGGAATCCCATTCCACGTCCCACTCCACTCTCGAAGAACGAGGCAGAACGTGAGAAGTTGAACGTCACCATACACTGGTATTGGTTCCAGATGTTCACCATGCGGTCGAGCTTGTCGTTGCCGCTCTTCACACTATATATAGAAAGCAGCCGGTTCCAGTAGTCCTTCAACTGTGCAAAGGCGGCGTCAGCCTTGGCCGTAGTGTTGAAAGCCTCGATAAGGGCGTGTGCCTTGGTCTTATTGATAACCTGCTTGGACTCGAACTTCTCATCCTGCTCATTTTCGATATATCCGAGGAGGAACACGAAGTCCTTGCTTTCCCCAGGGGCAAGCTCCACCTCTATATATTGTGAGGCGATAGGACTCCATCCGTGGGCATGGCTGTTGCGGGGCTTGCCCTCCACGACTGCATCGGGGGCTGATTTCTCGCTATACAATCCCACGAAGGTCTCGCGGTCGGTGTCGAAGCCTTGGATATCAGCGTTTACCGTATAGAAAGCATAGTGGTTGCGACGCTCGCGATACTCAGTCTTGTGATATATGGTGGAACCTTCAATCTCCACCTCACCTGTAGAGAAGTTGCGCTGGAAGTTCTCCATATCGGTGGCGGCATTCCACAGACACCACTCGGTGAAAGAGAAGAGTTTCAGGGTCTTAGGCTCAGCGGTTGTGTTGCGCAATGTGAGTTTCTGCACCTCAGCCCAAGTTTTGAGAGGCACGAAGAAGAGGGCGGAAGCCTCGATGCCGTTCTTCACACCAGTGATGCGCGTATATCCCATACCATGTCGGCACTCGTAGGAGTCGAGCGGCGTGCGGCACGGTTTCCATCCCGGACTCCATATCGTGTCGCCATCCTTGATGTAGAAATAGCGTCCGTCGTTGTCCATCGGCACATTGTTGTAGCGATAACGGGTGATTCGGCGGAACTTGGCATCCTTATAGAAACTATATCCACCGGCAGTGTTGGATATCAGTGAAAAGAAATCCTCGTTGCCGAGATAATTGATCCAAGGCCATGGGGTCTTGGGGTCGGTGATGACATACTCACGGTTGGCGTCATCGAAATGTCCGTACCTTTTTTCCATTTTGTCTTTATGTATTTTTAAGTTCTGATTATTACTTTTTTCGTGCAAAAATAGTTTTTTTTCCTTAAACAGACAAGAGTTTGGTGTTAAATGTTTGCAAAATGGATAAGATATACAATAAAATGATTAATTTTGCAGCATAATTTAATTATATGGACGGAATTGCAATAGGTTTATTGGTGCCATTCTTGGGCACTGTGCTCGGCGCGGCATTCGTGTTTTTCATGCGCCATGAGATGAATGTGGTAGTGCAGAAATCGCTCCTCGGCTTTGCCTCGGGAGTGATGGTGGCGGCGTCGTTCTGGTCGCTGCTCCTGCCAAGTCTTGACTTCACGGCTGACGCGGAGGGCATAATGAGGGTTTTGCCGTCGGCAGTGGGATTCCTGCTTGGCATAGGATTCCTTCTTGCCATCGACCAGTTCACTCCCCACTTGCATATAGGCGACGACCATCCCGAGGGAATGAAGTCGGGACTCTCGCGCACGGCGATGCTCTCGCTTGCGGTCACCATTCACAATCTGCCCGAGGGAATGGCTGTGGGAGTGGTGCTTTCAGGATTCCTTTCAGGGGATATGGGCATTACGGCAATGGGTGCCCTGACGATGTCAATAGGTATTGCCATACAGAATATTCCCGAAGGGGCTATTGTGTCGATGCCTCTGAAGGCGGAAGGCAACTCGCGCTGGCGCTCTTTCCTAATCGGCAGTATGAGCGGTATTGTGGAGCCTATCGGGGCTATACTCGTTATCCTGCTCACATCGTGGCTCACTCCCGCAATGCCTTATATGCTTGCCTTTGCAGCCGGCTCGATGCTGTATGTGGTGATTGAGGAGCTTATCCCCGAGGCGAGTGCAGGTGAGCACAGCAATATCAGCACCATTGGCTTCGCCATTGGATTTGTACTGATGATGGTGCTGGACGTGGCGCTGGGGTGTTGAAAATAATCTTTTATGGGGTAAACACAGAGACACTGAGGAACAGAGGTTTTATTTAAACACAAAGGAACAAAGGTTTATGTAAGCTTTGTAGCTTTGTGTTGAAAAATTAAAAAACTCTGCAACTCCGTGACTCTGTGTTTATTAAGTGAAAAATATTATTAAATGAAGAATTTATTAGGAACAACACCTTTGAGGTTTTTACTTAACCTTATATTAATATATATTGCCTACGGCGTGTGCCGTGTGGCATTCGTGATGGAGAACTGGGGAATGTTCGCCTCGGATTTCCAATGGAGTTCAGTGCCGGAGATGATGCATGGGGCATGGATGTTCGACACTTCTGCCATACTATATACTAATGTATTATATGCCTTGCTGATGCTAATACCTCTGCATTATAAGGAGATGAGGGGATGGCAGATGACGGCCAAGTGGGTGTATATCATAGTGAATGGAGCATGCTTAGCCGCCAACCTCGCCGACTGCGTGTATTTCAAATACACCATGCGACGCACTACCACCACCGTGTTCTCGGAGTTCAGCAACGAGGGGAACATCGGCAGTGTCATCGGTGTGGAGTTCCTCAGCCACTGGTATCTTGTTCTCCTATTTATTATATTAATGTGGGGATTGTGGAAATTCTATTTCATGGGTGATGGCAATCTGTTGGGCAATAGCAAGCTAAGGACTTACGCTGCAGGCAAGCCACGAGGCAGGGAACTCGTCAGATATTACATTGTGCAGACAGTTTGCTTCGGGCTCTTTATCCCTCTTTGTATATGCGGTATGCGCGGTGGTGCAACCACAGCCGTGAGACCTATAACCATCAGCAATGCCAACCAATATGTGGCTCATCCACAGGAGGCTGGCATTGTGCTCAACACCCCATTCTCGCTCATCCGCACCATAGGCAAAAAGGTCTTCGAGATTCCCGAATATATGTCAGAGGAAGAAATGAACGCACTATATTCACCCCTCAGAAATAATCAATCATCAATAATCAATAATCAGTCATCAATAATCAGTAATCAGTCATCAAAGAAGAACGTTGTGATACTGATAGTCGAAAGTTTCGGGCGTGAGTATATCGGTGGCTACAACAAATGGCTCGACGGAGGAAAATACAAGGGATATACTCCTTTTGTGGATTCGCTGATGCAACATAGCCAGACATTCCTCTACTCATATTGCAACGGAAGGAAGAGCATCGACGGTATGCCAAGCATATTGTCGAGCATACCAATGTTTGTTGAACCGTTCTTCCTCACTCCCGCATCAATGAACGACGTGAGCGGAATTGCGGGTGAACTCAAGAACAAGGGATATTATTCAGCTTTCTTCCATGGGGCAGAGAACGGCTCGATGGGTTTCCAGGCTTTTGCGCGCAAGACGGGATTTATCGACTATTTCGGCAGAACGGAATATGATGCCGACAAGCGATTTGGAGGCGACAAGGACTTCGACGGCATGTGGGCTATATGGGATGAACCGTTCCTGCAGTTCTTTGCTACGAAGATGTCGGAGTTCAATCAACCTTTTGTGTCGGCTGTCTTCACCGCCTCATCCCATCATCCCTACAAGATACCTGAGAAATACAAGGATATATATAAGGAAGAGGGCATCGCCATACACAAGTGCATAAGATACACAGACAATGCCTTGCGCCTGTTCTTCGAGAAGGCCAAGAAGCAACCTTGGTATAACAACACCTTGTTTGTAATAACAAGCGACCACACCAACTTGAGCGACCATGCGTATTATCAGACAGACCTCGGAGGATTCTGCTCGCCGATTATCTTCTTCGACCCAAGCGGAGACTTAAAGCCTGGTATGCGCAACGCCATCGCGCAACAGATTGACATCATGCCAACGGTATTGTCTTATTTAGGATATGACCGCAAGTATGTGGCATTCGGTTGCGACCTGCTCACGACCAAGGACGAGGACACATGGGCAGTGAACTATCTCAATGGCATATACCAATACGTCAAGGGCGACTGGCTCCTGCAATTCGACGGACAGAAGGCCAAGGCCCTATATAGATTCCGCACCGACCTCCTGCTCAAGGACAACCTCCTCACGAAAGAGCCAAAAATTGCGGCGGACATGGAACGTCAGGTAAAAGCCATCATCCAGTCGTATATGACGCGAATGGTGAATAATCAGTTGACTCCCAAATAGACCACAGATGTTTTTATTAGTTGACCATAGCTATCTGTCGTCTGGAAAAGTAACCTGTACGGTTGAGGGAAAAGCGGGCTGAAAGCCCAAAAGCACATAGCCCAGGGCATCGCCCTGGGTTTACGATGTTATTGCGATAAACGCCCTGAAGGGGCAAAAGCGTAATTCACAGCTAGGATTACGCTTTTGCCCCTTCAGGGCGTTCTCGTTTCCTCGGCATACAAACCCAGGGTGTCGCTTCGCTCTACCCTGGGCTATGTGCTCGTTGCCCTTTCAGGGTGTTCCTTGCAACCGAATAAGTCATCTGTTTTTAAAAACCTCCAAGATAGTCGTACAATTTCTGTAGATAAGCCTTGGCGTTCTTAGTCCTTTCATCCACGGACTTGTCCGCGGATGAAGCGGCAACAGTCTTTTGGGTGTTGTCGAAGATGGCATATCCTGTGGAATCTATCAATCCCATGGCATCGGGGAATGTGAAGAAGGCGAAATGAGGAGCATCGTCGTCAAGCAAGTCCTTGGAATACAGGAAATCATCGTGAGGCAATCCAAGCATTGCCAACACGGTGGCAGATATATCAATCTGACTGCCAACAACATCCATCTTGCGAGGCTCTGGAATCATTCCACCAAGCATAATGAGCGGTATCTCATATCGCCATAGCTTATAATTGTCAATCTTTTCGGGCCAACAACCGAGATGGTCGGGAACTATCACCACCAAAGTATTATTCCATTGCGGCAGTTTCTTCAAACCCTCAATGAATCGACCAAGATGATAATCGGCATAAGAGAAAGCGTTCAAAGCCGGTTGTTTCAACTTGTGGTAGTCTGGAACGTCAAAGGGTTCGTGACTGCTGCCAGTCATCATCGTCTTAAAGAATCGCTTAGACTTTTCAAATGTCTTGATGTCAGCGAGCATACGGTCATATACAGGGCCGTCAGCCACTCCCCATTTTCCTGTCTGCAACTTCTTCTCGAAGTCAAACTGATGTGTGACATGTTGGTATCCTGTTCCTATAAGATATGACTTCATATTACTGTAGTTGGCATCTCCGCCATAATAGAAATGAGTGTCATATCCGTTCTTGCCAAGTGAGCCTGCTATCGAGGGCAATGATGTGGATATACGCGGCATATCCATCACGCTCATCGTGGGTTGTGCCGGCAATCCGCTCAACACTGCCACCAATGCCCTGTCGGTGCGGAAACTGTTGGCATAGAAGCGGGAGAAATACAATCCTTCCTTGGAATATCTGTCAAGACTGGGAGTGACACCCTTGACATGTCCGGCTTCTGACATTATGTATTTTGAGAAGCCTTCCATACATATCAGCACCACGTTATAGTCGTGCTTCTCAGCATCCGGTCTCAAGGATGCATGAACCATATTTCGGAATATACGTTCAGCCTCTTTGTCGTCCATAAAGCGATAGCGTGTGGCAATATCCTCCTGATGATTCACAGCCTCAACGAAAGAGAATATCGGATTTACGGCTGCATGATTGAGCAATATGTCTGTAGAGAAATATACGCTTCCAGTGTGATTGGTACCGGTATCTACCCCACCCCTAATCGGGATAATCAGCAATGCCGTGAGCACAAGCAATACAATGGTAGTGGATATTCTTTTGCCTAATGACTCGCGCCTTGTCGTTGTCTGCTTCTCCAACGAACGCCATATCCACCATTGCGGCAAGAACAGCAATGCCGCCACTCCGATAATAACTATTGGCACAAGAATCATCTGCACCGTAGTCATGCTCGCCACGGCATCCGAAGGTGATGTCTTTATATATAACAAAGGTGTATTGTCGAGAGGGAACCGCCAATATCCATAAAGCACGAGATTGCTGACATAGCCCAAACTGCAGACCAATGCCGCTATACCCGACCACACATGCCATATCCATTTCATGCCCTTACCTCGCCACCATATTCTGACAATCAACAGTAGTCCGACAACCATCGTAAGATAGCCAGCAATGCTCACATCGAGCCTCACTCCATGCCACATCACCTTCATCCAGTCGGCTATGCCATACTCGCCAAGGTAAATCAAGCAGAACAGCACCTTGGTGATTACACCAACGACAATCCACAATAAGAATGTAGATAAAAAAGCCTTTATATTTGTCATGCTATATAATCATATTGAATTGAAAATGCAAAAATACGGATTATTTATGAGATAAACAAACAAAAAGTCAAAATAATAGTAAAAAGACGCGACTTTTCCGAAAAAGTCATCATTTCCACTTCGAGAGTTTCCACCTAAATATTATACTCAAGTTTCTCAAGTAAAGAACTGTGCTACGCATTGAAAAACTATTCGGGACTGACCTTATCCAACTTCAACAAGTCATAGCCTTTTATTTGGGCAATGACAAGATGAAGCTCGGTGCCGCCTATCATTTGGCGCACCACCTTGCCCTGGGCATAACCACGTATCTGCTCCTCGGCTTCATTCCATTGCTTTTCCGCATCGGCATCCGTGGCGGTCATCGGGAGGTATTTCAGCTCGATGATGTAGGAATGGCGGATATCGGGATAGCGCTTGAGGTCGGGCATCAGGAAGAAGTCGCAATATCCGTGGTTTAGCTCTACCTCTGGACATGTGAGGTAATATGGGTTTAGTGTCAACAAGGCATTCATGAAGCCCTGGAGATTGCGCTCGCCCTCAATAAGGCTGCGTATGGAGGTGGTGTCGTGATATTTGCGGCAGATGCACTCCATCATCTCGCGCCACTGTCCACGATATGCCGCAAAGCGGAATGCATCATCAAGCTCGCCAATCTTCAGAGGCTGAATCTTGTTGTATTCCACCAACATATAGTTATAATACTGCTCGCGAACACTGTTGTTGGGTATGCCTAGTATGCTTTGTGCACCTCGCATACCTTTTATTGTCACCATACCATAATAGAACAGAAGGTTTTTGAACATGTTCGGGTCAGTGAGTTGGTAGGCAGGGAAACAACGACAAACCTTACATTTTGAGAATCCATTAATTGCAATCTCCAAGAGTACCCCTTTGCGATTTCCACCAAGTGTATCAAGCCTCACTATTCTATCGATGCCTGCATAGCTTATTATTGTGTTTGGGTCAATAATATCTGACGGAGCCTTGCCATTAAAAATAATATGTTTTAGGTAATAAAGCACCATAGTTGAATTGAACACAGTATGTCCCTCTACATCCTTATACTCAGAGAAGCAATAGCCACCATACCATCGACGCAAAACATTAAGAGTCTCATCTTCATCCAAGGAGAAAGCCCCCGCCTCGTTATAATAACGTATAATCTGACGAACCTCCTCGTCACTGAATCCCAACATCTCATTAAATTGCTCATCCAAAGTAAGAGCCGAGGCAATGTTATATCCGCTTGTAACGTCATCCATAGTCACAGGACTAACTCCCATCATGAGTATGCGGTCGAAACTGCCCTTAAACTTCTTAAAGAGGTCGCGATAGAAGCCCTCGGCATGAGTCATTGCATGATATACAGCCTCACCATGTTGGTTCAAGACATTGTTCGTGAAGTTGTCATACTCGTCAACAATAAGATAGGACTTAATACCGTATGTTTGGAATTTCTGATGAACATAGTTCACACGCGCACTTGTTGATTTTTGTTGTTTATATTCATCAATATAGTTATCGGGATAATATTTCGCATACTTTGAAACAAAATCTCCATACATCAAGTCGAGATACCCATTGACATTCTCTTCAATGGTATCCTTGTTTCCTCCAGGCTTCGAGAAGTCAAGCCTCAACACCTGGTATTCATTACGCTCCGGAGTAGGATGGCTTCCCACGTATGTATCTCCAAACAAAAGGTCAAATTTGTCCTTGGCCTCAATGTCATAATACGACTCCATCATCGACAAGAAGAGACTCTTGCCGAAGCGACGCGGACGTATGAGGAATAGGAAGTTCCCCGTCCTCTCCATACGTTCGAGATACATGGTCTTGTCAACCATATACTTACCCTCGCGCTTAACCTGCGCAAAATTAGAAATGCCATACGGCAACAGCTTGTACTGACCCATAATCTTACCTTCTCTTTTGGATGAACATCATATTTTGAGTGCAAAGTTACATAAAAAAATGACATATACCATAATTTTATGATGAAAATAACATCTTATAACAAAGAATTTTGATTATTGAGCAGGTATATACTTATCCCAGAATGCCTTCATCTTTCGCTTGAACCAAGCATGACATCCCATTGGCAGCCGACCTTCGGTCAATTGATAACAAAGAGCGGGATATTTGTCAAAGGAGAAGAGGAGAGCCTCCTCTACTGAGGGATAGCGGAAATGCGGCTGTTCTGTAGCCCAAAAGACATCCTCGTTGAACAAGTGATCCTTCTTCTTGCGGGCAAGATATTCGGAGATGAGTGTTGGCTTGTCTTTTGTCACTTGATAATGCGACGACACCTTGCGAAGCGACAATCCTCCATTACCAATTTTATTGTACAAATCCTGCTTCGACTTCCGTCCGCGCAGATGTTTATACCATAATGAGAAGCGCATGCATATCTTGAGCACAAGATTGTCATACACAGGACGCCGGAGCCATGGAGCACCGATATAGTCATATCCCTTGCTGCACCATTCGTCAAGTTCATCACGGAACAGATATGCGTCTGTCTGACATATCAACATATAATCATAGTTGAGGAAAGCCCCATAAAAGTCGCTTGACATCATCATGCGGTTATACCCCATTATACCATCAAAGAAAGACTTCGGGAAAGACTTAAAAACTAACACAGGAAACTCCATGCGAATATATTCCATATCCAAGCCTTCGGGATGAACACACACAATATCATGTAAAGAAAGTACCTTACATGTGCGAGTTATCGATACACGGTCATAGTCATTTAGTAAAGACTTATATATGGGAATAATGACTACAATACTATTTTTTTTCATATACACAAGTTCATTTTAAGTAGGAAATTATTTAAACGTATATTTGCTACTTATTTATTAGTTTTTTATTCGTCCTTGCCATTAAACTTTGGAAATATAATCTCAACAATACAGTTTTAGCATCTGCTATACGTTTTGCTTCATAAATATATGACGGATCAGCCAATACTTGTTCCTCATTGTAACTATACGTTTGCTTCTCATCAACAGAATCATTCAATAGATTATTACCCAAATTAACATATTCTACATTTTTAAAGGCAAATGGAGCGATTGTTGGCAATAAATCATAATGACAACCATACCTTTCACTTCTCATTGGATACTTCTCATTTCTTAAATAAGGAGGCAAATAAATATAAAGAGGCACTGAATATTTCCATTTAGAAGAAATGTTTTTGTAATTAAGTATTGAACGAACATTATGATCCCCTGTAACAATAAGAACAGTATTCTTTGCTGCAGGTGATTTCTTAAATTCATCAAGAAAATCCGATAGGCATTGATTAAAATATTGGAATGTGCGGATATATTTCTCCAATACGTCCTTGCCTAATACATTAAAACAACTTTTCTCATAAAAGAGATTATCAACCATTGGCAGATTCACATTATCCGGCAATGTAAATGGAGGATGATTAGTGGTCGTAAGCACCATGGTCATTTGAGGTTCTGATTTTTTGATATTAATTCTTTTTAATAAATAATCAAACAAATGATGATCATAGACACCAATTGTATTGTAGCCGTATGAAGAGTTATAACTTAATAATTTATATTTGCCAACAATATCAGTGAATCCTTGATTATCAAGTGCGACATTAATATTTTCCCAAGCAATATCCATACCTGTAATAAAACTACAATCATATCCACTATTTTTAAATGGAATTGTAATTGAAGTAGGTAGTTTGGTATAACGAAATCTACTCATAAAAAAACGAGGAACAGGCGACATCACAGTCAAACGTTCAATTGTTGCAATCGTACCATTACAAACAGATTGAAAATTTGTAAATACCACATCTTCTGAAAAATGTTTTTTCATTCCTTGTGACAAAACCGAATTATTATTATCAAGCGTAAAAAGATAATTACTCCAACTTTCAGCAACAATTATAACGATATTAGGTTGCTTTCTTGTCAATGTATCTTGAACTTCATTAAATATTATTTTCTTAATTTCAGAAATTGTATCACCTGAGATAGAAGGTACATTAAGAACAGCAAGTACATCATCTATACTTCTGAAACCATAATTGGATAGTAATTTCTCTGTTGATAGAATATCAAATGACTTTGATTTATCTTTATATGCCTTTTTCAACATATATGTTGCATTTGGTATGATATCATTCACACAAGTGTTGTCTGTAACGACAGTATCTTCTACTTGTAACGGAAATTCAACCAGTGAGCCTCTCATTGCAATGAAAAATAATACTATGGACAATAAAAACAAAGGTATCTCTTTTTTATATCCATTCCATGATAAATCTTTTAGACTGTACATTATTCCTGTTAGTCTCCACGATATAACTCCTATTATAACTATTCCTGAACATAACCAAATTACAGGGTAATCTTGCCAGAACGATACAATCAACCCCCAAGGTCCTTCATTAAAAAAATCAAAGAAAGTTATATTTATATGACTATTGAAATTCAGATAAAAACCAATATCTACTACACCCAATATTGATAATAATATCATACAAACAGTAAAGTAAATACGACATATGCGCAAAATCAACATTTGCTTTCTTCCTATGAAGCATAACATAAACAACATAAAAGGAAGAATGACTATGTATGCTATTGTTTGCATATCAAACCGCAATGAATTCCAGGCAATCATTAACCATGATGAATTATAATTGCTTAACGTATTAAATGGAACAAACAATAATATATACACTAATCTAAATAATGACAACACAACCAATGGTAGCAAAGTCATTTGCAATAATATCTTAATTACTTTCCTCATAGATCTCAAATAATTGTAACTTGAATATAATATTTTATGTTCATTACTTAAATTTGAGTGCAAAGATAATAATAAATTTTAATATATTATGGAAATTTGAAAAAAAAGTGTATCTTTGTACCAAAAATCATATAATATCAATCAAAAAAAACATGGACAAGAAAATTTCAGTAGTTATAAATACCTACAATGCAGAGGCAAAACTATCCGAAGTACTCGATTCTGTTCAAGGATTCGATGAAATACTAATTTGCGACATGGAAAGTACAGATAGTACACTTGACATTGCAAAAAAATACGGATGCAAGATTGTGACCTTCCCCAAGGGTGAGCACAAAATAGTTGAACCCGCACGCCAGTTTGCCATCGATTCAGCTACATATAATTGGGTACTTGTGGTAGATGCAGACGAACTGATTACACCAGAGCTCAGATTGGCGCTCTACGATCTTTTGAAATCAGAAGACATTCCATCTGGAACATTTATTCCACGTAGGAATTTCTTTATGGGAAGGCCATACGCTTATCCCGACTATCAGCTCAGATTCATGAACCGTGATGTAACGAAATGGGCGCCATACGTACATGCCATACCAAAAGTGAATGGACGCACCATATACCTTCCTAAAAATAAGAAAGAATTGGCAATTATACATATAGCTGATGACAATATTAGCACACGACTCAGAAAAATCAACGAATATACAGACAATGAGGTTATCAAGCGAAAAGGACAAAACCCTGGCATAGCAAAACTCATCTTTTCACCCATATGGAGATTCTTGCATTATTACATTGTTAAGGGTGGTTTCAGATATGGATTGTCTGGATTTGTTATTTCAGTGATTAATGCCCACTACAAATTTATTACTATTGCAAAGATTATGGAAAACAAAAGAGAATATAAGAGGAATAAATTTTAAGTGAAGAACATCCCTAATTATACTGTCTGGCGGAATTAATAGTGTATATTCCGCCAGAAATAATAAATATTGTTGTAATTTGGCGGTTTTCAGTATTTATATTCCGCCAAATCGATTAGTTTTCGTTTCTTTGGGGCGAAATTGAGTTATTAATCTTACGGAGTAAAGAGTCTAAAAAAGGTCATACCATTTCCCTAACTCACTTTTTCACTGAGGTAGGGAAATGGTATAGCTATACAGTACAATACGAAATAACCATAAATGACTTGATGAAGTCATAATGACATACTATTACATTATCCCCTTTCTCCTCATTATTTCATTGAGATCGCCCATATCCACTCGTCCCGTCTCGGCATCATAGCGGATGTTGTATTCCTCGTGGGTGCGCTTCCATCGGTTATGTGTCCAGAGGTAGAAGGCGGGTTGGCGACGGATGCTCTTTTCGAGCAGACGGAAATATTCGAGTGTCAGCTCCGACTCCGCCGACTTGGAGGCATGCTCCGCCATCAGGACAAAGCGCGCCACATAATATCCCCTACGCTCACGACGCACATCAAGATAATATACATCCGAATCGAATTTGCGGGAAATGCGCTCGGCACCGGTAAATACGGGAGTGTCGTGATGCAGGAAGTCGAGCCAGAGGTGGATGTTGTTCCACATTGGCACCTGGTCGGCTATGAATCCTATTATCCACTGTTTCTTCTGTCTGCGGATATCTACAATCTTGCGCAATGTCTCTGCCATGGGAATCGACACGGCTCCCATACGTCCACGTAGTTTAAGGAACACATTATCCATCGCCTCATTCTCGAGTTTGTGATATATCTGTCCGAAGACGACCTTGTCGTGATGCTCTTCGAAATGCACAGGTATTGACGAAACCCATTCCCAATTGCAATAATGCCCAAGGAAGAGCGACACGTTGCGTCCCTCGTCAAAGCTCTGCTTTACCCTATCGACGTTCTCAAATTTCATCCTGCGCATAAGATGTTCCTTGCGTATTGACAGCAATTTGAGCGTCTCAACAAAATAGTCGCAAAACCAATGATAATACTCCCTCTCTATCTTTCTTCGCTCGTCCTCATTCCTCTCGGGGAAACACTCAGCCAAATGCCTGCGCACCAACTTCTTGCGATAACCCCACAAACGGTAGGCTATCAGATAAAGGAAATCGCTCACGCCATAGAGCACCCAAAACGGGAGCAATGATATAAGATACCATATCGAGAGAAGGACGTAATAATGGGCTTTCTTCATACAATGTTACATTTTTTATTTTATCAACGATGTCAGCGGACTTCTAACTCCCTTATATCCCTTGAGGAATGCCTTGGCTGAACCGAATTTGAGGAACATGTCGAGACGCACGGGGATGTGGTTGGCATCGTCGGTGACGTAGAAGCGGATAATCTCCTTGTTATGTCCGTCCTCGCGCTCGATGAACGAGAAGACGAGACAACGGAACTTCTTCTTCGTGCCCTCAATCTCAAACACGTCCTTGCCCTGATACTTTATCCATGAATTGCTTAATCGCTTTGCATCGCTGATGGGCAAGGGGATATTCTGCCCCACGGTAAAGCCCGAGGCATCAAAGTTGCGCGCCCTCATGAATATGCTCATCATATCATAGATACAGTCCTTGTATGCCGACTCCTTCCACTTGTGCTCGCCGGTATGTTCAATGCGGTGCTGCTTGAGCTGGCAGTTGCCGTTGGGATAGCTGTACCATATCTCGTCAACGTAGTAGCGGTCGCCCTCTCTTGCTCCCTTGCGGAAATACAGTGGCGAGAGCGACATGTCGGTATAGGACAGGAGAGTGTCGCGAAGCATAAACAGCTTGTCATACTTGGAACTGCTGCGGGTGACAAGGCTTGAGCGATAGGCATCCTTGCCCTTGTATTTTGACTTGGTGGTGCTCATGGAGGCAGACCCTACATTCACCCACACGAATTTCCAGTTGAAATACAGGTCGTAGGTGAGAAACTCACCCGAACTGAATGCGGTGTTCTCTATCCCGCACTGTGCCTTAGCTTGGATTGATATTCCGAACAAGGCAATGAGCAATATTGCATATAGCTTTCTGTTCATATCCTTATCGTATTTTTGCCTTAGACATATTATGATTATTTTCTCACTGCTATCTTCATTTGCGAAGGAATCTTGTCGAAGGGGATGCCAAGGTCCTCCGCCCTCTTCCTGTTGCGGTCCTGAAGTTTCTTCTCCTTCTCAGGCTTCTGTTTTGTTATAGCCATAGGCTTCTGCCTGTCAAGCGCCACCGCCCTAAGGTCCCATTGGGTGGTGATGTCCCAATTGGCCTTTATCTCAATCACTTTTGGCAGATAGAATCTCTCCTCGGGTTGAAGTCCCTTATGGAAATCGCCTGTGTCCCATATACCGTTGCCATTGAGGTCGATAAACGCGCTGAGATAGTATTGTCCCTCGTTGAGCCAGAAGAATTCCGCCGAACCGTCGTCCTGGGTCTTCGACTCCTTTGTCACATTTCCCGACTTGTCAAGCAGTTGCACAACGGCACTGAGGCTATCGGGCAATCCCGAAACCTTCACCACAAGACTGCCGTAGTCTTCCTCTTTCTTGCATCTCAGACCGTTCTTCATCTTGTCGTTGACTATACCGTAAATGCTCTCAAAGGCTGCTGAATCCACCTCCAGGCTATATTCCGTGTCGGGTTGCCATTCAGCCTCAAAGCGGTAAGTCAGTTTTGACGTCTCTACAGGATTCCATGCGAAAGGCATAGGTATCCATAGCGTATCCACCTTGGAGAAGAGATGCACCTTCGACGTGTCACATCTCGCCAAAGGCACAGGCATCGTGAAATACACGTTGCTCAAAGGAGTCAGGGTGGAAGGCGCGCTAACCTTGACTTCAAGAGGTTTCGGTCGCCATATCGAGTCGTAAGGTTCACCTCGCTTCTTCAGCTTCTCCTGCTGTTTCTGCCACTTCGACAATTCTTTCTCGTGCATTTTCATTCGCTTCTCGTATGACATCTTTGGCACCATGACGAATGTATCTGTCTGTGCCACAAGTTGCCCAAGTGTGTCGGTCACATGATATGAGTACTCTATCTCCAACGAGTCGCGGTTGACAAGTGCCGTATCGCGAAGCCAATAGGTGATGGTATCTTTTTTCTGACTGGCATCAATGACAAACGCCTCGTCGGCATCGAAGTTCAGTCCCCTGAGTTTGGGAAGGCTGTCGCTGCCATAACTGAAGAAGAATTCAAAGCGTTCAGGCTCCTGACGTTGCTTTTTAATCAGATACCTGTCGGTCTGCGGCACGGTGAATGCCCTGAGCACCAAGTCATCAGGATAGAAATGGGTGAACCCGCGCCTCACGATGGTGTCAATCCTCAGCGAGTCGCGCCATATCGTGTCCTGTCTGACATCGGGACCGCAAGAGGGTTCGATGATGCGGTCGCTGAATGCCAACATTTCTCCCTTCTGGCTGTACATATAGTCGCCGTCCATATCCTGCAAGGCGTATGCACGGTATTTTCCTTTCGCCACACCTCTTATGATAAAACGTCCGCGACTGTCGGTGCGAGCCACTCTCAACAATGGCTTGGTGGTGAAGGCGGAATCCTCAAGGTCGGCATATAGTCCCACCATTATGCCTTTGACCGGTTCAAGAGTACCGGCTTCAAGCACAGCTCCCGACACCTCCAACGTATCGACCTGATTTCCAGTGGAGAACGTGAAGGTGTAGTTTCCCAAAGGATTGCCCTCGTTGTTGTCGGAGATGGCATCCGAGAAGTCGATGGTGTATGTGGTGTTCTCTTTGAGTGAGTCTTTCAGTTCCACCACTATTTTCTTTCCCGCACCTTTAATCTCAGGCATCTCAAGCTGTGGCGGTGATATCACGACATTGTTGGTCGCGTCCTCAACCTTTATGAACTCGTCAAAGTATATGACCACCTTCTTGTCCTTCACTTGCGTACCGTTGTCGGCAGGTGTTGTGGCGATTATCTGCGGCGGTCTGTCGTCATACCAACCGCCATCAGGCTGTCCCATTCTGGCACAGCTGTAAATCATCATTATCAACAAAAAGATGACAAGATGACGAGTTGACAAGTTGACAAGTTTATTGCGTTTCTTATTCATTGACAGCGTCGATTCTTAACTCTTAATTCTTAATTTTTAATTCATCTTCAGCAGTTGCTCAACGTATTCGCGCGAGTTGCTGAGCCTTGGCACCTTGTTCTGACCGCCAAGTTTGCCCCTCATCTTCATCCACTGTTCAAAGAGTCCAGGTTTTGCCTTTATCAGTTCGAGATGTTGCAGAGTGATGTTCTTGTATCTCTTTGCCTCATAATCACTGTTTATCTCCTGCAAGTGTCGGTCGAGCAGTTCTGCAAAACGCTGGAGGTCATCGGGTTCCTTGCTGAATTCCACAATCCATTGGTGGCGGCATTTCGCGCCCTCGTCCATATACACCGGTGCGGCAGTATATTCAAGGACCTGTGCCCCGGTCTGTTGGCAAGCGTAAGCAAGACCCTTTTCGGCATTATCCACAATAAGTTCCTCACCAAAGGCATTAATGAAATGCTTGGTTCTGCCAGTGATAATAAACTTATAAGGATTGGTGCTTGTGAATGTCACTGTGTCTCCGATGATATATCTCCAAAGTCCGCTGGTGGTGGAAATCACCATGGCATAGTTCTTTCCCGTTTCCACTCCCCACAGCGGAACAACCGTCGGCTTCTCCTTTCCGAACTCGTCCATTGGTATGAATTCATAGAAAACTCCATAGTCGAGCATCAGCAACATCGACTTGTCGGTCGGATCATTCTGAAGCCCGAAGAAACCCTCGCTTGCGTTATAGGTTTCCATATAGTGCATCTTGGGGCTTGTTATAAGCTGCTCATATTGTTTGCGGTAGGGAGTGAAGGCCACACCTCCGTGGAAGAACATTTCAAGATTGGGCCATACCTCTTCGAGATGAGTCTTGCCCGAGAGTTCCATCACCCTTGTCAGCACCGACAGCATCCACGAAGGCACACCGCTGATATTTGTCACATTCTTGTCAAGCGTCTCCCTTGCGATGCGGTCGCGCTTCAACTCAAAATCCGAAATCAGTGCAGTCTTTTTCTTGGGCACACGCACAAGATTGGCAAGCGGGTTGATGTTTTCGATAAGAATGGCACTGAGGTCACCCACGATACTGTTTGCCACATTATAATTAGGCGAATGGCTTCCTCCGAGGATCAATGCCCTTCCGTCGAAGAGACGGCTTTTGGGATTATTTGCGAGATACATTGCCACGGCATCCTGACCTCCCCGATAGTGGGTGTCTTTAAGTCCTTGGGGGCTAACGGGAATAAACTTGCTCTTGTCGTTGGTGGTGCCCGAGGATTTGGCATACCATTTCACTGTTCCCGGCCAGAGCACGTTTCTCTCTCCATGCCTCATTCTGTCGATGTCACCTTTCAGTTCCTCGTATGTGTTCAGGGGGGTGTTGGCAGTGAAATCCTCATATCCCTTGGCTATGTCGAAAAGGTGTTTTCTTCCGTACTCGGTGTCCTTGGCAGACTCGAGCAACGTGGCAAGCACATGTCTTTGCATCTGCTCGCCTTCGTCGTTGTGTCTCTCCAGTTCCTTCTGTCGAGGCACAAAAACCTTACCTATAATACTTGTCAAACTCATATTATGATTCTTTTGAAAGTGCAAAAGTAATCATTTCTTTTGTAAAAGCCTCAACTTTTACATTATTTATGATTTAATAAGCAAGCTGCAAGCGAATAATTTTCGCTTGCAGCCTATAAAGTTTAATTATCTTACTATAAAAAATCACTCGTATGCAGCTGCTTCTGCGGCTGCTATGATATCTTCCCTTGACTGGGACTTTGGGGTTGCGGTGATGTCCGAGAGGTCGAACTCATCGGAGTCATCCTCAACAACGGGGACTTCAACTTTTGGCTGACACTTTGGCTTGGGGACAACGGCCTCCGATTCCTCGGGGATGTCGTGTGTTATGATAAAGTCCTGCTTCTCCTCGGTGTCAGGAACATTCAGCACCGGCATTTCTTCCATCTTCGTGCGGTCGGTCTTGGCGGCAAACACCGCATCAATGAACTGCGGCTCACGTTTCAGACGCTGGAGTGTTTCCTTAGAAGCTAACTGCTGACTCTCCTTTTTTGAGTAGCCTTTGCCTTGTCCGCCGTCAAGTCCCTCAATGACAGCCTTATATACAAACACCGGACTTCCGCCGTTTTCCTTAGCCTGACTGACAAGTTTGAAATCGAGCCTCACCTTGTTCTTCTGACTCCACTCAATAAGCTTGCTCTTGAAATTGACCTCCTTGTATGCCACCTTGTCGATATTAATGAGCTGCGAGAGAATGCGATTCTGCATAAACCTCATACACATGTCATAGCCTCTGTCGAGATAGATGGCACCCACAAGAGCCTCAAAGGCATTGCCGCCCATGTAGTTGTTGTGGGAATTGGAATGTCCCGATGACAGGATAAGACGGTTGATACCCATCTCCTGCGCAAGTTTATTGAGCGTGTCGCGCTGCACTAATTTGCTACGCGTGTTGGTGAGAAAACCCTCTCGTTTGCCCTCAAAGTGGCGATATACAATATCACCTACCACAGCGTCAAGCACTGCATCACCGAGAAATTCAAGTCGCTCGTTGTTTACAGGCTTGCCCTTGGCATTGCGACGGGCAATACTCTTGTGCATCAGTGCGAGCTTGTACAGCTCGATGTTGCGGGGATAGAATCCGAGTATGTCACGAAGGGAAGAAAAAAGCTCCTTCTCCTTGCGGAAAGGGAGCTTTAATCTGTCTATGATACTGTTATTCAGCATACTTCTTGAATACTACACAAGCATTGTGACCACCGAAACCGAAGGTGTTGCTGATAGCGGCACGCACCTCACGTTTCTGAGCCACGTTGAATGTGAAGTTGAGATTATAATCGAGTTCCTCGTCGTTGTCACCCTCCTCGTGGTTGATTGTCGGGGGAACGATGTCGTTCTTAACAGCAAGCACTGTCGCCATGGCCTCAACAGCTCCGGCAGCACCGAGAAGGTGACCGGTCATCGACTTTGTAGAGCTGATATTCAGCTTGTATGCAGCCTCACCGAACACTTCCTTGATGGCCTTGGCCTCAGAGATGTCACCCACGTGGGTGGATGTTCCGTGAACATTGATATAGTCGATGTCCTCAGGCTTCAAACCAGCATCCTCAAGTGCGCTCTTCATGACGAGACAAGCACCAAGACCCTCGGGATGAGAGGCTGTGATGTGGTGAGCGTCGGCACTCATGCCCTCGCCTACCATCTCAGCGTATATCTTGGCACCACGGGCCTTGGCGTGCTCCAGTTCCTCGAGAATGAGGCATCCTGCACCCTCACCCATGATGAATCCGTCGCGACTTGCGCTGAAGGGGCGTGATGCGTGCTCAGGATCGTCATTGCGTGTGCTCAGGGCGTGCATTGCATTGAAACCACCCACACCGCAGGCGCAGATAGCAGCCTCGGCACCACCGGCAACGATAGCGTCGGCCTTACCCAAACGAATCACGTTGAAAGCGTCAGCCAAGGCATTGGTTGAAGAAGCACAAGCAGATGTTGTGGTATAGTTAGGTCCGTGGAAACCGTATTTGATTGAAATCTGACCAGAAGCGATATCCGCAATCATCTTGGGGATGAAGAACGGATTGAACTTAGGACCGTCAGCCTCATGGAGACCGTAGTATTTCACTTCGTCCTCGAAGGTCTTGATACCACCGATACCCACACCGAAGATAACACCAATACGCTTCTTGTCAACATCCTCAGCGTCAATCTTGCTGTCGTTAACAGCCTGTGTGGCAGCTACAAGAGCCAACTGAGTATAGCGGTCCATCTTGCGGGCTTCCTTGCGGTCGATATATTCATTCATATTGAGACCCTTCACCTCACAAGCGAACTGGGTCTTGAAATTTGATGCGTCAAACAATGTAATAGGCGCTGCTCCACTCTTGCCGGCAACAAGGTTTTCCCATGTCTCCTCTGGAGTGTTGCCCACTGGAGTTACAGCTCCAAGGCCTGTTACAACAACTCTTTTAAGTTCCATTAAAAAAAAGTAAGATTAATAATACAAAAGAAATTGGAATTCGGAGAGGCTGATAATGTCATAACCGACAGCCCACTCCCAATTCCAAGTTCAGCCTATAAAATCATTTATTTGGCGTTCTCCTCGATGTAGCTGATAGCGTCACCTACAGTACCGATCTTCTCAGCCTTGTCGTCTGGAATAGAGATTCCGAACTCCTTCTCAAACTCCATGATGAGCTCTACAGTGTCGAGAGAGTCAGCACCGAGGTCATTTGTGAAACTTGCTTCGGGCTTTACTTCAGCCTCATCTACACCCAGCTTATCAACGATAATAGCCTTTACTTTTGATTCAATTTCTGACATAATTTCTAATATTTAAAATGTTAATAATGTGTTCTTTTCTTAAAATCGGGTGCAAAGTAACAACTTTTATTTCACATTTGCAAATTTTTTGTGCAAAAAATGAAGAAAAATGCACAAACACCCTATAATTGTGCAGAATCCGACATCCAAAACTGCACATTTCACCTGTTTTGTGCAATGATTTTGTCGTTGTGTGCGATAACTGCCCTAATAGAACTCACGCCTCAGTGGATAGTTGCCCCTCAGCTCCTCAAATCCCACAGGATTACTCCTCAGGCGGGCAGTGTCAACCAATGGGTCGTAGAGGTCGAGTGGACTGCCATTATATACAAAATCGGGGGGCAAAGCGGGAGGTGTGACCTCCCCCGGATTGTCGATACCGAAATGTCGGCACAGGGCATCAATCACCATATTGTCGGCAGTGACCTTGCCGTCGGCACTGTAACCAGCGATATGTGGAGTGGCAATGAAGGCACGGTCGAGGAGTTCACTGTTGATGTCGGGCTCACCCTCCCATGTATCAATGACGGCATTCTCCACAACACCTTCGTCCATTGCTTCGAGAAGAGCCTGTTCGTCGATGACTCCACCACGGCTTGTGTTGATTATACATTCAACGGGCCAACTGCGCAAGTCATTAAAATGAGAAAAAAAACCCTTGTCGGCAAGATGCCACGTGGGATGTGGGCCACGTCGGGTGAGCGGCACATGGAACGTGATGACATCGGCATTGGTCATCACATCCTCCAATGAGACGAATGAAGGGTCGTCAATGAAGGGGTCATTGACAATGGTTTTCAGTCCCATTCGCTCACACACTCCCTTGACTTCAGTTCCCACATGTCCGCAACCGACAATTCCCACCGTCCCCGATGTGAACCCGAGTCGCATGAGAGAAGTCTCTATATACTGTCCCACGGAAGCGGCATTGCATCCTGGACAATTCACCCAATGAATGCCTGCGGAATCGAGCCATTCAGTGTCGAGATGATCAATACCGATGGTGGCAGTGGCAACAAACTGCACACGGCTTCCCTCGAGCAACGCGCGATTACAATATGTACGCGTGCGCACTATCAAGGCATCAGCGTCACGCACGTCGGAAGCCTTGATTTCTGAGCCGCGGATATATGCCACATCGGGAGTTATCCTGGCAAGCGATTCCCTTATATAAGGTATCTTATCATCAACTATTATCTTCATTTCAGCCGCAAAAGTACACAAAAGTATTTAAAAAACGCACCAATATGGGAAAAAAAATGCAAAATAGTTGGATAATTCAAAAAGTTTATATAGATTTGCACTAAAAATAATAAAACATAGAAGAAAAAATGTCATTTACAGAACACTGCAACGTAATTTTCGGACAGGCGATAAGAGACTATCACCTCACCGACAATGTCGATACGCCAATGAATAATCCATACGACAAAGGCACGATCGACTATAACCTCTATATGAAGTGCTGGATAGACACAATCCAGTGGCATTTCGAGGATATCATAAGGGACCCGCACATTAATCCAATCGAGGCTCTGCAACTGAAACGACGCATCGACCGCAGCAATCAGGACAGGACCGACCTTGTGGAGGAGATTGACACGTATTTCAGAAAACAATACAGTGAGGTTAAACCTCTGCCGGATGCAAGACTCAACACTGAGAGTCCCGCATGGGCAGTTGACAGGCTGTCGATACTCGCCCTGAAGATATACCACATGAAAGAACAGGTGGAGAGAGAGGATGCCGAAAAGGAGCATCGCGCCAAGTGCGCTGCAAAATTAGAGGTGCTTCTCGAACAGCAGAAAGACCTCGGCCTCGCCATCGACCAACTATTAGAGGACATTGAGGCGGGAACAAAGTACATGAAGGTGTATCGCCAGATGAAGATGTACAATGACCCGTCAACAAATCCGGTGCTTTATAAAAAGCAATAAATGAAGAAAGAGCATATACTTATTATCAGATTCTCAGCCTTGGGAGACGTGGCTATGACCGTCCCCGTGGTGTATTCTCTCGCCAAGACTTATCCTGACCTCAGGATCACGGTGCTGAGCAGGGGTTTCGCACGCACATTCTTTGATGACCTTGCACCCAACGTCAACTTTATGGAAGCTGACATCAACGGCGAATATAAGGGTGTCAAGGGACTGAACGCGCTTTACCGACGGTTGACAGCCAAGAAATTCACTGCCATAGCTGATTTCCACGGTGTGTTGCGTTCGGGTTACCTGAGACTCAGGTTCAACTTCGACAGATACAAAGTGGCTCATATCAACAAGCACAGGAGTGAAAGGAAGTCATTGGTTTCAAAGTCAAGGAAGGTGTTGGCACAAATACCGACATCTTTTGAGAACTATGCCGAGGTGTTGAAAAAGTTGGGATACCCCATTGACATCCAGTTTAAGTCCATCTTCCCCGATGAGGGTGGAAACCTCAATCTGTTGCCAGCCGTCATCGGTCCGCATATCGACTGGGAGGAGTGGATAGGCATTGCGCCATTTGCTGCCCATAAGGGCAAGGTGTATCCAACGGGGATGATGCAGGAGGTCATTGAAAAACTCATTTCCGAATATCCCAAGTGCAGGATATTCCTCTTCGGACGCGGGAAACAGGAGGAAGAGACATTCACAATGTGGTGTGAACGCTATAGCCAATGCACATACGTTGGCAAGCATCTTGAAACAATGTATCAGGAACTGGTGCTGATGAGCCATCTCGACGTGATGGTGTCGATGGACAGTGCAAACATGCACTTGGCATCCTTGGTTGATACACCCGTAGTGAGCGTATGGGGAGCCACCCATCCTTACGCAGGATTCATGGGATGGAACCAAAGCATGGACAATGTCGTGCAATTGGATATGCCATGTCGCCCTTGCAGTATATTTGGCAACAAGCCTTGTCTGCGTGGGGATTTCGCCTGTATGAATCAGATTAAGCCTGAAAGTATTATAGATAAGGTAAAAATATTATTAACTATTAAAAAGAAAGGGACAATAAAATGAAAAAGTACATTTGTGACACATGTGGTTGGGTTTACGACCCTGAAGTAGGCGATCCAGAAGGTGGCATCGCAGCAGGAACAGCATTCGAGGACATCCCCGAGGATTGGGTATGCCCACTTTGCGGTGTTGGCAAGGAAGATTTCTCGGTTGTTGAGGAGTAATGTGGGGTAACCGCGGTTACCGCGGTTACTGATAAAAACGGGAAACGAAAAAAAACGCAAGTTAACGGGTAACAAGTTAACACTTCTACGTGTCCGCTGTAGGGCCTTACTTTATATAAGACCATACAGCGGACATTTACAATCTGACGTTTTCATCCTTATATGCCAAAATTCCGTCTCTTCTAATATCTTAAAATATCACCTCTGTACCTCCGTGCCTCTGTATTTATTAATTATTATATCACTCCCAATTGGTTGAGGAAGACTATTACTATTAATATCGGACATACGAAGCGCACCATGAAGAGATATATGGGGAAGAATCTGCGATAGACAGTGCCGCAATTGGTGAATTCCATATTCACAACGGCTACTCTCGAACCCCATCCTATATACAAACTCGTCAACAAGGCTCCAATCGGCATCATATATTGTGCTGTGATGCAATCAAAGAAATCCATCATCGACATTCCGAGCAGTTGCAGGTCGTATGCACCACAGGACAACGAACTGAACACGCCTATCACCACAGCTGCCACAGTCACTATCCATGCAGCTGTCTTTCGCGGTTTCTTCAGTTCCTCGTGGAAGTAGGCCGTACCAATTTCGTGCATCGAGATGGTGGAGGTAAGGGCTGCCACTGCCAATAGTGCATAGAACAGGATGGATATCACATAACCTACTATAGGCATACTGGAGAAAGCCTGTTGGAACACATTCGGCAAGGTGATGAACACAAGCGAGGGACCACTGTCGGGACTCACCCCAACGGAGAATGCCGCAGGGAATATCATGAGTCCTGCCAATATCGCGATGAGAGTGTCAATCACCGATATCTGGAATGCAGATTTCAGGAGATTGGTATCACGACCGAAATATGAAGCGTAGGTGCAGAGGCAAGCCGTTCCAAGACTAAGGGAGAAGAACGACTGACCGAGGGCAGCAAGCATCACACTGCCGTCAAGTTTTGAGAAGTCGGGCTTAAACAGAAACTCCACTCCAGCCATAGCCCCAGGCAACATACAGGAAGACACGACAAGTATGAGAAGAAGGATGAACAGAGTGGGCATAAGCAGTTTGGATATACGCTCAATACCCTTCTTCACCCCACGGATAATCACCAAATGGGTTATCAATATAAATCCCACCGACCATAATATAGGACTGACCACACCTGAGGAGAACTCAAGGAAATAGTTTCTCACATAATCAGCATCGCCAATTATCTCGCCCGCTATCGAGGCATACAGATATTGCAGACACCATCCCGCAACAACTGAATAAAAACCTAAGATAATGGTGGAGCACAATATCCCAAGTAATCCCACCGCCTTCCATGGTTTTCCCCGCGACATCTTGTCGTAGGCTCTGGCTGCATTGGATGCGGAATGACGGCCAATGATAAACTCATTCACCATCCCCGGGAGACCCAAAAGGAAGATGAACACTATATACACCAAGATGAAAGCAGCGCCACCGTTCTCACCTGCCATATAGGGGAAACGCCACACGTTGCCCAATCCCACGGCACTTCCCGCCGTAGCGAGGATGATGCCAATCTTGCTGCCGAAGCCGCCTCTTTTTTCTTCAGTCATACCTTTTTATATTTTATATTGGGGAGTTAAGGAGTTAAGGAGTTAAGGAGTTAAGCCAATAGTAACGAGCATTGAAATCAAGCGCAAAAACATTTGGCTTAACTCCTTAACTCCTTTAACTCCCTTAACTCCTTAAAAAATCATATCAGTCCCAACTGGTGGAGGAATATTATCAATATGCACAACGGACACACGTATTTGATGCTGAAGAGATAGACGTGGAAGAACTTTCCACGCAACGTGCCCCAGTTGGTGAACTCCTCGCGCACTATCTTATGAGGCAGATACCAACCCACCATCAGACAGGTGAGGAATCCGCATACAGGCAAGAACACCTGACCCGTGATGAAATCAAAGATGTCAAACAATGTCTTTCCAAGCATACTCAATGAGTCATAACCGCACAGTGACAACGAGCAGAATGCACCCACCACACTGCACGTCACTGTCACCAACAATGCCGCCCTACTTCTACCCACGTGAAGTTCCTCATGGAAAAACGCAGTACTCACCTCATGCAATGATATCAAGGAAGTCAATGCAGCAAGCGACAACAATGCATAGAATGCCAAAGAGATAATATACCCCAAAACTGGCATTCCGCCAAAAGCCTGTTGGAATACATTGGGAAGGGTGATGAAAATGAGCGACGGACCACTGTCGGGACTAACTCCTACGGAGAAAGCCGCAGGGAAAATCATCAATCCGGCAAGTATCGCCACGAAGGTGTCGATGAGTCCTATCTGCACTGCTGACCTCAGGAGATTAGTCTGTCGGCTGAAATATGAGGCGTATGTACATAGGCATCCCATACCGATGCTCATCGAATAGAAAGCCTGACCAAGGGCACCAAGAAGTACATCGGGAGTAACCTTGGAGAAGTCAGGCTTAAAGAGGAACTCGATTCCGGCGATAGCATTAGGCAGCATACACGACGACACCACCAACACCAACAACAGGATGAACAATGTGGGCATAAGCATCTTGGATGCCTTCTCAATACCGTTGCGCACACCATTCTGTATCACGAGATGAGTGATGCCGAGGATGATCACCGTCCATAATATCGGTTTCACGGGATTTGACGAGAAATCGGCGAAATACTGCTTGAAGAACTCAGGGTCGCCCTGAAGATGCCCCATCACCGAGGCATAAACATATTGCAGGCACCATCCCGACACCACTGCATAATAGCTCGTGATGAGGAAACCCGTTATGACACTGAGATAACCGATGGCGGCCCACACCTTGCTTCCCGACATCTTTCGGTATGCGCGTGCAGTGTTGGATTGCGCATGTCTTCCGATGATAAACTCGCTGACCATACATGGGAGTCCAAGTATAATCACGCAAAGGATATAAAAAAATATAAAGGCAGCACCACCGTTTTCTCCAGTCATATATGGGAAACGCCATACGTTCCCCAAGCCCACTGCACTACCCGCAGTGGCGAGAATAACACCCAATTTGCTACCGAAATTTGCTCTTTCTTGCTGTGACATTTTAATTTTCTCTCTAATTTGCTTGCAAAAGTATAAATAATTTCTTAATTTTGCACGCAAATTGCAAAATAAGATGCAAAAAACGTTTCAAAAACACGTATTTGATTAATTAAATGCTCAAAAATGAAAGAAATTACAGTTAAAATTGGAAATATTGTAAGGAAATACCCCGTATCGGTTTTCTTTTTCGTAGTAATATGGTATTTGTCGTTTTTCACACCGCCAAAGACTGAACTCGACGAGGTGGCGTTCATCGACAAATGGGTGCATGTGGCTATGTATGGTGGCACCTGCGGCACATTATGGATTGAATATCTCCTGCGCCACAAATGGCAATGCGACAGGCTGAAGCTCACCTTATGGGCATGGGTAATGCCCATTCTGATGAGCGGTTGCATCGAACTGCTTCAGGAATACTGCACCAACGGCCGACGCAGTGGCGACTGGATAGACCTTGCGGCAAATGCCACTGGTGTCACTCTTGCCGCCCTCTTCGGCTTGGCTCTGAAGAAATTCCGCTGATGGTTTATTATGGATGTTTAAATCAACTCCAGGTGGTGAAAGGATTTGCCGTGAGATGGGAGTTGTAGTAGCGACGGTCTCCAGTTACTTCCCTGTCAATGAATGGAGGGATTTCAAAGGGTTCATCCTCAGATGACAGTTCCACCTCGGCAATCACGAGACCATCATTCTCGCCATAGAACTCGTCAACCTCGAAGACGTGACCATCGGGCATATTCACGAGATATCGGGTTTTGTCGATAACCCCCGGTTGACAAAGCTCAAAGAGTTGTTCAGCATCACTGAGCGAAATCTCCTTCTCAAACTCAAATCGCGCCATACCGTTGGGCGAGGGTCCCTTGATAGTAAGGAACCCTCGTCCATCGCGAAGCCTTATCCTCACGGTTCTGCCACTTTCGCGACAGATATACCCTTGACGGATTCGGCTCTTGGAGGCAGCCATCTGACGATAGTCAGTGGAGTTAACCAAGAATTTTCTCTCTATCTCTATTGCCATTACATCATGATATAGACAGAGTAGATAACGAAGCATATAGCCAAAAATACCAATACTCCGAATATCCAGTTAACCACTTTCTTGCCTTCTTTCTCCTGTCGCGCCTGATAAGCGAGGCGACGTGCGTTGTTTTTCTTGCTCATAGTTTTATATATTTTTAGTTGTTCATTCTTCACTCTTCATTCTTCATTCAATCCTCATCGTTGACGGGGAACTCCATGAGGTATGCCTTGATGAAGCCGTCGATTTTGCCGTCCATTACTCCATCTACGTCGGTTGTCTGGAAATTGGTGCGGTGGTCCTTCACACGGCGGTCGTCAAAGACGTAACTGCGGATTTGGCTTCCCCACTCAATCTTCTTCTTTCCCGCCTCAATCTTTGCCTGGGCTTCGAGACGCTTTTTCATCGCACGGTCGTAGAGTTGTGATTTCAGCAGTCGCATGGCATTGTTGCGGTTTTCAAGCTGCTTGCGGCTCTCGGTGTTCTCGATGAGGATTTCCTCCTCCTCACCAGTGTCGGGATCGACATACTGATAGCGTAGGCGCACACCCGTCTCCACCTTATTCACGTTCTGTCCACCGGCACCACCGCTTCGGAACAAGTCCCAGCTCACCTTCGAGGGGTCAACATACACCTCAATGGTGTCGTCCACAAGAGGCGACACGAACACGCTGGCGAAGCTCGTCATGCGCTTGCCTTGGGCATTGAATGGCGACACTCTCACAAGACGGTGAACTCCATTCTCACTCTTCAGATAGCCGTAGGCAAACTCACCGCCCTCTATTTCCATAGTGACGCTCTTGATGCCAGCCTCGTCGCCATCCTGAAGGTTGCTGATAGTCACCTTGTGTCCGTGAGCCTCAGCCCATCGCTGATACATGCGCATGAGCATCGACGCCCAATCCTGACTCTCGGTGCCTCCGGCTCCCGAATTGATTTTCATCACGCAGTCCATCGGGTCTTCCTTCTGTCGAAGCATGTTCTTGAGTTCGAGGTCTTCGATGGCCTTCAGGGCCTTGGCATAGTTGTCATCTACCTCCTCCTCAGTGACCATTTCCTCCTTATAGAAGTCAAAAGCCAGTTGCAGTTCTTCTGCACACGACTTCACCTCATTATATCCGTCAATCCATTTCTTGATAGACTTCACCTTCTTCATTTGCTCCTCGGCTCTCTTGGGGTCATCCCAGAAGTCAGGAGCCTGTGTGCGGAGGTCTTCCTCCTCGAATTCGATTTTCTTTCTGTCTATGTCCAGATAACGATGGAGCGCGTCAGTGCGGTCCAGGATATCTTTCAGTTGTTCTGCAGTTATCATTGTTGTTGTTTTTCTTTTAACTCCCTAAACTCCCTTAATTATCTTCATACATCTTGTCAATCTCCTCCCTGTAGTTCTCGTGGATTACCCTTCGCTTGAGTTTGAGGGTGTTTGTCAGCTCACCGTTTTCCATGCTGAAATGATGGGGAATGAGAGTGAAACGCTTTATCTGCTCATAATGAGCGAGTTGCTGCTGTAGGGTTTCTATGCGCTCACCTATCATTGCGTTTATCTCGGGATTGGCGCAAAGATCCTCACGGCTCTCAAACGCGATGTTATGCTTGCGGGCATATTCCTCAAGCAACCTGTATTCAGGGATTATCAGTGCCGACACAAACTTGCGCTGGTCGGCAATGATGGCAATCTGGTCGATATACTTGTCAACGAGCAGGAGCGACTCAATCATCTGTGGGGCGATATACTTTCCGTTGGATGTCTTGAAGAGGTCCTTTATGCGCTCAGTGAGATAAAGCTCTCCGTCCTTCACGTATCCGCAGTCGCCGGTGCGGAAATATCCGTCGGGAGTGAATGTTGTCTCGTTGAGGTCGGGACGGTTGTAATATCCCTTGGTGATGGTCTTGCCCTTGAGCAGCACCTCACCCTCCTCGCTGATTTTCACATCCACCACATCGAGCGGTCTTCCCACCGAACCAACGGTGAACACCTCATCAAGTCGGTCGCACGACACTGTGGCAAGGCTCTCGGTCAACCCATATCCCACCACCATGTTCAGGCCGATGGAATGTACAAATTCCTCAACGTATGCCGACACCGTGGCACCAGCCGTTGGGAAGACATTGGGATTCTTCAGTCCCAACTCCTTGCGCACCATACTGAACAATGTCTTGTTGATGGCCTCATATTCCAGATGAAGCATCAACGGCGGACGCTTTCCGCGGCTTATATATTCGATGTTGTGCTTGCGTCCCACGGCAAGCGCGTTGTGGAAAATCTTTCGCTGGAGGGCACTCGCATTGTCAATTTTCTCCATCACGCCCGTATAAACCTTCTCCCAGAATCTCGGTACAGCCGACATACTTGTGGGATGAGTCTCGCGCATCGACTGCTGCACCTCCTGCGGATAGGTGTTCACAATCATCCTTGCTCCCACCGACATTCCGAGCAACGTCCAGCCCTTCTCGAAGATATGCGCAAAGGGCAGGAAGTTGAGCACACGGTCGTTCTCGCCCACCGGCACCGCCCTTTGGTTGGCCTCCAGTGCGGCATAGTATTGCCCGTGACTGAGCATCACACCCTTGCTGTCGCCTGTCGTACCACTTGTATATAATATGTTTGCAAGGTCGTCCATCGTTGCCTCAGCCTGAAGCTTGTCCACCTCAGTCTGTCGTGGGAGCCCCTCACCTAATTTCAGGAAGTCGTCGAAATACAATGCATTTGGGTCGTGACTGCTGATGCGCACAGTCTTGTCGAAGATGATGATGCGCTCCAATGTCGGGCAAAGCGCGAATATCCTGTGCGCCTTGTCATACTGGTCCTGTTCGCCCACGAAGAGGAACCTCACCTGTGCATCATTCACCATAAACTGAATCTGCTGTTCGCTGCTTGTGGCATAGAACGGAATCGTCACAGCCCTTACACCCCATGCGCCAAAGTCGCAAAACATATATTGCGCACTGTTATTCGAGAAGATGCCGATGTTCTCCTGCACCTTCACCCCGAGGTTTAGCAATGCGTTAGACACCAACTTTACCGTTGCCGAGAGTTGGTTCCACGACAAAGACTTCCACTCCGAACCTCCAAATTCCTTGTAGATAATCTCCTCACGGTCGCCATAATTCTTGGCTTGCTCATGCACCAAAACCGATAGATGACAATTCACTTTCATCGCTGTATATTTAAAAATTTAATGCAAAAATACAAAATCTTATGCAAACTACAAAACAATTTGCAAGAATATTTTGTTTTAGGGCAAAATTTTCCATACTTTCTTTTGTATTTCGGGCATTTTTGTATAACTTTGTCCCAAAATTGTAACTATGAACATGAATTACGACAATTATACCGACAAGGCCGTGGCACTGTTGAGCCAGCTGATATCCACACCGTCGGTGAGCCGTGACGAGAAAACGGCTGCCGACATTATGGAGAATTATATCAGCGGGATGGGATTCGAGGCTCATCGTGAGGCCAATAACGTGTGGGCTTTGTGCCATGATTTCGACGAAGGCAAGCCCACCGTCCTGCTCAATGCACATATAGACACCGTGAAACCGGCTGCCACATGGACTCGCGACCCTTTCAAGCCTGAGATTTCCGACGGAAGGCTATATGGTCTTGGAAGCAACGACTGTGGCGGAGGATTGGTATCTCTGCTGCAGGTGTTTGGGATTCTTGACGGCAGAGAGCGCAACTACAATCTCGTGTATCTCGCCTCAGCCGAGGAGGAGGTGTCGGGAAAGAACGGTTTTGAGCGCGCCCTTCCATTGTTGCCGATTATAGATGTGGCGATAGTGGGCGAGCCTACGGGTATGCAGCCTGCCATAGCCGAGAAGGGGTTGATGGTGGTGGATTGCTTTGCCCACGGCAAAACGGGCCATGCCGCTCGCGACGAGGGAGTGAACGCCTTGTATATCGCCATGGATGACATTGCATGGATTCGCAAGCATAAGTTCAAAAAAGTCAGTGAATTGCTTGGACCCACCAAGATGACTGTCACCATCATCAACTCTGGCACCCTACACAATGTCATTCCCGACCAATGCGAGTTCACCATCGACATCCGCACCAACGAGTTCTATCGCAACGAGTTTGTGCTGTCGCATCTGCAGAAGCATCTTAAGAGTGAATGTCGGGCTCGCTCCTTCCGCCTCAGTTCGTCGAGGATTGACCCCGGGCATCCTATCGTCAGGCGTTGTGTGTCGATGGGCATGAATCCCTTCGGCTCCCCCACACTCTCCGACCAGGCCCTGATGCCGTTTCCCTCGCTGAAACTCGGTCCCGGGGAGTCATCACGCTCCCACTCTGCCGACGAATATATATGTATATCCGAAATCCGCAGTGCCATAGAGACGTATGTCTCGCTGCTTGAGGGATTGGAGATTTAAACACAGAGGCACTGAGATACAGAGGTGATATATGTTAACTCGACTTTCGGAAGTAAGGTAGATTGTTGGTAGTTAAGGAGTTAAGGAGTTAAGGAGTTAAGCCAAATGTACATGCGATTAAATGTCTTTGCACTTAAATCCAATGCTCAATACTAATGGCTTAACTCCTTTAACTCCTTAACTCCTTAACTCCCAAAACATTGAGTACATCAGAAACTTGAATATATTAAGTTATATTGAAGATACAAATCTTTGTGTCTTTGTGTTTAAAATAAAAAAAACGATATATGAAAAAACTGCTTTTGACCTATTTACTATTGACAGTCAGCATCCTCGCCAATGCAAAGAGCGAATGGTGGACGGAGGCTGAGGACGCTTCATCCACGGTGACCACCAAGGACGGAGTGACCACCATCATCGCGCCCAAGGGACTCACCCTATGGAACAAAAACAAGATGACGGGCAACACCATCATCGAATATGACGCACGTATCGTCTCCGACCCACAGTTCCGCAACGACAAGGGCGACATCCGCATCAGCGACCTCAACTGCTTCTGGATGGCTGACAAATGCGGAGGATATGGAGGCAAGTTCGCAAATAACTATGCCCTGAAGATGTATTATATGGGATATGGCGGCAACTGGAACACCACCACACGATTCCGTCGCTACACCGGCTTCGCGCCCTCGGTGGAAGAGGAATGGCTGAAGCCCATCATCCTGCGCGAATACACCGATGCCGACCATCTCATCAAGGCCGACCACTGGTATCACATCCGACTGGAGGCTATCGACGGAAGGGTGAGATATATCATCGACGGAGAATGTCTGGTGGATTATATCGACCCGCACCCGCTCAAAAGCGGATATTTCGGATTCCGCACAACCCTCGCACATGCCGAGATGAAAAACTTCACCTATTCCTGCGTCAATCCCGACAATGGCGGCATCACCCTCAAATGGATTGGCGGCAAGGGACAAGGGGCGGTCACCTTCGGAGTGCCCTTCGACCAAGGGGAGATTAACGGCCGCAACAATGCCTTCATGCTGAAAACCGACAAGGGCGAGAACATCAACTTCGAGACCCGCACTCTTGCCTCATGGCCCGACGGCAGCTGCAAGTGGCAGGCTTTCACTGCCGTCATTCCGCAAGACGTTGACTCATGTGTTCTTTCTGTAGATTTTGATTACTCTCAACGCATGCAGCAGGCGAGACGCCCGCGCTCCCAGAGGCATCCGCATCAAAACAAGGTTGGAAAGGGAATTTGCGATGTCGAGGGCATCATCCCCCCGTTCTCCGTCACCCTCAATCATAAGACATCTCCAATTAGAAAGCATATCATTGAGCGTCAGGGATATATCAGCACTGTGCATAAATACACCGGCGACAACTTCATAATCCGTGCATATACATATCGCGGAAGCAGACAGGTGAAATTCGTGCATACACTGCTCGTTGACAGCACTCTCAACAAAGAGGGACTCAACGAACTGTCCATACACTTCAAGGTGCCCATGCACGGTGAGGCTTACGAGAGATACGTCCGGTTTGACGACCGCACACCGATGTCAGTGCAACCGCTCATTGCCCGACGTCCCATCGACATGGAAAAGAAAGACCCCAACACGCTTCACGCCCTCCGGCATATCGCGAAATGGGACGGATTCCGCCTCAGCCAACTCTCGCCCAACGGCTATTCCATCCGTAAGCGCGCCACAAGCCTTAACCCATGGATTGGCACCATCGAGGGCACGAGAAGCAACGGGCGCGTGGAGATTGGCGACAGCACATCCGCAACGGTTTTCCGCCTGAAGGATTTTTGGCAAAGCTATCCCTCCACACTGCAAGTAGATAACGCGAGGGGCGATTCAGCCACAGTCACCGTCTCGCTCTACTCCCCCGAGGCCGAGGCATACAGTTTCGCCCATTACGACACCATCGCCCACTCGCTCGAATCCTCCTACGAGGACGTGCAACCGGGGATGAGCACTGCATGGGGCATCGCGCGCACGAGTACATTATATATAAATCCCGACTCCGACGAGGAGAGCATCCTGCTGCCCACTCCAGCCTATCTCCACCGCAAGAGGGCTTTCGGCATCTGGAGTCTGCCTGTAAGGGAGAACCGTCGCGACTCGCTCGTGGAGGGCACTCTCGACGGCATCATGGACTTCTACGAAAGGGAGATTGAGCGAAACGGATGGTATGGATTCTTCAACTATGGAGACGTGATGCACGGATATGACGCAAGTCGCGACCAATGGCGGTATGACGTGGGAGGATATGCCTGGGACAACACCGAGCTGGCTTCGCCCTCGATGTTCTGGTATCAGTTCCTGCGCACTGCCGACCGCCGTATATGGCGTATGGCGGAGGCGATGACCCGACATTGCTCCGAGGTTGACACTTATCACGCGGGACCTCATGCGGGACTTGGAAGCCGTCATAATGTGGTGCATTGGGGATGTGGAGCCAAGGAGTCGCGAATCAGTGAGGCTTGGTGGAATAGGTTTATGTATTATCTCACAGCCGACGAGCGTCTTGGCGACATCATGCACGAGGTGGCTGATGCCGACACCTTATTATATACTCTCGACCCCATGCGTCTCGCACAACCACGGGAGAAATACCCGTGTTCGGCTCCCGCACGACTGAGGATAGGTCCCGACTGGGTGGGTTATGCCTCCAACTGGCTCACTGAATGGGAGCGCACGGGAAATCTGAAATATCGCGACAAACTGCTCGCCGGCATGAACTCCATAGTCAGCCTGCCCAATCATTTCTTCCAGGGTCCGATGGCTTTGGGATATGATCCCGCCACAGGCATCATCTCCACCGACATGCCCGATGAGCAGACCACCAATCATCTCATGCCCATCATGGGAGGATTCGAGCTAATCAACGAGCTTCAGCTGTCGATAGACAATCCGCAGTTCTTCTATCTTTGGCGCATACACAACAGCCAATACAAGGAGAAGGCATTCGAGATAAAGCGCAACAAGTTCAGGATTCCGCGCCTGCAGGCTTATGCCGCATGGCAGGGGAACGCCCCCACCGCCAAGGCAGCCTGGGCGAGTCTCCTGGGCAATCTCCCCCTCGCGCCCAAGCCCACGCTATGGACAAACGATTGCGCCACATGGACTATGGATGCGATATTCATGCAGGAGACACTGAGAAATTGGAAGTAAGAGATTTTGGGAGATAAAGGAGAAGGAGTTAAAGGACATATGTTTTGGCCTTAGGAACTCCAAATATAAAAGCTGGGCAAGAGACTATTGTCTTTAACTCCCTTTAACTCCTTTAACTCCATTAACTCCCCTAAAAAAAATATATATAACACTTATGAAAATAAAAAACACATTTTTAGCAGCATTTATGGCAGTCGCACCATTGGCGACATGCAATGCACAGACAGTAGTTAACGATGCCACCACACCGCTCCACCTGATGAAGCCGGCATATAAATACAACTACGGAGTGCCTTACCGAAAAGACGTCAAGGCAAGTATCGACCGAGTTCTGAACTATCTCGACAAGACCACCTTCGCCGAACTCGACGAGACGGGAAAGCACCTGCGCAAGGGCGACTTCCGGCTCACGTCCTACGAGTGGGGAGTCACCTATTCGGCCATGCTCAGGGCAGGCGAGACCACAGGCGATGAACGCTATACAAAATATGCCATCGACCGCATGAACTTCCTCTGTGAGCAGGCCCCGAGATTTATCAAGATGAAGGAGAAAGGCGAGAAAATCGACAACCTCATGGAACAGGTGGTGTCGCCCGACGCCCTCGACGACTGTGGGGCCATCTGCTGTGCAATGCTCAAGGCAAAGGATGTCAAGGGCAAGAAAAACGAACAGCTGTGGAATGAGCAGATAGCGAGATATTATGACTTCATCGCCAACAAGGAGCACAGATATACCGACGGCCAGTTTGCGCGCCTTCGTCCCGTGAAGAACACGGTGTGGCTCGACGATATGTTCATGGGCATACCTGCCCTTGCCTTCAATGGCGACTGGAATGAGGCAGTGCGACAGTTCCGCCTGTTCCGCGAAAAGATGTGGGTGGGCGAGAAGTCGCTCTACCGCCACGGATGGACTCCCACAGAGTCAGGCTATCATCCGTCGTTCTTCTGGGGAAGGGCCAACGGATGGGCATTGCTCACGGCATGCGAGTTGCTCGACGTGCGCGAGGACGGATATATCCTCGACTGTTTCAGGCAGCATCTCAACGGGCTTATGGCCTTGCAGTCGGCAGACGGAGCCTGGCACCAGTTGCTCGACCGCAACGACACTTATCCCGAAACCTCATGCACTGCCATTTATGCCTATTGTCTTGCCCATGCCATCAACAAGGGATGGATTGAGCCTGAGCCATACATCGGTCAGACTCTCCTTGCTTGGAACTATGTGTCTGCCCACATCACCGACGGCGGTCAGGTGGAAGGCACATGCGTAGGCACGGGTCTCGCCTTCGATCCCGCGTTTTATGCCTATCGTCCCGTTAACAACTATGCCGCCCACGGCTATGGTCCCGTGATATGGGCAGGAGCAGAGATATATGCCCTTCTCTCCACCCGTTGCATCAAGACCAACGACAGTGCCGTCCACTATTATCCCGTGGATCCCAAGACCGACGAGCCGATATTCTACGTGGAGTAACCGGGGTAACCCGAGTAACCTTGGAAGACCGAGTAACCGGAGAAGCCATCAATAAAATTGTACATTTAAAAGAAACGCCCTGAAAGGGCAGCGAGCACATAGCCCAGGGCAGAGCGAAGCGACACCCTGGGTTTTGTATGCATAGGAAGTAGTACGCCCTGAAAGGGCAAAAGCACATAGCCCAGGGCAGAGCGAAGCGACACCCTGGGTTT
>SAMEA3663208__coassemble_116_pt1 | contig 42908 bp, 25 predicted proteins | sample SAMEA3663208__metabat2_low_PE_010 | metagenome-assembled genome bin SAMEA3663208 (sample SAMEA3663208) | pig gut metagenome | biome: pig gut; feature: pig-associated habitat; material: faeces | place: China | collected 2013
CATTACCGCCGCGTCCGCCTTTCCCGGTGCCGAAGGTTTCGGACGCTACGTGACTGGCGGACGCGGCGGTAATGTCTATCACGTGACATCACTCGTCGACGACGGTTCGGTGGGAACCCTCAGATGGGCACTCGGCAAGTCGGGTGCAAAGACTATCGTGTTCGATGTGTCGGGAACAATTCATCTCAAGTCAGCACTCAACATCTCCATAGGCAATGTCACCATAGCAGGACAAACCGCCCCCGGTGATGGTATCTGCGTGGCTGACTATCCAGTGGCTATCAAGGCCAACAACGTCATTGTGAGATATATGAGATTCCGATTGGGTAACAACAACGTGCTCGTCAATGGTGCCGACGGATGGGATGGTTTTGGGGGTTTCGACCAGCAGGACTGGATGATTGACCACTGCTCAGTGAGCTGGTCTATCGACGAGTGTCTCTCCGTGCTTGGCAACAAGAACACCACAGTGCAGTGGTGTCTTGTGGCTCAGAGCCTTGTCAACTCCGGACACTCCAAGGGTGCCCACGGCTATGGCGGCAACTGGGGTGGTAGCGGAGCCTCGTTCCACCATAATCTGATAGCCCACCACGGCAGCCGCACTCCGCGTCTTGGCCCGCGTCCCGCCACACAGCTCGACGAGCGTATGGACATGCGCAACAATGTCATTTATAACTTCGGCGGCAACGGATGCTACGGCGGTGAGGGCATGAAAGTCAACATCGTCAATAATTACTACAAACCAGGTCCTGGAACCCCCACCGACAAGAAGGGATACCGCATAGCAGGCATAGGCATACGCACCAATAAATACGTAAATACCTATCCAGCCTACGCCCCTGCACTTCATCTATGGGGAAAATATTATGTTACAGGTAATTACAACAGTAAGTATAGTCAAGTGAATCAAGACAACTGGACATACGGTGTTCTCAACCAAATTGACGCCAATAATTGCGACGGCACATTCACCCAAACCACCAAGGACACCATTAAGCTCACTGAACCTATTGATTTCATCCTTACAACAACCCACTCAGCAGCAGATGCCTACGAGAGAGTGCTCGACTTCGCCGGAGCAAGTCTTCACCGCGACAGCTTTGACGAGCTGATGGTAAGCGATGCCCGCAACAGTAAGGCTACATACACCGGCAGTGGATTGAGCAAGGGTTTTGTAAATTCACAGGACGACAACAAGCCCGCCGATGCCGACGAGACATGGAGCGCATGGCCTACACTAGCCTCCAGTGAAGCCCCGAAAGACACCGACGGCGACGGTATGCCCGACGAATGGGAGCTTGCCAATGCCCTCGACCCGACCAATCCCAACGACGGCAAGACCATTGGTGCCGACGGCTATTCAAATCTTGAAAACTATCTCAACTCTCTCGTTGCCGACATCACCACATCGCAAAACCTTGGTGGCGAACTTATGGGAAGCACTGTGGAAGAGATAGAGGCACCAGTGGAGTCAACACTTGACATCACCCCCGAGACAGCCAATGGCGACTGGACATTCTCAAATGGTTGCAGCATCACCATGTCAACTGCCAAGGGTTATTCCACAAGCAAGAACTGCGGAATACAGAGTATTAAATATTCCAACAATGTCACATATACAATCCATCTGCCCGAGGGCGTGGCAGTGAGCAGCATCGACTTCCAGGGATTTACCAATGAGGATGGTGTGGATGGCTATCTCGCCCAGCTTAATGGCAAGACCTTCAGTTCCTCTGATTATGTTTTCCCTTCAAGGACAGGCAATCAGGCTGTTTCGTATAATGTGAAGTTGGACACCCCCGCATCCGGCAGTGTCAGTGTCAAGTTCGTGAAGCAGGTGGGCATGAGAATGACTCTCAACACTGTATCCACCACTGGCATCACCCCCATAACACTCGACGTTGATTCAGATTCCAGGACATTCAACCTCGGCGGTCAGCCCGCAGGCAAGAACTCTAAGGGAATTATTATTCAAAACGGCAAGAAAGTATATAAATAAACAAGTATTGGAAGAAATTTTTAGTAACTATTCAGCTAATCCTATATATTAGAACACAAAGACACAAAGAAACGAAGATTATATTTTGATACAAAGACAACAAGCGACTTAAAAGTCGCCACAAAGGCTTGCAGTGGGAAAACTTTGTGGACTTTGTAAGCAGCTTTGCTGCTCATAGTATCTTCAAACAGCGAAAAATGCTTTGTTTCTTCGTGTCTTTGTGTTTAAAATTATACTAGCTGAATATTTACGTGGTTTAAATATTAGTATAAATAAAATTAAGATATGAAGAAAAACCTGATAATCCTCATTATTTCCTTCGCATTGGGAGCAACGGCCCAGACAACGCTCCCATATAAGGACATAAACCTGACTCCCGAGCAGCGTGCCGATGACCTCATCAGTCGCCTCACACTCAAAGAAAAAACAAAACTGATGATGGACCAGTCGGAGCCTGTCGAACGCCTCGGCATTCCCCGTTTCCAATGGTGGAATGAGGCTCTGCATGGAGTGGGGCGCAATGGCTACACCACCGTCTTCCCCATCACCATGGGTATGGCGGCATCATGGGATGACGCACTGCTCTATCGCTGCTTTGATGCCGTGAGCGACGAGGCACGCATCAAAAACACCCAGGCAAAGAGCAAGAACGAGATGAACCGCTATCAGTGTCTCTCCTTCTGGACTCCCAACATCAATATCTTCCGCGACCCAAGATGGGGACGCGGACAGGAAACCTACGGCGAAGACCCATACCTCACATCACGAATGGGTTTGGCAGTGGTCAACGGACTTCAAGGTCCGCGTGACACCAAATACAAGAAACTCCTTGCCTGCGCCAAGCACTATGCCGTACACTCAGGACCCGAATGGAACCGCCATTCCTTCAACATCGAGAACCTCCCCGAGCGCGACCTTTGGGAGACTTATCTCCCCGCCTTCAAGACATTGGTACAGGAGGGAGACGTGGAGGAAGTGATGTGCGCCTATCAGAGTATCGATGGTGATCCTTGCTGTGGTAATACCCGATATCTCCAGCGCATTCTTCGCGACGAATGGGGATTCAAGGGCGTTGTAGTCAGCGACTGTGGAGCCATCCGCGACTTCCATCAAAAGGATTGTCATGGAGTGTCGGAGACCCCCGCAGATGCGGCAGGAAAGGCTGTCATTGCCGGCACCGACCTCGAATGTGGTTCGGTATATAAGAGCATTCCGCAAGCCATCGCCGAAGGCAAGCTGACAATGAAGGACATCGACACATCGCTCAAAAGACTGCTCGTGGCGAGAATAAAACTCGGCGACCTCGACGACGACAAGCTCGTATCGTGGACATCCATACCCCAAGACCGTCTCTGCTCATCAAAACACAATGCCCTTGCCTACGAGATGGCGCAGAAGAGCATCGTGCTCCTTCAAAACAACAACAACGTACTTCCCCTCAAGAAAGACGACTTGAAAATAGTTGTGATGGGACCCAATGCCAAGGACAGTGTCATGCAGTGGGGCAACTATAGCGGTTATCCCCACCACACCGTCACCATTCTCGAAGGCATTGAGAAGAAACTCAACGGACGCGGAACAGTGAAATACGTTGATGGTTGTGGGCATGTCAGCAACACCGTCAGGGAAAGCCGCTTCTCCTCACTGACCACACCCACGGGAAAATCAGGAATGGAAGTCAAGTATTGGAACAACATCACGATGAGCGGCAATCCCAATGCCACCGCCGTCCATACCAGTGCCGTCAATCTCAACAATGGCGGAAATACCGCCTTCGCCCCCGGCGTGGAACTCGAGAACTTCTCGGGATGCTACAAGGGAGTGTTCAAGGCTGACAGAAACGAGGAAGTGACATTCGAGGTTGAGGCTGACGACGGCTATCGCATCATCATCAACGGAGATACGCTGAGAGACAGGTTTAAAACGGCCCATGGCGTTCAGAAGTGGTCGAAGTCATATAAGGTGAAACCCGGAGACAAGTATGACATTCAGATAGATTATATACAGATGTCAGGCATGGCCCACATGAGGTTTGACGTCTTCACCACCAAGGAAAAACCCGTCAGCGACATATTGTCCGAAATCTCCGATGCCGACTATGTCGTATTTGCCGGAGGCATATCCCCGCGTCTCGAAGGCGAGGAGATGAAGGTGGATGCTTACGGATTCAAGGGCGGCGACCGCACCGACATCCAGTTGCCCCAATGCCAGCGCGAACTGGTGAAGGCCATCCGCGACTCGGGCAAGAAGGTCATCTTTGTCAACTGCTCAGGCTCTGCCATCGCCCTCGTGCCCGAAACCGAGACCTGCTCGGCCATCCTTCAGGCATGGTATCCAGGCGAAAGGGGAGGCGATGCCGTGGCTGACGTGCTCTTCGGCGACTATAACCCTTCGGGCAAGCTGCCCATAACGTTCTATCGCTCGGTGGATGACCTTCCCGATTTCCTCGACTACACGATGACCAACCGCACATACCGTTATTTCAACGGCTCTCCGCTGTGGCATTTCGGTTATGGCATGAGCTACACCACATTTGCCTTTGGCTCTCCGAAATACAAGGACGGCAAGGTCACTGTTGACGTCACCAACACTGGAAAGTGCGACGGCGACGAGATTGTTCAGGTATATCTTCGCCACACCGCCGACAAGAACGGTCCGAAGAAGACTCTCCGCGGTTTCAAGCGTGTCAGTATCAAGGCTGGAGAGACCAAGAAAGTGGTAATCGACATGCCCAAAGAGAACTTCGAGACATGGGATGCCGCTACCAACACCATGCGGGTTATTGGAGGCAAATATGACATCATGGTGGGCAACAGCAGTCGTGATGCCGACCTGAAGCATCTGAAAGTTCAATTGTAAACGACTTGTCAACTGAACTCAAACGCAGGTATCTGCGTTGGCTCTTGCAGGTATCTGCGTTGGCCATCGCAGGTATCTGCGTTTGCTATTGCAGGTATCTGTGATGAGAGTTGCAGTCGAGACTTATTTATTATCGCTGATGTTCAATCAAATGATATATGTAAATAAGGTATAAAGAGAGCTTTTTGTATATAATTACAGATATTATGCGCTACTTATCGGTATTAAAATATAAATATTGTTAACAAGTCGCATTTTTTTGAGGGAATATTACTAATTACAATTTATTTTCTATAAATTTGCACCCAAATTGCAAAACAGAATCAAAAAAATAAGAATAATTATATAATAACTAAAACAAACAAAACGCTATCATGAAAGAAAGAACAGCGAAACGATCTGGCAAGTTACTTGCCCTATTGGCACTAATACTATTGCTGCCATTGGGAGTTGTTGCCCAGGTCATTACAGTGAAGGGTACTGTTATTGATTCTCAGGGCGAGACAGTGATAGGTGCCAGCGTGGTAGAGAAAGGCAACGTGAAGAATGCCACGGTTACCGACTTTGACGGTAATTTCACATTGAAGATTGCCAAAGGAAAGACACTCGTGATTAGCTTTATCGGTATGGAAACGCAAGAGGTGAAGGCTGCGCCTACTCTCAATATTACTATGCGCGACGATACCAAGGCTATTGAGGAAGTTGTGGTTATCGGTTATGGCGGCTCCAAGGCACGCAAGGACCTCACCGGTTCGGTGGGTTCGGTGAGCGGAAAGCGACTGGAGTCAGTGCCTGTGACATCGGCTGCCGTTGCACTCCAGGGTAAGATTTCCGGTGTGCAGGTGACCACAGTCGATGGTCAGCCTGGTGCCGACGTGCATATCCGAGTCAGAGGTGGTACGTCAGTGACCCAGAGTAACGAACCTCTTTATATTGTCGATGGTTTCCAGACAGACAATATAAACGATATTCCTCCATCGGACATTGCTTCTATCGACGTACTCAAGGATGCCTCACTTACAGCCATTTACGGTGCAAAGGGAGGTAACGGTGTAGTTATCGTCACCACCAAGTCGGCCAAGGAAGGCAAGGTTCAGGTGTCGTTCAACGGCAACCTGTCGGTAAGCTCTCTTGCCCGCAAGCTCGACCTTATGAATGCTGCTGACTTCGTGAAGTATCAGTATCAGTGGCATGCCTGCAACGGTACACGTTCAACCAATGCCAAGTTCTTCAAGGCAAACTTCGGTAACCCCTACGACCTTGACATGTATGGAGTGCTGCCAACTCACGACTGGCAGGACGAGGTGATGGGCGAGAATCCAATCAGCTACTCAGCCAATCTTAATATAGGTGGTGGTAGCGACAAGGTGAAGTTCAACCTCTCGCTCACCAACAGTGAGGACAAGGGTATCATCCTTGGTTCTGGAGTGCGCCGCACCACACTCAACATGAAGACCAACGTGAAGCTCAGCGACAAGCTGACATTCCAGATTAATCCTAAGTTCACATTCCGTCGTGACGAGGGTGCCGGTGGTAACAACATCGGTACTGGCGGTATCATCGACGTGCTTCAGTATCGTCCTACCAACGGTTTGCGCGAGTATGGATATATCGATCCCTCATACGCCGACCCCGACGAGGAGGAACTGTTCACCTATACCAATCCTAAGAACGACATCGCCATAAACCAGTTGGTTAAGCACTCATATAACTATTCTACCGGACTGTCGCTCGACTGGAAGCCCATCAAGGGACTCACATTACGCACTGAAGGTACTATAGGATTGAAGTGGAACGACCAGAAGCGATTCAACGGTGCACTGACAACTGTAGGACAGGTTCACAACAACCAGCCTGTGGCACAGTTGGACAACTCATTCGCTCTTAGTTATATATGGACAAACACTGCAAGTTATAACTTCTCGCTGAAGGATGTTCATAATTTCTCGCTCCTCGCAGGACAGGAAATCCAGCACTACGACAAGCGTTCGGAGTCGATGATGAACCGCTATTTCCCGCGCTCGTTCTCTGCTACAGACGCATGGAACAACATGAGCTTCGGTACACCTTATGTTAATAGCTCGTCACTCTCCACACCCGATCGCACGGCATCGTTCTTCGGTCAGGTGAACTATAACTTCGACCACAAGTACCTCCTCAGCGGTACGTTCCGTGCCGACGGTTCCACCAAGTTCGCACCTGGCAACCAGTGGGGTTACTTCCCCTCAATCTCAGGAGCGTGGGTGATGTCAGAGGAGAAGTTCATGAAGAACATCAAGTGGATAGACATGCTGAAGATTCGTGCCGCCTTCGGTCTTTCGGGTAACAACCGTATCGACAACGACATGTGGCGTCAGCTCTATGCCATCAACACAACCGGCGGTCCCGGCTTTGGCGAGACAACACTCTATGGCGAGCAGTACTATGGCAATGCTGGAGGCGCAAAGTTCACCAACAAGGACATCAAGTGGGAGACAACCATCACACGTAACATCGCTGCCGACATCACACTCTTCGGCGGACGTCTGACCATCACTCCCGAGTTCTACTGGTACACCACCAAGGACCTTCTCTACAAGTCTGACATTCCTTCGGTAGTGGGTTACACCAGCCAGATGCAGAACATCGGACAGGTGACCACCAAGGGTATCGAGCTTTCTATCAGCGGCGACATTATCCAGGGCAAGGACTATGTGTTGTCAGCCAACCTCTCAATGGGCTTCAACAAGAAGAAGATCGACAAGCTCAACGGTACAGACAATGTGGTATGGGACCAGAACGACCGCTGGAAGTCTGCATACAATGACTACTGTCTGAAGGTGGGCGATGAGGTAGGTCTTATCTACGGATTCGTGTATGACGGACTTTACACTATGGACGAGTTCTACTTCGACCCTCTGAACAACTTCCAGGCCATGCCTTGGGGTTCGAGTGCAGCCGACAACGGAACATCCAAGAACTGCGCTCCTCGTCAGGACGGTTATGTGACAGTCATCAACGACGTGTCGGGTACATCCAATTCAGGTATCGCCACAATGCCCGGTAAGATCAAGTTCAAGGACCTCAACGGTGACGGACGCATCACCGAGGACGACCGCACCGTGATTGGTAACACCAACCCGAGAATCCAGGGAGGTTTCGGTCTGTCAGGACAGTGGAAGGACTTCGACTTCACCGCCAACTTCACCTATATGCTCGACTTCGACATCAACAATGCCACCGCTTACGCATTGTCATCATCAGTGGGCAACAAGAACAAGTTCAAGAACGTGCTTGCCAAGTTTAATGATGCATGGCTCTACAACGACCTTACGGGCGAGCTTACAGGCACCAAGGGTGATATCCTCTACAAGCTATACTATGTGGATAACGGACTCGACATCTACAAGAATGCCAACCAGGGCAGGACACTGTGGAACCCGACCGACGTAACCACCAACCTTACGCAGTCATACTTCATCGAGGACGGTTCGTTCTTGCGTTGCAATGACATCACCATCGGCTACAGCCTTCCAAAGAACATCCTGAAGAAGGTAGGTCTCAGCAAGGCACGCTTCTATGTGTCAGCCACCAACCTCTTCATCATCACGGGATATAGCGGCTATGACCCCGAGGTTGACATCCAGACAAATCTCACCTGCGGTATGGACTGGAACCGTTATCCACGCAGTCGCGGCTTCGTCTTTGGTACAAACATTACATTCTAACAATGTCGTATAAAGAATAAATAAAACAGAAGATATGAGACTAAAGAATATTTTATATACAGGAATGGCGTTACTCTCGCTGACTGCCTGCAACGACTTTCTGGATGTTGACGCACCGTCGTCATATACCGAGGATTTCGTGTATGGACAGAAAACCGAGATTAACCGTGCGCTCAACGGTGTTTATGCGCAGGCTCTCGTGGGCGACCTCTATGGCAATGCCTATCAGGGTAATTTCGTGCTCAACAGCGATGTCGATATAAGCATAAGTTCCAACTCGGCACATGCCCACAACACTTACAGACGTTTCGACTGCGATGACCAGGGCGCTGATATTTACAAGTACTGGACTGCATCATACAATCTTATCGAATATGCCAACAGGTTCATAAGGTCGTTGCAGAACAGTCCTCTCTACGATAAAGGCGACAAGGAAATCATGCAGTGGATGGGTGAGGCTAAGTGCCTCCGTGCCATGGCTTACCACGACCTCGTGGTGATGTTCGGCGACGTGCCCTTCTCCTTTGACCCTGCATCCGAGCATGGTTCTTACTTCGTCATTCCCGTTGCCGACCGACAGGTTATCCAGGACTCTATCATCAACGACCTCAAAGGCATTGCTCCTTATATGTCATCAGGCAACTCAGTGACCGTGGAGCGTTGCTCAAAGGAGTTTGCCCAGGCAATGATTGCACGTATCGCTCTGACAGCCGGTGGATATTCGCTTCGTCCTGACAAGAGCAACGCCAAAAGCTACGGCAAGATGGAGCGTCCATCAAACTATATTGAATATTATAAGGTGGCAAGGGAATATGCCGACTCGGTTATTACCGCCGGCACACACTCCCTCTCACTGCCCTATAGTGAAGTGTTCGTCAAGGAGTGCAACTATGCGCTTGTTAACAACGATGACGTGATTTTCGAGCTTCCTTTCTCTAAGGAGGGCAACGGATATACCGGATACTCACAGGGACCGACTTATTCCTCATACGAAGGCAAGACCGTAGGACCGTGGGGTGAGTGTAATGGCGGTACACGTCTCAATGCTTTCTACCGCTTCCTCTTCAGGGACAACGACATGCGCCGCGAGTTTGTCAACGGATTGTGGTATTACTCTTACTTCACCAATGCCGACGGTGTGCTTCAGGATTCTGTTTATATCCGAAACGACTACAGTGTTCACTGCAACAAGTGGTCGAAGCTGTGGACAGATGAGACCCTTGCACTTGGCAACGACAAGAGCAACAGCACTGGTATCAACTTTCCTTATATGCGCTATGCCGACGTGTTGCTGATGTATGCCGAGGCAGATAACGAAATCAACGGCGCGCCTTCCGACAAGGCAATCGAGTGCCTCTCAAAGGTTCACAGCCGTGCGTTCCTCAATGGTGACGCTGATTTCGTAAGTCAGGCTTCCGCATCCAAGGAGGCATTCCAGAAGGCAGTGCTCGACGAGCGCAAGTGGGAGTTTGCAGGCGAGAACTCACGTTGGCGTGACCTCGTGCGCACCAACACCTACGCCGAGGAGCTTGTTTATAGCTTCCTGCGCTACTATTCAGTTGGTATGCAGAATGCCGGTGGTACTACAGGCTATGAGGATGCCATCAATGAGCATGACGGCTTGCAGTATATAGATAACCTGCCAGAGCGTATCTACTATCACGCTTATAAGCTCGATGAGCCTATCACTCCGCTTGGTTTGCGCGTGTGTGGTCCTCAGCTCTATGGCAATGTGCTCAACAATGGTGTAGTGATGTATAAATATCCCAACCAGTCTTTGAAGAGTCTCCGTGTATATAATGCATACAAGCCCACAACAATGCCGGTGAAGAGTTACATAACCAACTTCGGTTTCCAGGCAGCGGCATGGAACTATGCCGACTTCTACCAGTGGGGTGACACTGACGCAGGTACTCCGAAAGACCAGTGCAAGTACTCGTTCTACGGATTTATCCGTTCTGACGATGGCGGAAACATCTGGCTCATTAGGGACGGTGTGCAAACACTCTTCCCGACAAACATCCCGAGTGCAGAGGAACTGCCTGTAGTGCGCTACATACTGCCTTATCCTAACCTCGCCATCCAGCGTTCGGCAGGTCAATACAAGAATTATTATGGTTATTAATTCCCAAAACAGAATAAAGACATGAAGAATATATTTCGTAATATGTTGCTTTTGCTCACAGCCAGTACATCGGCACTGATGGTGTCATGTAGTGACGATGACGACGCTGTGAAAGGCAACCTCGACAGGCAGTTCATGACGATGTTCATAACTGACTACACACGAGGAAAAGGAACTGACTATCCTTACAACTGCGGTCTGGACGGCGCATATCCCCATGGCAACACCATCCACCTCTATTGGTATGGAGTGAAGGAGGAATTCGGATGTGCCGGCTATCAGATACAGATGGCACTACAGCCGAAGGTGTCCGGAGGTCCTGAGGCTTGGGCAAGCATACAGGGCACGAGTGACTTGTTGATTGACACTATTGTAGGTCCTAAGGTACTCGACCTTATCATTCCAGACCTTCAGTACTCCACCGACTACCGCTTTGCCATCCGTGCATTGTCAAACCGTGACAACAATGTGACCGACTTCTCGCATGCCTCCAACTGGTATGGACACGGCACCGGACGCCAGTGGCAGGAGTATGTGGGCATAAAGACAAACGACCGCTATGAGACTCCGTTTGCTGTGTATGTCAACCAGGCACAGACAACCGAGACAACCATGCACGTTTGTATCAACACCAACGTGAAGGACTTTATAAAGGAGTTCACTGGCGTGACCTCTGACGATATGGACAAGATTAATGCCATGGAGACATTCACCATGGATGATATCCTCGCTGCCCTGCCTAACATCTCTGCCGAAGACAAGGACAAGCTGGAGAGCTACTACACCAACTTCAACGTGGATCCCGATGGTGAGTTCGGTTACAAGTATCTTACAGTGAAGCCTTCTCCCAACAATCCCAACTCTGCCGTAGGCGAGAAGTGGAAGAAATATGAGCTTACTGCTCAGGACCGTGAGAACGGATATGTGGATATCGACGGACTTACCGCCAACTCAGTGTATGTAATTGACGTGGTTGACCCAAGCGTGAAGGTTGCCGTTGACGCCAAGTACAACACCTGCACCTCGCGTTCTGACGGTACACCGGGTGAGCCTATCCTGTTGAGTCACTCCGACTTGATGGCTAAGTATGGCACAAGCCGCGCCGACACGTTTGCATTGGCTACTGAACTCAATGCCGCTCCTATCAGTCCCACTCTGCTCGACTTCATCTCCAACACCAACTATGCAGAGGGACAGACTTTCTATCTTGAGGGTGGAAAGACATACTATCTCGACGGAAACGACATCACATGTAAGGGATTCACTCTCGCCACAAGACCAGAGGACGTGGCTAACGGACTCCGTGCAAGGGTGATTAGCGGTATCGGAAAGAACTCGTTATACTCAGCTACCAACGGTGAGCAGTGGCAAGGTTCTTACACAATGTTCATGTTCGGACGTCAGCCGGAAGCCGGTGAAGGTGGTGAGATCTATATGAAGAAGCTCGCCTTCTACGATATCGACTTCGACAACCCGAAGGCATTCAACTATGGTGACAATGCCGCAGGTGCTGGAACAGCTTCCGGTAACTACTTCTTCAACATGTACTCCAACGGTATGGCTGTTACGCTCGACAGTCTTGTAATCGAGAACTGTACCTTCAAGCGTCTCGTGCGCGGATTCATCCGTGAGCAGGGAGCCAACTACAAGGTTTGGAACCACGTGCTCGTCAAGAACAACCAGTTCTTCGACTGCGGTTACTACAACCAGGGCGCAGGTGGTTATTGCTGGATTGCCGGTTCAGGTAACAATCCCGCTTCTAACCTCTATAAGGACATGAAGATTATTGAGAACACATTCTACGACAGTCCGTTCCCAGCATTCTTCAGCGAGGAGTCCGGTCAGTCGGGATGGACGGCAGGACCTTGGAACATCACGTTCTCCAACAACACCCTCGTGAACTTCAACACACGTGCCAACGGTTCTATCTTCAAGATGCGCAACCTGCCTAATGGCTCAGTATATAACGTTGAGAACAACCTCTTCGTGCTGACCAAGCAGGAAGGCGACCAGCGAGTTCTTGGATTCTGGGGATGCGACATCCGCGACACCCAGGCCAACTCTGAAGGTGTGATGGGTATTGTTACCCTTAACTTCAACAACAACTGGTCAACGAACGATAACCTCACCAATGGTTCTATCTTCAGTGGTAACCCATGGAACTCCACCAGCAACGCCTTCGGTAAGTTGGTTAAGAACAACCTCGCCGTGCTCAACGGTTCGCTTGATGTGAATGTGGCTGACGTTTCTTCTACAGAGTTGTTCATCAGTCCTTGTCCTCCACACAAGGCTGCCACAGCCAACGACCAGCACATGCACCGTGCTGACGCTCTCGACGGAACGGCATCGCAGTACAATGTCAACCTCTACTACAAGAGCACTGACAATGATATCGTGCGCAACAATGCGGGTGCTGCAAGATGGCGCAATAAGTAACACTTTCAAAAAATCAGAAAACAGAAAATTATGAAAGCATTCAAGAAATCATGTTTTGCCGTTGCCGCCCTTGTGTTTGGCTTCTGCTTTGCGGCTTGTGAAGATGCCAACGAGTTTGAGGATGCAAACACCAATAATCCGGCATGGGCAGGAGAATATAACGACTCTCTGAAAGTCACTCATCCCGAGTCGTTGGCAAGCACCTATTGGGTGCGCGGCACGGGTATGAAGTTCAACTCCTACGGTGAGGAGATTCAGGGATATGTGGAGAGTCTTGATTTTGTCGATGAGACAAACGTGGTGGTTAAGATGAGCGAGGGTACTATCCCTGCCTCTATCAAGAACACCGCTACATGGCTCGATGACTCAAACACCGAGGCTGTTCCCCAGTATGAATACACCTATTCGCCAACAACTGGTAATTTCAGTATTCTCAAGTTGGTGAAGGATGACAGTGGTAAGGTGTCAAAAGTGACGGTGTTCACAGGTGTGGCTGTATCTGATAGCCGCGATGTCATTACCATTTCACACTTTGGCGACACCCCTGTTCAGACATATCTCGTGAAGGGACAGAAGTGATGTTCTTTTAGGAGATAAAGGGAGATAATAGAAGATAAAGGGAGATAAGGGACATATGTTTATCCGTGGTATTTACTATTGTCCTTTATCTTCTTAAGAGACTGAAAGGAACGATAACTTCCCATATCTCCTTTTAACTCCCTTACTAAGATAAATCCGAAATTTATTAAACCTATTTATTAATTAATCAATTAAAAGTTATGAAAAAATTATTTACTTTAATCTGCGCGCTCGTCGGCTTGACTTCATCAGTCAATGCTGCGACAATCGACGATGTAGCTTTATGTAAGCACAGCTATGTTTTGGTAATGGATCAAGTTACTGGTACTGTTAAAGAGGTTGAAAAAGGAGCAAAGCCAGGAAAAGGACAACTGTTTGGCGATGGTTTCTTCCTTGATGTAACAGGTGGTTCTACTGCTTGGAATAAAGGAAGTTGGAATCTCTCTTCTGAGGAATCTATTGCTATTCTTGGTACAGATGCTTATGCAGAGTATGGCGAGCACCTCAACTCTTTCCGTCTTAAGAAAGCTCAGGATGTCATCGCGATGAAGGTGACAGCTCAATCAAAGGTTATTATTCTTGGTCAGACTCACACGCGTTATCCGAAAATTGCCACGAATGCAGCTCTGACTGAAAATGTTCAGAAAAACACCACTAACACAGTTGCTGAAAATGGTTACTTTTCATGGGTAGCTCCAGATGATATGACTATCTACATCGGTTCTGAAGGTGGTGACTACTACATCTCTTACATTATCGTAGAGGCTAACGAGGCTGCTGGTACTCCTTCTGTAAAGGTTGGAGCTCAGACATACGAGAATGGTCTTTGGTATCGTGAGGTGACATGTAAGCCTAACACTTATGAGTTGATGGGAACAAAACTTCCAACAGTTGTTACTTATACAACCGATGGCAGTGCACCAACAGCCGACAGTCCCAAATACACTGAGCCAATTAAGTGCTACAAGGAGCAGACTGTGAAATTCCAGGCTTTCATTGACTATAGTGGTGTTGGTAGTGCTGACGAAGAGTGTCCAGGTGCAGAGAACGAGGGTATCGTTTCATTCTCTTTCAACGCTCCCACAATTTCTGCTGAGGGTGGCAACGTAACTATCACATCTGAATATGAGGGTGCCCAGAACTTCTACAAGTTTGGTGATGCTGACTATGCAGAGGGTAGCTCAGTAACTCTCACCGAGTCAGCTACTTTGACAGCAATGTCTAAGATTGTCAACGGTTCTTACGCTACATTCGAGTCTGCTTCTACATCTAAGGATGTTTATGTTCTCAACCCGATTTCAGAGGAGAAGATTATCACTGTTTCTGGAACAGCTGTTGTTGACGAGGAGGCTACTGCTTCATCTACAACAGGTACTATCTATAAGATCGATGGTGGCGAAATTTCTGCCGACAAGATGGACTTCTTCGTAAAGAACCTCGAGTTTGGTGCTATCGCAAATAATACAGCTGCCGCTCAGTATCAGGTTCCTGAAGGTCAGGAGGCTTACATCAAGATGAACGCTACTAACATCTCATTCTTGGTTGCTGAGGGTCAGACTGTTAATGTACACGTTGTATGCTCTAAGAACGCTTGCAAGAACCTTGAGGCAGAGGAAGCTAAGGATCGCCAGTGCAAGGTGAATGTTGACGGTACAAATTATGGTTGCGAAGATATGCTTACCGGTACATACGATATTACAGATGCAGATGGTAATGTTGTTGAGACACTTCCTACCAACGAGATTAAGTTCTCTCTTGGCGAAGGCATTCACACATTCCAGAAGTTCTCTGGCACAGGTAACATCCTGATTTCTTCTATCAAGATTACTCCTGTAGGTGGAACAGGTATCAACGCTGTTAACGGCGAGAACAAGGCTTCAAAGAACGGTAAGGTTATCAAGAACAACCGCGTTGTCATCGTTAAGGATGGCGCAGAGTTCTCAGTAACTGGTGCACAGCTGAAGTAATGCTGAACTCACGTTCTATTAAATAATTAAAAAGCTCCGGCATAAGAAATATGCCGGAGCTTTTTGTTTTGTTTGCCAAGTTCGTTGATGAAAACGCGCCAAATTCGTTGATGAAAAAACGCCTGCTTCGTGAGTAGCGCTCGTACAAAAGCGTTACGCCCGCGGTCAATGCGGATGCCTCTGGGAGCGTGGGCGTCTCGCCGGGATCAATGCGGATGCCTCTGGGAGCGTGGGCGTTTCGCCGGGATCAATGCGGATGCCTCTGGGAGCGTGGGCGTCCCGCCCGCGGCCAGCGTAGAGAGTAATCAAATAAACAAAAGAAAAAATACGTCCTTTACGGTTGGGAGTTCGGGCTGAAAGCCCAAAAGCGCATAGCCCAGGGCAACGCCCTGGGTTTGTGATATTATTGCGATAAATCGCCCTGAAAGGGCAAAAGCGTTATTATCCGCTGTAATAACGCTTTTGCCCTTTCAGGGCGTTCCCACTTACTCGGCATACAAACCCAGGGTGTCGCTTTGCTCTGCCCTGGGCTATGTGCTTTTGCCCTTTCAGGGCGTTCCTGTTAAGCGTAGAGGTCGAACTATCTCGCTGACCATAGCTTAAGGGCATATATCACCATGTCGCCTGTTGTGCCGGAGATTGTTACTTTGTATCGGCATTGCGGGTCGAGATTTATTTCGGCGGTGTTGGATGCCATGTTCTTGCCAGGGGCGGGAGCACCTTCTATGATTTGCTCTTCGCCTGTTGAGAGATTTACTGCTTTTATCCTCACGCTTTTGGATGAACCTCCCGAGCCGGTGTAGTAGAACTTTATGCTGCGGCAGGCTTCTAAGCAATATGTTACATTCTTGTCAGTGCCTACAACGTATGAGGAATTTTCGGCCATCCTTGGCAGTACCCCTCCACATTCATTGTCAGTTTCAGGGTCAATGAAAGCCTTGGGATTCTTCTTGGCAAGAACCTCGTTAGCCATAGGGTTAACGTATTTTATCCACTCGTCATAGCCATCACGCATCTGTGTCTTTCCCGGATTGCCCTTTGTGCCAATGCTATCCACGAATATCACATCCGATGACCATACCAGCTCGTAATCCTTGCCGTTCTCTGCTACAGGCTTTCTGTAGATAGTCTTTGCGGGTAATGTCTTGTATAGTTTGATGGCATAGAGTCGTCCGTCGGTTATTGCATCATTGGCAGAAACCTCATTGTTGACATTCTTGTCCAAATCCTTAATCACTTCTGTCTCCTTGCCTTCGTCATTCCTATATACGAGCTTAACGATAGCCGTTTGCTTGACATAGAATGTATATCCAGAGGAAGTCTTCGACACCCAAGAACAGAATTTGTCTTTCACCTGTGTGTCTCCCTTGTCGCCTATAGTGCCAAGAGTGTCGGTGAAGACAATATCCTTCAGCAAGAGATACTCGCAGTCATGACCTATGGAAAGTTCCGGGGAATGGTGGATGCCAGAAGGACGAGTGACATCGATGAACTCATCCTTTGTAGGAATGATATTTATGTAGTCAATGCGAGAGCGGCCTTCGTTTACCTTCCCTTCCACAAGACCTGCCACGAAGTCGATGCGTATTTCATCTCCGCGTTGCAGCGTTGCAGCGTTGCAGCGTTGCAGCGTTGCAGTGTTGCGCGTCTTTCTTATGCCGAGGTTATCATTATCGGTGGTGGTCAACCATTCGTCAATGAGCTTTCCGTTGACAGACACGCCGACATAGTTGGCACCGCTTTTCTGGTTGAATACCGCGGTCTCTATGGCATAGCGTCCCGTCTCACCTTCCCATGTGCCGCAGATGGCTCCTGGACCTTGGTCGCCCACAACAACGGCGCCGTTGGATGCGGATTCATTCTTTTCGAGGAAGGCAATGCCCGATATAAACATATCCTCTGCCTCGTTCTTACCCTCATGCCATTTCTTTACAGGTGAGCCGAACGTCCATACGTCGCCTTTGACAACAGAACCGTTTGCCTTAACTACATCCACTCGCCAATAATACTTTATGCCCGTGGAGAGCGAAGGGGGAACGAGCGAAAGCGAGGATGTCTCGCCAATGAGATTCTTGTTGAGCGAGGATTCCTTGTCGGAGAGATATACCTTATATTTAACTGCATCCGCTGCCTGACACCATGTGAGAGGCATATCCGTACAGAACTCAGTGCCTGACGATGGATAACGCAGCCAAGGGGTCACGGAGCCTGATTTGGGCCAAGGTTTGGTGGCTTTCTCTGATGCAGTAGTGAAGGTATATAGCGGAGACAGATGCTCCTTGCCATCCACTATAGCCGCCACACGCCAGTAATAACGTGTGGTGTGGCGGAGTTTGACTGCTTCGGGGCTTGTGAGCTGAAGTTTATCGGGCTTTGTTCCAAAATACATCTTCATGGAAGAAGCTCCATCCACCGTTCCCCAAGTCAGGCGTTGCGAGAGAGGAATGTCTATTGCGCCGTTGCCGGGATTGAGGATAGGTTCATACTGAATGCCCTCCTGAGGACCGACTCCCTTGGGTGTGTTGCTTGCCACATCTTCGGCTGCGTCAAGGTCGAAGTTGTAGTCGTAATAGTCGAGTGGGGAATAGGAGATGTCGGTGAAGGGATGGTTGGTCTTTCTTCCGGGGTCGCCCTTGGCAAAGAACGAGCCCTTGTCAGTGAGATAGCCACGATAGGGCAGAAGGTCGGTGTATTGGTTGCAGAATGGTTTCTTGGCAGTGGCGGAGAAATAGTTATTCTCGGACAGCACCTGAGCCTGTGAGTGGAAACCTATGCAATACAACTTGATGTTCTCCCAATAGCTGTTGTATATGTGCATCTTGCCGTAGCCGATGCGCGGGTTGCGCTGGGTGTTCTTGTCAAACATGCAGTGGGCGAAGGTTACGCGCTCCTTGTTGTAGTCGTCATAATGGCAGGTGCCCGAGTTGGTGATGCTCACCTTGTTGTGGTCGTGAAGCCTCACCCATGACACAGTGACAAAGTCGGAGCCGTTGGTGATGTCGAGCAGACCGTCGTAGGAGTTGCTGAAGTCGCAATGGTCAATCCATATATGATGGCAGTTATGGAAAGCCACACCGTCGATGCGTCCTCGCGTAAGCCTTATGTTGCGGATGATGATATTCTGCTTGTCGCGGGACAACAGTGCCACACCGTTGAGGGTCTTTCCGTTTCCAGCTCCGATGATGGTCTTGTTGGAGTTGACGTGTATTTCGTCCTGCAAGTCATTGACTCCGCCGCCAGTGATGTCACTGTCGATGATGATGACGTAAGGCTCAGTGCTTGAGGCATATCGTTCGAGATCCGCACGCGTGTTTACGTGTACCACCTTGCCCGCTCCGCCTCCTGTGACACCGCAATTGCCAAGGGCATTGTACGTGGCAAACCCCATGACACCATTAGGCGTCACGGGGTTTGCTCCATTGATATTCAACGCTGCTATCATTAGCAGTGAGGATATTCCAAAGAATCTTTTTCTCATTAGGTATTGCCTTATTTCGTAAACTTAATCCAATCGACATCCAAGAAGGCTCCATCGTTGCTCACCGACGAGCGGCAGTTGAAGTAGCCTACCTTTGCTCCTATCCACTTGCCCTCTTTCACTTTGAAGGGAGAGCCGAGCTTGACGTATTTCTTGCCGTCGAGACTGTAGTAGAATTGAGCCGACGAGGTGATGCCGTTGCCTATGCCCGCACTCTTCACCACGGCACGCACATAGATGTCCTGAGTGGCATGGCGAGGCTGGGGAATGTCATCCACGGCATATTTCTGTGTATAGGGCTTCTCCATTTTTACGAGAGTGAGCGGCATTTCATGAAGCACCTCTTCCTTGCCTCCCTTCATGGCATTCTTGCAGTTGACGAAACGAAGGAAGCATCCCTCCTTTGTGGTTACAAACTTGATGGCGGCATAGTCGAGACCCTTGATGATGAATCCCGCTTCCTCACCCTTGTTCTTGTTGCCAGGATTTGGAATGAACTTCAGTTTGGAGGTCACAGTGAAGTTCTCGGCAGGGAACTTCTGCATCAGTGTGTTCTGCATATCCGAGAGGTTCTTGTAGCCCTCTGGCTGCTGGATGCCATAAAGGCGGAGCTTGGATTTCTTGGCGTCGCAGAAATACCAATAATGGCTATATGGTCCCTCAAACTGCCACTGCAATCCCAAGGCTATGTCGTTGAAGTCGTCATCCTCCTTGGGTTGCACACTTGGGGATGCCTTCAGGTTGGGCTTCTTCCATTGCTCCACGGGGTCGCCGCATCCATCGCCGTCCTTGTCATCTCCAATCACGAGCCAGTCGTCCACCCATCGTGCGGGTTGCAGATGAACCACACGCCCGTAGGCATGCTTGTCCTGGAAATGCAGGAACCAGTCCTCGCCTGACGGCGTGTCAACCCACGCTCCCTGATGAGGGCCGTTGACCTTGGACTTGCCCTGAGCCATACCTACATACTCGTCGTAAGGACCGAAGGGATTGCGCGAGCGGAGGATGACCTGCCAACCGTATTTCACACCTCCAGCTGGAGACATTATATAATAATATCCGTTGCGCTTGTAGAACTTTGTACCCTCGATGGTGGGCTGGTCCTCGTGTCCGTCATATACTATGCGCGAGGGACCTGTGACAGTGGTTCCGTCGGCTGACATGGGTGCCACGAAAAGCACCGACTTCACTCCCGCTCTCGAACCTGCGCATCCGTGGGATAGATAAGCTTTGCCGTCCTCATCCCAAAGCGGACAACAGTCAATCATTCCCTTACCGGCTTTTACGCATACGGGAGTTGACCATGTGCCTGCGGGGTCTTGTGTCTTGGTCATAAAGAGCCCCTGGTCGGGGTCGCCCCAATAGATATAGAACCAACCGTCATGATAGCGGATGGCAGGTGCCCATACGTAGTTGCCATGCTGAATGCGCTTGCGCCAGTCGAGTTCGGTGCCGCGATATTCGGGCAACACGGGATAGTCGTCTTGCAGGGCAGCTCCGATGATTTTCCAGTTGACGAGGTCGGTGCTGTGTAGGATCTGCAGTCCGGGGAAGCAGGCAAAGCTTGACGATGTCATGTAGTAGTCATTGCCGGCACGACACACGTCAGGGTCGGAATAGTCGGCATTGATAACTGGGTTACGATACTTACCTCCTGGGAGGTTTGGATTCCACGTCGCTGACTGCTGGGCCATCGACATGAGCGGCGAGCAAGTGAGTGCTGCTGCAAACAATAGATTAATAGTTTTTTTCATATTCTTATGTAGTTTGTTATTTAAATATTTATATCTAACACAGAGTCACGGAGTAACAGAGTTTATTCTCTGTATCTTCAAAAAACTTAAAAATATACACCTCTGTGTCTCCGTGTCTCTGTGTTTAATTAAAAATCGGCTAAAACACTTTCAATCGTGATTTTCTGCGCCTCCTTCTTGGTCAGTTGTTTTGACCAGGGGACTCTTGACTTGGTGTCGGCTCCCGCTCCGCTGTTGTTGTATTCGAGATAGCGGGCGGTTTGCTCGCGCTCCTTCTGCCAGTGATGCCATCCCTCGGGACGGATGTGCGCACCAAACTCGCAGTTCATGAAGAGCGTGTAACCATAATCACGCCACGGGCGACCAAGATACACCTTGTTGATACTCGGGTCGGCAGTCAGTCGGCAGTTGTTGAACACATATCCGTATGCCTGGTCCTTGGGTGTTGAGGCAGCAGTGATATATGAATTGGCCTTGCTGCGTATCTCACAGTTCTCGAACCATGCCGTACCGGGACCGAAGATGAAGTCGGTTGTTCCATCGATATAGCAGTTGCGGAACAGTTGGCGGGAACCGCCCACACCGGTATATACCGTGTCCTGATGTCCTAAGAACCGGCATCCGATGAATGTCAAACGGTCGCCTTCGGTATGCAGTGCCACTGCCTGTCCGAGTCGTGCGGAGTTGTTCTCTATGGTGATGTTCTTCAGTGTGATGTCAGAGCCTTCGATTTTCAGGGTATATGTGCGGAAGGTGCCCATACCCTTAGGTCTTTCGGCAGTAGGGATATTGGCATGGTCATCGTAGGTGATGATAGTGTTTTCGGCATCCTCTCCACACAGTTCTATGTTGGTGAGCCATGAGGGGATAATCAGTTTCTCCTTATATATACCTTTTTTAATATATATAACCTTGTGGTAGTCCATAAAGGCACGGCATACCTCTATGGCATCGTCAACAGTACGGAATTCCGCCGTGCCGTCGCGGGCCACGAACAAAGTGTCGGGATTGTCGTACTTGTTAGCTGCCGACACGCCTGCGGCCATCATTGCCGCCAAGATAAGTAGTTTGCTTCGCATAATTCTTAATTCTTAATTTTTAATTTTTAATTTTTAATTCTTAATTTATTAAACACAGAGTCACGGAGTAACAGAGTTTTTTTATTTTTCAACACAAAGACACAAAGAAACAAAGATTTCTTTTTCGCTGAGGGAAGATACAGAGAGCAGCAAAGCTGCTTACAAAGTCCACAAAGTTTTTCTCTGTATCTCTGTGCCTCTGTGTTTATATTACATCAGCTGCGTCACCTCCTGCAGACCCTCAATCTTCTTGAGGTTGTCCATGATCTTCTTGATGTCATCGCGGTCGTGAACACGGAGTTCAAACTTTCCGCTGAAGATGTCATCGTCGCAGTTGATGAACACACGATGGATGTTGACGTTCATCTCGCGTGAGATAACCTGGGTAACCTCGTTGAGAAGACCGATATGGTCGATGCCCTGCATCTGTATCGTTGCGTCGAAGAACAAGGTGCGACCCATATTCCATTTGGCGTCGAGAATACGGTTGCCGTAGCTCGTCTTCAGTTTGGCAGCCACGGGACAGCTGCGCTTATGTATCTCAATCTGCTTCTTGCTGTCGATGAATCCCAATACGTCGTCGCCGGGGATGGGATGACAGCAGTGCATGAACTTATACTGGTTGATGTTCTCGTCGGTGATGAAGATAGGCTTCTTGCGGTTGAACTTTTCAGGCACGGTGAAGAGTTTCTGTTGTTCAGCTAAGGTTTGCGCGTCCTCAGTCTTCTTCTTGTTGCCGAGGAATGGCACGAATTTTCTCCATCCCTTGGATGTTTTCTCGTTCTTTGCGTTGCCGCGTAGCTCGTCGATGTCCTTGTCGGATAGAAGCAGTGTTTTCTCACCAATGGCTTGGAAGAAATCATCGCGCTTGTCGATGTCGTGGAACTGTGCAAGCTTGTCGGCTATCTCTGCCGTGTATTCAATGCCGTGTTTGCTGAGGAATGTCTTGAACTCCTCCTCGCCCACGCGCTGCTTGTCCCTGTCCTTGCGTCTAAGTATTGCCTGTATCTTTGCCTTTGCCTTCGCCGTACTCACGAAGTTTATCCATGAGTCCTGCACGTGCTGCGACTTGGAGGTTAGGATTTCCACCTGGTCGCCGCTCTGCAGCTTATGGCTCAGGGGCACGAGCTTGTGGTTAACCTTGGCACCGATACAGTGGCTGCCGAGGAAGGTGTGTATCGAGAAGGCGAAGTCGAGGGCAGTGCATCCTGCCGGCATGGTCTTAATCTCGCCTTTCGGTGTGAACACGAATATCTCAGATGCAAAGAGGTTGAGCTTGATGGCGTCGAGGAAGTCCATTGCGTCGGGCTGTGGGTCGTCGAGGATTTCCTTGATAGTGTGCAGCCACTCGTTGAGTTCGCCCTCGTCCTCGGTGAACTCAATGTCTCCTCCCTCCTTGTACTTCCAGTGGGCGGCAAATCCCTGTTCGGCAATCTCGTCCATGCGGTCGGAGCGTATCTGCACCTCAATCCATCGTCCCTGCTTCGACATAAGGGTGACGTGCAGGGCCTGGTAGCCGTTGGCCTTAGGATGGTTGAGCCAGTCGCGCAGTCGGTCGGGATGCGACTTGTATATCTGACTGATGGCGACGTAAATGTTGAAACATTCCCTGATTTCCTCCTCGCGCTCTTTGGGAGTGAATATGATGCGCACGGCAAGTATGTCGTATATCTCTTCGAAGGAGACATGCTTGTTCTGCATCTTGTTCCAGATGGAGTAGGGGCTTTTCACCCTTTCCTTCAGGGTGTATTTGATGCCCATCTTGTCGAGAGCCTCCTTGATGGGCTGTGTAAACTGGTCGAAGAGTTCGTGGCGTGAGCTTTGTGTGGATTTCAGCTTGCTTTCAATAGAGGCATACTGGTCGGGATGCTCGTATTTGAAGCTGAGGTCCTCCAGTTCGGTCTTTATCTTGTTAAGACCGAGACGGTTGGCCAATGGTGCATAGATATAGAGCGTCTCTCCCGCAATCTTGTATTGCTTGTTGGCAGGTTGGCTTTCCAATGTGCGCATGTTGTGCAGGCGGTCGCATATCTTAATAAGGATTACGCGTATGTCGTCGCTCATGGTGAGCAGTAGCTTCTTGAAGTTCTCGGCTTGGGCCGAAGCCTGTTCTCCGAAGATACCTCCACTGATTTTGGTCAGTCCATCGACAATCTGCGCCACCTTGGCACCGAAGATGTTCTCGATGTCCTCCACAGTGTAGTCAGTGTCCTCCACCACGTCGTGCAACAGTGCGGCGCATATACTCGTTGAACCTAATCCCACCTCCTGGCAAGCAATCTGTGCCACGGCGATAGGGTGCATGATATACGGTTCGCCCGACAGTCGCCTGACTCCCTTGTGAGCTTGCTTTGCGAAGTTGAAAGCCTTGGTTATCAGGTCAATCTTCTGGCGATGACGTGACTTGCTGTAAGTGTCTATCAAGTGCTCATAAGCACCGTTGATAAGCAGTTCGTCCTGCTCCTCAATCCTTTTCTGCTCTTCGTCCATAATTCCAAATTTTTAATTAACTTCGTCGTTTACTGGCTTGCACCCTACAGCGGATGTTGTCGCGCAGCCATTCTTCATTGACTTCGTCGATGGCTGGCTTCACCTCGGGATAGCTCGAGCAAGCTCGGCTCTCCACTCGGTTCGCGCAGCCATTCTTCATTCTTCATTCTTCATTAAAGAACTATCTCACTCTCAGTTTCTTGCCCGCTCTGATATTAGTGCCCTTCAGTCCGTTGAGCTTCTTCAGCTTGGCTACGGTGGTGCCGTTCTTCTTGGCTATCTCCGAGAGGGTTTGTCCGCTCTTGATAGTCACGGTCTTGCCTCTGCTGCTTGTTCTCTTCTTCGACTTGCTCCTGCTTCGTGATGATGTGCTGCGCTTGTAGGTGGGCGCATCGTCGTTCACTTCCACAGTGGCACGTTTGGTGAAGAGAGCCTCGGCGTTATAGGCATAGATGGAGTCCTGCATGTCGATGAACTTGCCCACTTCGGTTTGGGGCAGTCGGATGGCAGACAGCTTGGTGGCTCCTGGCACTATGTTCTTGCGGTATGAGGGGTTGAGCGTGCGCAATTGTTCGATGTCGATGTTGCATACTGCGGCAATCTGTTCGAGATGCACGTTGCGATCCACCATCACCGTGTCGGTCTTGGCAGGCAGACGTGTGGTCATCGGACAGATGTTATGCTCGCAGTAGTATGTCATGATATAGTTGGCGGCAATGAATGCCGGAACGTATCCTCGTGTTTCCTTGGGAAGATAGGGATAAATCTGCCAGTAGTCCTTGCTGCCCTTGGCGCGGTGTATTGCCTTGTTTATCTGGTCGGGTCCGCAGTTGTATGCGGCAATCACGAGATTCCAGTCGCCAAATACCTTATATAAGTCCTTGAGGTAGTTAGCTGCCGCGTATGACGACTTGATAGGGTCACGGCGGTCATCCACAAGCGAGTTCACCTCCAGTCCGTATCTCTTTCCTGTGGCGAGCATAAACTGCCACAATCCAGTAGCACCCACTCGTGACACCGCCGTGGGGTTGAGAGCCGATTCAATCACCGGCAGGTATTTCAGTTCGAGTGGCAATCCGTAAGTTTCGAGAGCTTCCTCAAAGATAGGCATATAGAAGTTTGACGCTCCGAGCATGTAACTAACGGAGTGGCGCAGACGTCCGCTATAGCGGTCGATGAATTTCTGTACCACCTCGTTGTAAGGCATCTCAATGATGGTAGGCATGCGTCTGAGCCTGTCTATATACACTTCCTTTTCGAATACAGGGTTAACGTCCTTCATGCGGCAGTCGTTGTCCTCGTCGAGATATGTCTTCGACATGTAGAGGTTCAGGAGACTGTCGAGTTCAAACGTCATCGCTTCGGGGAATTCGATCACCTCTTCCTTACCTTCTTCATCGGTAACGGTGATTTCATCCTCGTCATCTTCATAGTCTTCTTCAATCTGTGCCTGTATGGCAACATTGCTTGCCAGCAACAGGGCTACTGATAATAAAAATTTCTTCATATCTAATTCCTAATTCCTAATTCCTAATTCCTAATTCCTAATTTTTAAAACACAGAGTCACGGAGTTACAGAGTTTTTGTTTTTTTCAACACAAAGACACTAAGTCCTCTTTTTCGCTGAAGGAAGATACAGAGAGCAGCAAAGCTGCTTTATACAAAGTCCACAAAGTTTTTTGTGCCTCTGTGTTTTATTATTAAACACCCGCAAGGCTTTGTGGCGACTTTTAAGTCGCTTGTCACCTTTGTATCCAAAAGAAATCCTTTGTTCCTTTGTGACTTTGTGTTTAAATAATTAAACTCTGTATCTCTTTTTATTCTTCATTCTTCATTCTTAATTCTTCATTTTAAAACCTCAGTCCCAAGTTCACTCCCACAGCTGAGTTCTCGAGCGAGCCGGAGCTGAAAGTGCTGCCTCCCGGTATTACGGTTGGAGCCACCTTCAGACTTAGGTCCTTGGAAATGTCAAACTCCGATAGTTCTGCATCCACGTATGCGTCGATTACCGACAGGGCATATACACCGATGAGGCAGAACATGCTCATGTCGCGCCAACGGCGGTACTTGTCCTTACGGCTTTTAAACAGTGTCTTGTATCTCTCCTCATTCGCCGCTGTGATGGTTGCCCCCAAATGCAGGAACTTGTTGTAGCTCTGCGTGGTAGGGTCGCTGTCCATGATGTCGAGATATGCCTGCGAGTAGTCGCGGTACATCATGTTGTTCCATGTCAGCGCGTAAATACATCCCATCATTCCGCCGTAGATAATAGGCAGTTTCCAGTATTTGCGGTTGTATATCTGTCCACCTCCGGGGATTACCAATGCCAACCACAGGGCGCGGTTGGGGTTGGGTGTCCACGTTGTCCAGTCTCGCTTTTCAATCTTCCTGATATCCACGGCAGCCACGGAGTCAGCCTTGGGCAGTATCTTCGACACACTGTCAATCAGTGTCTCCACCGCCCTGTCAGGCAGTGTCTCCACCGCCTTTTCAGGCAATGCAGCCTCAATACTGTCCTTCTGTGCCGATGCCGTCAGAATGCCCGTCACAAGAAAAATAAAAGCTATAATCAATCTAAGGAACATTTGTCTTTAACTCCTTCTAACTCCTTTTAACTCCCCAAAACTTATCCCAACTTATCCAGCGCATTCATTATTCGCTCCAGCTCTTCCTCATTGGCAAACGGGATGCTTATCTTTCCCTTGCCCTTAGGCGAGCAGGTCATCTGTACCTTTGTCTGGAAGAAAGAGGCAAGTCGCTCTTTCAGGATGTTGAATTCCTCGGGAAGTTGATTGCCCGACTGAATCTTTTTCTTTGCCGTCTGAACGTCTTCGCCGTTCTTGAGAATATGCACCAACTCTTCCACCTTGCGCACTGAATAGCCGTTCTTCTGTATCTCCTTGAACAGCTTGATCTGTACGCTCGGACTGTCAATGGACAGGAGCGCACGGGCATGACCCATGTCTATCTCCTTGTTCTTCAGTGCCATCTGCACCTGGGCGGGCAACTTCAGCAGACGCATGTAGTTGGTGACTGCGGTGCGGCTCTTGCCCACGCGCTCAGAGACCTTCTCCTGCGTCATGCCCGTAGTTTCCACGAGATGCTCGTAAGCAAGAGCTATCTCGATGGCGTTGAGGTCCTCGCGCTGTATGTTTTCCACGAGAGCCATCTCCATCACCGTCTCGTCCTTCACGGTGCGGATATAAGCCGGAATACTGTCGAGACCTGCCATCTGTGCGGCTCTCCATCGGCGTTCGCCCGCAATTATCTGGTATTTGCCGTCCTCCATCTGTCGGAGGGTCACGGGCTGTATGATACCAATCTCGCGTATGCTGTTAGCCAATTCCTGCATAGCCTCCTCGTCGAATTCGCGTCGGGGTTGGTTGGGATTGGGTGATATTTGGTCGATGGCAATCTCGCTGAGGTTCGACGAACCCTGAGTTCTCACCTCTCCGGTGTCAATCAGCGCATCGAGTCCTCGTCCATTGCCGATATCGTCGAGTCCCCTTCCGAGGACATTCCTGTCATATTTCTTATGTACTGCCATAAAGAACTTTAATCTTTTATTTTTTTTTATATAAAACACAGAGTCACGGAGTAACAGAGTTTTTTATTTTTTGAACACAAAGACACAAAGATACAAAGATCTCTTTTCCCGCCGAAGGAAGATACAGAGAGCAGCTAAGCTGCTTTAAACAAAGTCCACAAAGTGTTTTTGTCAAACACAGAGTCACGGAGTAACAGAGTTTTTCCTCTGTATCTTCTTAATAACTTAAATTAAAACTCTGTACCTCTGTGTCTCTGTGTTTAATTCCTAATTCCTAATTCCTAACTCCTAATTCCTAATTTTTATTAATGATTTCCTTCGCCAAGGCCAGGTGGTTCTTGCTTCCTGTCGAGTCGGCATCATAGAGGATGACGGGCAGGCCGTGGCTTGGGCTTTCGCTCAGTTTCACGTTGCGCTGGATGACAGTCTTGAACACCAACTCCTGGAAGTGGCGCTTCACCTCGTCGTATATCTGGTTGGCAAGGCGGAGACGTGAGTCATACATGGTGAGCAGGAATCCCTCAATCTCCAACTTGGTGTTGAGCTTGCTCTTGATAATCTTGATGGTGTTAAGCAGTTTGCTGATACCTTCGAGAGCGAAGTATTCGCACTGCACGGGTATGATAACCGAGTCGGCTGCGGTCAGCGAGTTGACGGTGATGAGCCCGAGCGACGGACTGCAGTCGATGAGGATGTAGTCGTAATCATTCTTGATAGGGGTGAGCAGGTTTTTAATCACCTTCTCGCGGTTGTTGATGTTGAGCATTTCAATTTCAGCTCCCACAAGGTCGATATGACTGGGGATGATGTCGAGTCCGTCGATGTCGGTCGTATAGATGGCATCCCTTACGTCGGCATTGTTGATGATACACTCGTAGAGCGAGCAATCTACTTCCTTGATATCTACACCGAGACCGCTGGACGCGTTGGCCTGAGGGTCAGCATCCACTACGAGTACCGACTTCTCCAGTGTGGCGAGCGAGGCCGCCAGGTTGATGGTTGTCGTGGTTTTGCCCACACCACCTTTTTGGTTTGCTAATGCGATTATTTTTCCCATTTTTCTTTCAAAGAAATTAAAATATGGTGCAAAGGTACATAATTTATATGAAAAACCAATGAAAATTGGAGGAATTTTAGTAATTTTGCACCCGAAAGAATACTTTTTTATGGAAAATAAGAAACCTTTAATACTAATTTCCAATGATGACGGCTATCATTCCAAGGGTTTGGGCAGTCTCATTGAGATGCTTTCGGGCATGGCTTACCTGCTCGTCTGCGCCCCCGAATCCGCACGAAGCGGGTTCTCGTGTGCCTTCTCTGCCACCACTCCGCTGCGCCTCAAACTCAGGCGCAAGGGCGACAACTATGAGGTGTGGTCGTGCAGCGGCACTCCTGTCGATTGTGTCAAGATTGCCCTGAGCGAACTGTGCGGCGGACGAAAGCCTGACATGGTCATCGGCGGCATCAACCATGGTGACAATGCCTCGGTGAACACCCACTATTCCGGCACTATGGGCGTCACCATGGAGGGCTGCTTGAAGAACATACCCTCGGTGGCTTTCTCGCTCTGCGACCATCGCGACGATGCCGACTTCGAACCGATGGCCGGTCTTGTAAAAGACATTACACGCAAGGTGCTTGACCACGGCTTGCCCCGTGGAGTGTGCCTCAATGTCAACTATCCCGTGGTGCCCGATGGGGTCAAGGGCGTAAGGATATGCCGCATGGCAATGGGTTGTTGGAACAACGAAATAGTAAAATGCCGACATCCACGTGATTACGACTATTATTGGATGGTGGGCGAATACACCAACGAGGAGCCTGAGGCTACCGACACCGACAACTGGGCACTCACCCACGGCTATGCTGCCATCACTCCCACAAGGATGGACGTGACGGCATACGACTCATTTGAAAAATTAGGATTTATCACTGAATGAAATACTATCTCATAGTGGGGGAGGCGAGTGGCGACCTTCACGCCTCCCACCTAATCACTTCTATCATAAGTCGCGACCCCGAGGCCGAGTTCCGCTTCTTCGGCGGCGACATGATGACTGAGGCTGCGGGCAAGCGCGGAGTGCGACTCAAACACTACAAGGAACTTGCTTATATGGGTTTTATCCCCGTGTTGCTGCATCTCAACACCATCCTGAAGAACATGAAGCGGTGCCAACAGGATATCGTCTCATGGAATCCCGACGTGGTAATACTTGTTGACTATCCCGGCTTCAACCTCAAGGTGGCGAAATACCTGAAGCGTCACACCTCCATACCCGTGTATTACTATATCTCACCGAAGATATGGGCATGGAAGGAGCACCGCATCAAGGCCATCAAGCGCGACATAGACGAGATGTATTCCATACTTCCCTTCGAGGTGCCGTTCTATGAGCAGAAACATGGCTATCCCATTCATTATGTGGGCAATCCCACGGCGGATGAGGTGCGCCAGTTCCGTGCCTCATACGACGGCAGTCTCGACATCCCTCATGACAATGGCAAACCCGTGATAGCCCTGCTCGCTGGCAGCCGGTTGCAGGAGATTAAGGACAACCTGCCCTCAATGATTGAGGCTACCGCCCATCTTCGGGACAAATACCAGATGGTGCTTGCGGGTGCCCCCGGTGTTTCACCTTCTTATTATGATTCATTTGTTAAAGGAACACACGTGAGCATAGTTTATGGCAAGACCTATCCACTGTTGAGTCACGCCGTGGCGGCATTAGTGACGAGCGGCACTGCCACTCTCGAAACCTGTCTTTTCAGAGTACCCCAGGTGGTGTGCTATCGTATGATATTCCCTAAGTTGGTGGCAGTTCTTCGCCGTATATTATTAAAGGTGAAATACGTTTCCTTGGTTAATCTCATTGCCGATGCCGAGGTGGTGCGCGAGTTAGTGGCTGACACATTCACCGTGGACAACATCCGCCTTGAGCTTGAAGCCATCCTCCCCGGCGGTCCCGTCCGTTCCCGCATGTTGCAAGGTTACGAGGAAGTTTCCCGCCGCCTTGGCACGTCAGTAGCTCCCGAGAATGCCGCCCAACTTATAGTCAAAGCACTTGGCGGAAGAAAGTGATGAAGTCCACTGTTTGGGGGTTTCGTTCGAAGCCTTTGTATGTCCGTTCAAAGTCTTTGAATCTCCGTTCAAAGCTTACGGACGGACATACAAAGGCTTTTGTTCATATTATGATAGCTGATTTACATAATATCTCCACCGAGGTTCTTATGGTTTGTCAACAGCTATCCATAAACTTAGTAGTTGCCCTGTTCACAACTCCCAACAACAGGGCATAATGACAATACGATAACGCAGTAGGGTCTTACCTTGTGTAAGACTGTCTGCCGCAAATAACGCCACCAATAAAAGTCGCCACAAAGACTTGCAGCGGGAACACTTTGTGGACTTTATATAAAAAAGGTGAAAATGTTTGGTTGTATGTTTATTATTTCGTATCTTTGCAGACGTTATTCATAATGATTGTGATACATAACATTTGTGAGATATGGAAAAGAAGCAACTGAAGCGACTGCCCGTGGGCATACAGACCTTTGAGAAAATCAGAGAGAACGATATGCTTTATATCGACAAGACTGAGTATATCTGGAACATGATACACCTCAGCAACTACATCTTCCTGAGCCGTCCGAGGCGGTTCGGAAAGTCGTTGCTTGTCTCAACGCTACAGGCATATTACGAGGGAAGAAAGGACTTGTTTAAGGGACTCTTCATCGAAACCGTGGAGAAGGACTGGACGGAATATCCCGTGCTGAGATTTGATATGTCTTCGGGCAAGCACATGGAGAAGGAACAGCTGGAACGCTATCTTGGCAATCGCCTTGTAGAGTATGAAAAGAAATACGGCATCACTAATCCTGCCGTTGACAACAACGACCGTTTGACTGTATTGATTCAGACAGCATACCAAAAGACCGGCAAGAAAGTGGTTATACTAATCGACGAATATGACGCTCCGTTGCTCGACGTGGTGCATGAGAAGGAGACGTTGCCCGTGTTGCGAAATGTGATGCGCAATTTCTACTCTCCGCTGAAGGCCTCTGACCAATATCTCCAGTTTGTCTTCCTCACTGGCATCACCAAGTTCTCGCAGCTCAGCATCTTCAGCGAGCTTAACAACCTGAAGAACATATCCATGCGCACCGACTATGCCGGAGTGTGCGGTATTACCAAGGAGGAGATGTTGACGCAGATGACTGACTATCTCGACGACTTCGCCGAGGCTCAGCAGACTACTCGCGAGGGAGCCATCGCAGGACTGAAGCGGCAGTATGACGGCTATCATTTCACCTGGCCGTCGCCCGACATATTCAATCCCTTCAGCCTTCTTAATGCCTTGCAGGATGGCGATTATACCAACTACTGGTTTGGTTCGGGCACTCCGACATATCTCATAGAGATGCTGCGCAAGTATAATGTCGTGCCGTCTAAAATAGGAGGCGCAAGTGTGCTGGCATCGGCATTCGATGCTCCCACAGAGAACATGAAGAGTATAACCCCATTGCTCTATCAGAGCGGCTACGTCACCATTAAGGACTACAACCGTGCGACAAAGCTATACACACTTGATATCCCGAATACCGAAATACGTGTAGGGCTGATGGACAGCCTCTTGCCAAATTATGTACATGAATATTATGATGAAGGTGGTACAACTATAGGTTATATGTACGAAGCCTTATATAATGAGAATCTCGACGAGATGTTCCGTCTCCTCCAGGCATATCTCCTCACCGTGCCTTATTGCGACAATGCCAATTCCGAGGGACATTACCAGCAGCTGCTCTACGTAATCTTCTCGCTCTTCGGCAGATACGTGGAAGTTGAGGTTCACACTCCCACAGGACGAGTGGATATAGTGATGAAGACCGCCAAGGCCCTCTATCTATTTGAGTTGAAGCTCAATATGTCCGCCCAGGCAGCAATAAATCAGATAGACCTCAAGGATTACTCCTCGAAGTTCGCCCTCTCTGGTCTGCCAATAGTAAAAGTGGGCATAAACTTCGACCCCGAACGCCGTACTATCGGCGACTGGAAGGTGACGACTTGAAACATCAATATGTAAGCAACAGTTTTGTAACATTATCGTATTGAAGTCTTAATCTTATTGTTGCCTTGTTGTAACCAAATACCCGTACCTTTGCACCCGAAAAACAAAGATATGAGATTTATGGATACAACAATTGACTTAAGATGCGCCAAGCGCAACATGCTGATTATCATACTTGTGATAGCGGCAGCATTATTAGTGAACATTACTGCGAACGCCCAGAATGTCGAACAGTGGAAGACACTAAAGGGCGACGTTAACCTCTTCATCGCCAACGACCTCGGACGCAATGGCTACTATCAGCAGAAACCCGTGGCGGAGCTTATGGGAGAAATGGCAGGTGCCATCGGACCTGAGGCTATCGTGGCTGCAGGCGATGTACACCACTTTGAAGGTGTGGCATCAACACAAGACCCTCTCTGGATGACTAACTATGAGCTTATCTACACTCATCCCGAACTTATGATGACATGGCTGCCCATCCTCGGCAACCACGAATACCGCGGCACTACTCAGGCAGTGCTCGACTACAGGAACATCTCCCGCAGATGGGAAATGGAGGGACGATATTATACTAAGGTATATGACGACAACGGGGTGAGCGTGAGATTAGTGCTCATCGACACCACACCGCTCATCGACCGCTATCATCACAGTTCAACCTATCCCGATGTGGATTCGCAAGACATTGACGCACAGCTGAAATGGATTGACAAGACACTTGACGAGGCAAAGGAGGACTGGGTAATAGTCGTAGGACATCATCCGATGTATGCCGAGACCAAGAAGGACATCATCGAACAAGAGGATATGCAGCGCCGACTGCTCCCGATTCTTCAGCGACACAAGTCGAAGGTGGCGATGTATGTATGCGGACATATCCATAACTTCCAGCATATCCGCCGTGGCAACGACGGCATCGATTATGTGGTGAACACCTCTGGCAGTCTCGCCCGCAAGGTGAATCCCACTGACGGCACCGTTTTCTGTTCGCCTTCCGAAGGCTTTTCCGTTGTAAGTGTGTCAAAAAAACAGCTTAATCTCTATATGATAGACACAAAGGGAAATGTGATTCATAAGATTGAAAGATTGAAAAATTGAAAGACTAAATAATTGATATGCGAACACTATTGCTGCTGCTGACATTTGTCATGCTTCTTGTACAGAATGTGGAAGCAAGGATAATCAGGGGAAAGATAAAGGACATACAGACGGGCGAGGAGATAATTGGAGCCTCGGTGATTATTAAAGGTGCAAAGGCAAAGGGAACTGCCACAGGTCTTGACGGCAGTTTCCAAATGCAGCTCAACCTTTTCCCCTGTACTCTCGTATGTAGCTATATCGGCTACAAACCCACGGAGATTACAGTCAAGGACAACGATGACAACCTCGATATCGACATGGAGATTGATGCCGTGGCATTGGGCGAGGTGGTCATTGTGGCTGAGAACACGGGTTGCTCCGAAGTGGGCGCAAGGGCGCTGGAGCGCAACTCGCTCAATGTGGTGAACGTGATGAGCGCCAAGGCCATAGAACTGTCGCCCGACCTCACCGTAGCTAATGTCATACAGCGCATGAGCGGTGTGACCATGGAGCGCAACAGCTCAGGCGAGGGACAGTATGCCATTCTCAGGGGAATGGACAAGCGATATAACTATACCCTCGTCAACGGACTGAAGATACCAAGTCCCGACAACAAGAACAGGTTTGTGCCGTTAGACATCTTCCCCTCGGAACTGCTCGACCGACTTGAGGTGACCAAGTCGCTCACTGCCGACATGGAGGGCGACGGAGTGGGAGGTGCGGTGAATATGGTGATGAAGGATGCTCCGCAGCAGAGGCTTCTCACGCTCAACGTGCAGACGGGATATAACAGTCATTTTTTCAACAATGACTTCCAGTCGTTTGCACATGGCGATATCGTAAAGGACAGTCCTAACGAACTCTTCGGCAATAGTTATCCCACCGACGAGACCGACTTCTCGATGAAGAGTCTCCACGTAAAACAGCGCAAGCCGCTGCCTGACATCGCTGCCGGATTTGCCTACGGCGACCGTTTCCTCGACAATCATCTCGGACTTATCGCCGCACTCAGTTTCCGCAACACCAACAAGGGAAAGACGAGCGACATGTATGACTCCACCGCCGACAACGACGGCATACAGCGCGTGACTAACCGCTATTTCTCGGAGAACCAGACTCGATTAGGCGCGCATCTGAAACTCGACTATTATATCACACAGAAACACAAGGTGGCGCTGTATGGCGGATATATGGACTTCCGCAACTCACAGGTGCGCGACGCCTTCAGCGAGCAGGACGAGACCATCCGTCTGCGCTGGCAACGTCAGTCGATAGCCAACGCGTCGCTGATGGGCGAGCACAAACTGCTTGACCGTGACGCGCTTACGGTGAAGTGGGGAGCAAACATCGCAGAGGCAAGGCAGGAAACTCCCGACAACACCCAGATACAGCTGAACAACAACACGGGTGCCACATCCGTATGGGTGAACAAGAACGTGGGCGCAATACGTCGATGGGAGCATAACTCCGACCGTGACATTTCGGGACATCTCGACCTCAGTTTTCTGTTGAGGCTCGGCGAGCGCAGTCTCGACATCGCCGCAGGAGGAATGTACCGCGACAAGAAGCGCAACAGCTTCTACCACGAATACACCTTCCAGCCATACGATGCCGACAAGAACTCGCCATACGACCAGTTCAAGGACAAGGACTGGACAAACTACGACGAGATATCCTTCCGACTGAAGAGCTATAGCCTTACCGACCCCATGAACTACGACGCCACCGAGCGCATCGGTGCGGGATACGGCAAGCTGACATTCAGTGCGGGAAAGTGGCAGATTGTGGCAGGACTGCGTGCCGAGCACACAAGCCAGGGCTACAATCTCTTCCATGCCACAGAGGGCAATGCCAACGAGGGTGAACAGAACTATACCGACATTCTGCCCGATGCCCATATCAAATGGAACATCCACAAGAATGCCAACCTCCGCCTCTCTTACTACAAGGCCATCAACCGCCCGAGTTTCTTCGAGATAGTGCCTTATCACATCATCAACGAGGACTACAACGAGTGTGGTAATCCCGAGCTGCAGCATACCGTGGCTCACAACTTCGACCTGCGCTACGAGTTTTTCCCGAGTCAGAGTGAGCAGTTCATGGCATGTCTTTTCTATAAGGACATCCACGACCCGATTGAATACGGCATGACTGCCATCGGACAGGAAACATTCTATACCCCGGGCAATTACGGCAATGCAGCCAACTGGGGAGTGGAGATTGACGTGATGAAGTATTTCAACTGGTTCGGCATCAAGGCCAACTATACCTACACCCACTCGAAGATTACCACCACCAAGCTGCGCGAGCTTACTGCCGCCGACGGAACTGTCTATACCGAATATGCCGACCAGAGCCGTCCACTCTTCGGTCAGGCAGCCCATGTGTTCAACTGCTCGCTGCTCTTCAAGGATGCCAAGCGCGGATGGGACGCACAGATAGCCGCCTCATATACGGGCAAGCGCATTGCGGTGATAGAGCGTTTCTATGAGAACGACCGTTGGGACGCGCCTCTCGTGCAGCTCGACGCGAGCATAGAGAAGAGGTTCAAGTGCGGAGTGAGCGTATTTGCCAAGGCTCAGAACCTGCTCAACTCGTCGCTCATCCGATATTATAATGCCAACGACCGCAACGCCTCGCTCCAGAATGTGCGTCGCCATGACGGCGGGGTAGTGGAGCGCGAGGAGAAAAACGGAATCAGCCTTACGGCGGGAGTGAGGTGGAAGATGTGAAGAATTTTATAAACACAGAGGCACAGAGATACAGAGGGATAATTTAAGATATTAAGATGATACAGAGTTTTTATTTAAACACAAAGGGACAAAGGAACAAAGTTCTTCTTTGGATACGATACAAAGGTGACAAGCGACTTGAAAGTCGCCACAAAGCCTTGCGGTAGTAAACTTTGTGGACTTTGTTTAAAGCAGCTTTGCTGCTCTCTGTATCTTCCTTCTGCGAAAAAGACCTTTGTATCTTTGTGTCTTTGTGTTGAAAAAAATAAAAAAACTCTGTGACTCCGTGTCTCTGTGTTTTTGAAGAATTAAAGTATTAAAGAATTAAAGTATTAAAGAATTAAAGTATTAAAGAATTAAAGTATTAAAGAATTAAAGTATTAAAATATTAAACTGTATGAAAAAGATTTTTGGAATTTGGGCTGCCATGGCATTGATGATTATGCCGGCAGCTGTGATGACGTCATGTAGCGATGACGATGACAATGAGTCAACAGTGACTCTCAGTAAGTTTACAATCGACCAGACATCAGCAACGCTGACTCCAGGGGAGACTCTCAACGTGACCGCACAGTTCTTCCCGGAGAATGTAAAGGACAAGACTGTCACATGGACATCCTCCGACAATGAGGTCGCCACGGTTGACAACGGTGTGGTTACGGCATTGAAACCAGGCAACACCACCATCACCGCCACTCCTGCCGCAATGCCTTCGTTGGCAAAGACCCTCAGCGTGAGTGTAACCAACAAGGCAATCAACGCTGCGGGTGAAGTTAGCGGTACGTGGGAGGCTTACACCACAGTGACCGTCACAGGTCAGCTGAAGGTGCCTGCCGGCAAGAGCCTTACCATCGAGGAGGGCGTTGAGGTGATATTCAATTCATCCGATGCCACCGGAGCGGGAATTGAGTTCACGGTGGATGGCAATATCTACTGCCAGGGAACTCAGGATGCCCCGATTCTCTTCTCAGTTCCCGCCACTGAGCGCAAGTTTGCCAATGTCACCGACTGCAAGAACCTCTGGGGTGGATTTATGATTAACAACACTGCCGCAAATGCCGAGGCTCTCTTCGACAACTGTATAATTGAATATGCTGGCAGTGCAATGATTGAGACATCACCTTCGGTCACTTCGGGCATATATACCGCCGGCGAGGACTATGGTGTGCAGATTACCACCGGTCCGCAGTTCAAGGGTTCATTGGTTGTCACCAACTGTACCATCCGCAACGGTTTTGCCGACGGTATCTACATGCAGGGCGGCAATGCCATCATCACCAACAACATCTTCTCGGGCAACGGGGCAACCGGTGGCGAGGCAGTGAACGTAAAGGCAGGAACAAGCACCGTGGTGGCATATAACGTGATGTACAGTCCCAACACCAACGGACTGAAACTCTCAAGCTCCGGTCAGGACGACGCAGCAGGACGCGGACAGGCAAAGTGTGTGGCATACAACAACACCATCATCAATGCGGGATGGCGTCGCGACGGCACCAAGGGCGGTTGCATCTATGTTGAGAAGAACATTCTCGTCAACGTGTTCAACAACCTTATGGTCAACTGCAAGTATCGTGCCCAGGCTCCCAAGTGGGGAACTCCCGGTGTGAAAGACGGTTGCGACGACAAGTCGGTAATCGACTACAACTGCTATGCAGCCAGTGCGATTGTCAGCACCTTGCAGCAGGACATCGACGACGAGACCACCGTTCCTTATCTGAACTACGTCTCCAACAAGAACTACGCTGATGCCGTTGATGCCCACAGTCTTGTTTCCAAGGCAGCCAACGACCTCGGTGTCAAGTTCGCCAACTATGCCCTCGACACCAACAAGCTCGACAATCCCAACTACGATGCCGCATGGGATTTCACTGCGACATCCCTTCCCGAAGGAGCCACCGACGGCTCAACTCTCACTTCTATAGTCAAGACCACCCTCAGCGTAGGAAGCAAGAACTACTCAGCTCCCGCTCCCAAAAAGTTCTTTGGGGCGAGGAAGTAAAAAACAAGGGTCAGGTGAATTTCCACCTGCCCCTTATTTTTTAAATTCCAAGTAGTTTAATATATTCCTTCATTACCTTTATGCTTACAGCACTAATCTCAGACTTGTCATAAGCATATAAGAGATATAGAACACCATTTCTCTCTATTGCGTTAAACGTGATAAAACGACAACCGCCAGACTTGCCTTTTCCTTTTGAGGATATGGCAAGTCTGACTTTTCTTAAACCAGAACCAAGGTCAATCCCCATATTAGGACTTTTTTCCAGTTCTTCAAGCAATCTGTGATAATCGTCATTGAAGGACTTGTATCTCTTGGCGATTTTCTTTGCATTATGCAAGAAGATTGATGTTGCAATTATCTCCATCAGAATACAAGTTCTTTTGCATTATGCAACTTGATTTTTCCATCAATATGTGCTTTGACTTCGTCAAGAGCAGAACATAGCTGGTTCTCCATTAATATGTCTTCAGGATTGCCTGCTTTTGCCTTGGCCAGGAATTGGGTCGGGTTTGACCTGAACTCTCTTGTTGTTACTGCTTCCATATATTTAATGTCTTTTGTTGGCGCAAAAGTACAAAGAATTTTTGGAATAGCCAAGGATTTCTTGATTTTTTTTATAAAAATTGTGGTATCTACTTTTCTTCCTTATACATCCCGTCGATAATACCGTCGGCGAGGGAGATGTTGGGAACGTGGATTTCGGTGCATCCCAATGCCTGGGCCACGTTGAGGAATATCTCGGCGGCGGGGATGATGACATCGGCACGGTCGGCTTTTAGACCGTATTTGTCAATGCGCTCCTTGATGCTCAGAGGCTTCATCTCGTCGTGTATCTGCTGTAGGTTCTTGACGGGCAGGATGTTGTGCTTGCTCTTTTTGCTGCTCTCGTGGAACATGCGCGAGAGCTTGTTGATGTTGCCGCCCGAACCCACGATGATGATGCCTGGATAGCTCTTGGCATATTCCGTCATGTCTGCCTTCATGGTGTCGATGACATCAGGACAGACGGCACCGCTCAACAGTCGGATGGTTCCGATGTTATATGAACAGCTGCCTACGAGCTTGCCGTTGCTGAGCACGGAAATCTCCGTACTGCCACCGCCCACATCCACGTAGGCATATTTGCCGTTGACAGATTCCGCCGACTCCACCGAGTTGTTGTAGAGTATCTTTGCCTCCTCGCTGCCGTTGAGAATCTCGATTTCGATACCAGTTTCCTTTTTGATTTTCTTAAGTATCTTCGTCCCGTTCTTAGCGTCGCGCATGGCAGAAGTGGCACAGGCGCGATAACGCTCCACGTTGTAGAGTTTCATCAACTGCTTGTAGCTCTTGATCATGCACATCATCATGCGCTCTCTTTCCTCGCTGATTTCGCCGAGGGTGAACACGTCCTTGCCTAATCGCAAGGGAATACGGAGGAAGAGCACCTTGGTGAATTCCACGTTCCCCATCGTGTCTTCCTTTACGTTTTTGATAAGCAGTCGCGCACCGTTGGAACCGATGTCGATTGCCGCTAAGTTCTTGTTTTCCATTGTTGCTTGTATTAACTTCTCTATTTAATATTATTCCTCTCCTGTGATTCCTTCAGATATCCAATGTACAGCTGCTCCTGCGAGCGGAAGGGAGCACCTTCGGGTATGGCGTTGGTGCCTCGACCGTCAACTATGCGGGCGTTGGTGGTGTCGCGCATACCATAGTCGATGGTGCGCTCAAGGTCGTGCTGCAGGTCCTCGTCATATACTGGAGTCAGCACCTCTATGCGGTTGACGAGGTTGCGGGGCATCCAGTCGGCAGAGCCGAGGAAGTATTTGGGATTGCCGCCGTTGGCGAAGATTAGTATGCGCGAGTGTTCGAGATATGTGTCGATGATGCCCACTGCGTTGATGTTCTCGCTGATGCCGGGAAGACCTGGCACGAGGGAACAGTTGCCGCGAATGAGAATACTGACCTTCACTCCAGCCTGGGATGCCTCATACAGCTTTGCCACCACATCCTCGTCGGTGATGTGGTTTATCTTCACCTTTATCCATGCCTCCAGTCCCTCCTTGGCATTGCGTATCTCGTCGGAGATAAGACGCAGTATTTTCGGTTTCATCTCGTTAGGCGAAACAAGCAACTCGCGGAACTTCACTGGCTTGAATGGTTTGCTGATAAACTCGAACACCTTCTTCACCTCGCGCACTATCTGCGGTCTTGCGGTCATCATCATATAGTCGGTATATACCTTGGCGTTGCCCTCGTGCAGGTTGCCCGTACCGATACAGGCTATGTCGCCGCTCTTGCATGATATATACACAAGTTTGGAGTGAATCTTCAGTCCTTCCACACCGAACACCACCTCCACGCCAGCCTCCTGCAGGCGCTTGCTCCACTTGATGTTGCTCTCCTCGTCGAATCGGGCGAGCAGCTCTATCACCACCGTCACCTTCTTACCGTTGCGGGCGGCGCAGATAAGAGCCTTCACCACCTTGGAAGCCTTTGCCAGTCGGTAGAGTGTCACGTTTATCGCCTTGACATCGGGACTCAGAGCCGCCTCGCGCAACACGCGTATAAAACTGTTGAAAGAATGGTATGGCACGTGGATGAAGCGGTCCTTCTGGCGGATGGTGTCGAGAATGCTCTGCTCAGTTTCCAACTCCGGTTTCAGTATTGGAGTCCACTTGGCGTATTTCAGGTCTTGTCTGCCGCAATCGGGGAATCCCATAAGATCCTTGTGGTTCTGGTATCTGCCACCGCTGACGATAGTGTCGAGGGCATCGATGTTCAGTCTCGACATGATGCGCTTGAGCAGTTCCTTCGGCATCTTCTCGTCGTAAATCACTCGTATAGGCTCACCGCTCTTGCGGCTCTTCACTCCCTTTGCCACCTTCTGCATCACACCGCTGTTGAGGTCGTTCTCTATGTCCATCTCGGCATCCTTGGTGAACTTGAACGAGTATGCCTCGTATGTGGCCTTGCCCGCACCGATGAATATCATCGGCAGACAGTATCTGATGACATCGTCGAGATACATGATGTTCTCCATGTCGTCGCTCTTGGGCAGTCGCACGAATCGTCCCAACTCCTTGTCGGGCATGGCTATCAGGGCATAGTCAACCTTGGGCTTCTTTTTGTCCTCATGCCACTCCATACGCTTCACGGCGAGGAAGATACCGTCGTCGCCCGTGGCACCAATCTCCTTCACCTGTGAGAGCCATATAGGGTTGGTGCTTCCGTTGAGCTTCTCCAGGTACAGGCGGCGGATGAATAGTTGCTGCTCCTCGTTGAGCTCGTTCTCGTGCAGCAGTCTGATGCCCTGTTTCTCTATTTCCTCGGTGATGTTGTCAACCGCCTTTTCAAACTCCTTGTTGTAGCAGGCGTTCAGGTGGTTGATGGCCTTGATGGTTTTCTTCGCCTTTTCGCGGTCTGTTTTTATGTTCTTGTCCTTCGACTGCGCAATGCGGTTGAGCGAAGCCATTCTCACACGGAAGAATTCGTCGAGGTTGTTTGAATAGATACCGAGGAACGACATCCTCTCCAATATTGGCACATCCTTTTTCTCAGCCTCCTGCAGTATGCGGTGGTTGAAGTACATCCAGCTCAGGTCGCGCTCCACGTATGCGCCCTTCATGTCCTTTTCTTTTTCCATTTCTTTTTACTATTATGATGTTAATACTATTTTTGCCGCAAAATTATTTAATCTATGCTACAATCGCGTTACAACTGCATTAAGATTTAGTTTCCTGTGTTATTATTCAAGTTCCTGATGTGAAAAAACTATGCGTATGCCTCTGGGAGCGTGGGCGTCTCGCCCGCGGCTTGCTGAGAAAACATATATCTTCCCTCTGCGATGTTTTTGATTACTCTCTACCTAGGCCGCGGGCGGGACGCCCACGCTCCCAGTGGCATCCGCCAATTGACAAAACATAACTCCAAAATATGCCAAAAATCCTTGCATAAGTATGTGTCTTTTTTTAGAATAGGTTGACTCTAAAATTTTAAGAAAAGATGAACTTTAAA